>Ga0247686_1000001_pt1 | contig 94572 bp, 8 predicted proteins | sample CNK27_metaG_FD_182717 | JGI IMG/M metagenome (GOLD analysis project Ga0247686, IMG submission 182717) | Soil microbial communities from Purdue University Martell Research Forest, Indiana, United States - CNK27 | ecosystem: Environmental > Terrestrial > Soil > Temperate forest > Bulk soil | place...
GAGGATCTCGGCTCCGTAGCCCTTTAGCCGGCTGATCGTCTCTTCCTGCCTGGCGTTGGGTACGGAGCGTCCGACGAGCACTAGCTTCGCCTGGAACCTCTTCGCCAGATAGTCGCTGAAGATGATCCCCAGACCGCCCAATCCACCCGTGATCAGATAGACGCCGTTCTGCTTCAGCGGCGGCGTTTCCGGTGTTTTTACCGCGGGCGTGTACGGCACCAGCTCGCTGGTGAAGCGAGCAAGCCCCTGCTTGTCCCCGTCCGTGCGGTCGCAATAACGGATCTCCTGCGTCGTCCAGTTCCGGTCGTAAATCTCGTCCCAGATGAGAGCGACTCTCTCCGAGGGCGATCGCTCGCCGGCGTCTTGAATTTCGACGGCCTTTGCCAGATACCGCGGATCTTCCAGGGTGAGGGTCCTAAAGAACCCGCCAATGGCGGCGCCCAGCGGAGCTGTTCCCTCCGAGTCGCTGGAGAAGACCGACATGATTCTGGGCGGCACCTGTTGTTTCTCCTGCACCAGTGCCTTGCACAGAGAGAAGAGCGCGTAGAGCCCATGATCGAGCTGCCGCGCGACCTCTTGTCTGTCTTCTAAATTGCACGGCTTCGGCGTGTGGTGCAGAACCACGCCGGGAAGCAGCGCTTTCCCCATGAGATTCGCGACGAGCTCGTGGAACTGTTCTTCTCGTTCCGGATCGACGACGTAGATATTCGCCTCGATTTCCTCGAACGCTTTGCCTGGCTTCACCCAGACGACAGCGCCATCCTTTCGCTGCTCTCTCATCGCGAGAAAGAGCTGTTCCGATGCATCCAGGATCAGAATCGGCCCAATCACCGCTCCTTTTTGATTCTCCGCGGCCAAGGCATTCAATGTCCATCTCGTGTAATAATAAGTTCTCCGCTTCTCCTCAGCCCGCTCGATCGCACCCACGTTCCGGATAACAACCGCGTTCTTTTGAACGGAAGGTGGAGACGGCGCTTTCTGATTGATCCAGCACCGTTCTTTGGCGAATGGGTACGTCGGGAGGGAAATCTTCTTTGGATTTCCCTGCCGGTCCAGGAGAGACCAATCGACGTCGGCGCCCAAAGTCCAGAGTCTGGCGATCCTTTCCAGATCTCTGTTCGTCAACAGATCGCGGAGAAACGCTTTTCCGGCCTGGCCTTCGATCAGACTGGCCGCGCTGTATGGAGCCTCCCTCAGGTTTCCGTAGAAGACGTTCTCGGATTCGGGGATGGTATCGCCCGACTTTCGCAGCGCGATCCATTCATTTAGTTTGTCTCTGAGGTCGTCGACGCTCGACGTTATGACCGCGAGCCGCGCGTCCATAGGCGTCCGCCCCACCTGGGAGGTATACGCAATATCCGCCATCGACACGCCGGAGGCGTGATCCAGGAATGAGACGACTCTTTCCGCATAGCGACTGAGTGCATCCGTGTTCCTTGCCGACAGGATGAAGGGTTCCGGCGGCATCGCATGGGACGCGGCCCCCGGTTCTCGCACCTCGGCGTACTCCTCCAGGATCAGATGCGCATTCGACCCTCCGGCGCCGAACGAGCTCACACCAACGCGCCGCGGATGCGCGTCATTGCTCTTCCATTCCGTGAGCTCAGTCTGGACATAGAACGGTGAATCCGCGAAGTTGATGTTTGGATTCAGAGGCTCGGCATATAACGACGGAACCAACTGCTTGTGCCTGATCTGCAACAGAGCTTTGGTAACGGCTGCGATTCCGGCTGCCGACTCGAGATGACCGATATTCGATTTAACCGAGCCGATGGGGCAGAATTGTTTCTCATCGGTCGAACCTTCGAACGCCTTCAACAACCCCGTGATCTCGATGGGATCTCCCAGGGTCGTGCCCGTTCCATGCGTCTCGATGTAACCGAGAGTCCTCGGATCGATCCTGGCTTTCTCGAGGGCGGTGCGAATCAGATCACCCTGAGCATTCGGATTGGGAACCGTATAACCGTTTGTTTTTCCACCATGATTCACGGTGCTCGCCTTGATTACCGCGTAGATTTGATCTCCATCGCGAAGCGCCTTATCCAACGGCTTGAGCAGAACCGCCCCAACCCCTTCGCCGGGTACGTATCCGTCCCCTCCGGCGCCGAAGCTTCGGCATTTGCCGTCGCTCGCCATGAACTTCCCCTGGCTCAGACTCAGATATTTGTTGGGATGGAGTGTTAGGTTGACGCCACCGGCGATGGCGGCATCGATCTCTCCCTTCCGAAGCTCTTCGCACGCCAGATGAATTGCGGTCAGGGAAGAAGAACACATGGTATCCAGCGCGATGCTGGGACCATGAAAGTCGAAGAAGTAGGAAACCCGATTCGCGATGGAAGCGTGTGACGAAACGGGGATGGCTGCATCACCTCGCGAGATCGTTTCCGCGCCGAACAGCTCGTACTGTCCCCACATCACCCCGACATACACGCCGACGCGGCTTCGGGAGATGCTTTCCCTAGTGTAGCCGGCGTCCTCGATGGTTTCCCACGCGGTTTCGAGAAACACGCGCTCCTGGGGATCGATCACCGCGGCTTCTTTCGGCGAGATGTTGAAGAACAGGGGATCGAATTTATCGATGTCGGCGATGAATCCGCCCCATTTGCTGTACGTCTTCCCCGGCTTGTTCTGGTCAAGATCGAAGTACAGCTGGTGATCCCATCGTTCCAGCGGAATTTCCGTGATGCTATCCCGGCCGTTTTGGAGGTTTCTCCAGAATTCTTGCAGGTTTTCGGCCTGCGGATATCTGCCGGCGAGCCCAATGATTGCGATTTCGGTTTGATGATTCGGGTTGGCACCTGCGGAACGAGTCTTCCTCCGGATCACCGGCGCTGGTGGCCGTTCCAGCGGCGTTCGATCAACGCCTTTCGCGTTGGACGTTTCCTGCAGAAGGCCGAATTTTTCACGCACGATCCCCGGATGCGCTCTCACGAAATATCCGGCCAGCGCGGCGATGGTCTGGTACTCAAAAAACAACGTTTTGGACAGCGAGCCAAACGTTTTTTCCAGTTGGTTCGTCAGCCTCATCGCCAGGACCGAGTCGATCCCGTAATTCTCCAGTGCCGCGCGGGGGTCGATTTTGTGCGAAGGCAGTTTCAACACCTCCGAGAATTCCTTGCGCAGGTAGTCTTGTGTCTTCTCGGCAAGGCCGCCCGAATCGATTCCCGGAGCGGCCATGGCCGGTTCCGCTTCCGGTTCGGATGACACCGAGGGACCGGCGAGCATTGCCCGGCGAATTTGTGTGAGATCGCCTTCTACAACCAGCATCCGGTCGCAGGGCAACGCCAGGCTGCGATGAAACGCGTCGAGGCCGGTTTCCGTCTGCATCGGCTGGATGCCCGTGGTCTGTTCCAGCAGTTCCCGGGCTCCGGGATCGATTCCCATACCGCCCGCCTGCCACAACGGCCAGTTGATCGACCGCGTGCGTCCGTACCGCTGTCCGGCAGCCACCTGCCGATTGCGATAGGCCGCAAACTGGTCCATGAAGCCATTCGCGGTCGCGTAATCGGCTTGTCCCGGATTCCCTGTCACGCCGACGATTGACGAAAACAGCACAAAAAAATCGAGCTCCACGTGCTGGCTAGCCTGATCCAGATTGAACGTGCCGTTGACTTTCGGCGCGAGCACCTGCGCGAATTCGGCGCGGGCCTTCGTCAGGAGGAGGTGATCCGCGATCATCCCCGCAGAGTGAATGATGCCGTTGAGCTGTCCGTACTCGGCTTTGATGGCGGCGATGACTTGCTCGACCTGTACGAGATTGGCGAGATCCATTTGACGATAGCTCAGCCGGCCGGCGTGTGCGGAGAATCCATCCATATGGGTCTGTTTTTCCGCACTCGATTCCGAGCGTCCGGTCAAAACCACCCGCGCCTCGCGGGTTTGCTCGAGGATCTCGTTCGCAAAGAGAAGGCCCAGACCACCCAATCCACCGGTAATCAGGTACACACCTTGATCTTTGAATGCGCTCGGTGGCTTTTCCCTGTCTGCTGCGATCTCTTCCCACTGCAAGACCTGCCGCGCGTCTTGTTGATATCTGATCAGCGTATCCACTCCGCGGCTCTTCTCGTCCTGCAGGTGCCTACCCAGTTCCACGACCATCATGCCAGGCGGCACGAGAATGAGTTGACCGATGAGCCGCGGATTTTCCAGGCCCGCCGTCTTGAGCAATCCAGACAGACCGGAAAGCAGCACCTGTTCCTGATAGTCAACGATGACGATTTGGACCAGCACCTTACCCTCGGGCTTGCTCTCGAGAATCGCCTTGACCAGTTCAAAGCACGCGAGGGCGTATTCTCCGTAGCGCTCCGCGATGTTCTTCTGGGCCTCCGCCTGCAGTGACACGCAATGGCTGTGCGGGAACAACACCGTCAATGTCTCGGAATCGGCGTTCGATCGCTCGCATAGAATGATGTGGTGTTCCGCGTATTGGATGCTGCTCGCGCCGGCGGATACCGCCACACCGCCTGATTGCCATACCGGGGTCGCAAGGAGGCTGCCCTTGGCAGACTTAGTAATGATCTTCTGACTCAGCACGCGCGACGAAAATCCGTGCATTTGCACACAAACGTTTCCACGCTCATCACACAGATCGATATCCAGCTTGACGACATCGTCCGAAGCCTGGCTGCCTTGCGCATAACGCGTCCAGGCGATCATCTCCGGCATACAAGGCGATACGATGCGTAACGTTTCCAGCGCAAACGGCAGTCGCGGCTGAGTCGTTTCGGGTCCGGCTTCGATCAATCCAACGGCGGCCTGCAACGCACCGTCCATCAAGCTCGGATGAAGGACATAGTCTTCCACGCCATCCGCAACGGCACTCGGCAATCGTAGCCGCGCCAATACCTCGCCGTCACCACGATAGATCGCGGTGATTCCTCGAAAAGCGGGTCCATAGGCCAGTCCAATCCGGGCACACGTCTCATAAACGCTCTCCGCCTCCAGCTTGCCTTGGCCCATGCGCTCTCTGAGGCGGTCGATGTCTAGCCGGGCTGGCTCCGGTTGACGGCTGAAGACCGCGCGACCCTGGCAATGGACGATCTCCTGGCCGGCGTTCTCGCTGTAAATCTCGTAGTCGATCTGGTCATCGTCGTTCGCTAGCAAGGAGATGTTCACTTGCGTGGTTTGATTGACGACGATCGGCTGGGCCCAGACGGTATTGCGCAGTTCCAGCGCCGATTCAGGCCGCGCCGGCAATGCTTGCTCGATCGCAGCGCGCGCCATCTCCAGATAAGCCACGCCCGGCAGCACCTTTTGACTCGCGCGCCCGTCCGCGGTCACCTGGTGGTCGGCGAGGAAGAACTCTTCTCCCGTAAAGATCGAGCGATACCGTTGCTCGTTCAGATTCGACATATTGCTGTGCAGTAAGGGATGAAGGACTGTGGTTGCAGCACCCTTGGCGGCCACGCGCCGGGCCGCCGCGATATCAATCCAGTAACGTTCTCTGGCGAACGGATATGTGGGCAGACTCATGCGTTGGGGTCTGGTCTCGCTGTAAAACTTGTTCCAGTCCGGCTCCAGTCCCTTGACCCATAAATCGAGAAGCTTCGAGAACTTCCGATTGACGATCCACTTGTCGACCGTTTGCTGTAGGTCGGCATCGGCACGGAACAGCGACAGCGCATCGTCACTGCGCTTTACCTGTCCTAGATACGCGTCTTCGGCCTGTTGCGCTCCAGCCACAAAGGCCTGGAGCTTTTCGACCAATTGTCCGGCCGAACTCACCACGAAGCCGAGCCGTTCGTCCATCGCCTCCCGACCTGTCTGGAGAGTATAGGCAACGGAAACAAGATCGATCGTGTCCTGCCGTGGGCGAACAAAGTTCAGGAGATCATCGGCTTTCTGCAGCAACTGCTCCGCCGTCCGCGCGGAGAGCAGGATTACGACCTCCCCGCAAGCCATCGGCTGTGGAACGGCAGCCTCGTATTCCTCCACGATCATGTGAGCGTTGGATCCCCCCGCACCGAAGGAGGAAATACCCGCAATCCGTGGCAAAGTCCGGCCATCGATCACCGGCTGCTCCCAGGGTCTCAACGCTTGATTGACGACAAATGGAGTCTTGGAAAAGTCAATGTGAGGATTCAACTGCGCCGAATGCAACGAAGGCGCAATCTGATGATACCGCATTTGCAACAGGACTTTGGTCAGTCCCGCGATCCCGGCGGCGGATTCGCAATGGCCGATATTCGATTTAGCTGATCCGATCAGACAGAATCCGGTATCCGAGGTATCGAAGGCTTTGCTGAGCGCCGCGATCTCGATCGGATCGCCGAGCTTGGTGCCCGTGCCATGGGCTTCGATATAGCTGATGTGATGCGGGTCGGTATGCGATTCAGACAAGGCCCGGCGGATTGCACTGGCTTGTGCCTGGGGATTCGGGACCGTGTAGCCATTCGTCTTGCCGCCATGATTGAGGGCGCTCCCTCGAATGACGCCATAGATGTGGTCGCCGTCCCTCTTTGCCTCGGACAGTCTTTTCAGTACGACCGCCCCCACGCCTTCTGCGGGGATATACCCGTCACCGCCCTCGCCGAAGCTTTGGCAGTGGCCGGCGCTGGAAATGGCCTGTCCGGCGCTGACCATCAGGTATTTATTGGGATGAATGCTGACATTCACACCGCCCGCGATCGCCATGCTGGTCCGCCCTTGTTTCAGGTCCTGGCAGGCGACGTGAATGGCGGTCAATGAAGAAGAACACATGGTATCCAGCGTCATGCTGGGACCATGCAGGTTTAAGATATAGGAGACGCGATTGGCGATGCTGGCGGAGTTAATCGCAAAGCCCATGCGCTTTCCCAGCATACTGGCTTCGGCGCCGAACAATTGGTATTCGTTGTACATCACGCCGACGTACACACCGACTTGACCCGCCAGATCCTGCTCGCAGGGTATTTGCAAGGTGGCACGGGTATAACCCGCATCTTCGACCGCCATCCAAGCGTGTTGCAAGAACAAACGCTCCTGCGGATCCAGAAGCTCGGCCTCAACCGGCGAGATGTTAAAAAACAACGGATCGAATTCATCCACGCCGGCAATGAAACCACCCCATTTGCTGTAGTGGTGTCCTCGCCTGCCGCGGTCCTCACTGTAGTATTCCCGCCAGTCCCAGCGTTCTTTGGGCACTTCAATGATGCAGTCTTTCCCCTCCCGCAGGTTCTGCCAGTAGGTTTCAATATCTGCCGATTCCGGATAGCGGCCGCTCAATCCGATAATCGCAATTGGCTCTGTATCGATTCGCTTGACCGCATTCGATGACACGGTTTCATGGAATTGCGGCCAGCGGCGGCGGCGTGAGGGGAGCCCGGGCGGCGCCTGAGATAGCGTTCGTGGCGGCATGGCCATGACCGTTGCCGGACGACTGACCTTGTTTAGCGCCGTGAACAACGCAGCTAAGCGAGCCGGGTAGGCTTGGACGAAATATTCTGCCAACTCGGCAATCGTCTGGTATTCGAAGAACAGGGTCTTCGACAGCGAACCGAATGTATCTTCCAACTGGCTCGTAAGCTTCATCGCAACGATGGAGTCAATACCGTAATTTTCCAGAGGCGCCTGAGAATCAATTTTGTGGGATGGGAGTTTCAGCACGCCCGAAAACTGGCCGCGCAGGTAGTTTTGCGTCTTTTCAGTCAGGCTCGCCACATCCATCTCGGCAGCCAATGCCAGCGGTGGTTCCGCCTGTGGTTGGGCCGGTACCGAGGCGCCGGCTAGCAACGCCCGGCGCATCACCTCTAGATCGCCTTCCACCACCAGCACCTGGTCGTACGGCAGCGTCAGGCTGCGATAGAACGTTTGCATCCCTGTTGCGCTCTGCATCGGCAGCACGCCCGTGGCTTGTTCCAGACGTTCACGGCTCGCCTGATCGGTGCCCATACCGCCGCTTTGCCACAACGGCCAGTTGATCGACAACGTCCGGCCGTGCCGCTGGCTTGCCATCACCTGCCGGTTACGATACGCGGCAAACTGATCCATGAAACCATTCGCCGCCGCGTAATCGGATTGACCCAGATTCCCCATCGCTCCGGATATGGAAGAAAACAATACGAAGAAATCCAGGGCCACGTCGCGGCTGAACTGGTCCAGATTGAACGTGCCCACCACTTTCGGCTCCAGGACTTGACGGAATTCGGCGCTTGCCTTCTTCAGGATAAAGTTATCCGCAACCATGCCGGCACAGTGAAGGATCCCGTTGAGATGCCGATATTCTTCTTTGATCGTCCCAATCAAGTGCGTGACCTGATCCGGATCGCTGATGTCGACTTGCCGATAGATCATGCGATCGGCCGACATTCCTTCCAATAAGGCTTGCTTTGCGGGCGTCAGCGTCGAGCGGCCCGTCAAGACGATCGTCGCCCTCGTTGTCTGCTGGAGAATTTCTTCGGCAAACAGAATGCCCAGGCCGCCCAGGCCGCCCGTAATCAGATATACCCCGTCCTCTTTGAACGCGATCAGCGGCGTTCCCTGGTCTGCCGCCACCTCTCGCCAGCGCAAAACCTGGCGCGCGCCGTCGGCATATTTGACCTGCGACTCCAGCACGCCGGCCTTCTCTTCTAGCAGCCGCTCGGCCATCGCCCCCGCCGTCGTTTGTGGCCCGGTGAGGATCAGTTGACCGGCGAACTGGGGATTCTCAAGCTCCGCCGTCTTCAGCAGTCCGATCAGCCCCGCGAAAACCGCGGAGTCAGGATTGTCGGCAACAACGATCTGCATCAGCACCTTGCCATGTCGCATGCCCCGCACGATCGTCTGAATCCGTTCGAAACATGCCAGCGCGTACTCGCCGTACCGAGCCGCAATCGTTTCCTCCGACTTCGCTTGAAGCAACAGGCAATGGCAGGGCGCGGCCAGCGATCCGAGCTTCTCGATGTCGACCGTCGGTAGCTCGCACAGGATGACGTGCTGTTCTGTGTATGCGTTTCCGCGCGGGCTGGCGGGCGCCTCGATGGCGCTCGTCTGCCACTCCGGCTCGGCTAACAGAACGCCGGTCGGTTTGGCCGCTAAACGAGCAGAGCTCGTCTCGCTGTTCAATAACCGAGAAGAAAATCCTCGCATTTGTACACAAACATTTCCCTGTTCATCGCACAGATCGATATCAAGCTTGACCACCCTGTCCGCGGCCTGACTTCCCGGCGAGTAACGCACCCATGAGTACATGTCCCGGGTGCAGCGCGACATGACGCGGGTGCTCCAGAGCAAACGGCAATCGCGCCTGGCCGGAAAGGTCGGTCACATTTTCCACCAGGCCGATGGAAGCCTGCAGAGCGCCGTCCATCAAACTGGGGTGCAGCCAATAATCCGCGTGAACCGCCTCGACCACCGCAGGTAAATGCAATTGCGCTAGTACCTGGTCATCGCCTTGTGCGATTTCGACGATGCTTTGAAACGCGGGGCCAAAATCGATGCCCATCCTATTGAAGGCCGCATAAACGACACCTGCTTCTAACCTGCCCCGCCGCATTTGAATTTTGAGCTGCTCGATTTCCAGCTTCTCCGGTGCGGACTGCCGCGTGAAGATCGCCCGCCCCTGGCAATGGACGATCTCCTGTTCCTCATCCTTGCTGAAGATTTCGTAATTTAGACCTTCGACAGCGTGACCTTCTGCATCCGTGGTGAACAAGGCCACATTGACCTCTGTCGGTCTGGTAACCACGACCGGCTGCGCCCAGACGACGTCGTGCAACTCCAGAGTGGCCGTCGGCTCAACCTGTTGAGGCAACGCCTGTGCAATCGCAACGCGCGTCATTTCCAGGTACGCCACTCCCGGCAGCAACGGCCGCCCCTGCACACGGTGATCCTTCAGGAAAAATTCGCTCCCCGTGAAGATCGCGGCATAGTTCTGCTGGCCAAAAGCCGAAGTGTTGGCATGTAGCAAAGGGTGAATGACCGTTGCCTTGGCGACGCGCTGCGAAAATTGCTGGATGAGCGCGAGAGCGTCCGCTTTTGACACCTTCTTGCTCTTCAGCTCCGAAACCACGTATTCAATGAAATCGATCATGTTGCTTCCCTCGACGGACTCGGGCGAGTCCCTCGCAACTTCTACGTCCAACAATGCTGTGAAAATAGTCTCGATAGCGACTTATCCGGCGAATCGATCATCACGCTTCTCTCTCTCTGAAGCTTCGATGGCCCTGGATAGAGTCTACTGGTGGGTTGCGCTCGAACCTCTACGCAAGCATCTTTAGCAACTTGATCGCCTGCGTTGTTAGAGTTGGAGATATAGGCCGGACTTAACGAGTGCAACCGGCTCTATGTGGTGAGGTTGTGGGCGCACCCGCTCAGGAAACCAACAGCCTCAATGCATTAACGCCTTCGGTGTCACCTATCAGGCCCTGCTCGAGCTTGTCGATGACGTCCTCAACGGACTCGTAACTTCCGGACCAGGCGGCTGGAACATCGACGCGATCTGCCGGTACCATGGCGTACGCCCAATACCGTTCTTGCGCAAACGGGTAGACGGGCAATCTCATGCGCCGTGGCTTCACGTCATCGTAGAAGTCGTCCCATTCCAGCTCTACACCCTGAACCCATACTTCCAAAAGCTTTGACAGGTTTTTTACGCGCATCCATTGATGGACGGTTTCCTGTAACTCGCCGTTGGGGATGAGCGAAGCCAGCGCGTTCTTCTGGCGTTTCACACGTCCGTGACGAATGTCGTCGCCGTCCTGCCTCCCATCAAGATAGGACTGAAGCTTGTCGGCGAGCTGATGGACTGAGCTGACGATGAAGCCCAGACGTTCTTCCATCGCTTCTCTACCGTTTTGAAGCGTGTAGGCCAAACTCGACAGATCAACGACTTCGGGCCGGCGCATCGGACGCGTCTCGTTTCCGCGGATGAAATCCAGAAGGTCGATGGCCTTTTGTCGTAATTGCTCCGTCGTTTTGGCTGAGAGCGGGACGATGATAGGATCGCTCGACTGCTGGAGATACGCCGTGGCGTTGTCCTCAGCCGGCGCCTGATACTCGCTGATGACCAGATGCGCGTTCGTTCCGCTATGGCCGAATGAATTGAGCGCCGCCATTCGGGGCAATCCCTCACGCGAGATCCATCTCGATTCTTCCGCCGCTACGTAGAACGGCGATCCGCCGAATTCGACGAGTGGATTGAGCGCTTTGAAATGCAACAGCCGAGGTATCCGGCTATGCTGCATCGACAACAGGACCTTGATCAAGCCGATGACGCCCGCCGCTGCCGCAGCATGGCCAATGTGCGATTTCGCGCTGCCCACCGCGCAGTATTCCGTTTTTTCGGTGAACCGCCGGAAAGCCCTTGCTAAAGCGTTACCCTCCACCGGATCGCCCAATTTTGTGCCGGTGCCATGGGCCTCTACATAGCTGATTCTTTCCGGATCGATCCCGAACTTCTGGTAGACCTTTGTGATCAGCTTTTCCTGGGCTGCTCCACTCGGCGCGGTAATTCCATTACTTGCCCCATCTTGATTGATGCCCGAGGCATTGATCACTCCGTAGATCAAATCGCCCGCGCGAACCGCATCCTCGAGGCGTTTTAGAACGACAACCCCTACGCCCTCGGATACGATTGTGCCGTCTGCCGCGCTGTCGAATGTGAGAGAGCGGCCGCTCGGCGAGAGCATCTCGATTTCGTCCAGGCTGATCTGCACGCCCTGATTCATGCAGGCATTGACGCCACCCGCGAGAACCAGGTCAGTTTCCCGATTTCGCAGGCTCTCACAGGCGAGATGAACTGCAACCGCCGATGAAGAACAGCCGGTATTGACCACGAACGCGGGACCGTTGAGATTCAGGACATAGGACAACCGAGATGCAATGATGGCATCAGAATAACCAGTGAAACTTCCCCCGACATATCCAGTAGGCTCGGCTCCAATGAAAATACCCGTTTGCGAGCCGGACAGCAGCCGCGGGTTATAACCGGCGTCCTCAATGGCCTTCCAGCTTTCCTGTAAAATCAGTCGCTGATGAGGGTTCATCGACTCCGCTTCCTTCGGAGAGAGATTGAAGAATAGCGGGTCAAAGCAATCTCTATCCTTGAGAATCCCTCCCCACTTGCAGCGCGTTTTCCCCGGCTGCTTTTTCGTGCTGAAAGCGGTCTTCTGGTCCAGATAGCGGGCCGGAAGCTCTTCCACGCCGTCGACGCCCTCCACCAGATTTCCCCAGAATTCAGCGACATTGGCGGCTTTCGGAAACATCCCCGATATTCCGATCACTGCAATCTCTGCATTCGCATCTGTTAACTTCCCGAGCCCTTGTCCGTTTCGCATCCCGTGTGCGGGCGTCGACCGTCTCCGGGAAAGAACGTTCGCTTTCTTCTGTACCGCGCTCGGCAGGGACGAAATACGCCCTCGGTCAGCAGCAACCCCGCTCGTTTTGCGTTCGTGGATACGGCTCTCGACTTGATCTCGATACGTCTCCATCACGTACTTGCTCAGACGAGCGAGGCAGGGATACTCGAAAATGACCGCAGTATTCAGTAAGATCCCCAGGTCGCTGTTCACCTGCTCAATTAATTTCCCACCCAGTATCGAATCGATGCCGTAGTCCGAAAAAGCAATATCGGCATCGATATCCGCTGGACTGATTTTCAAAACAGAGGACATGCATGCCAGAATGCTGGTGCTGACGTGCTCCTGTGCGCTTGGTGACGAACGTACCGGCGGAGCGGCTTCTAGAACCTGTTTCTCGGTCTTCACCGCCGCGGGAGCAGCGTTGAACGTCTGTACCGCCGCGACTTCATTCCTCTGCCGGACGACGCCGTCACTTTGAGCGAGAATGACCTGGTATCCGAGGTCGTGAGCCTCGACGGCCGGGAATTCCACGGACTCAAAGCCCTCGTCCGTCAGCAGCTGTTGCCAGGTCGACGGCAGGAGCGCGGGGCAATTCGGGATGCGCAGTTCGGCATCCTCAAACAACCACCATCCATCCAGCAAGCCGAACGTCAAATGCGCGTAGAGCGACTTGCGGCTGATCTCATTGAGTATGAGAACACCGCCACTCCGCAGGATCGCTTTAGCGTTCCGGACCGTCTGCCGAATGTTTTTCGTAGCGTGCAGAACATTTGCCGCGATCACCAGATCGTAGCTGCCGATGTCGAATCCCTGCGCCTCGATCGATTGCTCGATGTCCAAGCGCCGACACTGTATGTAGGGATACTCCGAGACATAATTTTCTTCCACATGAAAGAAGAATGCTTTCGAGAGGTCCGTGTAACAATATTGTTCGATGGATGCCTGGAATGGTCGCAGCTTGGCGAACACGATTGCCGACGTGCCTCCTGTGCCAGCACCTATTTCCAGAATTTTCACCCGCGCCTTCGGATCCGACTGCAGCCGCTGTGCCAGATAGGCCACCACGGAGTTAGCGACAATCTCATTGAAACTATCGGAAAGTGCGTTGTTCTTATAGGCTCCCTCGACCTTGTCCATCGAGGCATTCGGAAAGATGACGTCCGTCGCCAGTAGCTTGCCGCGCAGGATATCCGGCAGACTTCCCATGCAATCGCTCACGAGAACTGCCAATGCCCGCGACTCCGGGTCGCGATTATACTTTTCTCTTTGCGAATGCCACTCGGCACGTATGAGGTCCGCGTCCGCTGAGCCTCGATTGCTGATGATCCCGTCCTGTAAGACGAGGTAACCATTTTCGCAGAGCAGATTCAGCGATTCATTCCACCACGGAACGTATTTGTCGATGATTCCACAGCCTTTTGTGAGATCCGACGCAGCGATCGGCGCTTGCTGCCCCATCGACTTCATCAAAACATCTACTTGGCAAAACAGCAACTGGCTGAACCATCCCTCCAACTGATTTCCCGCTCGCGCATTCCTCAGCGTGGCGATTTTGGCCGTGGGCAATGTAATCTCGCCTTCCGATAGGAATTTCCGAACGGAAGCCGGTCCACGGGTCAGGGTAATCAGCTCCTCGCGGTTGCAATTCATCAATGACTCGAGTAGCCGCGACTCCCCGACGCAGAGACATTGCTGAACCCGGCGCCGCAGCAACTCGGCGATGAACGACTCAAAACAGACGAATCCCTCCTGATCGCCCAGCGCATCCAAACTGTCTGTCGTCACCCCCTCGGGCGCCTCGTTGAGCGAGGACTGCCAGATTCCCCAGTTAATGATCCCTACCGGGAACGCAGAGTTGTCTTGGAGGGACCGCACAAAAGCGTCCGACGACGTGACGCCGCTCCCGTAGGCCGCGTATTGAGACGCCCCCAGGAAGGCGTAGGCCTGCCTCGACGAGAAGTAGCACATGAAGTCCAACGGCTCGTCTTTTAGTGCAGTATAGAACACCCAGCTCCCCTGGGCCTTGATATCGAATACCTTCCTGAAATCGGCTTCCGCGATTTCTTCCACGGAATGGTCGGGACCGAATACCATCGCCGAACAAATCGCGCCGTTGATTTCCAGGCCTTTGGTTTTGATCAGCGTCACTGCGTTCTGCATCGAATCGAGGTCGGTTACGTCGGCCTGCACGTAGAGCGGACCGGAACCCGATCCTTCAAACGACTTCAGCGATCTCTGTACATTGTCAGAGCTCTCGGAGCTCCTTCCGATCCACACCACCGTGGCGTCGTATTTTTTGATCAGTTTACGCGTAATGATCCGGCCGACGGTGCCGGCTCCACCGACGATGACATACGCGCCTCCGTATCTGATCGCGGGCTGGCTCGGCGTGTCCCACGTAAACTTGAAGAAGGTCTGGCGATAACGTTGCCCCGCACGCATTCGGTAGGCTTCGCCGCGATGGGATGGCGGCTCGAGGACGATCGAGGCAAACGACTCTTGCCTGTCTTGCTGGTTTCGCAGATCTTCGATTGACAGCTCCAGATTCCTTACGCGGTATCTCGAATTCCCCTGCGCCAGCGAATAACCGAGGCTCGTAACGCCTGCCGCCAGGAAGCCATTGCTGGTACCGGCTGCCGAATCACTGTTCAGCGTCAGTATGTAGAAATCGATTTTTGCATCGGTCGTTCGGCGTTTCTGCAAGTACTTTATCAGACGCAGAAATTGGATTTCATTCGCCTCGCGGCTATTCGCGAAGTCTTTCAGTGAAGGCGGATCGCCTTGCTGGCCGCCCGTAGCGAGAAAATAGACAGCATCGATCTCGTCGATGGTTTGCAGACAGGTTTCAAAACCATCGGTGTCCTGAATGCCGCACAACCATTCAGTATCCGATATTCGCGCCGAGGCATCGGCCACCCGAATCAATATGGCCTTACAGTTTCGTTGCTGGTAATATTCGATTATGGTGGCATCGAGCTGAAAGAACGGTCCACAACATACGAGCAGGACAGTGTCGTGAGCGGATGGCTGATGATCCTGCAGATCGGGCTGCTGTTCCCATTTGCACAGGTAGCTGTTGCTGTTCAAAACCTGATCCGGCGCTTCCGGACTGTCTGCTCTTGCCTTAATGCTCCTCTCGGAAATATCGAGCCCGGAGAATTCCAGTCTCTGGATTTCCACGCAGACATTTCCATCCAGATCGAGAAAATCGATATCCAGTTGCTGGGTGAGTGCTCCAACTGCTTCGGTCGGTGAGTAACGCACCCATGCCAGCATTTCTCCTGTACAGGCCGATAGGATGCGCAACACGCCCAGAGCAGAGGGTACGCACGGAGTCGCACGACCGGATAGTCGTATCGAAGCCTGCAACGCGCCGTCAATCAAGCTCGGGTGCAGCACATAAGCATCGTGCCCTGCCTCGACGCTCGCGGGTATCTGCAATGCTGCCAGGAGTTCGTGCGTGCCGAGGTATAGAGCCGTGATGCTCTGTAGTGCGGGGCCGTAGTGCAACCCCATCTGCGTGAATGCCGCGTACACGCTGCCCGGGTCCATCTGGCCCTGCTGCATCTGTACCTTGAGCTGTTCGATATCGCATCGAGGCCGCGACGGTCGCGCACTCCAGACCGCGCGACCTCGGCAGTAGATCTCCTGCTCGTTTTCCTGACTGTAAATTTCATAGTCGACTTCGGCGGTGACGTTAGCCGACAACGTGATGCTGATTTGCTCGCTTTTGGTGACGATAAGCGGCTGCGCCCATACCGTGTCGTGCAATTCCAGCACAGCCGATTCCGGATGCAGCGGCAACGCGTGTTCTACTGCAGCCCGCGCCATTTCAAGATAGGCCGCGCCGGGGAGAACCTTCTGTGTCGTGGGATCGTTCAAACCAATTCGGTGATCTGCCAGGAAGAATTCTTCTCCAGTGAACGTCGAGCTATAGCGCTGCTCGTTCAGATCGGAAGTGTTCGCGTGCAGCAATGGGTGCAGGACAGCAGCCGTCGCGACGCCGGATGGCGATCCGCGCCCCGAATCCTGGGCGGTCGCGTCGATCAAGTAGTGCTCTTTGGCGAAGGGATATCCGGGCAGTACGATGCGCCGTGGCTTGGCCCCCTCGTAAAGTTTGTTCCAGTCCTGTTCCAGACCTCGGGTCCAGAGATCCAGCAGCTTGGCGAGCTTCTTTTGCGTTATCCATCTGGCCACGATGGTTTCTTTCATCTCGTCGTCTTGACTGATGACGCTTATGCTCTCCTTGCCTCGTCTGACTTGACCTTGGTAGAAGTCTTTGACGTCATCCTTGTTCTCGAGATAGGCCTCGAGGTTTTCGGCCAATTGTGCGACCGAGCTCACAACGAAACCCGCGCGTTCTTCCATCGCCTCTCTACCCACCTGCAGCGTATAGGCGATCTCTAGTAGACCAGTAGACGGAGTCTCTTTGCGAATAAAGTCCAGGAGATCGCGAGCCTTTTGTTTGAGCTGGGTCGGCTTTTTAGCCGACAGAAGGATGACGGCCTTCGTGGTTTGAGGTAGAACCAAAGCTGGTTCGACATCGATCGGAGTCGGAGATTCACCGATAACGATATGCGCATTGGTCCCACTGAAGCCGAACGAGCTGATCGCCGACAGGCGCGACGCCGCGCCGTGGAGCGGCCACTCCCGCAGCCGGGTATTCACGTAAAACGGACTGTCGGTCAGATCAATGTGCTCGTTGAGACGTTCGAAGTTGATGGTCGGTGGCAATTGTTTGTGTTTCAGCGCCAGGAGAAGTTTGATGACTCCGGCCATTCCCGCCGCTGTCAGGCAATGGCCGATATTGCTTTTCACCGAGCCCAGGGCGCAGTACTTTGTTTTCTTTGTATATTTTTTGAAGGACGCTTTCAGCGCTTCCACCTCGATCGGATCGCCCAATTTCGTCGCCGTGCCATGGGCTTCGATCAGTTGGATATTCGCCGGATCGATCTCGTATTTGTCGTAAACGTCCTGCTCCAGCCGCGTTTGTGATTCCGGGTTGGGCGCGGTGATCCCATTGGTCCTTCCGTCCTGATTGACCCCCCATCCTTGAATGACACCGCAAATGATGTCTCCATCTCTTTGTGCGTCTGCCAGCCGTTTCAACATCACGACGCCCACACCTTCCCCCATAACGAACCCATCGGCTCGCTGATCGAAGGTGTAGCACTTTCCCTCGGGCGAGAGCATTCCCGTCTGAGAGGTTCTGATATGCATCTCAGGACCGCCCATCACATAGACTCCGCCGGCCAGGGCGAGATTGCTGCCGCCGGAGCTCAAACTGTCACACGCCTGAGCGATGGCAACCAGCGATGATGAGCACGCCGTATCGATCGACACGCACGGCCCCTGCAGGTTCAGGAAATAGGAAATTCGGGCTGCCAGAATGGACGTCGCGCTGCCCGTGAAGCCGAGCGCGCTCAATTGATGCATTCGCGAGGCCTGGTGATAGTCGCCGGTGGCACAACCAACGAAGACGCCGCACTTACTCCCGGACAACATTCGCGCGTCGTATCCGGCGTTTTCGATACTGTGCCAGCACGCCTGCAGGAATAAGCGCTGCTGCGGATCCATGTTCTCTGCTTCCGTCGGCGAGATGTTGAAAAAGAGTGGATCGAACAGATCGTATTCGTCCAGCGCTCCAACCCACTGGCAGTAAGACTTGCCTGCCACGACCTGGCCTGCCTGATAGTAGGTATTCACATCCCAGCGCTGGCGTGGGACCTGGGTAATGCAATTCCTGCCTTCCGCGAGGTTCTGCCAGAACTCGTCGACGTTTTTCGCTTTGGGGAATTGACCGGCCATGCCAATGATCGCGATGTGCTGGGATTGCTGAGGCACTGGTGTGGGGGCGGCGAATCGCGAGGCCGTTCGGCTGCGCCGGGACGTGAGGGCACGGTTCGTCGAAATCTTACGCTGCGGCTGAGGAGTGCTCTCCGGTACCACTTCTGCCATCGCCGGTGCAACTGCGCGCGCCAGCGTCCCGTGCTCTTCCGCTTCCGTTTTGACGTGGCGGCTGAGCTGTGCCAACGTCGGGTAGCTGTAGACCTTCGTGGCTTCGATGGACGTCTGATACGTCTCGTTGATCTTGCGAATCCAAGTCACGCCGGCGATCGAATCGAGGCCTACATCGACGAACTGCGCATTGTCGTCGATATCGCTCTCGCGCATCTGCAGCTCGTTCGCCAGAAGCGTTTTCAGTGTCGCGGTGACGGCAGGCAGCGAATCGCCGTCCCCGTACTGTTTCGCCGGTTCGAGGTCCGGCTTCATAGGGGCTGCCGGGGCTGTTTCGATTCCCTGGTGAAAATTGTCATGAATCTGCGCCAAGGTGTCGGACCGGCCCACGAATGTCCTGGCGTGCATGGCCAGTTCGAGGCGATACGCCTCCTCCAGCGGCTCGCGAACATACGCCGTCAACTGCTGTTTGAAGACAATCGATCGATTGCGTGGCAGTTTCGCAATTTGCTGCGCTAACCCCATCGCCGCGCGATAAACCTCAGACCGTGGCACCACGGGCAGCAGCAGCCCCCTGCCTTTGAGCGCGCTACCGGTATATGATTGCGCCGTCATCAGGCTTTCTCGTGCCAGGTCCTGCCCCATCTTGTCGGATAAGACCCAGGTGGCGCCAGCGCCTGGCGTGAATCCGTAATTCATGTACGGACTCACATACCGGCTCTCGTCGCTCATCAGCACCAGGTCGGCGAACATGCCCAGGCACCAGCCGGCGCCGATGCCATGTCCCTGCATCGCCGCGATTACCGGCAGCTTGCAGTCCAGTGGCAATTGAAAGACCTTGGAATCCGTGAATTTGGCCTTGCCGGCCTGAATGGCTAGCAGACTCTCTTTGGTGCCGCCCGAAGCGAAATAATGATCGTAGCCGGTCAGGATCACGACCTTGTACGCCTGCGTCTGCTCGATGTGGGTAAAGACCTCCGCGACGCTCGCCATGAGGGCGTCGGAAAACATATTTCTCGCCTGACGATCTACCATCTTCACCACCACAATGCCGGCTGGATGTGCGGTGGCGGTGACCACTTGTGAGCGAAGCGCAATGGGTGTCGGTGCTGCAACCAGCAGCTCAGGTGCTTCGTCTTTCTGCTCCAGGGCGGCCGGCAAGCTGCGAATCTTTTCCTGGAGGGTCGTCGCGCTATGATGCTTCCAGGAAGCCAGTGCGGCCCGGGACAACCTGGCCCAGGACTCGGCCACACTTAAAGCCATGGGCAAAACATGATCCGGCTCCGCGACGAGCACCGCACCTATCCGGCGGTTTAGATCACCACCCGAATAGTCAGCTCCGGTGAGCAGGATTTCCTTGCCTGCGTCGTGGCCGAATCGAGACGTGAAGATCGCAGCGGCCATTCGCGCGAGTATCGGGCTTTGCCCGATGTTTGCCGATGAGTAAACGCCTCCGCGGCTGTAAACAGAGGTATCGCACATCTGGCTGATGAGCCAGGCGTCGCCTTTCGCGTTGCCGTCCAGAGCGGCAATGACGGGAATCCGGGACTCGCCGACGATACGTTGAAACTCCAGGACGACATTCTCGGGAATACCTTGCGCGGCTTCCGGAAGGAACTCAGCATATTCGCTGGCGAGAACGACGGCTTTGCAGGAGCCGTTCCGATGAATCTCATCGAAGATCTCGCCGAGACCTGCCACGAGACCTTCTAACCCCATCTGCTCATCGGCAGCACAGAACGTGATCACCAGAACATCCTCTGCTGGCGTATCCAGGCGGAGATGCGCCGGCGAGATGATGGTTTTCGCGACCGGACCGGGCGAATTGTCGATAGCGCCCGCGGTCACCTCGACGCGGGTCAGACCGTTGACCAAACCGGCCAACTGACGCGTCAGATGCTGTTTCAACAAACGTATCGAATCTTGGGACTTCGTCGCCAACGTCGATGCCAGTTTTCCTGCGTACGCTTCGACTTGCGCACTAGGCACGATAGGGCACGTCCATCCTTTCGCCCGCAATTGCCTACCCGTCGAAGCGGGCGATAGGTACAAAAAATCCTGTGCTCGGAAGTCTTCGAACCGTTCACTGAAGAGGGCCGTCTCGGAAGGCGTCGGATACAGATAACGTTGCGGGTCTGTGTAGCCGTACTGCGAATCTTCACTGCACACCATGAAATCACACAGCGCGGCGAGCAGGAAGCCAACGCCAATGGCATCGTCCTGCAGGACGGCGATGACAGGATAGGGAAACGACACAATGGCCTGATACAGATGTTGCTCGACGGCTTCGTTGTAGTCTTCCCGGCCGCCTCGCTTGAAACAGCGCTCGATGCCGCTGACTATCAGGACCCTGATCGACACCTCCTGCCGTACTCTGGCCAGTGCCTGCAACAGGTGGGCAATGAGGTCCTCTGCCGGATGGACACCGACGGATGCATCGATCCGGATTGCGAATACCCCGTCACCACGGTCGGACAAGCGAACAGCAGACGTCACCGGTGCTTTGCTCTCCTGGAGATGCACTGCCGCCACTGTGTTTGAGAGCGTGATCGCCGACCTTTCTGCGGAGGGCTCCTGGTCAATCAGGATGCCTGGCGCGGCCAATGAAATACCCGCCGGCTTTCTTTGTGTCAATGGCGCGGGCGCCGCCTGTTCATAAGGAGTGAACGCAAGCTCTTTAGGTTCGTGGACCGCGATAGAAATTCCTGCGTTTTCCACAGGAACCGGTGAAGCTGCAGCTCGAACGTCACCCAGTACCGCCTGCTGCCAGCTAAGGCCCCGCATCTGCGCACAGATGTTCCCCTGCGTATCGCAGAGATCGATATCCAGCTTGACGACGTCGTCCGCAGTCTGACTGCCTGCCGAGTACCGCACCCAGGCATCCATCTCTTTGCTGCAGGCCGAGACGATGCGCAACGATTCCAGCGCAAAGGGCAATCGCGGCCGGTTGGCGTGTTCGAAAGATCCGCCGATCAACCCAACACACGCCTGCAGCGCGCCGTCCATCAAGCTGGGATGCAGGACGTAGTCTCCGGAAGTGCCCTCTACGGTCTTCGGCAGCCGGAGCCGAGCTAGTAATTGGTCGCGGTTGCGATTGATGGCGGTGATTCCTTGAAACGACGGTCCATAGACAAGACCCATCCGGACGCACGCTTCATACACGTCTTTCGGCTCGACTTGGCCGCCCTGTCCCATAGTTCTATTGAGCTGCTCGAGATCGAGCCTGGCCAGCGGCGGCTGAGAACTCGACTGCGCACGACCCTGACAATGGACGATCTCCCCGTCCGTATCCTGACTGTAAATCTCGAAATCGATCTCATCGCCATTCGCGAATAACGCGATACTGATTTGCTTGCTGCCGTAGACGACGACCGGCTGCGCCCACTCCGTGTCGTGCAACTCCAGCACCATCGATTCCGGCCGCGCGGGCAGTGCGTGCTCGATCGCCGCCCGCGCCATTTCCAGGTAGGCCACCGCTGGCAGGACTTTTTGTAGGACGCTACCGTCCACATGGAGTTGATGATCGGCGAGGAAGAACTCGTCACCCGTAAATGTCGAGCGATAACGTTGCACGGTCAGGTCGGACGTGTTGGTGTGTAATAGCGGGTGGAGCACCGCCGTTGCCTCCCGCGTCGGGGCTGCGGGTTGGCCCGCCATCGTATCGATCCAATAACGCTCTTTGGCAAACGGATACGTGGGCAGGCTCACTCGCTGGGGCCTGGCTTCCCCGTAAAGCTTGTTCCAGTCCAGCTCCAGACCCTTGACCCACAGCTCCAGCAACTTGGAAAGCTTCCTGTTGGCGATCCATTTGTCGATCGTTTGTTGCAGGTCGGCATCGGTGCTGAACAACGACAGCGCCTGTTTGTCGCGCTTCACCTGTCCTTGATACGCGTCTTCGATGCTCTGATCTCCAGCCACATACGCCTGAAGCTTTTCAGCCAGTTCCTCGAGCGAGATCACCGTGAAGCCCAGGCGTTCGTCCATCGCCTCTCGACCTGTCTGCAGCGTATACGCGAGAGCAGCCAGATCGAGGGTGTTCAGCCGAGTCCGGACAAAGTCCAGGAGTTGGCGGGCTTTCTGTTGCAGTTGCTCGGCCGTCCTCGCCGAGAGCAGGATGACAACCGTCGCGGAGGTCGTGGGCTGTTGCACCGGCTGTTGATACTCCTCGACGATCATGTGAGCATTCGATCCGCCCGCGCCGAAGGAGGAGATCCCCGCAATCCGGGGCAGCTTGCGGCCATCGATCACCGGCTGCTCCCAGGCTCGCAACGATTGATTGACCACAAACGGACTATTCGGAAAGTCAATATGCGGATTCAACTGCGCCGAATGCAGCGACGGCACGATCTGCTGATGCTGCATCTGCAAGAGGACCTTGGTCAGTCCCGCAATCCCCGCGGCGGATTCGCAATGGCCGATATTCGATTTGGCCGATCCGATCAGGCAGAATTCGGTGTCTTGTGTATATTGGTGAAAGGCTTTGCTGAGAGCGGCGATTTCGATCGGGTCGCCCAGCTTGGTGCCGGTGCCGTGGGCTTCGATGTAGCTGACATGGCGCGCGTCGGTATGCGATTCTGCCAGTGCCTGACTGATGGCACTGGTTTGCGCCTGGGGATTGGGGACCGTGTAGCCATTCGTCTTGCCTCCATGATTGAGCGCGCTCCCTCGAATGATCCCGTAAATGTGGTCGCCGTCGCGTTTCGCCTCGGAAAGGCGTTTCAGGATGACGACACCCACCCCTTCTCCGGGAATGTAGCCGTCACCGCCCTCGCCGAAGCTTTGGCAGTGGCCATCACTGGAGATGAACTGCCCGGCGCTGAGCACCAGATATTTATTGGGATGAATGCTGACATTCACTCCGCCGGCTATCGCCAGGCTGGTTCGCCCATGTTTCAGGTCCTGGCAGGCGAAATGGATGGCGGTCAACGAAGAAGAACACATGGTATCCAACGTCACGCTGGGGCCATGCAGATTGAAGGCATACGAGACGCGGTTGGCGATGCTGGCCGCGCTGCCGGCCACACCCATGCGTCTGCCGTTCACGCTCGCCTCGGCGCCAAAAAGCTGGTATTCGGTATACATCACGCCGACATACACGCCGACCTGTCCCGGTAGATCCTGTGCGTGAGGCACCTGCATGCTCGCGCGCGTGTATCCCGCGTCTTCGACCGCCATCCAGGCGTGCTGCAAGAACAAGCGCTCTTGCGGATCGATATACTTCGCCTCCTTAGGCGATATATTGAAGAACAGCGGATCGAATTCGGCGACGCCGGCAATGAAGCCGCCCCATTTGCTGTAATGGTGTCCCCCCCGAGTGCGGTCCTCAGTGAAGTAGGCCTGCCAGTCCCATCGCTCTTTCGGCACTTCAATGATGCAATCCTTGCCCTCCTGTAGATTGTGCCAATAAGCGTCGATATCCACCGCTTCGGGATACCGGCCACTCAATCCAATCATGGCAATCGGTTCCGCTTCTGTTGCTGGGCTGGTACCAGCACTCCGGAAACGTTTGGTACGCCGGCTCGGGATCGGCCGGGGTTCGGTGGCGGGTACCAGTTGAGGCCGCGTTTCAACCGGTTGGAGCTGGCGATTTCCATTGTCAGGCACCACAAACAGAGCCGCTAGCCGCGCGGAATGAGACTGGATGAAGTATTGAGTCAGCTCACGAATGGTCTGATATTCGAAGAACAATGTCTTGGAGAGCGCACCAAACGTCTGTTCCAGGTGGTTCGTCAGCTTCATCGCCAGGATCGAGTCGATCCCGTATGTCTCCAACGCCGCTTGCGGATCGATGGTGTGGGAGGGCAGCTTTAACAAGCCCGACAATTGTTTGCGCAGGTAGCCTTCCGTCTTCTCGGCGAGACCCTCCGCGTCGATCTCGGCAACGACCACCGATTGTTCCGCCTGTAGTTCGACCGGTACCGCGGGTCCGGCAAGCACGACGCGGCGTACCTGCGTCAGATCACCCTCCGCGACCAGAACCTGATCGTAAGGCAATGCCAGGGTGCGACGGAAGGCGTTCATGCCGGTTGCCGTCTGCATCGGCTTCACGCCCGTGGTTCGTTGAACCATTTCCTGGTGTGCCGGATCAATACTCATTCCCCCGGCTTGCCACAACGTCCAGTTGATCGAACGCGTGCGCCCGTGCCGCTGGCCGGCGGTCACCTGTTGATTGCGATACGACGCAAACTGGTCCATGAAACCGTTTGCGGTCGCGTAATCGGCTTGACCCGGATTCCCCAACGCCCCGGCGATGGAAGAAAACAGCACGAAGAAATCGAGCGCCACGTCCTGGCTCGCCTGGTCCAGATTGAAGGTACCGGTGACTTTCGGCGCCAGGACCTGCCTGAATTCGGCGCTGGACTTTTTCAGAATGAAATTATCCGCAATGGTGCCGGCACAGTGAAGGATGCCGTTGAGCTGTCCATAATCGTCCTTGATGGTAACTATGAGTTGCTTGACCTCATCGAGATCACTGACATCCACCTGACGATAGCTGACACGGGTGGCTTGCGAGGACAATTGATCGAGGCGCGCTTGCGTTTCCGTATTCAATGCCGAACGGCCTGTCAGAATGATCACTGCCTGGCGTGTCTGCGCCAGGATCTCACTGGCAAAGAGAAGGCCCAGCGCGCCGAGCCCACCCGTAATCAGGTAGATACCATGATCCTGGAACGCGATCGGCGGCTCGTCCTGGCTCTCCGGTACTTCTTGCCAACGCAAGACCTGCCGGCCGCCGTGTTCGTATCTGATGAGCGCATCCAGCGCCTGACTCTTCTCTTTCCGCAGATGCCCGGCCAGGTCCTCAGTCGGCATCTCCAGCGGGGCGATGATGAGTTGACCGAGGAGTTGAGGATTTTCCAGCGCCGCCGTCTTGAGTAATGCCGAGAGACCAGCAATGAGGCATTGCTCTTGATGGCCGGCGACGACAATCTGTACGAGCATCCTGCCCTGGGGCTTGCCTTGGAGAATGGTCTTGATGTGCTCAAAGCATGCGAGCGCGTAGTCGCTGTAGCGCTGCGCAATACTCTGTTGTTGTTCGGCAGGCAGTGAGAAGCATCGACCGTGCGGAAGCAACAACTCCAGTTCCTTGGCGTTGGCCTTCGATCGTTCGCACAGAACAACGTGGTGTTGGCTGTATTCGACGTGACTGGCCTCACCGGAGGCATCCGTATCGCCGGTTTGCCAGACCGCGGCGGCAAGGAGACTGCCGATCGCTAGAGCCGGTGCGGCAACCGTACCGGTCTCTTTGCTTAGCACACGCAAGGAAAATCCACGCATTTGCACGCCGATTTTCCCGCGTTCATCGCACAGATCGATATCCAGTTTGACGACGCGATCGGCGGCCTGACTGCCCGGCGCGTACCGCACCCAGGCGACCATCTCCGGAGTGCACGGCGCAAGGATGCGCAACGAGTCCAGCGCGGATGGCAGTCGTGGCTGGCTAAAACGATCGGAGGAACCGTCGAGCAATCCTACACAAGCCTGCATGGCGCTGTCCATCAGACTCGGGTGAAGAACATAGTCACCAGCCGTCTCCTCCACGCCCTCCGGCAGCCGGAGCTGCGCCAATACCTGGTCGATGCCTCGATCGATGGCGGTGATTCCTTGAAACGCCGGCCCATAAAGCAACCCCATGCGGGCAAACGTGGGATAGACGCTGCTCGGCTCGACGCGGCCCTGCCCCATCTGTGCCTGGAGCTGCTCGATATCGATCTTGGCCGGCGCCGGTTGAGGAACCAGCAGCGCTCGCCCCTGACAATGGACGATCTCCTCGTCCCCGTCCTGGCTGTAAATTTCGTAATCGACTTCGTCGTGATCATTCGCCACTAACGAGATGCTGACTTGTGTGTTCCCCCTGATGACGATCGGTTGTACCCAGATGATATCCCGCAGTTCCAGGACCATCGTTTCCGGCTGCGCCGGCAATGCGCGCTCGATCGCCGCGCGCGCCATCTCCAGATAGGCGACCCCTGGCAAGACCTTCTGTACGGCGCCATCATCCGCCCGAAGTTGATGATCCGACAGGAAGAACTCTTCGCCGCTGAAAGTCGCGCTATAACTCTGTCGGCTCAGATCGGAGGTGTTGTTGTGAAGCAAGGGGTGAATCACCGTGCTCGACAGCGCCCTCTCGCCGGCTGCGCTCGTCGCCGCATTGATCCAGTAGCGCTCTTTGGCAAAGGGATACACCGGCAGGCCGATACGCCCGGGCTTGACTTCACCATAAAGCATGTTCCAATCCAGCTCAAGGCCTTTGACCCACAGTTCGAGCAACTTCGACAGTTTGTCGCCGGCGATCCAGTCGCGAATGATGGTTTTCCTGACGTCGTCATTTTGGCTGATGATGCTCAAGCTCTCGTCGTTGCGCTTGAGTTGTCCCTGATAGAAATCTTTGGTCTCAATGGCGGCATTGACATAGGCCTCCAGTTTTTCAGTCAATTGCCCGATCGAGCTCACCAGAAAGCCCAGACGTTCGGTCATCGCCGCTCGACCCACCTGCAGTGTATAGGCTAGGTTGACGAGATCGATGGACGGTGTCTCAATTCGAATGAAATTTAGTAGATCGATCGCCTTTTGCTTGAGCTGATCCGGGGTCCTGGCGGACAGCGGGATGATGAAGTTCGCGGTTTGCGAGATCAAGGCGCTCGGCGGTTTGGCGTCGGCAGGCGGCACATATTCCCCGATGACGATATGGGCATTGGTACCGCTGAAACCGAAGGAGCTGATTGCCGCCAGGCGCCCATGCGCACCAACCGGTTCCCACTCTCGCAGCCGGTTGTTAACGTAGAACGGACTACCTTCCAAAGCGATGTGTTCGTTCAGCCGTTCGAAGTTGATGGTGGGCGGCACTTGTTTGTGTTTCAGCGCGAGGAGGACCTTCATCACACCGGCAATACCTGCGGCCGTCATACAATGGCCAATGTTGCTCTTCACCGAGCCTAAGGCACAGTACTCTTTGTTCTTAGTATACTTTTCAAAGGACTTCTTCAGTCCTTCAACTTCGATCGGGTCGCCCAATTTTGTTCCTGTGCCATGGGCTTCGAGCAGTTGTATATCCGTTGGATCGATTTCATATTTAGCGTAAATATCCTGCTCCAGGCACGTTTGTGATTCGGGGCTGGGTGCAGTAATGCCATTGGTCTTCCCATCCTGATTGATGCCCCAGCCCTGGATGACGCCGTGAATAATGTCCCCGTCTTTTTGCGCGTCGGCCAACCGTTTCAACAAAACGACACCCACGCCCTCTCCTGGAACGAAGCCGTCCGCACGTTGATCAAAGGTGAAACACTTGCCCTCGGGCGAGAGCATCCCCGTCTGCGATGTCCTGATATGCATCTCCGGACCCGCCATCACATAGACACCCCCTGCCAACGCCAGATCGCTGCTGCCGGAGGTCAAACTGTCACAGGCCTGGGCGATGGCGACCAGCGATGACGAGCAGGCGGTGTCAATGGAGAGGCAAGGGCCATGCAGGTTCAAAAAGTAGGACACGCGCGCCGGCAGTATCGATGTGGCTTCTCCGGTAAAGCTCTGGGCACTTAATTGCTGGTCTCTTGATAACAGGTGATAGTCGCTGGTAGCACAACCAACAAAGACGCCGCACTTGCTCCCTGATAACGCTCGCGCGTCGTATCCCGCGTTTTCGATACTGTGCCAGCACGCCTGCAGGAACAAGCGCTGCTGCGGATCCATACTCTCCGCTTCCACAGGCGAGATGTTGAAAAACAACGGGTCGAACATGTCGTACTCTTCCAGCGCTCCGACCCATTGGCAGTTGGTTTTGCCTGACACGGCGTCGCCGGGACGATAGTATGCATTCAGGTCCCAGCGGTCGCTCGGCACCTGGATGATGCAGTTCCTGCCTTCCGCAATGTTCTCCCAGAACGCCTCCAGGCTTTTGGACTGCGGGAATTGACCAGACATGCCAATTATCGCAATGGCTTGTGACGGACGGGGGGCGAGCTCGCTGGCGACGAATCGCGAAGCCGTGCCGCCGCGCCAGGATGTGAGCTTCTCCACAGCCGACTTCGTTGCGATCTCGTGCTGCAACATGGTGCTATTGTGGGACAACACTGCAGGCGTCGCGCCTTGCCGCGACAGCGTGCCGTGCTTTTCCACCTCTTCTCTCACGTGGCGACTGAGCTGTGTCAGCGTCGGGTAGCTGTAGATCTTCGTGGCTTCGACTGATGTCTGATACTTCTCATTGATCTTGCGGATCCACGTTACACCGGCGATCGAATCCAGGCCCATATCGATGAACTGAGCATCGTCATCGATATCGCTCTCTCGCATCTGCAGTTCGTTCGCCAGGAGCGTTTTCAGGCTCGCGGTGATGGGAGGCAGTGCATCGCTTTCTGCGAACGTGGTCGACGGCGACCCGACAGGTGCCTGCTGCGGTTCGTATGGCGGCGCAGCGGCTTCCTGGTAGAAATTGTTCTGAATTTGCGCCAAAGTGTCGGACCGGCCCACAAATGTCTTTTCATGCATGGCCAGTTCGCACCGATAGGTTTCTTCCAGCCGTTCGTGAATAAACCCAGTCAAGCGTTGTTTGAGGCCGATCAACTGATGGCGGGGCGCCTGCGCGATTTGCCTGGCCAGTGTCATCGCCGCCGGATAGACATCTGCCCGAGGGAACATGTGGAGTGTCAGTCCCCTCGCTTTCAACTCACGGCCGGTAATCGGCTGTGCTGTAAGCAGGCTCTCTCGGGCCAGGTCGAGACCGATCACCCGAGGCAATATGTATGTTGCGCCGGCTCCCGGTGTGAACCCATAATTCATGTACGGACTGACGTATTGGCTTTCTTCGCTCAGCAGGACTATGTCAGCGAACATGCCCAGCGACCAGCCGGCGCCAACGCCGTGTCCCTGCATCGCCGCGATCACTGGCAGCTTGCAGTCCAGCGGCAATTGGAAGACTTTGGTATCCGTAAATTTCGCCTCGCCTCGTTGAATGGCCAATAGACTTTCTTTGGTACCGCCCGACGCAAAATAGTTATCGTAGCCAGTGAGGACTACGGCTCTATACTCAGGCGACTGCTCGATATGGGCGAAGACTTCGGTGAGTCCTTGCCTGAGGGCTTCTGTAAACATGTTCTTCGCTTTATGGTCCTCCATCCTCACCACCACAATTCCGCCTGGATGGGCGGTGGCAGTGACCACCTGTGAGTGAAGCGTAATGGGTGTCGGCGCGGCGAGCTTCGGCTCAGGCGTGTCGTCTTTCTGCTCCCACCCGGAGTCAGACAGGTTGCGAATCTTCTCCCGGAGAGTGGTCGCGGTGTGTTTCTTCCACGCGGCCAGTGTGGTGCGGGGAAGCCTGGCCCATGACGTGGCCACCTGCACCGCCAGAGGTAGCAGGTCATCGCGCTCCGGCGCGACCAAGGCACCGACGCGCTGCAGATCACCTCCCGAGTAATCAGCTCCAGTCAGTAGGATTTCCTTGCCTGCCTCGTCGCCGAATCGATATGCAAAGACCGCGGCGGCCATCAGCCCGATGTTCGCAGAGGAATAAGCGCCTTGCCGGCTGTAAACACAGGCGTCGCAGAACAACGCGATGAGCCAGGCATTTCCTTTCGCATCCCCCGCCAACGCGGCAACGACCGGTATCTCCGATTCGACAATCAGGCGTTGAACATCCAGCACGATATCCTCGGGAATGGGTCGCTCCGTTCCCGAAAGAAAGTCCTGATCCTGGCTGACGAGGACGACAGCTTTGTAATCGTGGCTCTGATGAATCTCCGCAAAAATATGACCCAAGTCCATGGCCAGATCCTTCGCCGCGGCCTTGCCGAACGTGATGACCAGCACGTGCTCCACGGAGGTATCCAGATGGAAATGCGACACCAGCGATGCAATCGCGGTCGCAACCGGATCCGACCGTTCTTCTGTCGGGAGTATCTCGAGCTCGACGCGCATCAGTTCTTTGGTCAAGCCGGCCAAGCGACGCGCCAGATGCTGTTTCAACAGGCGAAGCGCATCCTGCGACTTTGTCGCCAGCGTTGACGCCAATTGTTGAGCGTAGGGCTCGACTCGCGATGCCGGCAGTATGGGACACGTCCATCCCTTCATTCGCAGTTGCTGGCCCGTCGAAGCCATCGATTGGTACAAAAGGTTCTGTGCTCGAGCATCACCAAACCGCTCGCTGAACAGAACAGCTTCGGGAGTCGTTGGATAAAACCGGCGGTCTGCATCTGTGTACCCATAATGAGCATCTTCATTGCACACCATGATGTCGCACAATGCTGCCGCTATGAAACCGGCCCCGATCACGTCGCCCTGCAGGATGGCGATAACCGGGTATGGAAACGACGCGATAGCCTGATAGACCTTTTGCTCGACCGCGTCGTTGTACTCCTCTCTTCCTCCGCGCTGGAATCCGCGCTCCAGGCCGCTTAGCAGCAGGACCTTGACGAGCGCCTCCTGTTCCACCCTAGCCAAGGCCCTCAGCAGGTGAGAATTCGTGTCCCTTTCCAGCGGGTTGCCGTTCAATGGCGCGGCGATTTGGATCGAAAAAATGCCGTTGCCATCGTCGTACAACCTGACCGAACAAACTGCGGGTGCTACACTCCCCTGTTCAGGAACGGCAAGTGTTGCATTAGAGAGAGTAATCGGTACCCGTCCCGCGGAGAGCTCTGCCGATACAACCGCGTGTGGCGCAGTTAAAGACACCGCCGTCGGCTTTTGCCGCTCAACAGGTACGGAGCCCAGTCGTTCAGAAACAAACACGATTTCCTTGCGTGGCGCGGCAGGCGTGATTTCCAGGAGGCTTGCGGAGGGAATCGACGATGCCACTTGATCACTGACCGGATCCGCGATACTCAGCGATGTCGGCCGCGATTTGACGCCTCGCATCTGCGCGGTGATATTGCCCCATTGATCACAAAGGTCGATATCCAGATTGACGACTTCGTCTTCCGCCCGACTATCAGGCGCAAAACGCGCCCAGGCGATCATCTCCGGGGTGCAAGGCGATATGATGCGCAACGACTCCATCGCAAAGGGCAGTCGTGGCTCGCCTTCGATCAAAGCCACAGCCGCTCGCAGGGCGCTGTCGACTAAACTCGGATGAAGGACATAATCTCCCGGGAGGTCCGCGAGTGTATTCGGCATTCGCAGCTGCGCCAATAATTGGCTGCTCCCCAGATGAATAGCGACGATTCCCTGAAGGGTTGGTCCACAGACGAATCCGATGCGGGCACAGGCCGCGTAAACGCTGCTCGGATCTACTTGGCCCTGCGCCATCTGTCCCTTGAGCTGCTCGAGATCGAGTCTGCCCGGCGTCGGTTCAGCACTCAACACCGCGAGGCCCTGGCAATGGATGATCTCCCCATCCATGTCCTCGCTATAGATCTCGTAACCGATCTCATTTGGTCCGTGCGCCAATAACACGATGTCGACTTGCTTCGGATCAGTGACAACGACCGGCTGCGCCCATACGACGTTACGCAGCTCCAGATGCGTTTCGCGAGAAGTGCGCGCAGATCTTTCAACCGCGACCCGAGCCATTTCGAAATACACAGCTGCCGGCAGAATTCTTGAACCGCCCAATCGATGGTCATTGATGAAGACTTCGTCGCCACTGAACGTGGAGCTGTAGCGTTGCACGGTCAGGTCGGACGTGTTGGTGTGTAATAGCGGGTGGAGCACCGCCGTTGCCTCCCGCGTCGGGGCTGCGGGTTGGCCCGCCATCGTATCGATCCAATAACGCTCTTTGGCAAACGGATAGGTTGGCAGGCTCACGCGCTGGGGCCTGGCTTCCCCGTAAAGCTTGTTCCAGTCCAGCTCCAGACCCTTGACCCACAGCTCCAGCAACTTGGAAAGCTTCCTGTTGGCGATCCATTTGTCGATCGTTTGTTGCAGGTCGGCATCGGTGCTGAACAACGACAGCGCCTGTTTGTCGCGCTTCACCTGTCCTTGATACGCGTCTTCGATGCTCTGATCTCCAGCCACATACGCCTGAAGCTTTTCAGCCAGTTCCTCGAGCGAGATCACCGTGAAGCCCAGGCGTTCGTCCATCGCCTCTCGACCTGTCTGCAGCGTATACGCGAGAGCAGCCAGATCGAGGGTGTTCAGCCGAGTCCGGACAAAGTCCAGGAGTTGGCGGGCTTTCTGTTGCAGTTGCTCGGCCGTCCTCGCCGAGAGCAGGATGACAACCGTCGCGGAGGTCGTGGGCTGTTGCACCGGCTGTTGATACTCCTCGACGATCATGTGAGCATTCGATCCGCCCGCGCCGAAGGAGGAGATCCCCGCAATCCGGGGCAGCTTGCGGCCATCGATCACCGGCTGCTCCCAGGCTCGCAACGATTGATTGACCACAAACGGACTATTCGGAAAGTCAATATGCGGATTCAACTGCGCCGAATGCAGCGACGGCACGATCTGCTGATGCTGCATCTGCAAGAGGACCTTGGTCAGTCCCGCAATCCCCGCGGCGGATTCGCAATGGCCGATATTCGATTTGGCCGATCCGATCAGGCAGAATTCGGTGTCTTGTGTATATTGGTGAAAGGCTTTGCTGAGAGCGGCGATTTCGATCGGGTCGCCCAGCTTGGTGCCGGTGCCGTGGGCTTCGATGTAGCTGACATGGCGCGCGTCGGTATGCGATTCTGCCAGTGCCTGACTGATGGCACTGGTTTGCGCCTGGGGATTGGGGACCGTGTAGCCATTCGTCTTGCCTCCATGATTGAGCGCGCTCCCTCGAATGATCCCGTAAATGTGGTCGCCGTCGCGTTTCGCCTCGGAAAGGCGTTTCAGGATGACGACACCCACCCCTTCTCCGGGAATGTAGCCGTCACCGCCCTCGCCGAAGCTTTGGCAGTGGCCATCACTGGAGATGAACTGCCCGGCGCTGAGCACCAGATATTTATTGGGATGAATGCTGACATTCACTCCGCCGGCTATCGCCAGGCTGGTTCGCCCATGTTTCAGGTCCTGGCAGGCGAAATGGATGGCGGTCAACGAAGAAGAACACATGGTATCCAACGTCACGCTGGGGCCATGCAGATTGAAGGCATACGAGACGCGGTTGGCGATGCTGGCCGCGCTGCCGGCCACACCCATGCGTCTGCCGTTCACGCTCGCCTCGGCGCCAAAAAGCTGGTATTCGGTATACATCACGCCGACATACACGCCGACCTGTCCCGGTAGATCCTGTGCGTGAGGCACCTGCATGCTCGCGCGCGTGTATCCCGCGTCTTCGACCGCCATCCAGGCGTGCTGCAAGAACAAGCGCTCTTGCGGATCGATATACTTCGCCTCCTTAGGCGATATATTGAAGAACAGCGGATCGAATTCGGCGACGCCGGCAATGAAGCCGCCCCATTTGCTGTAATGGTGTCCCCCCCGAGTGCGGTCCTCAGTGAAGTAGGCCTGCCAGTCCCATCGCTCTTTCGGCACTTCAATGATGCAATCCTTGCCCTCCTGTAGATTGTGCCAATAAGCGTCGATATCCACCGCTTCGGGATACCGGCCACTCAATCCAATCATGGCAATCGGTTCCCCTTCTGTTGCTGCATAACGAGTACTACGGAAACGGCCAGAGCGTCTGGACGGATCCGGCTTCACAGCAACTGGATAGACTGTAGGAGGTCGCGGAACAACAGCGTTGGGCTGCTGATCACCATTGGTCGCAAACAGTGCCGCTAAGCGCGGCGAATGAGATTGGACAAAGTATTTGCTTAACTCGCCGATGGTCCGGTATTCGAAAAACAACGTCTTGGAGAGCGTGCCGAATGTACGTTCCAACTGTGACGTCAGCTTCATCGCCAGTATCGAGTCGATCCCGTACGTCTCCAACGCCGCTTGCGGATCGATGCTGTGAGACGGCAGTTTCAACAGTGCCGAACACTGTTTGCGCAAGTAGTCTTGCGTTTTATCGACGAAGGTGACAGGGTCGATCGCGGCGGCGGCTGGCGTTGACGTAACGAATTGTTGTGGTACCGTCAGGGCTGCCGACTCCTCTGGCTCAATAGGGCGAGCGGCGAGCAACGCACGACGCATCTGCGCGAGATCACCTTCCGCGACCAGAATCTGGTCGTAGGGCAACGCCAGGGCACGATAGAAGGCATCCAGGCCCATTGCCGTCTGCATCGGCCGCATGCCGGTGGTTTGTTGCAGTCGTTCCCGGCTCGCCGGATCGGCATCCATCCCACCGGCCTCCCACAATGACCAGTTGATCGAGCGCGTGCGCCCGTGCCGTTGTCCTGCAGCGACCTGTCGATTCCGATACGCCGCAAACTGGTCCATGAAACCGTTTGCGGTCGCGTAATCGGCTTGACCCAGATTCCCGAACGCGCCAGCGATGGAAGAAAACAGCACGAAGAAATCGACCTCAACGTCCCGGCTCGCCTGGTCCAGATTGAAGGTACCGGTGACTTTCGGCGCCAGGACCTGCCTGAATTCGGCGCTGGACTTTTTCAGGATGAAGTTATCCGCAATGGTGCCGGCACAGTGAAGGATGCCGTTGAGCTGTCCGTACTCGTCCTTGATGGTGGCCATGAGCTGACTGACCTGCTCGAGATCGCGAAGATCCACTTGCCGGTAGCTCACACGGCCGTCCTGGGCGGATAGCCTGTCGACCAGAGCCTGCTTTCCGTTGCTTAACGCCGACCGACCCGCTAACACCACGCGCACGCCAGCCTGCTCGAGTATCTCGCTCGCAAACAGAACACCCAGGCGACCAACCCCTCCGGTAATCAGGTACACACCGTGAGGTCTGAACGCGATCGGCGACCTATCCTGATCTTTCGGTACTTCTTTCCAACGCAAAACCTGCCGCGCGCCCTTCTGATATCTGATCACCGGGTCCGCGCCGCCGTTCTTCTCGTCCTGCAGGTGATTAGATAGTTCCTCGGCCGTGATTTCCGATGGGGCGAGGATGAGTTGACCGACGAATTGCGGGGTTTCCAGTGCTGCCGTCTGGAGCAATCCCGCGAGTCCGGCAAGGAGCCCATGCTCCTGCTGATCTGCGATTACGATCTGGACGAGCACATCCCCCCGCGGCTTGCCTTGGAGGATGGTTTGTATACGATCAAAACACGCGAGAGCGTAATCGCTGTAGCGCTGCTCAACCGTGCTTTGTTGCCCTGCTCGCAGTAAGAGGTACCGCGCATGCGGAAGAAACGATTCCAGTTTCGCGGCGTTGACTGCCGCAAGCTCACATAGAACAATATGATGTTCCATGAGTTCGCTACGGCGTGGGCGCAAGGATGCCTCATCGGCACTGGCTTGCCAGGTCGGCGTAGCCAGCAAGACGCCAGTTGTCCTGCCCTGTTCCCGCAGCTTGATGACCTTGATTCTCTCTAAGGCTTCCTTTTGAGAAAGTCCGCCATTGGCCAAGTCATCGTAAATTTTCCGTAGGAGTTGTTTCATCTGAATCACATCCCGCGCAGCCGGATTCAACAGCAAAAGCGAACAATTACTGGGATCGGTCCGCTCTCGCGACCCGAATGGGCACGATTCATCGGTGTCGAGGTTCCGCTGGATTGTGCAGCGGAGTGCCACGCACGAGCCGTCCGCAATCGTGGAAGTCCATTGGAACAACATTGCCGCAGCCAGAGCCGCTTATCCCAGACCCACAGCTTCCTCGACGCCGACCTCAGGACTCGTCATGTCAGTCGTCATTGCCGCATACCGCTTGGTCAGAACGGCAGCAGCGCCCTTCATGATCCGCTCGGCGATGTCACTGACATGACGATTGCGCCACGACTCGAGCGGCGTTCCTTTCACCCACTGATTGAATACGCCGAGTGCAGGTCCGCAGTGTACCTGATAGTTCACTTTCTCTTCCTCCACGCCGCGCATTGCTAACCGAGTTGAGTGGATGAAGTACCACTTGAAAATGAGAGCCATTTTCTGTTTTGGCGACGGGTCCGCATTTTCGAATCCGGGTTTGAGCCTGGCGCGATAGCTTCTCGTTTCCGACCACACCTCGTCGAACGAGCGCCTGAAGTATTTCTCCTCGATCTGCTTCCTTGTCTGGTAATCGATTTCGTCCAGGGAGTTGTATCGCATATAGAGCTCATATAGCTTGTTCGCACGGCCTGGAAAGAAAACACCCTTTCTAAGAACCTGAACCTTGGCGCCACTTTCAAACATGTCGCCCGCTGGAGCGTAGGCGGTATCCTGAACGCCCATGTCCTGTAACATGTCCTTGACGCTGTCGCTGGTACCGGCCTCGACCGTGCATTGATTGATGGAGCCGGTCGTAATGAAATCAGCTCCCATGATAAAAGCCGCTGCTGCTGCCTCCGGGCTGCCGATACCGCCGGCTGCACCAACCCGGATCCGCTTTCGATACGAGTATCGAGACATTAGCTCGTCTCGCAGATGCAGCATGGCCGGCATGAGAGCATAAGCGACGCCTCGATCGGTATGCCCACCAGCGTCGGCTTCCACGCAGATATCTCCCGCAACAGGGATGGAACGTCCCAACTCCGCTTCCTGCGGTGTCAGACGTCCTCCAGCAACCAACTCTCTGACCATCCCTTCGGGTGCCGGGCTCATAAACGCATAGGCAACCTCCGGTCGCGACACTTTTGCGAGGATGATGTTGGGAGTAGTGATCGTTTCCCCTGGACCGCGGGACAAGCCACGCAGGCGATACCACACTACGCTTGGTGTGACATCCGTGTATGCGGCAGCTTCTACAAAGCGAATGCCCCGGGAGAGAAAGAGATCGACCGTTCGTTCTTCCAAATCAACTTGATCGATGTTGTGGAGCAGATTCATACCAAAGGGCTGGCTCTCGGTGACCTGCGATCTGATCGATTCGATGGCGAGGTCGATTTTTGTCAACGCCAACCCTCCGGTCCCGAAGTAGCCGATCAGATTTGCCTTTGCCAACGCGACAACCAGAGCTTCTGATGCGATCGCCTTGTACATCGAACCAGCCGTGTACGCATATTTCACGCCGTATTCCGCGCTGAATGCGGGGTCGCCAAGGCGCGCAGGATCGATGAACCCGTTACAGTGAGAAGGCATAGCTCAATATCTCGTTATTTGAGGCCAACTGGTCTCCAACTTCCGGCAAACGATGAGCACTTCCCGCACGGAGAGTACGAGCACTGTATGTCAACGAGCCGTTCTTTCCGAGTAACGGCGTCCGAAACCACCGAGCTACGCAAAACGTGCGCTCGCCATCAGCGATGGCCGCGCTCGCTTTCCGGGGCAACCCTATCCAAACGTGACGGCATCATCGATAGAAACGTTCAGATTCACGATATCTGCGATGAGTTTTTCATAGAAGTCGCTATCGAAAGCACCGCCATCGTTTTTGAAGCTCGTAAGCGTAAAAGCCGGCACCGCATTACGATGACTTGCTTCGACCTCGTGTTCGATGACCCGCGACGTCAACCCTCGCATTTGTACACAGACGTTCCCTTGAACATCGCATAGATCGATGTCCAGTGTGATGGCATGATCGTCAGCCGTACGGACGGCGGAGTAACGAATCCAGGCAACCATCTCGTTCGTGCACGCTGATAGAATGCGCAGTGAATCCAGAGCAAACGGTACGGATGGCTTTCTGGGCAGAAGACTCCCGTCTGCAATCAGGCCAATCGAGGCTTGCAAAGCACTGTCCATCAAGCTGGGGTGTAACACATATTCATATTGGCTGGTCGAGATAACCGATGGTAGACGCAATTGCGCGAGCAATTGCTTTTCGCCGAGGTCGATGGTGATGATTCCTTGGTGCCCCGGCCCATAGGTGATCCCCATCTTGGAGTACATTGCATAGATATCCGCGCCTTCCAATGTACCTCGGCCCATCTGACTTCTGAGACTTGCGAGATCGAGCACGACAGGCGAGGAGCGGTGTCCGAAAACAGCCTGACCCTCGCAGTAAATGGTTTCCTGTTCGGTCTCTTCGCTGTAAATTTTGAAGTCGACCTGTTCGTCGTCGTTTACAGACAGCGCGATGAAAACCTCTCTGGGCTCTGTAACGACCAGCGGCCGGAGCCAGATTGTATTGTGCAGCTCAAGGATGCTCGCTTGCGTTTGATCTGGCGACGCCTGTTCAAGCGCCGCCCGGGCCATTTCCAGATACGCGACGCCTGGCATAACCTTTTGTACCGTGTGGCCATCGATACGTAATCGATGATCCGCTAAGAAGAACTCTTCTCCCGTAAACGTTGAGCGGTATCGTTGGCCGCTCAGGTCGGAGATGTTAAGGTGGAGCAAGGGATGAAACACCGCGGTTGCGGCCTGTGTAACCACAACTACAGAAGCCACGTTCCCGCCTGCGACGGTATCGATCCAATAGTGTTCTTTGGCGAAAGGATACGTGGGCAGGCTCACCCGTCGCGGCTTCGTCGCTCCGTAGAGCTGTTCCCACTCGATCGGAAATCCCTTCACCCACAGCTCCAGCAACCTCGACCATTTGCCTCGCTGGATCCATTTACTCACGGCTTCGCCCATCTCTTCGTCACCACCAATAGCGGCCAGCGTCTTGTCGTTCCGCTTAATCTCTCCTTGGTAGAGCCCTTCAATCCCGCTCTGCCCTTCGACAAACTCCTCCAACTTCGTTTCCAACTCCTTGATCGACCCGATGGTCATCCCCAATCGATGCTCCATCGCTTCCCGCCCCACCTGTAATGTATAGGCCAACCCCGACAGATCCCTGTCGCTCAACTCTCGCCGGCCGATCGCCTGCAACAATTGCTTGGCGTGTTCCTTCAACCGCTCTTTGCCCTTAGCCGACAACACCACCACTACTGGACGCTGGGCTTCACTCTCCAAGGGCGTCCCGCCTACATACTCCTCCACCACGACATGCGCATTCACACCGCCGAATCCAAAGGAACTAACCCCTGCCCGGAGCGGTTCACCGTCTTCCGAGCTCCTCCACGGCTGCGTTTCTCTCACAATGTAAAAGGGGCTTTCCTCCAGCCGTATGTAGGGGTTGACCTCTTCGCAATGCAGACTCGGGACGAGCACCCTGTACTTCAGTTGTAGCAACACTTTGATCAATCCGGCGATCCCGGCTGCCAACTCCAGGTGTCCGATGTTACTCTTCACCGAACCCAATCCGCAGTACCCGGCATCCGCCTCCACTCCCATCTCCTCATATAAGTGCTGAAATGCAATCTTCAAACCGTTGACTTCGACCGGATCCCCTAACGCTGTCCCTGTTCCGTGTGCCTCGATGTAACTCACACTCCTGGGACTCACGCCTGCTCGCCGGTACGCCTCTTCAATCAATTCCGCCTGCGCTTGGGGATTGGGCGCCGTCAAGGAATGCCCACGGCCCCCATGATTCTCGGCGCTCGCTCGGATCAATCCATAGATGTGATCCCCATCCCGTTCGGCCTCACTCACCCTCTTCAATACCACCATTCCTACGCCTTCCCCCCGCACATACCCATCTGCCCGGCTGGAGAACGTCTTGCACTTTCCATCCTGGCTGAGCATCCCGGCCTTGCTGAAGCTAATGTGCGCTGTAGGAGTTAGGAGTGTGTTCACTCCCCCTACAAGCGCCATCTCGCATTCCCCACCCATGATCGCCCTCACCGCGCGGTGCACTGCCACGAGAGAACTCGAGCAAGCCGTCTCGATCGGCTCACTCGGTCCATGCAGGTTCAACAAGTAGCTAAGTCGGTTGGGACCCAACGACGGAACCACTCCGGCCGCGCTATATCCCTCGATGCCAGCCCTGGCCTGCGTCACCAGCAGTTCACCGTAACCAGTGTTCGCTGTACCTATGAAGATGCCAGTCCGACTCCCCCACAATTGCTTCGGCCCGTATCCCGCATCCTCGAACGCCTTCCATCCGTACATCATTAGCAGCCGTTGCTGTGGGTCGATCCACTCCGCTTCGCGCGGTGAAATCCCGAAAAACAGAGGATCGAACTCGTCGACACCTTCAATGAAGGCTCCCCATTTCACGCTGCTCCGGTTTCCATCCTCTCTCTCATCGCCGTACAAAGCTCGCCAATCCCAACGTTCCCGTGGGATCTCCCGAATGCTGTCTTTGCCTGCCTTCAGGTTTTCCCAGAATCCATCTAGGTCTTCCGCCCCAGGAAACCGGCCGCTCATCCCGATGATGGCAATCGCCTCTGCGCCGCTTACTCTTGCTTCCGTCTTCTCTGCTGTCAATCGGCCCGCTACCTGGCCGGCCAGCGGTAGTCGTCGCCGCTTCCGGCCCTCCCAGCCTCCTCGCTGTGCGGTGTCCTCTTCCGACTCCTTCGCAGCGGCGACCGTTGATACCACTCCTGTTCCCACTCTATATTTTTCCGCAAGCCTCGCTCCATGGTTCTCTACCAGATACCCGGCAAACCTTTTCAACGTGGCATGCTCATAAAAGATCGTCGGCATCAACTCCAATGCGTAGGCCTGATTGACATGGTTGGCCAAGCCGGTCAGGCTGATCGAGTCAAAGCCGAATTCGCTCAGTTCCGTGTCCAAATCAATGTCTTCCTTCTTCACCTTCAGCAACACGCAAACCGCGTCCGCCAGCCATGCTTCCACCTTTCCTAGCAATCCCGAACTCTTTGTTTCTTCGGTTGCCAGAGGTGGCGTTATGATCGACAGGACCGGAGAAGGCTTTCTCCGCGGTGTCGTTGTTACCGCGTGTCGTTTGCCGGATGATCCCGTCGCTTTCGGCGAAACGTTGCCTGCCTCTACGCTGAACTTTTCCGCGAGCCGCTCCCCATGCTCCTCCGCCAAATATCTGGCGAAGGTCCCTAGCGTCGCATGTTCATAAAAAATTGTCGGCATCAACTCCAATGCGTAAGCCTGATTCACGTAGTTGGCGAAGCCGGTCAGACTGATCGAATCAAAACCGAATTCGCTCAGTTCCGTATCGACATCGATGTCCTCCCTGTTCACCTTCAACAACAGGCAAACTGCTTCGATCAGCCATGCTTTCACCTTCTCCAGCGATCCCAAAGCTTCCGTCTCGTCGCTTGCCGAGGACGCAATTGTTGGGAGCGCTGGAGACGGTACGATTTCAGAAAGCATTCTTTGCGGTCTTGTTGTCACGGCGTACCTTTGCCGGATGATGCCGTCGCTTTCTGCGACGATGATCTGCTGCCCTAAGCCCTGCGCCTCCTGCGCCGGGAAAGACACCCTCCGAAACCCTTCCTCCTCCAGCACCCGCTTCCACGTCGCTGCTGTCAGTCCCGGATTGCCATCCATCCGCAGTTCCTTGTCTTCGTACGCCCACCATCCGTCCAACAGCCCAAAGGTCAGATGCATATACAGGCTCTTAGTCCCGAGCTCGTTCAGCACGAGCACCCCGTTTGCTTTCAATGCCGCCTTCGCATTCCTCACCGTCTCCTGTATCCGCCCTGTGGCATGCAGCACATTGGCCGCGAGCACCACGTCGTACACACCGCGCTTCAGACCCTGTTCCTCCAGCCCCTTCTCCACATCCACCACGGCGTACTTCAGATAGTCGCGCCCTCCTCCGTACGTCTGCTCACCATGCCGCAAAAACCATTTCGAGATGTCGCTGTAGCAGTACTCCTTCACATCGTTCCGGTACTCATCCAGCTTCCGCAAGATCCCTTCACTGGTCCCTCCTGAGCCCGCTCCCAACTCGAGCAGCCGTAGTTTCAATCCTCCTTCCTTTCTCTTGCCTTCCTCTCTCCTCCTTTCCTCGACATACCGACCGACTACACCGGCCATCACCCCGTTGAAGTAGTCCGCCACCGCGTTGTTCTTGTAAACCTCTCCCACCAACTCCAGCGATGAACTCGGAAACATCACGTCCGTCGCACGCTTCTCTCCCCGCAGGATCTCCACCAAACTCCGCAGCGTCGCTTCCACCAGCTTCACCTGCGCGGCCATCCCGCTACCTGTCTCCTCCCACCGGCTCTTCTGTTTCTCCCACTCCCCCCACAGTTGCTCCTGTTCTGCCTTCACTTTCCCTTTTTCAGCGAGATAGCCATGCCTGGCCAGAATCCGCAGACTCTCCGTCATCCAGCGCTCATACTGTCCCACCACTCCGCTCCACTCTCCCTCTTCTCCCTTCCACCCCATCCGCTGCATCTGTCCCCACAGCATCGTGACCAGAACTTCATCGACTTCATGCTGCTGTTGTTCCCAACTCCTGATCAGTTCCCGCGTTGACTCTTCTCCCACCACAGCAGGCATCCCCCCCGCCATCCGTTCGCACACGGATGGCGCTTCTTCCCGTGCTGCCCATATCCTCTCGCCTAAACTGAGTCCCAGCGCGCGCGCCAACTCCCCCCCTTTCATCCGGATCATCACAACCTGCCCCAGCGGTCCGCTCAACAGTTGCTCCAGCCCGGCCATCCCCTCCAGCGGCTCAAGCGATCCCAATCCCCCTTGCTCCATCCGCTCCTGATACTTCGCTTCCGCCACGAGCCCTACACTTCCCCAATACCCCCAGTTCATCACCTTCACCGCATAGTTGACGCTCCCGGACTGCCACTCCGCAAACGCGTCCGTAAACGTACATCCGGCTGCGTAGTTACTTTGTCCGGGTGCCTTGATGAAGCTTTGCACCGACGAGAAATAGAGAATGAAATCCAGCGGCTCCCTGCCGAACACCTGCGCCAACCGCACCGCTATGTCCACCTTGGCCGAAAGGCCCGCACGGAACTGCTCTTCTCTCATGTTGGCGAGGCTCTTGTCCGCCAGCACGATGGCCGAATGGATGACACCGTCAATCCGTCCGTACTTGTCCTTGATCTCCTCACGGGCCCGCTCCAACTCCTCCCGGTTCCGCGCATCTGCCGCGATGTATAAGGGCGGTTCCCCACCTTCACCAGCCACGCGCTCCCGCTTCTTGTCAATCGCCTCGTCCTTCGCCCGCCGCCCAATCCACACGACGCGTGCCTCATATCTCCTGATCAGATACTCGCTCAGTACTTCTCCCACTCCTCCCGCGCCACCAATCACTACATAGACGCCTCCGCGCTTGTATCCACACTCCGTGCTCTTCCTATCCCCCGGCTCGAATTCCACCAGCCGCCGGCGGTACCACTGTCCTTCCCTGTATCCCCAGCCCTCTCCGCGCACATCCCAGCCAAGCCGCAGCATCTCTGACCACGGCCACACTCCGGGTCCCACATCTACCAGCCGCACCTTCCACTTCGCGTACTCCTTGGCCATCGATCCGGCCAAACCGTGCACGGTGCTATGCGTTGCATTCACTGTCTGCTCGCGCTTTCCTCCGATCCTCTGCGTTTCACTCGTAATCACCGTCCACTCAAGCTCGCCTGCCCCGTACCCTTCTCTCAGAAGCGCCTTGATCAACCGGAATCCCAGCAACACCCCTTCTTCCTGCTCTTCGATGAACTCTTCGGTCTCTCCTCCACGTTTCGCTCCCGGTAGAATCCAGACCACATGATCGATCCTCCGTTCGCTCCTCAGCTGCTCAGCGATCTCCTCCACCGTGGCTCGTCCATCCACGTTCAGAACTTCCACTCTCCCGCTCTCTCGTTGCAGCGCACGCTGCTGTTCTTCCTCTCCTCCGATCACCACGACTCGCTCCCCGGGGCGAGGTCTTGCTTCTATCGCTTCAACCTTCACGGGCTCCCAGACGGGCGCCAGCGTCATCAGGCCCGCTGGCAATTCCGCCACCGTCTCCGGGAAAACCGCTCCTGCTTCCTCAAATCTCCTGCTCCTGCTCTCAGCCAACGCCCCTTCGGGTGCACGGCCAGCCAAACCCTTCATGCGCACACACACACGCCCCTGCTGGTCGCAGAGATCGATGTCCAGCTTGACGACGTGCCCCCCCGGCGGACTGCCCAAGGAGTAACGAACCCACGCGAACATCTCGGGGGTACAAGGCGCAACGACAAGTAACGACTCCAGTGCAAATGGCAAACGCGGCCGGTTGGAGGCTTCGGACCGGCCGTCGACCAAGGCCACACCAGCCTGCAAGGCACCGTCCATCAAACTCGGATGCAGAACATAGTCTCGGGACTTGTCTTCCACGCTCCTCGGCAGCCGGAGCGTTGCCAATAATTGATTGCGTCCTTGATGAATGGCAATGATTGCTTGAAAAGAAGGGCCATAGACGAGACCCATCCGGGCGCACGCTGCATAGAAGACGCTCGGCTCCATCTGGCCCTGCCCCATCTGTGCCTCGAGCTGCCCGAGATCGAGCCTGGCCGGCTCCGGTTGACGACTCCAGACCGCGCGACCCTGGCAATGCACGATCTTCTGTTCGTCGTCCTCGCTGAAAATTTCGTAGTCGATCTGTTCGCCGGCGTCCGCTGACAATGCAATGCTGATTTGCTTCTTAGTGGTGACGACGATCGGCTGCGTCCAAACTGTATTGTGCAGCTCCAGGATCGCCGCTTGCGGACGCGCAGGCATTGCCCGCTCGATCGCCGCGCGCGCCATTTCCAGATATGCCACACCAGGCAGCACCTTTTGAGCGGCGCGCCCGTCCGCCTTCACCTGATGATCGGCGAGAAAGAACTCCTCTCCCGTAAACGTCGAGCTAAAACGTTGCTCGCTCAGATCGGAGGTGTTGCTATGCAGCAAGGGATGAAGGACGAACGTTGCGGGGCCTGTGGAGCCGACGGGCGTGGCCGCCGCGATCCAATAGTGCTCTTTGGCAAACGGATACGTGGGCAAACTGATACGTCGAGGGCTGGCCGCGCCGTAAAGCTTGCTCCAATCGACCTCAAGTCCCTTGACCCACAGGTCCAGCAGCCTGGAGAGTTTCCTGCTGGCAATCCATTTGGCGACCGTCTGCTGCAAGTCGGGATCGGTGCTGAACACCGACAGGGCTTCTTTGTTGCGTTTCACCTGCCCTTGATACGCGTCTTCGATATCTTGCTCGCCGGCCACATGGGCTTCTAGCTTTTCCGCAAGTTGTTCGACCGAGGTCACAACGAAACCCAGCCGTTCATCCATCGCTTCTCGACCCACCTGTAGGGTATAAGCCATGGCAACGAGATCAATTGTGCTCAGCCGTGCCCGGACAAAATCCAACAGATCACTGACCTCTTGCTTCAGTTGCGCCGCCGTCCTCGCCGAAAGCAGGATGATGACGGTCGCAAAAGCCGTCGGCTGTTGCGACGGCTGTTGATACTCCTCGACGATCATGTGGGCATTCGCTCCACTCGCGCCAAAGGACGAGATCCCCGCGATGCGTGGCAGCGTTCGGCCATCGATCACCGGCTGTTCCCATGGTCTCAACGATTGATTGACGACGAACGGACTGTTGTGAAAATCAATATGGGTATTCACCTGCGTCGAATGCAGCGAAGGAAACAACTGTTGATGCTGCATCTGCAGCAGCACCTTGGTCAGGCCCGCCATGCCCGCAGCGGATTCGCAATGACCAATATTGGATTTGACCGATCCGATCGAGCAGAATCCGGTGTCCTGGGTATATTGACGGAAAGCCTTGGTTAGTGCGCCAATCTCGATCGGATCGCCCAGCTTGGTTCCCGTGCCATGGGCTTCGATGTAACTAATATGGCGCGCGTCCGTGTGGGATTCTGTCAATGCCCGGTTGATCGCACTGGTCTGCGCCTGAGGACTGGGGACCGTGAAACCATTGGTCTTGCCGCCATGATTGAGGGAGCTTCCTCGAATGATGCCGTAAATATGATCGCCGTCCCTCTTCGCCTCGGAGAGCCTTTTTAGAACGACTACCCCCACCCCTTCCGCGGGAATATAGCCGTCGCCGCCATCGCCAAAGCTTCGACAGTGGCCATCAGTGGAAATGGCCTGCGCCGCGCTGAGCATCAGGTATTTATTGGGGTGAAGGCTTACATTGACTCCGCCGGCAATCGCCATGCTGGTTCGCCCCTGTTTCAAATCCTGGCAAGCGAGGTGAATTGCTGTCAATGACGCGGAACACATGGTATCCAGCGTTATGCTGGGACCATGGAGATTGAGGGCGTAGGAGACGCGGTTGGCGATGCTGGCAACGCTGATGGCAAATCCGAGACGTTTGCCTTGCATGCTGACCTCGGCACCAAACAACTGGTATTCACTGGTCCAAACTCCGGCATAAACACCGACCTGCCCCGCCAGATCCTGTTCGCACGGCACCTGCAGGCTCGCGCGCGTGTATCCAGCATCTTCGATCGCCATCCACGCATGCTGCAGGAACAAGCGTTCCTGAGGATCGATGAGCTCTGCTTCGGCGGGCGAAATATTGAAGAACATCGGATCGAATTCGTCGACGCCGGCAATGAAGCCTCCCCACTTGCTGTAATGGTATCCACTCTTGGTGCGGTCTTCGCTAAAATAGTCCTGCCAGTCCCAGCGTTCCCTGGGTACCTCGACGACGCAGTCTTTCCCCTCACGCAGATTGTGCCAATAGGCTTCGAGATCGGCTGCTTCGGGATAACGGCCGCTCAATCCGATGATGGCGATCGCGTCGTATTCTATGGTGGCAAGCGGCGTGGCACCCACCGGGCTGCTGAAACGTCGGGTTGATATCTGCCTGCCGCGGACAGGCACCACTGGTACCAGCGTCGGCGGCACTATGTCACCATCGCGATTCGCAGCCGCGGCAAAGAGCGCAGTCAATTGCTTCGAATGATGTGCGACGAAGTATTCGGTCAACTCGCGAATTGTTTGATATTCAAAAAACAGCGTCTTCGAGAGCGAACCCAGCGTCTTTTCCAACTGGTTCGTCAGCTTCATCGCGAGGATCGAGTCGACCCCATATTTCTCCAGAGGGGCTCGTGGATCGATATCGCGGGACGGAAGCGTCAGCAATCCCGAAAATTGCTTACGCAAGTAATCTTGCGTCTTCTCTGCAAGACTCTCTGGATCGATCCCGGCAGTAATCATCACGGAGCTTTGTGCCTGCTCTTCTGATGACCGTGCATCGTCAAGCCATGCGCGACGCATCTGCATGAGATCACCTTCGCCGACCAGCATCTGATCGTAGGGCAACGCCAGACTACGATGGAAGGCGGCCATGCCCGTCGGCGTGCGCATAGGCTGCACGCCCGTGGTTTGTTTTGCCAGTTCCATGCTTGCCGGGTCGACAGTCATCCCTCCCGCTTCCCACAACGACCAGTTGATCGATCGCGTGCGCCCGTGCCGTTGCTTCGACGCAACCTGCCGATTGCGAAACGCAGCAAACTGGTCCATGAAACCATTCGCGGTCGCGTAATCGGCTTGCCCCGGATTCCCCAACGCACCGGCGATGGAAGAAAACAACACGAAGAAATCGAGCGCGACGTCCCGGCTGGCCTGATCCAGGTTGAACGTGCCGATGACTTTCGGCAGGAGGACCTCGGCGAATTCAGTCGCTGTTTTCTTCAGGATGAAGTTGTCCGCGATCGTCCCGGCACAGTGAAGAATGCCATTGAGCTGTCCGAATTGTTCTGTGATGGCGTTGATGAGCCGCATCACCTGATCAAGATCGCCGAGATCCACGAGGCGATAGCTCACACGGCCGGGCTGCGCGGACAATCCGTCTAGAACGGCTTGTGTTTCAGCCCTCAATACCGAGCGGCCCGTCAAAACCACGCGGGCCTGCTGCGTTTGCTCGATGATTTGTTTCGCGAACAGAGCTCCCAGGCGGCCGAGACCACCAGTGATCAGATAGACACCCGAGTCGTGGAACGCGATCGGTGGCGTTTCCAGGTCTGCCGTTACCTCTTGCCAACGCAAGACCCGCCGCTCACCCCAGTCGTACTTGACCAGCGGGTCCAGAGCGTTTTCTTCGCTCAGCCGACGGTCCAATTCATCAGCCATCATGTCGGCCGGAACGAGGATGAGCTGACCGACGAACTGCGGATTTTCCTGGGCAGCTGTCTTCAGCAATCCGGACAAACCCGCAAAGAGAACTTGTTCTTGGTAGTCGGCGATGACAATCTGGACGAGTACCGCGCCTTGAGGTTTGGCCTTGAGTATCGTTTGGATCCGTTCAAAGCATACAAGCGCGTACTCGCTGAAGCGCTGCGCAACACTTTGTTCTTGCCCCGCTTGCAATGACACGCAGTATCTGCGTGGAACTTCGGACTCCAGTGTCTTGACGTCGACTTTCGGTAGCTCACACAGAATCACATGGTATTCCGCGTATGCGGGCCTAACGGCGCCGGCGAATGCCACGCCTCGGGCTTGCCAGACCGGGGTGGCCAGCAGACTGCCTTTCGACTCTCGCCGTGCAGCAGATGTACTGATCTCCTTGCTCACCAGGCGCGTAGAGAATCCGCGCATTTGGACACAGACGTTCCCGCGCCGATCGCATAGATCGATATCCAGTTTGACGACGTTGTCCGTCGCGTGGCTGCCTGCCGCGTAGCGCACCCAGGCGACCATCTCCCGAGTGCACGAGGAGAAGATCCTCAACGATTCCAGCGCAAACGGCAATCGTGGCTGGGTGAGCTCGGACCAACCGTCGATCAACACGAGATAACCCTGCAGGGCGGCGTCCATCACACTCGGATGAAGGACATAGTCTCCCGACGTCTCCTCTACCACCCTCGGCAGCCGCAGGTGTACCAGTGATTCGTTGCTTCCCAGATGAACGGCAGTGATTGCCTGAAAAGAGGGTCCATGGACGATACCTAGTCGACCAAACGCTGCGTACACCGTGTTCGGCTCGAACCTGCCCTGCGCCATCTGTCTCTCGAGTTGCTCGATATCGAGCCTGACCGGCGGTCGTTGGCAGCTCCAGACCGCACGACCTTGGCAATGGACGATCTCTTCTTCCCCGTCCTGGCTGTAGATTTCGTAGTTAATCTCGTCGCTGTCGTTCGCCGACAACGCGATGTTGATTTGTTTTTGCTGCGTGACAACGATCGGCTGCGCCCAAACGGTATTGTCCAGCTCGAGGACGGTCGATTCGGAGCGCCCTGGCCATGCCCTCTCGATCGCCGCCCGCGCCATTTCCAGACACGCGACGCCAGGAAGAACTCTGAGCACCGCCCGACCATCCGTACGTACGAGATGATCCGCCAAGAAGAACTCGTCGCCGGTGAAAGTTGAGCTATAGCGTTGCTCCCTCAGATCGGACGTGTTCCCGTGCAGCAAGGGATGAAGAACCGCTGCTGCGACACCCTCGGCGGCTACGTGCCCCCCCGCCGCCGTCTCGATCCAGTAGCGCTCCTTGGCAAAGGGATACATCGGAAGGCTGATACGCTGCGGTTTGGCTTCACCGTATAGCTTGTTCCAATCCAGATCCAGGCCCTTGACCCACAGGTCCAGCAGCTTCGCGAGTTTCCTCGCGGCGATCCACTTGTCCACGAGAGCTTCTTTCATCTCATCATCTTGGATGATGCTGCTCAAGCTCTCTGTGCCGTGGTGTGCTTGGCCCTGGTAGACATCCTTTATCTGCGTCTCGCCATTGATATAAGTCTCGAGCTTTTCAGCCAACTGTTCGGCCGAGCTCACCAGGAAGCCCACGCGCTCCTCCATCCCTTCCCGGCCCACCTGCAACGTATAGGCAATCTCGACCAAATCGACCGAGGGTGCCTCGTTGCGAATGAAGTCCAACAGGTCACGGGCTTTTTGCTTAAGCTGTTCCGGCCTTCTAGCAGAGAGGGGTACGATTAGCGTCGTATCGGACGTAACGATTCTCACTGGCGGTGTGATTTCGGCCAGCGGCAGATGTTCGCCGATCACGATATGGGCATTGGTGCCGCTGAAGCCGAATGAGCTGGTCGCGGCCAGTCGTCCTTCCGTTCCCCGCGGCTTCCACTCCTGCAGTCGGGTGTTGACGTAAAACGGACTATCTTTCAGGGCGATATGCTCATTGAGCTGCTCGAAATTGATCGTGGGTGGCAGTTGCTTGTGCTTCAGCGCCAGCACAACCTTAAGAACTCCGGCAACACCTGCCGCCATCGAACAATGGCCGATATTGCTCTTCACGGAGCCCAGCGCGCAGTACTGTTTGTTCTGAGTGTACTTATTAAAGGCAGTCTTCAGACCTTCTACCTCGATCGGGTCACCTAATTTGGTGCCGGTGCCGTGAGCCTCGAGGAGTTGGATATTCGCCGGATCGATCTGGTATTTTTCGTATACGCCCTGCTCCAGGCGCGTTTGCGAGTCCGGATTGGGGGCGGTAATACCGTTGGTCTTGCCGTCTTGATTGACACCCCAGCCGTGAATCACGGCTTGAATAATGTCGTGATCTTTGCGGGCGTCGGCCAACCGTTTCAATAGTACGACACCCACACCTTCTCCCGGAACAATGCCGTCGGCTCGTTGATCGAAGGTGAAGCACTTGCCTTCGGGCGAGAGCATTCCTGCTTGCGTCGATCTGATATGCGCTTCAGGTCCGGCCATTACATAGACGCCCCCGGCCAGGGCCAGATCGCTGCTACCAGAGGTCAAACTGTCACAGGCCTGGGCGATGGCAACCAACGACGAAGAGCAGGCGGTGTCAGTGGAGAGGCAGGGGCCATGCAGATTCAAAAAGTAGGACACGCGCGCAGCCAATATCGACGTAGCGTCGCCGGTGAAGCTTTGAGCGCTCAATTGCTGCTCCCTCGAAAGCAAGTGGTAGTCTCCGAATGCACACCCTGCAAAGACTCCACATTTGCTGCCGGACAAGCGTCGCGCGTCGTATCCGGCGTTTTCGATACTGTGCCAGCAGGCCTGCAGGAACAAGCGTTGCTGCGGATCTATGCTCTCCGCCTCGGTAGGCGAAATGTTGAAAAACAGCGGATCGAACAGATCGTATTCGTCGAGCGCACCCATCCACTGACTGATGGTTTTGCCTGGCACAATGCCGTCGGGCTGATAGTAGGCACTCACATCCCAGCGGTTCCGGGGGACCTCGGTGACGCAATTCCTGCCCTCCGCAATGTTCTGCCAGAACTGCTCGAGGTTTCTTGCCTGCGGGAATTGGCCCGCCATCCCGATGATCGCAATCGGCTGTGATCGACTGTTTGCCGGAGCGCTGGCGACGAGCCGCGATGCGGTTCGACTGCGACGGGAAGTGAGCATCTCGACCGCGGGCTCAGGCACGATCTTCTTGTGCTGCGAGGTGCTCCTCACCAATGGCACCGGCATCGCTACCGCACTAGGCGCGTTTTGGCTCGGAAGCGTGCCGTGCTTCTCTGCTTCTTCCTTGACGTAGCGACTGAGTTGGGCCAAGGTCGGATAGCTATAGACCTTGGTGGCCGCGATCGAGGTCTGATACTTCTCATTGATCTTGCGAATCCACGTCACGCCAAGGATTGAATCGAGACCCAGATCGACGAATTGGACGTTCTCATCGATCTCGCTCTCTTGCATCTGCAGCTCGTTCGCAAGGAGCGTTTTGACGTTTGTGGTAACTGCAGCGAGCACATCGCTGTCCACGGATGTGTTCGAGGCGCCGACCACCACTGGCAACGCCACCGTCATCTCTAATTCCATCGCGATCGGCATCTCTACCGCCGACATCGCGCTCTGGCTCGACAGCGCACCGTGCTTTTCTGCCTCTTCATTCACGTAGCGACTGAGCTGGGCCAGCGTCGGGTAGCTGTAGACCTTAGTGGCTGCGATCGACGTCTGATACTTCTCGTTGATCTTTCGTATCCACGTCACGCCGAGAATCGAGTCGAGGCCAAGATCGACGAACTGAACCTCATCGTCAACCTCGCTCTCTTGCATCTGGAGCTCGTTCGCCAAAAGCGTTTTGAGGCTCGCGGTGACTTCAACCAGCACGTCGCCGTCGAGGGACTTGTTCGCCGCGGCGACCTGAAATGAGGGCGCATTGGCTTCGACATGGGCCTGTTGCGCGCTGACCTGGGGCGATGCTGCGGCCGGCTGGAAGAAGTTGCTCTGAATTCGCGCCAATGTGTCGAACTGGCCCACAAACGTCTGGTCATGCAAGACCAATTCGAGTCGATAGGTCTCCTCCAACGTCTCGCGCACGTACTCTGTAAGCCGTCGTTTGAGGCCAATCAAACGGTCTCGAGACACGTGAGCGATTTGTTTGGCCAATGCCATCGCCGCCGGATACACCTCGGCCCGCGGCAAAATGGGCAGCCTCAAGCCCCTCTCTTTCAATTCGCTGCCGGCGTAGTGCTGGGCGGTCAAATGGCTTTCTGTGGCCAAGTCATGCCCGATCTTCTCCGGAAAAAGCAATGTCGAGCCGTCGCCCGGCGCGAATCCATAATCCATGTACGGATTGACATACCGGCTTTCCTCGCTCAGCAGCACGAGGTCGGCGAAGAGCCCCATGGTCCAGCCGGCGCCGATGCCATGTCCCTGCATCGCCGCGATCACCGGCAGCTTGCAGTCCAGCGGCAACTGATAGGCCTTGAAATCAGTAAATTTGATCTTGCCCTGCTGAATGGCCAATAGGCCCTCTTTGGTGCCGCCGCACGCAAAATAGCTGTCGTAACCGGTGAGGACCACGACCTTGTATGCCGGCGTCTGGTCGATATGTGCGAAAGCTTCGCTGACCCCGTCCATGAAGGCCTTGGAAAACATGTTCTTCGCTTCCCGGTCCTCCATTTTCACCGTTACAATGCCGTCCGGGTGAGCGGTGACCGTAACGACTTTCGACTTCAGGGGAAGGGAGATCCGTGCCGCGGGCAGCAGGTGAGATGTCTCGTCTCTCTTCTCGCACTCGGCCGGCAGATTGTGAAACCTCTCCTGGATAGTTGTCGCGACCTGCTTCTTCCATGATTCCAAAGTGGGCCGTGGCAGCTTCGCCCACGCCTCCGCCACTCTCAAGGCCGCAGGCACAACCTGATCGTGCTCCGCCACGATCAGCGTGCCCACGCGTTGCCGGAGATCGACGCCCGAATAGTCAGCGCCGGTGAGCAAGATTTCATTGCTGGCATAGCTACCAAGTCGGTACGCAAAAAGCGCGGCGGCCGTTTGAGCGATGGCGGCCGAAGAGTACACGCCTGTATCGCTGTACACGCAAGCATCGCAAAACTGGCTGATGAGCCATGCATCGCCTTTGGCATTGCCCGTCAAGGCTGCAACGACTGGGATATCCGAGCCGACGATCAATCGCTGAAATTCCAGAGCCACACCCTCGGAAATGACCTGTGGAAGAAACTCAGGAGCATCGCTGACAAGTATGATGGCTTTGTAGTAATCGGCGTGATGAGCGTTGGCAAAGACATCGCCGAGGTCCGCGACTAATTCCTTCACGCCCACGTTGCCGAACTTGACCGCAAGTACGTGTTTTGCGGGGGCATCCAGCAGGATATGTCTTGCGGGCGACGCGATCGCTTTCGCACGCTCGTCGAAAGTGTCTTCCTTAGCAGGTGCCTGAGTCTCGACGCGCGTCAGTCCTTTGACCAAACCGACCAAGTGACGCGCCAGATGCTGTTTCACCAGACGGAGCGCGTCTTGCGGTTTCGTCGCCAGCGTTGATGCCAGCTTTTGTGCGTACGCTTCGACTTCCTCCGCCGGCAGTATAGGACAGGTCCACCCTTTTGCTCGCAGTTGCTTACCAGTCGACGCCGTCGATAAGTACAACAAGTCCTGCGCCCGGACATCGCCGAAACGTTCGCTGAACAGGAGTGCCTCGGGAACCGTGGGATACAATTGCGCCCGCGCATCCGTATATCCAAAGGTCGCGTTTTCGTCGCATACCATGACGTCGCACAGAGCGGCCAACAGGAAGCCGGCTCCGATCGCGCCGTTCTGCAGGAGAGCGATTACCGGACAGGGAAAAGAGGCAATCGCTTGATAGAGTCCTTGCTCGACGGCGTCGTTGTAGTCCTCTCTTCCGCCACGCGAGAAACAGCGTTCAGAACCGGTGATTGTCAGAACTTTGACAGACGCCTGCTGCTTCACCCTGTCCAGGGCCTGCAGCAGGCCCGCAATCTCGTCTTTTACTGGCGTGTCGCTGCCGGACGCGGCGAAGTGTATCGAGAACATTCCATGACCGTCGTCGTACAAATGCACAGAAGACGCGGCCGATGACGTGCTCTCCGTTAGATGCACGCCAAGTATTACATTCGGGAGAGTAATCGGTGCTCGTCTTGCAGAAGGCCAGCGCCCCTGGTGTTCAGAAACGTCCACGGCTGCCGACACGCGGTCTCTCGGCGCCGCTAGCAAAATAGCCACCGGCTTTTTCAGCTCAACGAGTGGGGTTACTGGCGTGGACGAGACAAGAATGATTTCTTTGCGCACCGGCGCGGCACGGGAAATGTCTTTGATTGTCGCAGGAACCGAGAATGCTGCGGCTGCATCGATGACCGGATCGATGACAGCTAGCGACGCCTGACGCCATCTGACGCCTCGCATCTGGATTGAAACATTCCCGCGCTCATCACACAGATCGATGTCCAGTTTGACGACTATGTCAGCCGCCAGCCTATCCTCCGAGTAACGCAACCAGGCGACCATCTCACCGGTACACGGCAAGACGATGCGCAGCGATTCCACCGCAAAGGGCGATAGGGTCTGGTTCGAGCCCTTCAAGCGACCGTCGATCAGCCCGACACACGCCTGCAAGGCGTCGTGCATCAAGCTCGGATGCAGGACATAGTCTCCCGACGTGTCCTCCAAGGTCTTCGGCAGCCGCAGGTGGACCAAGAATTGGTTGCTTCCCTTGAGCTGATCGAGATCGAGCTTGGCCGGTGCCGGTTGACGACTCCATACCGCGCGACCCTGGCAATGGACGATCTCTTGGTCGCTGTCATGGCTATAGATTTCATATTCGATCTGATCGTTGTCGTTTGCCGATAATGCGAGGCTGACTTGCCTTTTGCCGTTGACGACAATTGGCTGAGCCCAGACGGTATTGTGCAGTTCCAGAACTGTCGATGCTGGCTGCGCGGGCCATGCTTGCTCAATCGCCGCCCGCGCCATTTCCAGGCACGCGATGCCAGGAAGGACCTTCTGCACCACGCCTCCATCCGTACGCTCTGTCAGGAAGAATTCGTCGCCAGTGAACGTCGAGCTATAGCGTTGTTCCCTCAGATCGGACGTGTTGCTGTGCAGTAGGGGATGAAGGATCGCGATTGCAGTGCCTTTCGCGGGCGCCGCCGTATCGATCCAATAGCGCGTTTTGGCAAACGGATAAGTGGGAAGGCTGATTCGTTGCGGTCTGTCCTCGCCGTACAGCTTGCTCCAATCCAGTTCTAGACCCTTGACCCATAACTCCAACAGCATCCCGAGGCGACCCTGTTCGATCCATTTGTCGACAGCGCCACGGAACACCTCGTCCGCGGCCAGGATCGTGACGAACTCCTCGCTCTTTCGAGCCCGCCCCCGGTAGAGGCCGGGCCCGGCGTCGCCTTGGAGGAAGGCCTGGAACCTCTGTTCCAGCTCCTCGAGCGAGCTCACGAGTAGCCCCAGACGCTCCTCCATTGGCTCGCGCCCCACCTGTAATGTGTAGGCAATATTGACCAGATCGCCCTCCGCCAACCGTCCCCCGCGAAGGGTGAATAGCAACTGCTCCACCTGCTCGCGCAACCGCTCCGGGCTCCGCGCTGACACCACCACAGCCGCCTGCCGCGACGGCAATGACGACGCCTCTTGAAGCCTTCTCGCACGCGGGACGTACTCCTCCAAGACCACGTGTGCGTTGGCCCCACCGAAGCCGAACGAGCTCACCCCGGCACGCCGTGGCAAGTCGTCCCCTCTCTCGTCCCGCCGAGGAACCCACTCCGCTGTCTCCCGGACGATGTAAAACGGGCTCCCTTCGAGATGTATGTAGGGATTGATCGTCTCGCAATGCAGGGTCCGTACTAGCGTCTTGTGCTTCATCTGCAGCAGAACCTTGATCACTCCCGCCACGCCAGCCGCCAGCTCCAGATGCCCGATGTTCGATTTCAGCGATCCCACACCACACTGTCCTGGCACTGCCTCCGCACCTCTTCTCCGGTACAGATCCTCAAACGCCGCCTTGAGTCCATCGATCTCGATCGGATCCCCGAGGACCGTGCCCGTTCCGTGCGCCTCGATGTAGCTCACGCTCGCTGGATCGACGTCTGACTCCGTGTAGGTTCGCTTCAGCAATTCCGCCTGCGCCTTCGGGTTTGGCGCCGTCAGGGTGTTCGCACGCCCGCCGTGGTTCTCCGCGCTCCCGACGATCACTCCGTAAACGTGATCTCCCCCCTCCTCCGCCGAGCGCAGCTTTTTCAGAAACAGCGCTCCAACGCCCTCGCTCCGCACGTACCCATCCGCGGCCGCCGAAAACGTCTTGCAGCGCCCATCCCCGCTTAGCATCCCCGCCTTGGTTAGGCTGATGTGCAGATCCGGTGTCAGGATCGTGTTCACCCCTCCCACAATCGCCATTTCGCACTCACCGCTCCTCATCGCCCCCACCGCGCGGTGGATCGCCACCAGAGAGCTCGAACACGCCGTCTCGATCGGGTCACTCGGCCCGTGCAGGTCGAGGTAATAGCTCATGCGGTTCGGGCCCATCGACGCTACCGTTCCCGTCGACATATAGGCGTCGGTCGCCGCTTTCGACCGCGAAATCACTCGCCCGTAATCCGAAATCCCCGTCCCGAAGAAGATTCCCGTATTGCTGCCCGACAATCGCGACGCCGAGTAACCCGCGTCCTCGATCGCCTTCCACACGTACATCATTAGAAGCCGCTGCTGCGGATCCATCAGCGCGGCTTCCCGCGGAGAAATGTTGAAAAACAGCGGGTCGAATTCGTCCACGCCTTCGATGAACCCGCCCCACTTAATATTTGTTTTGTTTTCCTGCCCGGAATCGCCGTACAACGCTCGCCAGTCCCACCTCTCGGGCGGAATCTCGCTGATGCAATCCCGGCCACTCAGTAGGTTCTCCCACAGCTGGTCGACGTCCTTCGCCATTGGAAACCGACCGCTCATCCCGATGATCGCGATCGGCTCCGTCGACTCCTTCCGCGGTGTTGCCTGACGCGTCGCAGAAGAGAACCGCGACCGCCGCTGTCTCTCGGAAACCTTCTCTATCGTTGTGATCGCCGCCGCCCTATCGCTCGGCCGCGCAAATTGCCTGATCAGCGCTTCCCGATTCGTCTGGAAGAGATACCGCGAGAACGTCTCCAGCGTGCGGTGCTCGAAAAACACCGTCGGCTCGACTTCCACGCCGTAGTCCTTCTTGAGCTCGTGGACGAATGCGATGTAGGCGACAGAGTCGAAGCCCAGCGCACCCAGTTCCGACTCCGGTTCGATATCGCCGGCTCTGACCTTCACCAGCTTCGCGACAATCGGCACCAGGGCCGATTGCACCCGCCGGAGAACCTCATCGGCGTCATTGGCCATTTCCTCGGGCTCCGCCCTTACTTCCAGCGGCTTTTCTCTCTCGCCTTCCGCCGATCGCGTGCTCAAGCCGCGCAAACGGATACAGAGGTTCCCCGCGTCGTCACACAGGTCGATGTCGTAGTGCTCAACACTCCCGTCGCGGCCCCGTGCAAGGCGCCGGACCGCCGCCCACATCGTCGGCTCGCAGGTGCCGTAAATCTCCCCGCTCTGCAGCTCGAAAGGCAGGGACAGACTCGTTCCATCACCATTCGTCGCGCCCGTAGCCAGGGCGAACCCAACCATTGCCTGCAGTGCCGAATCCATCAAGCTGAGGTGAAGAATCAGGGGATCGGTCGATATCGAGGCGGGTAGAGACAGCCGGGCCACCACCTCGTCCCCTTCTACGTGCAGCCCTTCAACGGCGCGATGCTCATCGCCGAACTCGATCCCCAGCCCGGCGAAAGCGGCGTAACACGCTTCCGCCGAGTAACTGTCCTGTTGGTACCGCCTCGCGAGCGCCTCGACATCCAGCCGCGGAGCTTCAACTGCGGCGCTCACCACGACCACACCTCGCGCGTGGACGACGTCCTCTGCCGATCCGGATGAACTGGTATAGACCTCGAAGCGAACCTCATCCCCGTCCCCGGGAAACAGCCCAATATGCACCTCCACGGGTTCCTGTCCGACCATCAGCGGCCGCAGCCAGACCAGGTTTCTCACGCTGACGGCTCGCGACCCGGGCTCTCCGTCGTTGCCCGATCTCACAACGGCACGCGCGACCGCCTCCCGCGCCATCTCCAGGTACGCTACCGCTGACAGCAACCGCTGGCCGCCGATCTGGTGCCCGGCCAGGAAGAACTCTTTCCCCGTGAACGTCGAGCTGAATCGCTGCTCGCTGAGGTCCGATGTGTTCCGATGAACCAGTGGATGCAGGCGAACTTCGGCACCTCCAGTCGGCCGCGCCTCCGCCGCCACCCAATAGCGCTCCCGGGCGAAGGGGTAGGTCGGTACATGCGTCCGCCGCGGCGTACGAGCGACAGACACGCGCATCCAGTCGAACTCGGCGCCCTTGACCCACAGCGACGCGAGTTTCGCTAAGTCTCTGCTGACGCTGCCCGTCTCGATCTCTTGTATGGGTGGTGTCCTGGCTCCAGCCCGTCGAGGCTCTGAGTGACCGCGGTAGCAATTTCTTATCGTCTGTTCGCCGGCGACGTACGCGTGTAGCGACGCCATGAGCTCTTCCCTGCTCCGGACGACGAACGCGACACGCTCTTCCATTGGCTCTCGGCCAACCTGAAGCGTGTAGGCCACGTCCGCCAGATGCGCCGCAACGCCGGCGGCTGCAGATTCGACGAACTCAAGCAACCTTTTCGCCTGCTCGACCAGCCGCTCGTTGGTCCTCGCCGATAGCGGGACCAGATATTCGCCATCCTCTGCCTCAACGCCGTTCCTGGAGCTCGGGTACTCTTCTATGACAACGTGCGCGTTGGCTCCCCCGAAGCCGAACGAGCTTACTCCGGCAAGTCGCGGCAGTTCCCGACCCCGTTCGTCGCGCGGTGACGGCCAGACTTGGTTTCGCGCAGTTATGTAGAACGGGCTGTCGGTCAGATCGATGTCGGGATTGAGTCGTTCGAAATTGAGTGTCGCAGGGATTGAGCGGTGTTGGATGGCCATCAGGATCTTGATCAGTCCGGTCAGTCCCGCCGCCCCCTCCAGATGTCCGACATTGGTCTTGACGGATCCAAGTCCGCATTGAGGCTTCCTCGGCAAGGCCTCTCCACGCGCCTGATATAGGCGCCGGAATGCCTCGATCAAACCACCGATCTCGACCGGGTCGCCCAGCTTGGTGCCGGTGCCGTGGGTCTCGATGTAGCCGACGGCTTCGAGCGCGACGTCAGCCGCCTGCCAGGCGGCCTCAATGACCGCCGCTTGCGCCTCCGGTTTCGGAGCCGTGAGCGAAGCCGCCTGCCCGCCGTGGTTCACCGCCGTCCCCTTGACGAGGCCGTAGATCGCGTCCCGGTCAGCGAGCGCCATCGCGAGGGGCTTGAGCAACAGCATCGCCCCGCCCTCTCCACGGACGAAGCCGTCTGCCCTCGCGTCAAACGTGCGGCAGGCACCCGTGGGCGACAGCATGCCCGCCTGATAGTAGGTGACACTGTTGGTTGGACTGCATTGCAGATTCGCCGCGCCAACCAGAGCCTGCTCGCAATCGCCGCGTCGGATCGCGGCGACCGCGTCGTGCAAGGCGAATAGGGAACTCGAGCACGCCGTATCGATCGTCAGACTCTGTCCCTTGAAATCGTAGAAATAAGAAATACGGTTGGCGAGCAGAGAGTGCGCGCTGCCCGAGCCCAAATAGGCCCCCGCCGAGTCGAGTGCGGCAGTCAGCACTTCGCGATAGTCGCCATGGCATACGCCGACGAAGACTCCGATCTTCCGTCCCGAAAGCTCGGATGGCCGGTGGCCTCCATCCTCCATCGCCTCCCAACTCAGCTCGAGCAGGAGGCGTTGTTGTGGATCCATCAACTCCGCCTCCTTAGTGGAAATACGGAAGAACGGAGCATCGAACTCGTCGATGCGCTCCAGGAACCCGGCCTTATCGATTCCCCTGTGCTTTCCACCGAGGTCGATGAAGGCTGGCCACCGCCAACGTCCTGACGGCATCGAGACAATGCCACTCCTTCCGCTCTCCAGGAGCTTCCAGAAGCTCTCCGCCGACACGGCACCACCGGGGAACCGGCAGGACACGCCGACGATGGCGATAGCATCGCCTTCTCTTGCTGCACGAGCCACCAGCCCCGCGGTCTCGTCCGCGGCCGACCGGTCGCCGCTGTTGGTTCCACCGGCCGTCCCTGGCGGTCGGAGCTGTTGATCGGACACCATCTCTGACAAAGCCGCTGTCATCTTTTCGGGAGTCTCATGTTCGAACAGGAACGCGGGAGTCAACTTCACTCCGAGACGCCGTTCTATGAGCGACTTGAACTCGACCAGCTCGATCGAATCCAGCCCCATATCCATCAGCGGCCGCTGAGCGGAGTATGCGGAAGCACGTTCCTCTCCGAGCAACGCGAGCGCCTGCTGTTCGACCAGCGCGCCCACGACTTCCGCCTTCCGCGAGCCTATGTTCGAGCCGGTTCCTTCCGAGGCCCGTTCGTGCGTCCGAAGCGCCTCCGTAGCGCCCAACCCTGGCGGCAACAGCTTTTTGAGTTGTTGAGCGGACACCATCTCTGACAACGCTGCCGTCATTTTTTCGGGCGTCTCGTGCTCGAATAGGAACATAGGAGACAGCTTCACATCGAGATGCCGCTCCATGAGCGACTTCAACTCGACCAGCTCGATGGAATCCAGCCCCATGTCCATCAGCGGCCGCTGAGCGGAGTATGCGGAGGCACGCTCCTCTCCGAGGAGAACGAGGGTTTGCTGTTCGAGAAGCGTCCCCACAATTTCCGACTTCCGCGAGCCGGTGTTCCGGTCCGTTGCTTCCGCGGCGTACCCAAGCGACCGTGTCTCCTTCGCGTCAGTCGTCCTCAAAACCTCGCAAAGCATCACGCTCTGCGTGCACTCCAACGTCGGGCTCTGCGTCGGTAGCGTGAACGACTCGACTTGCGAAAAGCCGGAGTGCTCGAGCGCGGCGCCCCATTGAGAAACACTCATCAGGCAACTGTCGCGGAGACGTCGTTCAGGATCCTCGAAAAGCCACCAACCGTGCAGCAGGGCGCCGCTGAACGAAAGGCAATCCTTGACGAACGTGTACTCGTTGAGTAGGAGGATGCCGCCGGGTTTCAGCAGTTTGTGTGTCTGCTCGAGCGTGAATTCGATGTCACGCGTATCGTGCAGGACGTTTGCGGCCACGATGATGTCGTAACCGTGCGCCCGGAAGCCTTGCCGTGAGAGATCCTCTTCGATATTGAGCGCCCGGTACTCGACCCAGGGATATCGCTCGGCGAACCGCCGTCTCGCGCTTCGGATGAACGACAGCGAGATGTCGCTGAAGCAGAACTCGACCGATCCGGAAAACGGCTGCAATACCTCGAGGATCCCCATCGTCGTCCCACCCGTCCCGGCGCCGATTTCGAGAATGCGGATCTTCGGCGCGGTGGTCTTGAGGCGCACGACTGTGTCGTGCACTGCGTCGGCGACGATTCGATTGAAGAAGTCCGACACGACGTCGCCGCGGAAGACCTCAGCGAAGACGTCCATGTCCGCATTCTGGAAGAGCACTTCGGTGATATCGATCCGGCCGGTGATGACCTCGTCGTAGCGACTGAGACAACGCGCGGTCATGTTCAGCAGCCCAACACTCGCCGGGTAGCGTTGCTGAAAGCGCTGCTTGAACTCATCCACCTGCTCTTCCACCGACGTGAGCGCATAGTCACGAACGAGCGGCGTGGTCTCCAGGCGACGGCCCCGCACCGTGACGAGCCCCTCGTCCTGCAGCCGCCGCATCACAGCATCAAAATAGCTGTTGTATCTCGCTGCGACACCGAGTTGCCGCTTGAGTGCGTCGAGGTCATACGCCTCCCCTGCGTCGCGCATCACGCCCATTCGCTGCAGATTCGCGAGCAACCAGCGGAACGAAAACGTCCCCAGTTCGCGCTCTGCGGCACGAGGATCGTCCTTGGCCGAGAACGGATAACCGGCCACGCGCGCACGCACGTCACGGGCAACGGCACGCGCGACGGAAGTATTGTCGTCCGTCGCCAGGAGAGCGGACCGGCAGTCATCCAGCCCGATGACACGGCCAACGCCGGCAAGCGCCCAGTACTGCTCCACGAACTGCAACAAATTACGGATATGACTCGCCGATGCACCGGGCCGCGCGTACGCGGACACGACCCGAACCGTCTCTTCCTCATCACAGCGAACTGAAGCCACCACATGGCCTTCGGTTTCGATCACGAGCTCGCTCTCGAACGAAGCAACCGCCTTGTCTGGGTTGAACCGCGATCGGCGCCGCGGCCAGACCTCGTCCAAATGAGCCATCGCCGGAAGATCTCCGTCATAGACGGAACGAACAATGTACGCCCGCCGCTCGAAGTGGCTGAGGCTGATGCGCGTAAAAGGCAGATTCTTTGGAAAACCAACGCCGCGGCCTTCCCGCCAGAACAGACCCGCTTCGGCCGCACAGGCGAGGAACGTCTGAGCGTCCAGCAAATATTGATGCGACAACGCGTGATAGGCGTCGAAATGAAAGCTCTCGCTCTCGTCGAGATACCGGGCAGTCACGTCGGGCGGCAGGCAATGCACCTCGAGCATGACGAGGCCGTGCTCGTTGACCACCTGTGACCAGCGTCGAAGGTGCTCGACGGTGCTCTGGATCATGTCGCCCGGCGGGATCGCGTGGCCTTCTGCGTCGATGTACACGCTACCGCCGGCTCGCGATCTTTGCTCGGCTGCCTTGCGGTCCTCGGGCGGCCGATACGGCCGATCGTGATCGAGGAAAGATCGCACGTGGAGGACGCGATCGAGATCCTCGATACCGTTTGCGCGAAGCGTATCGAGCAGAGCCAGCGGATCTCCGATGTCGCCTCTCACTACGATGTGCTCGATGCCAGCCAACGTCCGTGATGCCTCCGCCAGCGCTCTTTCGTTGAAGTCGGCCGCGACGGGAATCAACGGGTGCAGGTCGAGCGCCTGCCCTCGGCGCGTTCGATCGCGCACGGTTTCGTACAATCGCCGGAGCAGCGTGCCGTCGCCGCAACCCATGTCGACGATGTATTTCGGCTGCGACCAGAAGTCATTGTGATCGAACGAGCGCACTACGAGATCGCTCAGTGCTGCAAAGTACTTCTCGTGTTGGAATCCGCTGCCGACGACGTTGATCGTCCGGTTGACGTGCGTTTCGTGACCCGCCGAATCGCGCGCGAAGACGCGCGCGGCGTCCCCGAACAGGAGTTCCTGCGCGCGTTCGAACATCGGCTTATAGGACGCCACGGTCGCAGTAACGAAGATTCTGTCGATCACGAAACGACCCGCGCGATTCACGTGCAGCACGTCGCCGGAGCGAGCCGCCCATCCCTTGGCCACGAAAACGCGTTCAATCGCACGGCGAACGGCCGGATCGACGTTCAGACGCAGCGTCGAAGCAACCGTCTCGGAATTTTTCTCCTCTGTGATACCGAGCCGTGCCTGTGCGCGCAGCGACAAGAGTAGAGGGACAATCAGCAGGCCGTCGAGAAAGTCCGGGAGATAGGGATGTTCACAGTTCCAATGTCGCTCCGACTGCTCGAGCCACCGCTCAAGGGACTCTCCGGCGCTGCCTTGAACGTACAGGTCGAAGGGAAAACGGTACAAATCCATGATCTGGTCGGGGATGGCGTTCGAATTCACCAACCCGGGCGTCGCCACGTATCGTCCGTCCGCCGCAGGGCGAATCCAGTCCAGACAGAGCAGCATCCTGAGCGCTACGTCCAGATAAGCGCGGTTGGCCGAGAACTCGCTCGCCAGCTGCCAGGCAGAGAAAGGCACGGTCTCCGACAGTCGGGCCAGACAGCCGCGCTCTCGCAGCGCTTGAAGGATCGGAATCGATGCCAGACCGTGAGAGTAACGATTCAATATTTCGAGCATAGAGGGTACACCGAGGTACTTAGGAAACGCACAAGTGCTATGGCCGACGCCGGAGTCGCGTCAACTGTGGGCGGATCCCGTCGAGCCCCGCGGGTCGCCTGGCGTCAGTCGCTTGATTAGCGGCAGAATTGGCGAATAGATTATATGACTGTGGCAGTTCGCTACTTTACAACCACCACCGGTGGTCCGCCTTTCGGGCACAGGCCGCAATTCGACCATTAGCTGAGCGGCCGCATCGGCCCGATCAACCCGCGTCGTTGTTCACCTACGGGATGACAGATCAAAGGATATTCGTAGACCGACGCATTTCAGCTCGGGACAATGCCAGTCTCTGTCCGTTCCACCGCTATCTCTCCTTTATGAAGTCGAGCTTAGCGGTCTGGTATTTCTCTTTATTCAAAATGCGTTGTATATTCGGGAGAACCTTGAACAAAGCCCTGGGACGCGCCGCATTGAGGACCAGATTCGGCACGAATCCACCCTCATTCATATCCATGATGACCTCAACGTCGACTTCGCCATTGCCAAGCGGCGTCAGTCGCCACGTATTATTCATGTCGGATACACGAACACAGCAGTCATTTGGAGGAGTCTTACCAAGCGCCGCGCCATAATTTACTAGTACTTCCCCGGTACCAGGGCTTTGATGAACCAATATTCTGACCACAAACTCTCTCGGAAGAAAAGGCGCTGGAAGCTTGTACCGAAACGTCGAATACTGAAGCTGATCGTCAATGCGGTCCACGATATGCGATTCATAACAACCCATGTCGTCGCAAGCGTCGGGATCTCGCATCAACCTCACGAGGCCGGCCAGAGTCGAGTGCACTCGAAAGACGCACTTGAACTTTTGCGAGTCCGAACCGGGGGCTTTCAACGAATAGATTTTCACACCCTTCTTTTCACCGACGAGCTCCCATTGATTCGAACCTGAAAATCTCCAAATTCCGCCGACGAGCAACACGATCACCACTACCGAAACGCCCGCGATCGCCACCAACCTCAAAAATTTCCTTTGCAATGTTTTGGGTTTAGCTGCCGAGTTCTCATTTGCCACATTAGCCTCCGCATCACAATAGTAACCAATTGCCGCTCAGAACTTATTTGCCGCCGCGACTCATCACAGAGCTCCAGACAAATGCTTGCCTAGATGCTTGCCCAAACAGATCAACGTCAGAGTCGGCGATATCTTTACACTATCGGGAATCACCGAGCCGTCGCAGACGTAAAGGTTGCGATATTCCGTTTGAAGGTTTTCGTCCACATGCTCTTTGATTCTGACGGCGCCGCCGACGTGCGCCGCGCCTAGCGTTGTCTTGAAAAGATGCTTCCCGCCGGCATTCTGAATGATCTGTCGGGCCACTTCCTCGCCTTTTGCCAGCTTCTCGAGATCCTCTTCCTTCAGTTGCTTGTAGTAACGGCCATTCTCCCGCAGTTCTCCACCTGAGCCTTCCTGGACCACCACCCCTACCCCTATGCTTTGCGAGTGCAGAAACGCTCGAATCAACCGACGGCTGCCAAACATGACCATCCGATACAAGGTCCGGGCGAAATTCGCGTCGCCCACGCCGATGCCGCCTTCTAACGTCGCTCCCATACTTGCGCCGAAGTTCTCGCCCGCTTTCAGCCCCGACACCAGGCCGAACACGCCAAAACCCGGATGACAATAGAACCCGCCTTTTGCCACATTCTGCACCCCGCTGTCGCGAAGAATGATCGGCGACTCCGAACCACCAGCGGCCAGGATGATCTTGGATCCGAAAGCACGACGAACCTCGAAATCCTTTCTTCCCTTTCGGTGTCTGTACTCTACCCCGATCGCTCCATCGTTGTCGGTTAGCACCTTGAGGACTCTGGCTCCATTAATCAACGTCGCACCTTCCTCGACAGCGTCGTGCACATAAATTCTCGCATTCCACTTCGCCGCGTAGTTATAGCCGGAAGCGCATTTCGCCAGATCGATCAACATCGTATTCTTCTTCCAGGGGTATCCCAGCGCTAGTGCGCTTTCCCGTAGTCTGATGGCCTGAGCTCCCAATAGTTCATCGGGCAATACCGCAAGCGGCAATTCGCGTCTCGCCTCATCGAGCTCTCTGGAGAGATCGATTCCGAGGGATAAGAACGTTTCCAATGGAGGAGAATCCGCTACTGCGAAATAGACAGCCGTCGTGCCTCCTGTAGTGAACGCCCGCGACGCGGCGAGCTTGTCGCCCACGGACACAGCTCTGACAACAGCCGCTGCGGTTCGAAGACCTTCTTTAAGTGGTTGGTTGCCACCACGCTCGAGTATCAGTACCTTCTTCTTGCTCTTACTCAACTCTCTGGCGACCGCCGCGCCGGCGGGGCCGGAACCGACGACGATCGCGTCGTACTCTTCACTCCAAGGCTGTTTATCCAAGACCACGCTCCAGAATACCTAAGCGAAAATATGGAGAATCTCGCGGAGATCGAATGTTGCCGGGCATCTTTCCGCTTCCGCGACCGCAGGATGAAGGCTGGTGACCCTTCACTGGCGCGTCAATTCAGATTCTGATTTTCTTCCATCTGCCATCGGCCCAAATCGCGACGATCCATGCTGTTGCAATCGTGCCGTAGGCCATCTGCACGAGCCAGATTTGCAGGAGACCGTACTTTAAATACGGGCCGACAATCCAGACGGCCGGCAAAAACAGGAGCCATTGGGTACTGAACGAAGCCATGATGACGCGATTGCCATCGCCAACGCTGTATAACGTATAGGCGAAGATATAAATCAAACTGCCCACGCCGGTCGTGGCCGCGACCATGCGCAAAGGTATGACTGCGAGCGAGATCGCGTGCGGGTTCGAAAGAAAGATCGCTAGGCACCGCTCCGGAAACAGAAAGAGTGGAATCCCCAGCAACGTGATTCCGATGACCCCCAGTTTTCCCGTGTCCCATCCCCACGCCGCGGCGCCCGCAGGATCGCCGGCCCCTACGGCTTTGGAAACCAGCGTTGCGGAAGCTGTTCCCAGAGACATCGCCAGGAGAACCAGTACCATGGTAATTCTGAGCAGAACATTCGCGGCAGCCAATTCCGCTGTGCCGATCTTTCCAACCATCCACAGAAAGACAATATATCCGGCCGAGAAAAAGAACTCCTGCATGGTGGCGGGCAGGCTTAGCTTGAAGATGCGCACCAGCATGGAACGCGCCGGCTTCACACTTAGAAACCCATCTTTGCGGAATTGGACAAAGATCAGCGCGAAATTAATGATGACGCCCACGTAGAGAGACACTACCGTGCTGATTGCCGCGCCGGTAGCGCCCAGCGCCGGCGCGCCAAAGCGCCCGAAAATGAGAACGTAGTTTCCGCAAAAGTTCAGGCAGCTCATGAGGACGACGATCGTCATGTTCACTTTCGGCCGTTCTATGGCGTACCAATAGCCCTTGAAAGCGCTCCCCAAGCCCACGGCTATGATACCCATATAGAGAGCCCTGAGAAATGGAACGCCGACTCTCGTGACCGCCGGATCAGAGGAAATCAACGAAAAGAAGAACGGACTAGCAAAGTAGCAGACAATTGTCAATGGTATGCCTACGACGAGGGCGGCCACGAGACCGGCGTTGAGCGGTAAACATCTGGGCTCCGTAGAGCCTTCGCCTCTTCGGCGGGCGACCGTCCCTTGGACCGCCGGTGCAATGCCCGCCACAAATGCCAAGATGAGGGTATTGCTGAATACCGACAATCCCACTGCGGCAATGGTGTGAATCCCCAATGTTCTAACCATGGCAAGGTCAATCAACGACATGGCCAAAGTCGAACTTAGAGCGATACCCACTGGAAATGCCAACGTCGATATGGTCCTGGTACGCTTCCAAGTGATCATGACAATTACTCCCCCACAATACAAAGCCGTCATGTTTGACGATCGATGTCGAGCCGAGCCGGCTTTCTTTGCCAGACTTGCGGCGTTTAGACGCCCGGGCTTTTTCAGCCGCCCAGGATTGACGCGGCAAACTGACCGGCGAATCCTTGAAGTTCCACCTTTGTCAAAATGGAAAAATGAGTCGCGTCTACGTCATAGGTGCGAACTGGCTTCAGAAGCAGCTGATTCCAACCGTAGTCGCCGGGTAGGTGTGTTCCATTCTGTCGCGCTCGCGTCGCACGATACAACGTTACATCGATCTGGCGTGATTGTATCGCCGGTTTATAAGCGTGATAGCATCGCAGATTGGCTCGATATACTCTATGAAAGGTCGCGATTTGGTCTGCGTTAAGCTCCAGGCCACGCGCCGCGAGCAGTCCCACGATGTATTGTATGTTTTCTTCGTATGGCGACTGTCGCATCACTGCGACGTCAATGGCGATATCTGTACTATATAGATCGGCGATGCCCGTACATGCATCGACGAGCTCGGCAACCTCGTCATGCGCCGGCTTTCTCTGCATGACCGCCGGCGCGATCGAATCCAGCAGAACCAGCGCGGAAACTTCATCTCCTTGTTCGACAAGCTGCTTCGTCATTTCATAGGCGACCACGCCGCCATAGGAGTGTCCGATAAGGCTGTAGGGACCGGCCGGTTGTACCGTTTTCAAAGCGTCAATATTGGCTCGCGCGGTTTGCTCGACGCTGAGATGCGCCGCGTTACCGTCAAGGCTGGCGGCTTGCAGGGCAAAAAGAGGCTGTTGATCGCCTAACGTCCTGCTGAGGGGGCGTAGCGACAGCACGTTCCCACCAGCGCCAGGTATGGCAAAAACTGGTGGTGCATCCCCGTGAGTCTGAATGGGAACCAGGATGTCGAATGACTGCGGCTCTTGACTTGCGATCACCTTCGCCAAATCGGCGATGTTCGGGGCCATAAAGAGGACTGTCAGTGGTAGTACCTGATTGAACTGTCTTTTCGTTTTCGCAAGCAATTGGACAGCAGACAGTGAATGCCCGCCTATCTGAAAGAAGTTATCATTCACGCCGATCGTCTCCGGCGTCCGTCTCAATACCTCGGCCCATATGGCGACGAGTTGCCTTTCAGTGTCGTTGCGCGGCCCTACATATTCCTGGCTCGTGGCCGCGGCGCTGTCCATGCGCACCAGCGCCCGACGATTTATCTTACCACTGGGAGTCAGGGGGATCGCGGAGAGGCTGACGAACGCGGCAGGCATCATGTAATCTGGCAACGTTTTCAGCAGATGCGACCTGAGCTCCTCGTTCGGTAGTTGGACGACGTGATCTGAGGTAGTGCCTGTCGCGCGATAAAAAGCGATGAGATTCCGGTCAGCACCCAGACCCTGCGCGATAGCGACTGCCTCCCCTATCTCGGGATGCTGATTGAGCCGAGCTTCGATCTCGCCGAGTTCAATGCGGAAGCCACGGATCTTGACTTGCGTGTCGATTCTGCCCAGATATTGAAGAGTGCCGTCGTCAAGCCAGCGCGCCAAGTCTCCAGTCTTATACATGCGAGTGCCCGGCTGGAACGGATTCGCGATGAATTTCGCCTCTGTCAGGTCAGGACGATTCAGATAACCTCGGGCGAGACCATCGCCAGCTATATGCAGTTCGCCCGATACTCCGATCGGCTGGATCTGGTTGTGCGGATCGAGGATGTAGATCTGGGTGTTTGCGATCGGGCGGCCGATGCTTTGAGGGCCGTTCTTTTTCCTCAAAACGTACGTCGAATACGTAGTATCTTCTGACGGCCCGTACAGATCATAGACTTTCCCGACCGCACTGCTGTTGTAGATCTTATCTACCAGAGCCGGCGACAGCGGCTCTCCCGCCAGATTGATTGTCAGAACCGACTTCGGAATGGCATCCAAGCGCACCAATTCCTCCATCACTGATGGAACGGTGTTGATGAGCGTGACGCATTCTTGATTAGATAACCCTACTAGGCCCAAGGCGTTGGGTACCAGGATGATCGTTCCGCCACTGGCCAGCGTCAGGAAGATTTCGTAGACCGACAGGTCAAAGCATATGGACGTCGCCGCCAGCACGCCAGCCAATTCGTCCTTGCTGTAGACGTCGCGCGCCCAATGCATCAGCGCCGCAGGACTATGATGTTCGATCGCCACACCTTTGGGCTCGCCAGTAGAGCCCGATGTGTAGATCACATATGCGAGATGGTGCGGCCTTACCTGCTGCTGTAACTGGACATTCCCCGCTTTCAATTCGGCGACGCGATTGCCGATCTCCGGCCACTGTCGGTCCATTTCGATAAGCTGCGTTTCGCCCGGGGTCAACGCACGCAACTTCTCCCGCAGCTTTTCCTGGGTCAGGACGATCGCTGCCTGGCTGTCTCGAAGCATGAAGGCCAGACGCTCATCCGGATAGCCGGGATCCAGCGGCACGTACGCTCCGCCGGCCTGCAAAATACCCATCAGGCCCACCACCATGTCCAGCGATCGTCCCATACAAAGACCGACCAGACTGCCGGGCTCGACTCCCTGCGACTGCAAATACAACGCGAGATCCTGACTTCTCGTGTAAAGCTGCTGATACGTGAGCTGTTCATTGCCACAGACCACGGCGGTGTTCGCCGCAAGATCCGCCGCCCGCTCAATGAACAGCTGATGAAGACATTTGTCCTTCGGGTAGTCGGCGTGGGTATCGTTGAAGTCGACGAGCAGCGTGTGTTTTTCCGTGTCGCTGAGATAGTCCAGCTCGCGGATCTCGGCGATGGGCGCTGCGGTGATCGCCCGGCATAAGGCCGTGAAATGCTCGGCCATGCGCGCGATCGTCTGTGGCCCGTACAACGCCGTACGGTACCGAATCGACCCGGCCAGCCCCTCCGTGGTTTCGGTGAACTCCACGGTCAGATCAAATTTGCTGACACCAGCGTCCAGAGGATAGAGCTGAATCGACGGATCGACCGCTCCCTTCTCGGTATTCTGCAGAATGACCATCACCTGGAATAAGGGACTGATCGCCAGATTCCGCTGAAGGCGCAGTCTGTCGATCACTTTCTCAAACGGTGCGTCCTGATGCTCGTACGCCTCCAGACAGGTGGCCTTCACCTTCGACAAGAGCGTCGCGAAGGTATCGTTCTCCTCCACCAAGCTTCGCAGCGCCAGTGTGTTGATGAACATCCCGATCAGTCCTTCGGTCTCACCGTACTGACGGTTAGCAATCGGAGTTCCCACACAGAGATCGTTCTGGCCCGTGTAGCGATAAAGCAGGACGTTGAACGCTGCCAGCAGGACCATGTACAGCGTCCCGCCCTGTTGTTCGCCCAGACGTTTGAGCTGCGCGGCCAATTGCCTATCCACGGCAAACGTGTGGCTCCTACCCGCGAACGTTTGAACACTCGGCCGGGGGTAATCGGTCGCTAGATCCAGGCTCTCCGGGACTCCGGCCAGTTTCTGCTGCCAATAACCGAGTTGCTTCTCGAGGATCCCACCCTCTTCCAGCCAGCGTCGCTGCCAGACGCTGTAGTCCACGTACTGTATCGGCAGCGGCGGCAACTCAGGACGGCGGCCCTGACGCAAGGCCTCCATGATCACTCCCAGTTCTCTGATCACAACCCCCACCGACCACCCGTCGCTGATGATGTGGTGCATATTGAGCATCAGGATGTGCTCTTGCCCGGAAAGCTTGATTATCTTTCCGCGCAGGAGCGGGCCATTCGCCAAATCAAAGGGCCTCGCCGCATCCGTCTGACACAGTCGTTTGGCCTCGTCCTCGCGCCCCTCGGGGGTTTCGTACTGGCTCAGATCGATGCGCTCGAGCTCGAAGCTCACATCATCCAGGATCCGCTGGTGAGCGCGACCCTCCTGGCTCGGAAAGACCGTGCGCAGATTCTCATGCCGCGCGATGATGATGTTGAACGCTTCTTCCAGCTGGCTGATGTCGACCTCGCCGCTGATCGTGACGGCTCCCGGTACGTTGTAGCCGGCACTGCCCGGCTCGAGCTCGTTCAGGAACCACAATCTCTCCTGCGCAAAGCTCAGCGGGAGCCGCTCGAACAACGCCCGATCCACAGGCTGGATAGGAGGAATCTTGTTCTTCTCCGCCTTTGCGATCGATTGGGCTAATTGTGCGACAGTGCCCTCCTCAAAGAGCGCTTTCAGCGGCATCTCGACATCCAGCTCCGTGCGAATCTTCGAGATCAGTTGCGTCGCCAGCAGCGAATGTCCGCCCAACTCGAAAAAATTGTCGTTACGGCCAACGCGCTCGACGTGGAGCAACTCCCGCCACATCGCTGCCAGAGTCTCTTCGATCACTCCCTCGGACGGTTCGTACTCTTTGCTTGCGTACGCCTGCGCTTCCGGTTTCGGGAGTGCCTTGCGATCCACCTTCCTGTTCGGCGTCAGCGGCAGGGTCTCGAGCTCCACGAACACGGCAGGCACCATGTACTGCGGCACCCGCGCCAGTAGATGCGCGCGCAGATCCTCGGCCCCCAGCATTTCTCCGGTGGTCGTCACATACGCCACCAATCGCTTATCTCCAGGCTCGTCCTCTCGCGCGATGACGATCGCTTCCTTCACTCCCGGATGCTTCGACAACTGCGCCTCGATCTCGCCAAGCTCGATCCGCTGGCCACGCAACTTTACCTGCTGATCGTTACGACCCACGTACTCGATGTTTCCGTCCGCGCGCCAGCGACCCAAATCGCCACTCTTGTACAAACGCCTTTCCTCATCTCCGCTGAACGGATCTGCTATGAATCGCTCTGCCGTCAACTCCGGCCGATTCAAGTAACCCCGCGCTACTCCCGCCCCTCCGATGTAGATCTCTCCTACCACCCCTATCGGCACTGGGTGGACTTGACTATCCAAAATGTAGATCTGCGTGTTCGCGATCGGTCGACCAATCGAGATATCGTCCAGGGAGATCCTTCGGGCAAAGGTTGCGTTGGCGGTCGCTTCCGTAGGTCCATACAGGTTGGTGATATGCAGCTCTGGAATGAGGTGAATGGACCGCCGGATCAACTCACTCGAGATCTCCTCCCCACCTAGCAGAAGACCTCCCAAATTCTCGATCTTGCCTTCAGTCCGCTTTTCGATCAAATCAATCAGCATCCGCCACAGCGAAGGAACACAGTTGAGACCTGTTCCGGACTCCGCTTCCAGGGTACGCAGCAACCCTTCAGGATCACTCGATGCCCCTTCAACCAGCACAATCGTCTTACCTGTAATCAAAGGTCCGAATATCTGTTTGAGAGATGCATCGAAACTCAAATTGGTGACAGCTGGCAGGCATTCAACACCCTCGTGCGCCAGGAAGTCTGTAACCCACGCGAGGTAGTTGATCAGACTTGAATGCTGAACCATCACACCTTTGGGGACGCCTGTGGATCCCGACGTATAGATCACATACGCCAGATTGTCGGACCCTACATCGACGGAACATTCGGCTGAGCTCGTGCGCGATTGCTCCTCGATCACGTTCCATTCACTATCCAGCGCAATGGTGGGTGCCGAGGTCTTCGGCAGGCTTGCCTTCAGCCGCTCCTGCGTGAGCACCATTGTCGGCGCCGCATCTTCCAGCATGTATTGCAGTCGTTCCGCCGGATAGTCCGGATCCAACGGCACGTACGCTCCACCAGCCTGCAAAATACCCATCAGGCCTACCACCATGTCCAGCGATCGTTCCGTGTACAGGCCCACCAGACTGTCGGGTTTGACACCCTGTGCTCGTAAATACAACGCCAGATCACGGCTCTTTTGATAGAGCTCTTGATACGTCAGTTCCCGCTCACCGAAGACGACCGCTGCTCTGTCAGGATGGATGGCTACCCGCTCAATGAACAGCTGATGAAGACATTTGTCCTTCGGGTAGTCGGCATGGGTATCGTTGAAGTCGACGAGCAGCGTATGTTTTTCCGTGTCGCTGAGATAGTCCAGCTCGCGGATCTCGGCGGTGGACGCTGCGGTGATCGCCCGGCATAAGGCCGTGAAATGCTCGGCCATGCGCGCGATCGTCTGTGGCCCGTACAACGCCGTACGGTACCGAATCGACCCGGCCAGCCCCTCCGTGGTTTCGGTGAACTCCACGGTCAGATCAAATTTGCTGACACCAGCGTCCAGAGGATAGAGCTGAATCGACGGATCGACCGCTCCCTTCTCGGTATTCTGCAGAATGACCATCACCTGGAATAAGGGACTGATCGCCAGATTCCGCTGAAGGCGCAGTCTGTCGATCACTTTCTCAAACGGTGCGTCCTGATGCTCGTACGCCTCCAGACAGGTGGCCTTCACCTTCGACAAGAGCGTCGCGAAGGTATCGTTCTCCTCCACCAAGCTTCGCAGCGCCAGTGTGTTGATGAACATCCCGATCAGTCCTTCGGTCTCACCGTACTGACGGTTAGCAATCGGAGTTCCCACACAGAGATCGTTCTGGCCCGTGTAGCGATAAAGCAGGACGTTGAACGCTGCCAGCAGGACCATGTACAGCGTCCCGCCCTGTTGTTCGCCCAGACGTTTGAGCTGCGCGGCCAATTGCCTATCCACGGCAAACGTGTGGCTCCTACCCGCGAACGTTTGAACACTCGGCCGGGGGTAATCGGTCGCTAGATCCAGGCTCTCCGGGACTCCGGCCAGTTTCTGCTGCCAATAACCGAGTTGCTTCTCGAGGATCCCACCCTCTTCCAGCCAGCGTCGCTGCCAGACGCTGTAGTCCACGTACTGTATCGGCAGCGGCGGCAACTCAGGACGGCGGCCCTGACGCAAGGCCTCCATGATCACTCCCAGTTCTCTGATCACAACCCCCACCGACCACCCGTCGCTGATGATGTGGTGCATATTGAGCATCAGGATGTGCTCTTGCCCGGAAAGCTTGATTATCTTTCCGCGCAGGAGCGGGCCATTCGCCAAATCAAAGGGCCTCGCCGCATCCGTCTGACACAGTCGTTTGGCCTCGTCCTCGCGCCCCTCGGGGGTTTCGTACTGGCTCAGATCGATGCGCTCGAGCTCGAAGCTCACATCATCCAGGATCCGCTGGTGAGCGCGACCCTCCTGGCTCGGAAAGACCGTGCGCAGATTCTCATGCCGCGCGATGATGATGTTGAACGCTTCTTCCAGCTGGCTGATGTCGACCTCGCCGCTGATCGTGACGGCTCCCGGTACGTTGTAGCCGGCACTGCCCGGCTCGAGCTCGTTCAGGAACCACAATCTCTCCTGCGCAAAGCTCAGCGGGAGCCGCTCGAACAACGCCCGATCCACAGGCTGGATAGGAGGAATCTTGTTCTTCTCCGCCTTTGCGATCGATTGGGCTAATTGTGCGACAGTGCCCTCCTCAAAGAGCGCTTTCAGCGGCATCTCGACATCCAGCTCCGTGCGAATCTTCGAGATCAGTTGCGTCGCCAGCAGCGAATGTCCGCCCAACTCGAAAAAATTGTCATTGATCCCGATTCTCTCCGGCGCCAACTTCAAGACCTCGGCCCAGATGCCGACGAGTTGATCCTCCACGCCGTTCTGCGGAGCCACATATTCCCGGCCCGTGGCCACGATCACGTCCAGTTGCATCAGCGCGCGGCGATCGACTTTGCCGTTCGGATTCAGCGGAATCGCAGCCAAACTGACGAACGCGGCAGGCACCATGTAGTCAGGCAAAGTCCGCTGCAGATGCGCCCTGAGTTCTTCATTAGCCAGTTCGATGATGTGCCCTGCCGTGGTGCCCCTGGCTCGATAAAAAGCGACGAGTTGCTTGTGCGCCCCTTGACCCTGCACAATGACAGCGCTGTCCTGCACCTCGGGGTGTTGTTTGAAGCGGGCCTCGATCTCGCCGGCTTCAATGCGGAAGCCGCGGATTTTGACCTGCGTGTCGATTCTGCCCAGGTATTGAATATTGCCGTCGTCCAGCCACCGTGCGAGATCACCGGTTTTATACATCCTCCCGCCGGGATCGCTGCTGAACTCATCTCTCAGGAACCGCTCCTCAGTCAACTCCGGCCGATTCAAATATCCGCGCGCGACACCCGCTCCTCCAACGTAAATCTCGCCCGGCACACCGATCGGCACAGGCCGTCGATGATCATCAAGAATATAAATCTGCGTGTTGGAAATGGGGCGGCCAATATGCAGAACCTCGGCGGAGTTCTCCAACACTCCCGAAGTTGCCACCACAGTGCATTCGGTCGGACCATAATTATTGATCAACAGGAATCGCTCGGGCTGCAATGGGAGTTGATCCAGACGATCCCCGCCGACCAGCAATACCCGCAAGTGCCTATTACTAACCCCGCGGGAAAACGCAAACTCCGCCAACGGGGTCGGCAGGAAACTCACATCGACGCGCAGCGTCTCCCACCATTTGAGTAACGCATCCGGATCGCGCAGCACCTCCGCCGATGGCGACGCCAAAGCCGCGCCAACACAAAGGGCCGGCCATATTTCCCACACGGCAGCATCAAAGCCCACTCCCGCAATGCCGGTTGTAACGTCCCTTTCGCTCAACTCAAAAGCGGCACGGTGCCATTCGACCAGATTCGCCAGATTCCGGTGTTCGACCATTACGCCCTTGGGCTCACCAGTAGAGCCGGAGGTATAAATCACATAAGCCAAGTTATGCGGCTTGACCTCCCGGCGCAATCGAACGTTCTTTGCTTTCAGCTCTACAGCACGTTCGAGAATCCTCGGCCAGTCTTCATCCAATGCGACCAGCTTCGTATTCTGGTCCACTAAAGAAACCACTCTTCGTGCCAATTTACGATCGGTCAGCACGATCGCTGCCCCACTGTCTCGCAGCATATAGGCCAGACGCTCATCCGGGTAGTCGGGGTCCAGCGGCACATAGGCACCGCCTGCCTGCACAACTCCCACGAGGCCGACCACCATGTCCAGCGATCTTTCCATGCAAAGACACACCAGGCTGTCCGGGGCGACGCCTTGCGCTTGGAGATACAACGCGAGATCTCGGCTTCTCCCATACAACTGTTGATACGTCAGGTGGTCCTCGCCACACATCACGGCGGTTTTCCCCGGATGGAGCGCGACTTGCTCGACGAAGAGCTCGTGAAGACACCTGTCCTTTGGATACTCCGTGTGCGTCGCATTGTAGTCGATGAGCAGCTGGTGCTTTTCCGCCTCGCCGATATAGTCCAAGTCGCCGATTTTGGCAGCAGGCGTGACTGTGATCGCATGGCATAATGCGGTGAAATGCTCGGCCATGCGCGCAATCGTCTGCGGCTTATATAACGCCGTGCTGTACTCGATCAGCCCGGCCAGGCCTTCCGAGGTTTCGGTAAGCTCGATAGTGAGATCAAATTTGCTGATGCCGCTGTCCACGGGGTAACGCTGGATATGCGGATCCGGCGTCCCCATATCGACATTCTGCAGGATCATCATCACCTGAACTAAAGGGCTGATCGCCAGATTGCGCTGGAGGCGTAGACTGTTGATCACCTTCTCGAACGGTGCATCCTGATTCTCGTATGCCTCCAGACAGGTGGCTTTCACCTTCGCGAAGAGCTCCGCAAAGGTATCGTTCGGCTCGACCTTGCTTCGCAACGCCAGGGTGTTTACGAACATCCCGATCAGGCCTTCTGTCTCTCCGTACTGCCGGTTGGCGATCGGCGTGCCCAGACAGATATCGTTCTGCCTGGTGTAGCGATGAAGCAGAACGTTGAACGCTGCCAGGAGGACCATGTACATCGTCCCGCCCTGTTGTTCACCCAGCCGTTTGAGCCGTCTGCTCAGTTGTCCATCCAACGCGAATGTGTGGCTCGCACCCGCGAACGTTTGAACACTCGGCCGGGGGTAATCCGTCGCCAGATCCAGGCTTTCCGGGACTCCGGCCAGTTTCGCCTGCCAATAGGCGAGCTGCCGCTCGAGGATCCCGCCCTCTTCCAGCCAGCGCCGCTGCCAGACACTATAGTCGGCATACTGAATCGGCAGCGGTGGCAACTCCGGACGACGGCCTTGACGCAACGCCTCAATGATCACACCCAGTTCTCTGATTAAGATGCCGACCGACCACCCGTCACTGATGATGTGATGCATATTGAACATCAGGATGTGCTTCTGGCCCGCCAGTTTGATCACCTTCCCCCGCAGGAGCGGCCCATTCGCTAAATCAAAGGGCGTCGCCGCGTCGGCTTGACACACCCGTTTGGCCTCGTGCTCGCGCCCCTCTCCGGTTTCGCAGTCACTCAGATCGATGCGCTCCAGCTTGAAGTCGACACGATCCAGGATCCGCTGCTCGGCTTGACCGTCCTGGCTCGGAAAGACTGTACGCAGGTTCTCATGCCGTGCAATGACCAGATTGAACGCTAGCTCCAGTTGGTGCACATCCAGCTCGCCGCTGATCGTCACTGCTCCCGGTACGTTGTAGCGGGCAGTGCCGGGCTCGAGCTCGTTCAGAAACCACAGCCTTTCCTGAGCAAAGCTGAGCGGAAGACGGTCCAGTTGCGCCCTGTTCACCGGAACGATCGGCGGAATGTCGTTTTTTTCTGCCTGCGCGATCAGCTGGGCTAACTCGGCGACGGTGCCATCTTCAAATAGTGATTTTAGCGGCAAATCCACATCGAGCTGACTGCGAATCTTCGAGATCAGTTGCGTCGCCAGCAGCGAATGACCTCCTAGCTCGAAGAAGTCATCGTTGACTCCGATTTTCTCCTGCTCCAGATCCAATACGCCGGCCCAGATACCGACGAGTTGCATTTCCGTGTCGTTCCGCGGTGCCACGTACTCCCGGCCCGTGGTCATGGTCACTTCCATTTGCGCGAGCGCGCGGCGATCGACTTTGCCGTTGGGATTCAGCGGAATCGCGGCCAAACTGACGAACGCGGCAGGCACCATGTAATCAGGCAAGGTCCGCTGCAGATGCGTCCTGAGCTCTTCAGGCATGAGCTCGATAATGTGCTCTGCGGTGGTTCCAGTGGCTCGATAAAAAGCGATGAGTCGCCTGCTGACTCCCTCCCCCGCGGCGATGACGATGCTGTCCTGGATCCGGGGATGTTGATTGAGCCCGATCTCGATCTCACCGAGCTCAATACGGAAGCCCCGGATTTTGACCTGTGTGTCGATTCTGCCCAGGTATTGAATATTCCCGTCGTCCAGCCAACGCGCCAGATCACCCGTCTTATACATGCGAGTTCCCGGCTGGAACGGATTCGCTACAAATCTCTCCTCCGTCAATCCGGGACGATTCAGATAGCCCCGGGCGAGACCGTCACCCGCGATATACAGCTCACCGGGCACTCCTGTCGGCTGAGGATGACACTGCAAATCGAGGATATAGACCTGGGTGTTCGCGATCGGGCGTCCGATGGTTTGAGAGGCATTCCTTTTCCTCAAAATATACGTCGAATACGTTGTATCTTCTGACGGTCCGTACAAATCATAGACTTTCGTGACCGTACTGGAGTCGTAGATCTTGTCAACTAAGGTCGGTGACAGCGGCTCACCTGCCAGATTGATCGTTTGCACGGAACTCGGAATGGCACCCTGTCGCACCAATTCCTCCATGGCTGACGGCACGGTGTTGATCAACGTGACCGACTCAGCATTCGAAAGGCTGAGCAGCCCCATGGCGTTGGGCACCAGGATGATCGTTCCGCCATTCGCGAGCGTCACGAAAATCTCGAAAACCGATAGATCGAAACAAATCGACGTCGACGCCAGCACTCCTGCCAGTTCTTCACGACTGTAGACTTCGCTGGCCCACTGTACCAATGTTACGGCGCTGTGATGTTCGATCGCCACGCCTTTCGGCTGGCCAGTGGAGCCGGACGTGTAGATCACATACGCCAAGTGGTCCACTCTGACCTGCTCTGGTAACGGAGCATTGCTCACGTTCAACCCGGCCGCACGATCGCTGATCTCCGGCCACTGCCGGTCGATGGCGATGATACGCGTTTCGCCGGGAATCAACGCGCTCAGCTTGTCCTCCAGCTTTTCCTGCGTCAGTAGAATCGGTGGCCGGCTGTCACGCAGCATGTAGGCCAAACGTTCAGCCGGATGGCCGGGATCCAGCGGGACGTACGCTGCGCCGGCTTGCAGTATCCCCAGCATGCCGACCAGCATGTCCAGCGATCTTTCCACGCACAGACCGATCAGCTGATCCGGCTCAACTCCCTCTGACCGCAAGTACAACGCAAGGGTTTGGCTCCTCGCGTGGAGCTGATCGTACGTCAGGCGTTCGTCTCCACAAATCACTGCCGCTTTACCCGAATTCTGCGCGACCTGCTCGACGAAGAGCTCATGCAGACATTTGCCAGTCGGGTAGTCGGCTCGCGTGTCGTTGTACGCGACTAACAGTTCGTGCCTTTCCAACTCCGTGAGAATCGAATATTCATGCACCAAGAGGTTCGGCTCACAACAGACCGCTTTGAGTAGTTCACGGTAGTGCGCCAGGAGCCGAAATACTGTCTTCTCCGTGTATAGATGCGGGTTGTATTTCAGATGCACCGTGAACGACGTAGACTTTTCGTAGATCTCCAGACCAAGGTCGAACTCGCCCTCTTGAGAGACAGTCTGCATGCTCTCTATCTTGACCGCATGCTGCTGGGGCGGCGCCGCCGGCAGTTTCATGAAGTTTTGGTAGGCGTACAACACTTGGAATACAGGATCTTTCCGGTTCTGTCTCGACTTCAGCTTTTCGATCATGAGTGGAAACGGATAGCTGGAGTGATAGAGAGCATCCAGCACCGTGACCTGCACGTTCCGCAAGAACTCTCTCAGCATGAGGCGTTCGCTAAAGCGCGTACGAAGCGGCACCATGTTAATGAAATAGCCGACGTCCCTGCCAAACGTCTGTGCGGCACGACCCATGACCGGCATACCGACGATGATTTCCTCCTGGTTTGAGTACTTCCGCAAGAGGAGCTGGAACACTGCCAGAAACAACACCGAAGGGGGCACAGAGTGCGTCTTGGCAAACACCCCAACCAAACGGCAAAGCGAATCAGACAAATCTTCGACGATCGTTTTCCCTTCAAAGCTCGGCGACACGACGAGCGGCAGCTCGGGGAGAAGGTCGAGAACCGGCAGGTCACCGCTCAGTTGTTGTTGCCAGTACCCGGCATGCGAGATACCTTCTGCCGATGCCAGCATGGCCTCTTCCCACGCGACAAATTCCTGATAACCTGGCAGTTCCGACAGGCGAACTTGGCCGCCTTCACGCAACTGTTGGTAGAACGCGAGAAGGCACTCCAGCAGGATGACCGCCGAACTGCCATCGAATACGATGTGATGGACGGTGATCAGCAGGACCGATTTCTGCTCAAGCCCGGTGAACAACTGGATTCGCGTTAGCGGGCCGCGGTTCAGATCGAATAGCTCCTTCGCCTGCTTCCGCACAAACGAGAACAGTCGTTCATCGTCCGCAAAATCGACCGCCTGCTGTTGAATGGTCGTCTTACAGCCCCCATCGAGGCGCTGATACAAAACGCCGTCCCTTTCGACTATCCTTGCCGTGAGAATCGGGAACTGCTCCAACACGTAAACCCAGGCTTTTGACAAGAGCGCCGCATTGATCGCGCCGTCTATTTTGAAACAGAGCGGCACATTATAGGCGCTCATCCCCGGGTGTAACTGCTGCAGAATGTAGAGTCCCTTCTGCCCCGCCGACAGAGGAAATTCAACGGCCTGTCCGGAGGAGCTCGGACCAAGTCGTGGCTGCTGCCGTCTTCCCCAGTCCTCCAATGCGGTGATGAGCTCCGCCTTATATTTGACGATGTCGTCCTTGATTTCATTCGTGAGCGTTCCCCGCGGCGCATAGCAGGTCAGGCGGCCCGCCGCGGCCGACAATTTGACGCCTTTCCTAGCTAGCTTGTCGAGGAATTCGCTTACGGCTTCCATGGCGACGGATCCTTATTAAAACGTCAGCTTTTCGTAGCTATCAGAGAGCATCAGTTCCTGCCACAAAACATCTTCGAGGACGGGAGCGCTACCCAAGGCCGCTTCTGCTGCGATGACACTCCTTTGCTCATCCAACGCTTGCGTCGGACTCGCCGCAAACTGCTTTTTTCTCAGCTGGCGTCTTAAACCTCGGCGGTGGCCGTAGCCCGTTTCTGCCGAATGGCCCTGACCTTTGCGCCTGATCGCCTTGATAGCGTCAATCTTGGAAGGATATGTTGTCGCCAGGAATGTCGCTAGGCTTTGGATATCGGCGTATTCAAATAGTACGCTGGGCGACAGATTTTCGCCGAGCAGCCTATTAGCGTCCTGGACGAGTTTCGTAATGGCGAGCGAGGAGAGCCCCAAATCGAAGTAACTGCGGTCCGTTGGAATTTCATCGATTGGTCGCTGAAGTTGGATTGCCACTTCCTGTCGTAGAAGCAACGTCACCTTTTCTTCGGGACCCATCGGCACGACATGAGCGGCGTCCTCGGCGGCGCCGGAAGGCGTCTCTGTTGCAAATAGCCATTCCTGCGTCAGGGTTCTTTCGAGTGGTTCGGCATCTTTCCGGAACGCGAGACCGCGCATTTGCACACACACATTACCGCCGATATCGGTGATGTCTATGTCAAGTCTCGTCAGCCTGTCCACTGCCACCGGTTCTAGCGAGTAGCGCGCCCACGCGAACATTGCTTCCGTACAGGAGGATAGTACGCACAGCCGCTCCAGACCCTGCTGTGACAACGGCGTCCGAAAACCTTGGGGAGCAATCAGCAGAAGGCCGGCCTGCATCGCGCCGCTTACGACGCTGGGATGCAGCAAATAGCCGCCGTAACAGCCGTCCGCTTCGCTCGTCGCTGAACGCGGCGGTAACGCCAACCGCGCCAGTAATTGCCTATCTCCACGATGAACGGCCTTGATCGCTCGATGTGTGGGGCCGTAGTGAACACCGTCTTTCGCCAATTCCGCGTACACGGCATCGTGCGCCAGCTCGCCATCACGCATTTGCGCTCGAAGCGCATCGATATCGAGCGGCGCGGGAGCGGTGCGGATACTGAAAGAGGCTTGACCCTGACAGTGGACAGTTTCCTGCTCGGGTTCACCGCTGTAGATCTCATAGTTGATCCGCTCGTCATCACCCGCAAACAAGGCAATCGTTACCTGCGTGTTACCGACCACCACGAGCGGATCTCCCCAGACGGTATTCTCGAGCTCAACGACCGAGGAGTCCGGGTGACCGGGCACGGACCTTTCTATGGCCGCCCGTGCCATTTCCAGGTAAACGTCTTCCGGCACGGCTTTCTGCCCGTCTTCGCTGTTCGTGAAGGACTGGTGGTCCCTTAGAAAGAACTCCGACCCCGTTAGAGTGGAGGTGTAGCTTTGCTGGCTAAGCGTCGAGGTATTCGCGTGAAGTAAGGGATGAAGTTGTACGGGCGGAGGCTGCGTCGACGCCGGCGACACGGCGCCCACGGTGTCGATCCAGTAGCGCTCCCTAGCGAACGGGTACGTAGGCAGCGGGATTCTCCTGGAGTCGCTGGAGAACAGTTTGTAGTACTCGAGAGCATATCCTTGCACATAAAGGTCAGCGATCGCCGCGAGATTTTCTAAATAGCTGGCGGCATCCGGTGCGTTTCTGCATTCCTGCATGCAGTAGTTTCCGAATCTCTTCAGCGCCACCTGCTCGCGTATCTTGGCACTCACCTGGATCTCGGACGTATAGACTTGGCCCGCCGTTCCCAACGCGTCCCATTGGTCGAGGAGCTGGATGAGCTCCTTCTGGTCGCGCGCCACGCAGGACAGGCGATGGGAGAGATGCATACGGCCGACGAACAGGCTGAAGCTCAAGTCGTTCAGCGACACGTCAGGCGTACGCCTGAGCATCGCAAGAAGATTGCGTGCTTGTTGCTTCAACTGTCCCGAGGTTCGCGCGGAGAGAACCACCAGATAGCCTGGTAACTGTAAGGCCGTACGTTCGATTGAAGGAGCTTGGTCGATGACCAGGTGGGCGTTGGTGCCGCTGAACCCGAAAGAACTGATGGCCGCTCGGCGCGGCTGATCGTTCTTCACTTTCCATTCCTGCAACTGTGTATTGACATAGAACGGACCGGACTCGATGTCGATGGCTGGATTGCTGTTTTCGAAATGCAGAGACGGCGAAATCTGTCGATACTTCAGCGACAACAGGAGTTTCAGGACGCCCGCAATACCGGCGGCCGTGGCGGCATGGCCGATATTCGTCTTGACGGTGCCCAGAGCGCAGAATTGTTTCTTAGCCGTATATTCACGGAACGAACGGGTAATCGCGCCGTATTCGATCGCGTCACCCAGCAAGGTCCCAGTCGCATGCGCTTCCACGACCTGAATCGTTTCAGGATTAATCTTGAAACGCTCATACACCGAACGTTCCAACTGTTCCTGAGCGCGCCCATTCGGGGCGATGAGGCCGTTCGATCTGCCGTCCTGATTGATACCGCTTCCTGCGATCAGTCCATGAATGTAGTCACCACTACGCAAAGCGTCGCTCAAGCGCTTCAGTACCACGACACCGACGCCCTCACCAGGTACAAACCCATTGGCCCTGGCGTCAAAGCTATAGCACTTTCCGTCGGGCGAAAGCATGCCGGCACGATTGGCGACCTGATAGAAACCCGGTGTCGCCTGTAGAAATACTCCGCCCGCCAGCGCCATCTCTGTTTCTCCCGTCCATAGACCCTGGCAGGCCAGATGGATGGTCACCAGCGAACTGGAACAGGCAGTATCTACGGCGATCGCGGGCCCATGGAGGTTGAGGTTGTAGGCGATCCGAGCAGGAATCACGGACTGGGAATTGCCCCAGAAGGCCTGCGGCGGCGGTTCTTCCACCGCGAGACGGTCGTAATACGAACTTCCACATCCAACGTAAACGCCGCATTGCTTTTCCTGCACGCTCTTGCCGGCGTAGCCTGCATCTTCCAACGCTTTCCAGGCTTCCTCCAGAAACAAGCGCTGCTGAGGATCCATGTAAACGGCTTCCTCGGCCGAAATGTTGAAAAACGCCGGATCGAATTGATCGATCGAGTCTACGAAACTACCTTGGCTGCAATATGGGCGGCCGGATGACCCTGACACCACACAATCGCTCGCGCTCCAACGCGACACGTTTCTGACCAGATTCTTCCCTTCTGCGAGATTCTGCCAGAACGCGTCGAGGGACTCCGAATCAGCGAAACGTCCACTCATTCCTATGATCGCGATAGGCTCCACGCTGATGTCGCGTGAAACGCTTTCGCCAGAACCGTTCCCGTCACGAGCGTCGGCGAACCGATCCTTTGTCACGAAGCGGTGCGTTGGGCGCGTAACGGCCTCTGCCGGCCCATCATCTGCCTGGGGGCTCACAGTGTCGGCACCGCCTTGGACTGGACCCAGTTGCGCTGCGATTTGTCCTCGCCACTTCGTCTGAATGTACTCGGTGAGCTGATCGACCGTGCTGTATTCAAACAGGCTTGTCGTTTCCAGTTCAATCTGCAGCACTTCACTGATCGTATGGACGAAATTGACACCGATGATGGAATCGACCCCGTAGTCTGCGAATGGCGTGTCATTGCGGATCAGCGCCGCATTCAATCTGAGCGCTTCGGAGAGCTTCTCGATGATGAGCTGTCGCACATGGTCAATGATTCGTTGGTCATTACGCTCTGGTGAGGGAGAAATCGCGGCGGCCATTCGTGGTTTTTGCGTTGCAGCGACGTCGAGTGCCATACTGTCCGTGTATTCAACGCCTACAGAACCAAGTGAGGAGACGTGCTTCACGACGCGTTGCCGCGTCCATCCGTTACTGGCGGCTGCAACGATCTGTTGTCCGAACCCATGTGTTTCTTCGGCGGGGAAAAGGATCGACTCAAAGCCCTCTGCAGACAGAACTTCCCGCCACTTCTCCGGTGCCAAAGCCGGGCTTCCCGGCATACGTACCGCGATGTCCTCATGCAGCCACCATCCCTCCAGAAGGCCAAAGGTCAGATGGTTGAACACGGACCACGTCGCGATCTCGTTGAGGAGGAGGACCCCCTGGTTCTTCAACGCCGCTTTGGTATTGCGCAACGTTTCCCGGATGTCGGGAGTCGCATGGAGAACATTCGCGGCGATCGCGAAGTCGTAATGACCTGGCCGAATCGCTTGCGCCGCCAGAGGCTTGGTCACGTCGAAGAGCGCCGTGGTCAAAGCGGGGAACTGGGATTGGAAGTTTTTCTCTGCATACATCAGAAATGCCCGGGACACATCGGTATAGCAGTATTCCGCAATCGGAAACCGCTGCAATGCGAGCAGCAGCTTCGCGGTCGTACCGCCAGTGCCGGCACCAATTTCCAGAATGCGGATTTCTCGCTGTTTGTCTGTGGCTATTTGTTCGATGGAAGCGATCAGCGTTTCGGCAAGAACGTCGTTGAAATGATCCGCCAACGCGTTGCCGCGGTAGATCCCTTCGACGAGCTGCATCGATGAATGCGGGAACATGACGTCGGTCGCGAGCAGTCTCGCAGTCAAGATTTCCGGCAGAGCCGTCAGGCAGGTCTCCAGTAATGTAACCTGCGCCTGCAGATTGGGCGCGGTCGCCCATTTTGATCGTTTCGTTTCCCATTCATGCCATAGATCAACGAGCGGTCTCACTTCGGGGCGGAGCGTCAGATCCGCGGAAAGCAATTTCTGCTGTTGCAAATAGTGGATGCTGCTGCTCAGCCACCGCTCGTAATACGGCGCTGGCTGCTCGTCCAGCGACAGGTCCGCGAGCCTGGAAACTCCCTTGCGGAACAAGCCCAACGACATCAGACTGGATGCAAGAGCCTCGGTGACGAAATCAGTCATCTCTGCGGTTGGCAGTTCAGCTTCCAGGGCGGCGGGTGGGTTGCCCACCATCCGTTCGTTAAGGATTCGCCGCACCTGCGGCAATATCGGTGGTGCTGTTTGTGGATAAAACGCAATGGTCTCCGCGAGATTGAGTCCAGCGGTGGCCTGGCTATAGAGCGTCTTTATCAAGGCCATCTGATGCATTTCAGAGCCGAGCAATACCTGCAGCGCGGCCATGCCCTCGTCAGGCTCGACGGAACCGATGCCCATCTGGGCCATCAACTTGTTGTGGGACTCGTCAGCTACGACACCGACATTGCCCCAGTATCCCCAGTTCATGATTTTGACCGGATAGGTACGCCGTTGCGCCACCTCGTGGGCGAAACTGTCTTTGAAGGTACAGCCTGCTGCGTAATTGGACTGTCCGGGTGATTTCACAAAGGAGACAATGGATGAGAAGAAGAGCATGAAATCCAGCTCTTGCGCCCCGAACACTCTGTCCATGTTGACGCTGACGTCGACCTTGGCGGACAGGCTGGCCCTGAATACCGGTTCGTCCATGCGGGCGATACTCTGGTCCTGCAGAACAATGGCGGAGTGCACGACACCGTGAATGGAAGGATAAGCTTCGAGGATCGTCTTGTACGCCTGCTCCAAAGCAACCGCGTTCGTGGCGTCTGCGGAAACGTACGACGGCGCCGGACCGAGCTGGCCGAGCGCCTTGATCTTTCCCTCAATGGCGGCGTTGAGCTCACGTCGGCCGATCCAGATGATGTGCGCCTGGTAGTTCTCGATCATAAAGCGGCTCCACACCTCGCCGACACCGCCGGCGCCGCCAATCACGACGTAGACTCCGTTTTGTCGATAGGCGTGTGATGCCGGAGGCAGCGTGGCCACGAGTGCGAGCCCTTGCTGGAACCATTCACCCTTACGATGTGCCAGGACGTCACCTTGCTTGTCCCAGGGAAGCGACAAACATTCGCTCGCCGGCGCGGATGCAAGCGAGTCGAGGTCCAATAGCCTCAAATCCCATTGCGGATACTCTTTCGCAAGACTGCCCACCAAGCCCACGATTCCGGCGTGAGCCGGATGAATCCGCTCACCCTGGGTGATGTGCTGCGTCCTGCTGATGACGATCGTCCATTGGAGCTTCCTGTTCGCGTAACCGAGGTGTAGCAAGGCCTTGATGATGCGGAAGACAGCCACTACCCCTTCTTCCTGCTGCTCGATGATCCGCTCGGACGTCCCGCTCTCGCGATCATCGTCGAGCTTGACGTCGGGCGCGATCCAGAGCAACTGGTCGAAGAGGGAATCTCCGAGTTCCTTCTCGATTACGTCGCCGCTCGAGGTGGGGGCGATGTCCAGAAACCGCGAGCTCGGCTTAGACGTTCGGATCCAATCGAGTTGCGTCTGGTCGCTTCCCAGTAGGAGGATGTTGCTTGACTCCGGCAGAGCGGTACGCGTCTTCGACTCCAGGCGAACCGAATTCCAAACAGGAAGCAACGAGTGTAAGCCCGTCTTCAGTTCTTCCTGCAGGACGGGGAGCTTCGCCTGCTCCTCCGCCGCTCGCAGACTCGTTTTCACTGAAGGCTGCTGCAAAGGTCTGGGCACAAAGTCTTTGATCCGCACCAGGACTTTCCCGTTCTTGTCCAGGAGGTGGAAATCGACCTTCCGCATGTTTTTGGCGTTCGGATCATCTGCCCACGTTGCATATCCGTAATGAAGGTCTTGCACGGGATGCAGGATCTGCACTTCGCCTACCGAATACGGGATGCCCAGCGAAAAGCCAATGCCGCCCTTCGTCGCCAGCCCGACCGCGGTATGCAGGGAGCCATCCATCAACGCGGGGTGCAGCCAGAACTGGCCAGCCTCCTCCTTCAGGTGCTCGGGTAATTGCAGGATCGCGAGCGACTCGGATTCGGTGGCGAAGATGCTTTGGACGATCTGAAAGCTCCGGCCCAATTTCAGCCCAGCACTGCTCAGGATGGGATAAAGGTCCTTACCAGTCATTACCTGCTCAGAACAGCGCGCTCTGATCGCGGCAATATCCAGGACTTCAGCCCCGGCCAGGTCTGTTTGATATCCCAATCTACCGGTACAGTGTGTGATCACGCTTTCGCCCGCGCCGCTCTTCACTGAAAATTTGACTTCATCCTTGAAGGGCATCAGGGATATCTCGACCTCTTTGCCGCCGCTCTCTACGATAAACGGCCGCTCCCAGGTGAGGTTGCGGATAACGCGAACATTCGCATTCCCTGACAGTTCTCCTGCGACTCTAGCCATCTCCAGATAGGCAACGCCTGGCAGGATCTTCTGCGTCTCGACAACGTGATCCGCCAGAAAGAACTCTTCTCCGGAGAAGCGGGAAGAGAACTTCTGCTCTTCCAGCGTCGAGATATTGCGATGAATCAGAGGATGGAGGAACACTGGCGCCGCCTCCCCCGTGTGCCCGGTCGTTTTTCCTTCAATCGCCGGTACCCAATAACGCTCCCGCGCGAAGGGATAGGTAGGAGCGGAGATGCGTTTCGGTGTACCCGACTTGTAGAGTAAACGCCAATCGATCTTCTCGCCGGTAACCCAGAGCTTAGCCAGCTTCGAAAGCTCTTTCCGCTCGATGAGAGTATCGACCGAGGATTCGCCCGCTACGACATCTGCCGCCGGGGATTTCTTATCCCTCTTTGGCACGTGATTCCGATAGCTGTCTTTCGGCACGCCTCCATTGAGAATCTCTTCAAATTTCAGTTTGAGGTCTTCGGTGCTCAAAGCGACCAATGCCAGTCTTGCCGGCATCTCGTCTCTTCCCACCTGCAGTGTGTACGCAAAATCAACCAGCTCGACTTCTCGTTTTGCGAGATAAGCGAGCATGGATCGTACATACGCGTCGAGCCGATCTCCGTTCTTCGCGGAGAGCACGATCAACTGCGGCTCGTGCGCCGTGGTCGGCGATGGACTCCTCGCGGGGATGTACTCCTCGAGGACGATGTGGGCATTGGCGCCGCCAAAGCCAAAAGAGCTCACGCCCGCTCTGCGCGGCGCAGGCAACCCGTCCTCGCCGATCGGCGCTTCCCACGGGGTAAGTTTGTCCGCAATAAAGAATGGCGTTCCCTTGAGATTGATGTAGGGGTTGATCTCTTCGAAGTGGATGTTCGCCGGGATCTGTTTGTGTTTGATGGCCAGCAAGACTTTCAGCACGCCGGCGATGCCGGCCGCTGTTTCGAGGTGACCAATATTTGTCTTAACTGCGCTCAAGCCGCAGTGAGGGACGGCCGGGACTTTGTCGCGCTTCTTGTATAGTTCAGAAAATGCCTTGCTCAACGCCTGGATCTCGATAGGATCTCCCAGGCTGGTTCCGGTGCCGTGGCATTCGATATATCCCACGGTGGCTGGGTCGACTTGACCTTTTTCATATGCCTCGACCAGGAGCTCGGCTTGAGCGGAAGAATTCGGCGCTGTCATTGTCGTGACTTTCCCACCGTGATTTTCCGCGGTCGCCTTGATTACCGCATAGATATGATTCCCGTCCGCCTCGGCAGCCGATAACCTCTTGATGAAAATCGCGCCGCTGCCTTCTCCTCTGACATAACCATTGGCCCGCTTGTCGAAGGTTTTGCATTTCCCGTCAGGACTCAGCATTCCCGCGGCCGCAAAGGAAATGAATGCACCAGGGCCCAGATTGACCTGCACGCCTCCCACGATCGCCATATCACAGCTTCGGGTGTGGATCGATTCGATGGCTCTGTGCAGGGCGACCAGTGAGCTTGAACAAGCGGTGTCGATGGGCGCGCTGGGCCCGTGCAGATTGAGCAGGTATGAAACGCGATTCGCAAGCACGGAGTGGGAATTCCCCGAGGCCGAATACCCGTCGAGCGCGGCGTGCCGATCTCTCAGAACGTCGATGTAATCGTTCGTGGCGACGCCCACAAAAAGGCCGGTCTTCGTACCGGACAGATCCGAGACCTTTTGCCCGGAATCCTCGATTGCCTTCCAGACCGTCTCCAGAAAGATCCGCTGTTGTGGATCCATCATGTCAGCTTCTCTCGGCGAGATTCCGAAGAACAACGGATCGAACTTGTCGACCTCCTTCATGAACCCGCCCCACTTGGAGTTCGTCTTATTGATCTCTTTCAGAGGGTCGCCGTAGTAATCCTCCCATTTCCAACGATCCCTTGGGATGACGGTGATCATGTCCGTCGAAGTCCTCAAGTTCTCCCAGAACTCGTCCAGGTCTTCGGATTGCGGCATGACGCCGCTCATCCCGACGATTGCGATCGGCTCGTTGACAAAACGAAGCTCAGGAGAGAAACCTAAGCCGGAAGATTGAGGCCTTGTCTCCCGATCCAGTGCGGCAGGATCCCACCCCTTCCTGATCTCAAACGTTTCCGAGCGCTGGTTCTCAATATCTGACGTCTGCGCCTGGTGTAGCACCGCCGGCGGCGACGTGGCGATCGCGGCCGCGGCAGCGGAGCCACGATAGAAACGACGGATCTCGTCCTTCCGTTCCGCGCAGAGATACCTCGCAATTTCTTCGATCGAGGGGTAATCGAAAAACAGCACCGGCGTGATATCCAGTTGGTACTTCTCGTTGACAGCGTTCGCGAATCCCGTCAGACCGATCGAGTCGAAACCGAGATCCAGCAATATCTTGTCGTGCGCCACATCGCCGGCATCCAGCTTCAGGAGACCCATGACGATCTGTGACATGTCGTTTTGCAACGACTCGAGAAGATCTTCGCCCCCGCCGTCCGGAGTGGCCGCGGACACGGCCTGATTCGCAGGCGCAGGAGATGGAGGCGCCGCGGGCGGCGCATCTTTCTTTCTCAGACCCCACGCCAGCTCGACCTTTTCCTGAATGCCTTCCAGCACGACAAACTGGGATTTTTCCGACGCCAGCCCTCGCACGAACGCGTCGAGTCCCGTGGCGGCACTGAGTGGCGATATCCCCAGCGTCTTCTTGAAAAACAGCTCGCTCTGCTCGTCTAGCTTCATTCCGCCGTCAGCCCAGATCGACCAGTTGAGGCTCAAGGTTTTGCCCGACCGTGCTCCCTCGGCTCGACGAAGTTCGCGCGCGGCCACAAAGGAATCCATGAAGTAATTGGCGAAGCTGTAGTCGCATTGCCCGCCATTGCCACCCACGGCCGCTAGTGAGGAAAACGTCACGAAGAAGTCGAGATCCTCGTCTTTGGTCAGCTCGTCCAAGTGAATCGTTCCGTAGACTTTCGGCGCAAACACCGCGCTCATTTCCTCGGGCGTCTTATTCCTGATGAGCGAGTCCCTCAGAACGCCAGCGGCGTGGATGACTCCGTTGATCGCGCCAAAACGAGATTTGCATTCGTCGATCATCCTTTTGACGTCTTCATAGTCGGAGACGTCGCCGGGAACGTAAAGAACTTCTGTCCCAGCTTTTCTGAGCTCGTCCAGTCTCGCTTCCCGCTCGGCCGAAAGCGGGGACCGACCAGTAAGGACCACTCTCGCCTTGTGCTCTTTTGCCAGAAATTCTGCGAAAATGAGACCCAGCCCACCCGCCCCGCCCACGATGAGATAAACACCGTTTTCCCTTATGCCATTTGCCGGCGAAGGAGCCGCGCCTGCCGCCTCGCCGAGGTCAAAGGCTTTGAGCCGCTTGATGAAGCGCTCTCGTGCCTCGTAGCGAACGACATTCGCATCCTGCGTGCGCTCATGGAGCTCCGTCGAGAGTGCGTCGAGAATCTCTTCATAGCCGACATGTTCCTGCCGGATTTCGAGCGTCTTGCTGAGCAGTCTTGGATACTCCACGCGCAGCGTGTTGACGAAGCCGCTCACAGCCTCGTTGTGCGGCTGGGCGTCAGCCTTGCTTCGCGAGTACAGGTAAAACAATTGGGCCTTAGTTTCGAGCTTTAGCTCGGTCAGCGACTGGCAGAGGAAAAGGAAGGAATAGACGCCTCTCTCTAGCGACTCTTCCAACCGCTGCTCGTGATGGACGTCGGCCTTACCGATCGGCCACGCGAAGCAGATGTTCTCTATCGGGCATCCTTTCTCAATCAGGGATTCAAAGAGCCGCTTGAAACCGTCTTTGGTTCGCGGGTTGACTGTATAGGACTGGTTGCCTGCATCCTCGAAAGTTTCTCCAGGCCGCACCAGCACGACATGGTCGGTGTTCGCTCCTGCTTCTCTCAAGCGCGCGCTGTACAGATCGCGCAGAGTTTCGCCGGCATCGAAGAGCACGAGGGAATGCGGGCCGCTCGGCTTCGGTGTCTCCGCCGCCAGAGGAGCTTTCTGCCAGTCGTAGGAGTAGTACAGTCTGGAAAAGCCTTCCACATCGGCACCTGGTGCCAGCTGCTTGTGAACCCCGCGAAGAGGCACGCCGACGGAGTCGCGGATTTTCACGAGAACTTTGCCCGCCTCGTCGACGATGAGCACATTGGACTTCACGATTACCGAGCTCTTACCTCTTCTTACATCATCCTCCGTGGCTCGCGTGACATAGCTGAAGCAATTGGATTGGAGAGGTTGCAAAATTTCGACTTCGCCGATGGAAAACGGGACGAGCATCTCTCCCGCCTGTCCTCCGATGTGTGCGGCCATTCCCGCCTGTAACGAGCCATCGACCAGCGATGGATGCAGAATCATGGTCTGCAGGTCGCCCTCACGAAACTCCGGCAGCTTCAGAGCGCCCAGGGTCTCCAACTCGTTCTTGTAGACGTCCTGGAGTACCTGAAAGCTGGGTCCAAGATTCAGACCGAATGATCTAAAGAGCGGATATGCCGTCTTGCCGTCGGTGACCTTCGTGCACCTTGCACGCACGCCCTCGAGGTCGATGTATTCGGCCTCCGCGGCGGTTTCCTCCCTGGTCGCGTAGAGGAGTTTGCCTTGAGAGTGTGGCGTCTTTTTGCCGGCTGCGTCTTCACTGAACACTTCGAATTGAACGCTGTTCCCGCTGGGCTTCAGCTCGATGAACACTTCTTTGGGTGTGGAGCTCTGTACCGCGATCGGGCTGATCCAAAGGATGTTTTTGATTTTCTGTACTTTCCTCCCGGCGGCGATCTCGCCGGCCTTCCGTGCCAGCTCGAGATAGGCGACGCCTGGCAGGGTCGGGATGTCTGACACACGGTGGTCGTAGATGAAAAAGTCCCGGTCGTTGAATGTTTTCTTGAAGAGCTGACGTTCGAAGGTCGACTCATTGGTATCGACCATCGGGTGCACGCCCGCCGGCGTTTGAAAGGCGCGACGTCCCGCCGATGGACCAGAGGCCCAGTGCCGCCTGTCGGCGAAAGGGTACGTCGGCAGCGAGATTCTCTTTCCGGTATCTTGGGACTGAAATCCCTGCCAGTCCGCGAGCAGACCTTCGGCCCACAGCCCGCCAATCTTGTAGGAATCCGCACCCTGCGACACCAGCCGGATGAATTCCTGCCTCTCCCGCCGATTCAGGAGGCGCGTAACTCCTTCGCCGCCCTTCGCGTGGCCTGTCGCGATACCCTGATTCTTCTTTCCGTCAATGAAGCAGGCCAGCTTCTCGAACACCTCCAGCTTCGTCCTGGCGATGATGGCCAGACGATATTCGAAGGATTTCCGTCCCTGTTGCAGGGTATAGGCAGCATCGTTCAGATCGACATCGTTTTGTTGGAGGAATTTCACCAGTCGAACCGCGGCCTCACGCAACTGGTCCTCGTTCCTGGCAGAGAGAGGAAAAATGAGCTGGTGCGATCGAGGGAGCTCTTCGCCCGCCCGCGGCATCGACTCGTAGTTTTCGAGGATGACGTGGGCGTTGGAGCCGCCGGCACCAAACGAGCTGATTCCGGCGCGAAGAGGCAGCCGCACGCCATCCACTTCCTTCGCTTTCCACTCTTCCAGCTTCTGGACGACGTAAAACGGCGAGTGTTCGAAATCGATGAATTCGTTCAGCTCGGTAGAATGCAGGGACGGCACGAGTTGACGATGCTTCATCTGCAGAAGTACCTTGGATACGCTGACGACGCCCGCCGCCGCCTCCAGGTGACCGATATTGGTCTTCACCGAACCGATTGCGCAGGCTTGATTTCCTACCGTGTACGACTGGAAAGCGTTGCTCAACCCGGTGATTTCGACGGGGTCTCCCAGCTCCGTGCCCGTCCCATGCGCCTCCACATAACCGATACTCCGCGCATCGACCTTGGCCTTCTCCAGCGCCGATGAAATCAAATCGGCTTGTGCCTTCGGATTGGGAACGGTATATCCGCTGGT
>Ga0247686_1000002_pt1 | contig 77198 bp, 101 predicted proteins | sample CNK27_metaG_FD_182717 | JGI IMG/M metagenome (GOLD analysis project Ga0247686, IMG submission 182717) | Soil microbial communities from Purdue University Martell Research Forest, Indiana, United States - CNK27 | ecosystem: Environmental > Terrestrial > Soil > Temperate forest > Bulk soil...
CATAGAGCAATTAAATCGTCCTGAACGTCCTTGGCGTCGTATGGGTCTGAAAGCGTTATGTCCCACGATCCATGGAATATCGCTTCCGAGATATTGACCTGAAAATCAATGTCCACATGGAAGTGGCTTTCTGAATAGGCCGTGATTGTCCAAGTAAAAAGCTGTGACGGATTCGGCCCGGTTCCGCATCCAGTTGGACAAATACCGCAACCGGGCGATGTGCAATTTAATGCTTGAGTGTACGCATCGCCAATCCATTGACCAAGGTGAGTTTCAGTAACAGATGGTTGAGGGTGTCCGGGAGTGTTTTCGCAATTATAGCGATTAAAACGATAGATGTAGGTATCATCAACGCCCGGAACCGTTCCTGGTCCCGGATCATCATGAAGGTAGGCATTATCCCATACTTGATGAAGCGTCATGGTTAGCCATCGTTTGTTGCACTGAACGGATGCTGGCGGAACCGGGCACTGAGCGTCATTGCCATCGCAATTCGTATTGGAATAAGTATTCCGAAGGTCTGAGAATCCGCACCATCGTTTCCAAGCATTGATTCGCTTCCCAGAATAACTGAAACAGGACAAATGAAAAACTTTGGAACAAGTGTGAGTCCCATCTGTAACCTGAATGGTTGCAGTAAAATCACCTATTGTTGTCGGCAACCCGCTGATTTCACCTGTGGCACTGTTGAGAGAAAGTCCGCTTGGAAATGAGCCGGAAACAAAACTCCAAACGAGTGTTCCAGTGAATCCAGTTGACGCCAATGTCTGTGAATACGCCTCATTTGGGGATGCGTCATCAAGTCTGCTATCTGTTGTGATGCCGCGAACGACGATTGTGTAAGCTTTGGATTTGGCGCAGTTTTGAGAAACGCGAACTGTGACGGTAAAAGTGTATGATCCAGCCGTTGTTGGCGTTCCGTCCAGCAATGCGTTTCCGGGAATGTCGCCACCGTGAAAAACCATACCCGGAGGAAGCGATCCGGTGAGCGACCAATCATTTGTTGCTGGCGGAACAGCCACCGTGTCTCCAGTTGCTACAACATTCAGGCTGTAGGCATTGCTGAGGCATAGCGATGTTGGTAGTGAGGAAAGTGAAATAGTTCTGCACGGTGGGCATTTGCTGAGATTCACTTGCTGACAGGCAAATTGAAAAGCGCGGTCGTTTGCCTGTTCCTGAGTTTGAGCCAGATACAAACCCGCTGGCGTGGTGTAATTGAACACGCTGCTATCGGGACACACCTTTGTGCATGTTTGGGGCGTGCTGTAAAAAAGCTGAGTCTTGGCAGGCGGAATTGCTGGGCCGTCTTCGTGTCCCGGAGGGTCGTCAGGCGGGTTTCCGGTTCTTGCAGGAGATGAAGCCGGCAATCCAGCGCAGAAGTCTAAAAGCACCGCACATTGCTGCCAAAGTCGAGAAACCACCGACAGGCGTTGTGCGTAGGTTGCTCCTGGAGGGTACGAAGCAACCAATTCCTGTCCGCAACAAATCATGCGAAGCTCGTTGGCTCCGGTGCAGTTGTAGCTACTTGGGCAGTTTGTAAGGAAGGGGAAGTTTTCGCTTTGAAGCGAATACAAATCTGAAGGGTCCAAGTTGCTACAGTCTAAACTTGCACCACACCCCGAACATGGAAGTATATTCACGGGCATTGGGGCGTGCAGTTTTGAGGTGCGTAACTTGGTTCTGGGCACGTAATCGCCCTTACTCTACCGCCAAGGAATCGACAGTGCCCAGTGATAATCCACTTAATTTGAAAATTGTAACCTTCCCTAAAAGGGCGATTAGTGGTTTCGTCGCAAGGGGCTGGTGAGGGTTCTCCAAGACCCATTCTTGGCCGGAATTGAGGCTTTGCGTACGGGTTGGTTTCTGAAACTTCGGGAGCGCATTCTTGCCATTTGAACCACGGAATCCAGCACCGTGACTCCTCTGGCTTATACCAAACCTGGAAATCAACTTTGCCAATCAAATCATCCACGTAAATCTCGCCATCCTGTAACCGCTTCAACTGATGCTTACGCGGATCACCATCAGGATAATTGAACAGAACCGGAGATTCACCTTCCCAAATGATTCGTTGATTTCCGAAATCATCAACATCATAAATCGCCTTTCCGCTTTTCAGGATTTCGTAAAGGTCAATCGTGTTGGTAATCGTGTTCAAACAAAAAGCGAAGCAGCGCTCAACGCGATTGAACTGCCCCGTAACAAGCTGAAGCACATTTAGTCCAACCCAAACATCGTCATAAACCGATGGGGCCTTGCCGCGTAGCGAGCTAATCGTGTCGAAATTGAGCGCAATCAGTTTCTTGTGATATACACCTTGGTCGGATGGCGTTGGCAAAGCGGTTATCAGGTAGCGATTATCAAAAACGACTGCCGAACTGTAGCGCAGCAAATCGGGCGAGTCTTGATCCAGAACGGGGCGGACTTCATTGCTTTGCGGCACATTACCCCACGTATTGAAATCGCGCCGCCCAAGGATTTCGGAGCGTATTCCGTCCAATGAGCGAAAGATAACATCGCTGTTGGCAATCACGGTCGAGTTTTGGGCAAGTGCTCCATTGGAAATCAAAGTCTCCGTGAGAATCGGGTTGGTGATGTCTTGCCATGTCAAATTATCAACAGGTGCATTGCAGCTAAAAATTGTGCTGTATGTGAAAACGTGTAATGGGCCTTGGCCGAGTGATGCATCTAGGTTAGCCACGAATTTCATGGCTGTGATTTCGCCCATTGTGCCAGGCACTGTGAATTTACCCCCGCCTGCCAAGAATGTGTTTTGTGTGACTTTCAGGACTGCATCCCGAAAGTTATTCCCTATTGTTCCGCTGCTGGAATTGACAATATCGCTTCCTTCAAATTGTTTGCCATCAACTAAAGAAAACCAGTTCCGGCCCATGCCGTAAGCTCCCATGCGTCCCGGAGGCAATTCGCCAGCGCCAACATTTGATCGCCGAGCCGTTGTGCCGTCGAAGAAAATTGGAATACTCAGTCCATCGTTTATGATCGTCCATTTTTCAGACTGCCAAAGCCATGCTTGAGTTCTATCGGCTGGATTTGGGCCTCCAGCAATCGGTATCTCCCACGCAGTTGAATCCGGCGTTAAGATGGCCGGCGTAAATTGGAAAAGTCGCCCTGAAATCATCGCCACCAAACTTTCGCTTCCGTTGTCCGGTTGATAACGGTCCGCCCCTTGCCATAATCCAGATTCAATGGCTGTTTGAACTCCAACATTGCTAAAGCTGACATTGATCTTTCGGACTGTGGCTCGATGGGTTGCAAAACTTCCGCGAACGGTTGTGTTGATTGCTGCCGCCAACTGGTTCTTTGGCAGAAGCAATGGAGCTATGCCGCGATTAGAGCCGGCCTCGAATGTGAATAGCGAGTCCTCTAATGTCGCTGGCTTAAAATCGTTCACAATGGCCCAGTCCTTCCCGTTTCATTCCACTTGGTGCCGTCGCTCTGAAATGAGATAGTGTAAACCTTCCCGCTTGTTACACCTGTATTCAAAGGACCAGACGAACGAAAATTTGTCGCCCAACTTAAAACAAAAATAACGACCCCAGATGTGGTGACGATGAATGTCACTTGCTGAGTTGGCTTGCCAGTGATTGCAGCATTGAATGTGATATTCCCGGTTGGCGTCACCGTCACAACTGATGAAGTCATTGGCACCGATACCGCCCCCGTAGTTGCTGCGGCAGCCGATGATCCTGTTAAACTCGCATCCAACGAAATCGCCTTGTTGAATCGGAGTGCGGTATAAAGCTCAATGATCTTGGCAGCCGTGAGGGTCATTAGGAGATTCTGACGGCGATGATTTGAGCGGCGGTAATTTGTAAATCTCCGGGAGTTGCAATAGCTGAACAGTTTGCCCAAAGCTGAACAATATCGTTAGCAGCCGATGTCGTGTACGGAACCGCGCACAAGACGATCTCAAATACGTTGGCATCTGTTACGGCGGTGGACTCTGGAACCGATTGGTAAGCTACCGCGTTAACCGTAGAACCAGGATAAACTTTAACGGTGCCTGGGGTGTTATTAGTGCGTTGTAGTTGGATTCCTACGGTAGAAACTGGCGCAATTCCATAAGTTGCTGCCGTCATTCCTACGCGAGCGCTGGCGAAAAGAAGATAAGTTCCGTCCGGGAGGGTGATTGACGGGTCTGTGCTGCCGCCTCCCTGGAAATCAATAAAGGCAAATCCAGTATCTAGCAAATCATACGGTGTTCCGGTGGCAATAGCCGCCAATGTCGTAAGAGCCGGTTGTGCTCCACTCGGAGAGACTTGAGTGCCGATAATGCTGTTGCCTCCAAGATCGCCTGCGTATCCTAAATATTCGAGAGTGGCAGAAATTGAACTGCCAATGGAGACTACGCGATAAGTTTCTGGCCCCGCAAAGACAACGATTTGGCCTACGACCATCCATGCAGTCGTGTCCAAAAACACTTGCACCTGATTTCCGGGGCCGGGGTTTGTAACAAGATCGGTTGTTACTGAGAAGGCGTTGACTCCGTTTGTGCCGGCTGTGCCGTTTGGACCTTCGGGGCCTGGCACCGCTACGGACAATGGGGTATCACAGCACGGAACGCATGGACTTGAAGATGGCACGGTAAGCCTTTCGCTTTAGAAGTTTGCTTTTTGTCGGCATTTATCTTTCTCTTACGTCGGAATGGCAAAAACTTCAATCTCTAAATATGGATGCCGCTGGAATGGGAGTTGGTCATCGCTTGACATTGAATTCGACATGATCCGAATTTTGTCTGACCCGGATAGGATAAAGCGCCTAAAAAATTACACGCCGACAACCGAGTTATTCGATCATTACAAGGCGGCACAGACTTTGATTTGGCCTGCTGATTACCATAACCGATGGTCTGATTTGATTCTCAAAGAGGTTTTGAAAAACACTCATACGGCTGTTCTTGGTCCAAAGGATGCCGGCAAAACTTACACCATAGCCAAATTTGCATTGGTTGATTATTGGGTTTTTCCTCAAGAAACTTTGATCCTTATGACAACCGATAGCGTTCGAGGATTGGAGCTTCGAGTTTGGGGAGCCATCAAAGACCTGTGGCGACGCGGTAAAGAACTGCATCCAGAATTGTGCGGCTTTCCTGTGGATCATAAACATTCCCTCTGCACGGACAGCTTAGGTCCCGACATGGACCCGGTTCGAGACATGAGGAAAGGCATAATAGGAATCCCGTGTCGATCAAGTACGGGAGCGGAAATTTCTTTGAATAATTACGTCGGGTTAAAGCAGAAGCGAAGGCGGTTGCTTTCGGATGAAGTGCAATTTCTTGGCAACGTGTTTTTGGAAGCGCCAGCCGCCCTTGGCGGAACTGGATTCAAGGGGGTTTATATGGGGCACCCGCTTGGCCAAGGTGATGCATTGGATAAACTTTCCGAGCCTAAAAACGGATGGGGAAGTGAGGGGGAAATTACCAAGACAACTTGCTGGCAGAATAAATTTAAGGACGGCAGAACCGTAAATCTCGTTGGAACGGATTCGCCTAATTTCGATTATCCTTCAGATCAACCGCCGCATTTTGACCGGATGATTCATCAGAAGGATATTGATGAAATTATTTCCTTCTACGGTAAAGACTCAACTCAGTATTGGTCAAAATGCTTGGCAATCCGCAAGCCTGGACTGATGGCTCGGAGGGTGATTACCATAAAATTGTGCGAAGAACACAAAGCGTTTGATCCGGTTATTTGGATGGGAAAGCCGCGAACAAAGGTTTACTATATTGATGCGGCTTATGGCTCTATTGGAGGCGACCGATGTATTGGTGGATGGCTTGAATTCGGAGAGGATCACGAAGGAACAATCGTAATTTTCATCCATCCTCAAACACTCATTCCGGTCACTGTTAATTCTCCATTCATCCCAGAGGATCAGATTGCCATGTTTGTTAAAAGCGAGTGTGAAGGCATTGGAAGCCTTAATATTCCGCCTCAAAATGTTTTCTACGATTCTACTGGCCGTGGCTCACTTGGAACGTCATTTGGAAGAATTTGGAGTTCGCTTGTAAATCCTGTTGAGTTTGGCGGGGCTGCCACAGACAGGCCGGTGTCCGACGATCTTTACATAAGCGACCCATTAATACATCAACGAAGATTGAAGTTGTGCTATGAAGAATTTTCCAAGCGCGTCACCGAATTTTGGTTCATGTTTCGATATGCCGTTGAGGCGAATCAAATTCGCGGATTGCCAAGAGATGTTGCCGAAGAAGGGAGCCAGCGTGAATGGAAAACTGTCAGCGGAGGACGAGTCGAGATTGAAACTAAGTCCGATATGCGCGAACGAACCGGAGAAAGCCCCGACAAATTTGACGGATTAGTAACTGGCCTCGAAGGTGCAAGACGGCTAGGATTTAAGATCAAACGCATGGTTTCAAAGCATGATGCGGATAATTCTGGCGAAGATTGGTTTGACTTGGAGGCCGAGAAATATGACAACATCATTAAAAGCAAGTTGATTCAGCATTCGTAACATGTGGACGCTCAAACGATACGACAAGACGCCGCCAGGAGGATACCCATTTACTCAGACACAAGGCATTCACCACGAATGGGGTTTCTCCGTTGATTTTGATGGACGCTCCAAAGAAATCAGTGAGTTCAGGACAGCGAACAACCTTCTTCGATCCGGCATCGAGGAAAGCACTGTCGATCTCGTGCAGTTTACTTGCCAGAGACTTGGCGGCATGGGGTGCATTAATACCGAGAAAACTTATGCCGAGACGGTGCCGAAGATTGCTAAGCTGACAAGGGGATGCAGGGGCTGCGGCGCTCGCGTATGAATCCTATCAGTGAATTGGCTTCAGGTGGTTGGATACTTTCTGACTGGCTTGGAAAAGGCGCTCGCGTAGTCGATCAAAAGACCGCCGATGACAGAGCTTCGATTTGTGTTACCTGCCCAGAGAATCGCGGGGAACTTTGGTGGGAAAGGATGCTGAAAGACCCAATTGCGGACATGATGCGGAAGCAGCTTGAGTTAAAAAACCACATGGCGTTGCGAGTTTCCGTTGAGGATAAAATTCACGTCTGCGCTGCGTGCGGGTGTCTAACTCGATTAAAAGTGTGGGCGGATATTCAGCACATCAAAGATCACACACCGCCTGAGACAATGGAGAAATTTGTTCCTAATTGCTGGATTCGTAAAGAGATTGCCACACCTAATTTACCGTGATAGCATGGAGGCACTATTCAATTTAAAGATGCCAAATCTGTCTTAGACGTTCTCTACGCCGGTAGGGATGTAGCGCGTATCCGCGCCGATAATCGCGTCAAAATTAATAATGCCGCGAATGGCTTTCCTCCTTTGACTGAAGCTGAAGCCAAGGCCCAAAATCTCAAGGTCAATGTCAACTTCCTTCAGCAACCACTTCTGCACGCCACGGCTCGCCGTCAATATACACACAATTTCAACGGCACAGAACATTACTTCAAAATCACTATTCCGACCGCCCCCAGCGAGAAAGAAACGGATTGGTCAACTTTCATCACGAACTACATCAATGGAATTCTGAAGGATTCGAGAGCATATTTCTTTTTGGGTCAGAATAAATGGACAGCCATCGTTGCTCACGGCATTGCGCCTCAAATGTGGTGGGATAGTGAAGATTGGCTTCCAAAATTTGTTCCTATCGAGGACTGGCGAGTTCCAACGGACACGTTAACCAGCTTTGAAAACTTACCATGGACGGCAGTTAGGCTTCCAACGACTGAGGGTGAATTAGCGGAGAGGGTTTTTGGTGAGAATGCCGACCCGCATTGGGATAAACCCGCGATAGCGAAAATCCTAGATGCCTATCGAAAGCAAAATTATCAGGATGTTGGTTACAATTGCAATTGGCTCGATCAACCCGAAAAAATGGCGGAGTTGGTTAAACAGAATCTCGGATATTACATGAGCGATGCGGTTCCAACAATTCCGCTTTGGCATTTCTTCTTCAATGATCGAAAAAAATCCAGAGACAGATGGATGTTGCGAGTGGTTCCTGACTGGAATGTTCAAGGGGACGTTTCGCAGGTTAATAATGAGTTCTTGTATGACTCTGACAAGCCGTTCGCCGCTGATTTGGCTAATTTCCTGCACGTTCAGTTTGGAGATTTGAGCAATGTCACGCCTCAGACAGTTTGGGGTGTTCGCTCACTTGGCTTTGAGCTTCTTGATCTTTGCTTTTGGGATAACATCACATTCTGCCGCACCATTCAGCATCTCATGGAGAGCATGAATGTTTGGTTGCGCGTGGTCGATCCAGCCGCTAAGGCCCGCGCTCAGAAGATTGATTTGTTCGATAAGGCCATTATCCCGGATGGTGTTGAAATTGTTCCTCAGAATGAGCGTCATCAATTGAACCAACAGCTAATTGAATACGTCATGGCGCAGGTAAAGCAGCGCATTGGCGAGGCGTCGGCCAGTTACACACAGCAATCCGATACCGGGACAGCCAAGGAGCAGACAGCTTACGAGACGGCGGTAAAAATGAGCATGGTAAACGCCATGATGGAAGGACTGTTGCTTGTGGCGTCGGAACAGGAAAAGTTTTCAGGCAAAGAAATATGCCGCCGATTTTGTATCCGAAGAAGCTCGAATCGTGATGTTCAAAAGTTTCAAGCCGCTTGTGCTAATCACGGAATCCCGAAGGTTTTTGTCAATTCCGAACTTTGGAAAGTTACAGTGGAATTGCCGCTTGGTTCCGGGAATCCAGCAATGGCGATTGCTCAAGCTCAACAGTTGATCCAGATGCGGCCAATGTACGGGCCACAAGCGCAAATGGAGATTCTGCATGATGCAACATCTGTCATTACCGGAAACTCAAACAAGGCTGCGAGATGGGTTCCGTTGGACGGCCAGACGAAGGCAACACCTGCCCAGAAGGTTGCTGAGGCCGATTTCGCCACCCTTATTCGCGGGCTGCCGGCCAACGTGCTAGAAGGTGTGAGCCTGACCGATCAAATTGAAACTCTGACCGGATTGCTGGCCGGCGAGATTTCTATAATTTCCAAGACGGGAGGTGGAGACGCCAGGACGATGATGGGCTTGGGGAATACGGCGCAACATATCGACGCCTTGATTGAGCAGTTGTCCCAGAATCCACCTGACAAGGAAAGGGCCAACACCTACAAGAAGCAGATGGGCGAATTGGAGAAGGAAATTCAGCAACTCGGTCAAGCCTTGGCTCAGAAACAAGCCAAGAGCAATGGGCAAGTCGATCCCGCTGCGCTAGCCAAGGCTCAGGCGACCATGCTGCAAGCCCAAGTCAAAGGCCAAGTAACGGAACAAAATGCGGCTCAGAAACGCGAACACAAGGACGCCGCCTTTATCGCAGAACAACAGCGCAAAGGTGTTGCCTTGCTCGAGGATGAAAAGCGCAAAGCAGCCCAAACCGGGGCGCAGATTGGACGCGACCAAGCCGTAGCTGGAAGTCAAATCGGCATGGATCATGTCGAAGCTGGCGCTGAGATTGCGCGCGATCATGTTCGCACTCAGGCTGAGATTATGCAGGCCGAAGCAAAAGCCAAGGCAGAACGAGAGTCAAAAATAAGTCAGGAGGGAAAATAATTAACCGTTGACGGCAAGCTTCTAACGGCTTTTAATATCCACAATGAAAGTGGATAGAACCTGTCCCGTTTGTCATCGGTTATTCCAAACTCATCCATGCAGGTTGCTGGGCGAAAGGAGAGGTATATTTTGTAGCAGGAAATGCAAATCTATAGGTCGGATCAAACGTCAAAAAAGGTTTTCTGAATACACGTGCAAAGAATGCGGAGTCCATTTTACTAGGCGATTAGGATACGGTGGGACTGGAGACTGCTGTTCAATGAAATGTAGGCATGTTTATTTCGGAAGAAAACGTCGCGGTGCTAATCATCCTTTCTGGAAAGGTGGCCGAGCGCGTAGGACATGGAGAGTCAGAACCATTATTGATGCGAGAATAAAAGAGTCTGGAAAATGCGAACGGTGCGGCTCCACTGAATATCTGTGCGGACACCATAAGAAGAAACATGCTGATTTTCCAGAGTGGCGTGAAAGCCCGGAAAACATTGAGGTTTTGTGTCGCCAATGCCACGCCAAGGAGCATCCAGAAATGTCGTGGGCTATTTTAAGGCCGCTTCAGAGAAGCGGAAAGTCCATCAAGTGCATTGTTTGCGGAAAAGAAAGGTATGTGACGCCTCATTTGTTAAAAACAGCTAAATTTTGCAGCAAGATATGCCAGAGATTTATTCTACATCAAAATCTAAGACTTAAGCATCTTAATAAAAAAATATGCAAAATCACTTCATAAAAACAGCTATCCGTCACATTGGTGGGCTTCACAAGAGCTTAGGCATTAAACCGTCTCAAAAAATTCCAGACAGCACCCTGAGAAAAGCCGCAAGCAAGCCCGGTTTACTTGGCCGGCAGGCTCGGCTCGCTATCACTCTGCGCTCATTTCACCACAAGTAATCGGTTACTTGTTGAACGCTTCTTCCAGACCGTCAAACGAATCTTCCGTTTCGACTGGCTTAGTTTCTCCTGTTGATGATTTTTTGCCGGGGCCTGGTTTTGTCTCCTTGAATTCAGCGAGCTTTGCTTCCAGTTCAGCTATTTTATCGCGCAGAAGACGGTTGCGGTAACGCTCTCTTGGCGCTGATTCAGCATTAAGCCGATTGCGTGTATTCAGGATAACGGCTTGCTCGAAAGTCTTCGGCTGTTCCGTCATCATCCGGCGACCTTCTTGCAGGATTTTGTTGCCTTCCGGGTCTTCCGGGTCTTCGTCATACCATTCAGGATTTTTCTCAATGAATCCTGCACGCGCCTTGTTCAGTCCTGCCTCGTAAGCCTCGCGTTGCTCTTTTTCCTGCTTCTGCTGCTCGATTTCGGCCTGAACTGCCTTTGCGCGTTCTGCCGTATCTTTTTCCTTCCATTGTGCCTTTTCTTCGACCTTGGCGGCTTCACGTTCTTGATCCAAGCGATACAAGGATTCGATATGGCCCATGACAATGCGGCCACCTTTTCCAAATTTCTCTGTGACTTTTTCCTCAGTTCCAACCGGGTCGGCGGCATATTCTTGGTAGAGCTTTGGGAAGTCAGTTTCCCATACAGCTTGGCGCTCTGCTTTCCATGCTGATTCTCCGGTTGCCTCATCGGTCGCGACCTTTCCAACGGCAAGCCTGGAAATGACTTTTCGAGCCAATTCTGCCTGACGCTCAAAAGGCTTATCCCACTTGGATTTGAACTCATCGGACATTTCCGCTTTGGCGGCACGGGCCTCGGCCTTGGCTTCATCGCGCTCTTTTTCGACTTGCGAGAGCTTTTCGGCCAGCGCGGTGGTGTCCTTGCCTTTGGCCTCGAATTCAGCAATGCGTGCCTCATATTTTGCCACAGCTTCATTCTTGGCCTCCAATTCGGCCTTGGTGCGTTCGTATTGCTCCCGAAGTTGCTTATTCTCGGATGGTGCAGGTTTGGCTCCAGGCTTAATCTCGGTGGTCGATTTTGCTTCCGGTTTGGCTTCAGGTTCTTTTTCGGGTTGCTTTGCTTCGGGTTTAACTTCAGGTTTTACCTCTGGTTTCTTGCCTGCAATCTGTTCATCCAGACCCTGCCACGGATCATCGTCAGCAACGGTTTCAACTGGCGCTGCCTTGATTTCTGTTTTTGGAGATGGCGAAGGAGTTGGCTTCGGTGCTGGTGATGGCGTGGGCGTTGGCTTAACAGGTGGTTCTGCGATTGCGGCTGGCATAATTACGATTTTGGTTTAGTTGCTGCGGTTTGAGTGTGAACGAATGCGGTTCGGACGGGAATACTTAGATCGTGATGGAGGCCGGATGTCAGAGGTGGATTTGACGGTTCCGCAATAGGGGCAAGCGCGATCAAAGCCTCGCGGAATTTCTTAGCGCCAGCAAGCTCCTCGGTGGTTGGCGAATTGTCCAGCATGACAGCACGGGCATAGACAAGGCATTCCGCGAACCAGTTGGAGTGAATAACGGCGGCAAGTTGAGTTGAAAGCTCCTTGTTTTCCTGGAAAAGCTCTTGCGGCGTTGTCATAGGGTTATAGCTTAGGAAGTAACATAACGTCGTATGTGTCGATTGGCCAGTGAGGCTGAACAACGTTCCACATGGTGGCTTTGAATTTTCCATCCATCGACCAAATATCGTATCCTAAATCAAAGATGAATTCAACGAATGTTTTTGGATCGTCTCCGACAGCGGCCAGATACTTCCCAAACTCACAAAGAATTGGAGGATGCCATTTGCGGAGAGTCTTTTCAGCGCCTAGCAGAACTTTGAACTCATATCCGTCAACGTCGAGTTTGAAAAGGCCGATTGGATCACCATCCAAGTACGAATCCAGCGTGATGGTCTGCATATCAAATGGTTTCGCGTCCTTCATCTCAGGTTTGATGTTTAAACCACCCATGCCAACTTGCCCGATTGTCCACGCTTCAAGCACGGTTACGTCTCGCAAAACTTCAGCCTTGTCCGAAAGTCCAAGCATGTTCAGGTGTGCCTTCGGATTTTCGCCGTGAGCCACTTTCATTTCAGCAAACATGGCAGGCACAGGCTCGAATGCGTGAACTTCAAAGCCATGGCTTAAGAGGGTTTTGGTGTAGCCACCGTCGTTGGCACCAGCATCTACGGCGACTTTAACCATGACTTCCTGCATAGCCTTTTCATACAAATACCATGAATCAACGTGGAGATTCATTCTAATTTAAGGAGCAATCACCGTATCAAATTGGCTCACAATTCTTGGCAAAACAGTGTAGCACTTGAGCAATGGCAGGGAATGGAACCCCATACTTAAATCAACCGGGGCATATACTTTCCGCTGCGTTTGAAGCAGCATCGACAGGGCTTTCTTGGCTACAATATATGCGTGCGTGCAGGCTGGATATTTCAAATCCCAAACTTCACCAGCGATTAACGTCTTAGGTTTCCCTTCGCAACAGCATGATCCAACGTAAAGCAGATCAAAATCCTTCGGAACGTCCTGTAATACTTTTACCATGCGAGCGTGCCAATCTGTGGGAAATTCAGCATCGTCCTCCAGAATCAAATAATAATCATCATGGAGCAAAGACAGGGCTGCCCAAAGCATGTAATGAGAAAGAACATTGCCGACTGATTTTGCCTGCATGACATAGCCTGACCCTGGATTGTCAACGTCGTATGGATGCACAGTGCGTAAGCCAGCCTTCTCGGCATGAATGCCGTTGAAAAAACTAAAATCAACCCCGCGTTCACGCAAATGCAGTCGCATTCTTTCGGTGCGCTCTGGAGTCTCCGGTAGATTCAGAACAAAAGCTCGCATTGGTATCATAAATGGGATTTGGTTCACGGCGAGCGTTCAAAAAACATCAATGTCTTACGACCATATGGACCTTTTGTTCCGTCTGTGCTGCGCAGGATTTTTGTTTCTCCAAGGTGAGGTTGATTCATGGTGAAATTACTGTATCAAATTGATCGACGGTTCTTGGAAGGAGCGCCAAGACTTTCATGCGAGGATAAGCTTCCCACACAGGCTGAATGTCAACCGGGGCAAAAATTCTCCGCATGGATAACATGATAGGCAATGCCTTCTTAGCGATCACATAGGCATGAAAGCAGGCTGGATATTTTACTTCCCAGATTTCGCCTTTGATATGCTTCTTTGGAGCATCTTTACAACAGCAAGAACCAAGAAATAACATGTCAAAATCTGAAGGAGCATCGCGTAAGGCCGCATCAGTTCTTAAATGCCAATCTGGGTGAAACTTCGCGTCAATTTCCAGAATCATAAAGTGTTCATCTGGTTGCAAAGTGAGCGCCGACCATAAAGCCCAATGGCTCAGGAAAATTCCAGTTGGGTGATAACCGATTTTGAATCCGCTTCCCGGATTGTCCACTTCATAAAGGTGTTCAGTTTGGAGTCCAGCAACTTCAGCATTAATTCCATTAAAAAACGTCACCTGTACAGAACGCTCTTTGAAATGTGCCGTCGCCTTTGCGGTGCGCTCAGGGGTCTCTGGAAGGGTGATGCAAAAAGCGCGCATGAAGTTTAGGGCCAATCACGGTAAAGGACCTCGCCTTGAAAATTTTTATCCAAAACCTCGACCGCATTCACTCGATCAAACCCGATGATCTGATTAGCCAATACCAATGGATTATACGGCTTGCTTACAATTTTCTTGATCTTCTCCATAATGTCGCGGTTGTCAGGTTGCGCATTTAGCGGTTCTTCTCGCCAGATGCGAATGGTGATATGCTCAAGGGCAATGCGGGTCATTGATTCGCGTAGAATGTTCATTTTGCTTTTTCGTAAACCGCACCTGTGTCAATGCGGTCAATTTCTTTCCAGCCGTTATTTTGGAGCCATGCATCAGAACCATTTGCGCGAGCGCCGTCGGCCCAGTCTGCATCGTCGAGATGCAGGATGCCGCCAGGAATCACATTTGGGCAGAATCGCTTCACATCGCGCATGGCTGTTTTACCATGGTTGCCGTCCAGGCGTAAGAAACCTATTCCGGCAGCCGGAACAACTTCATCTGATTTCTTGCGAATCAAAGTCACGATTCTATCTAAGCCGTATTTGGTCACATTGGCCACGCACTTTTCATAAATGGATTCGTGATTGAGATTGGCCCACCAATTCTTATGAACCGGATCAACCTGGCCTTCGATTGATGCTCCTGACGACCACGGATCAATGCCGATCACATGGCCTTTTCTGATATAGGCGTGAGCCATACCCATACAGATAATTCCCTTACCGGCGAACACTCCAACCTCGATTGAAAGTTCCGGTTGTAACTTGATGATAGCCTCGGCGATTTGATGACCCTGTTTGGGCGAAGTCCAGCCATCAGCTATTTCTTCCAAGGCAGTGTCAATGTCTTTGAAAAGCGGGATCATAATTTTAGCGATTTTTCATCAAGTTTAAGAATGGCTGATTCCGCATCATTTAGCCCGACAGAAAGCAGCCAGTTATCTCCCTGCCTTACGACACCACCTGGAAAAATTACTTGCGGCTTGTAATGCGTACAGGTTCCAAGTTCAGCTTGTGTCAGGTCGCAGGTTTCGCTGCCGCGTGCGATTGGTTCAGAACTCAATGCAATAGTTTCAAATGGCGGCTTCGGTTCCATGAGTGCGGCGCCAATATAATATCGTCTTCGATCAGGTGAAGCCTCATTATCAAGCGTGCTGTGAAAAAAGCGAAGCAGCTTTCCTTTGTGAAATCCAGCCATGACGCCGCCTTTGACTTCGCCCCATTTCCAGTGAGGAAATTCGGATTTGTATTCAGCGGTTCGCTTGTAGCCCTCCACATCAAGCACAATTTGCTCAGGGATGCTTTGATAGATGCAGAACAAGCGGTTGTCGTTTTCCCAGAAGCACCAATTTTTTTCCATTGCGCTTCCGTCATTTTTTCCGAACTGCACCTGCCATTGACCACTGATCGTCCAGCCGCGCTCGGTCTTTTCCAGCTTTCCGTATCGGACAATGCTGGTTGGTTTCGTTGGCCAGTTCGATTCGATATAAGAACACCAAATTTCGCCTTTATATTTGAAAAACTTCATGTCCTCGAAAGAGTTTGCGCCGGATAATGCAACTGGTTTTGTGACTTTGGCATTAAACCTGTCGTCCATTTCCGTTATCGCTAACGATGTTCCGGCATGGCCTAAAGAGTGCCATCGGTGGCTCAAAAGATACCCGTTTTGATACTCAACCAACGACGGGTTGTATCCAAATGGCGAGATGGCACGCCGATTTATCTGGATGGTCGGAACCTGCTCGGAGACTTTTGGCACGATAGCTGTTGATACCCTATACGTGAACCATTGCTTGGCAATCTCATCGTTATGAGCACCACTCAGAGCGGTGGTTTTTGTTGGCTTTGTGGGCGCTCGATAAACGACAAAGTCAATTCGTTTTCCGCCATACAAGGCAATCCATTCACGCATGATCCGATGCCATGTCGCATCGGGTCCAAGTAGCAAATCAGGCAAATCCCTGTGATGCTCCAACCAGAATTTCTTCGTGAATGCGAAAAGGTCGGTTGCTGGATGGTAACTGAGCTTGCCATTTTCCAGAATTGATCGGTGGGCATAACATGGCGCATTGGCAAGGATTGTTTCGGTAAGTTCCACATGGAATCCTATGTCCGAGCGCGTCAGGCAAATGATGTCGCTCATCTCGGCCCGCATTGCGGCCATGCGTAAAATGTCTTTGATATATGGAATTCGTTGAGAATCGCGCCCAAATGCTCCCGGCTCCGCTCGGCACATAATCCATCGCCCGCTATCGTAGGCTTTGTGCCATGAATCCAGAAAAGGAATTGGCGGCGAGTCGTAGCCGTTGAAGGCGTGAACGATTCTTGGCTGTGGCGCTGGTACAAAAAAATATGATCCGCATGTGTCGATGTTATCAATGGCGGTTAGCATCTCGCAAGCGCGACTCTGCCAGTCGGAATAGCGGCAATGGAAAATGTGATTCGGACGCCAGGCGGAGCCAGCCCAAAGCGTCGGCTTATCGTTGACGATGGCGCAGACAGGCAATTTTGGAATTGCTGGCGCAAGATGAAGTGCGGCGGTGTCAATCGAGATTAAGCACCGGGCGCGTTCGTAAAATGTTAGAAGATCGTAAAACCGCTCTGCCTTGATAACGCTGAGATTAACGATTTTGTAGAACTGGCGGTAACGAAGCCGCAACAATTCTTGAAGCAAATCACCAGCAGGAAATGGAGATGATACGCCATGTGTGGCAATTAGAATCAGCTTGCGCTTGTCACCGCCGAGAACTGACTTGCGCAATTCCGCCTCACGCCCTTTATCGCGCCTGTCGAAAACCAATGGAGGTTGATCTTTCCAAAGCGGAAAATGTCCAGCGAGTTTCCATGTTTCTTTAATGAAGCTGTCCGTCGTTGCGTGAGGCTTCCCGGCGGGCGTAAATGAATATTTCTTAATGTCCTCTGGCGGCCCAGCAACTTGAACACATTTCACATCGCCTGAAAGTTTGCTGGCTTCATCAAAGGCGCGGGAGAGTTCCTGAACGCCGCCGTCGAAAATCACTGGCTCGATGTAGGAAACGCCGTCGAGGACGGCTGCGCATTCTTTGGCCACCATTAGCATTGGCTTGGGGCCGTGTTGGGCTTCGTGGTGAAGGACTGGGAGAAAGGAAATCAAATCGCCTGTTCGACCAAGGAGCAAATAAAGACGGTTGCTCATGCCTTCCAAATTTCAGGCTCACCATTGTCATTAACAATGATAAGGCCACTGGGATATTCGTCATTTCGGCTCAATAATGATCCCGTCTTGAAAATTCGGTATTGAGGATTTGGATGCCATGGCGCAAATGTGACGGTCAAGCCGTTGGCTTTGCCGTAAGCGTCCATTTCGGCGTGAGTTGTGTTTGTGACAGACAGGCAGCCGCCTGATGCAAGGATTGGGTTCATTTCACAGACAGGGGAAGCAGTGATAAAACTTTTCTTGCAAACTCGATTCGCATAACGAGTTCAGAATCTCGAATCGGATCAATTGACTTTGGAGCATCGAATGCCGATAAGCTTGCCAGTCTTTCGAGAGCGCATTTCAGCCGTATTATTTCTGAAGCGCCTGTATCAAGCGCGCGCTGTTCCAGTTCTGATGTGAGGATTGGGTTCATTTAATGGGAGTTCCTAAATCTTCCAATTTGCAGGAGTCAATCTGAGCGCCGGGATATTTACGCTCAAACATTTCTACGACAGCTTTCAATTCTTTAAAATCCTGAATGCGGTCAGAATTAACTTCTTTGTGAACAAGGGCGTCACCGATAAAAAATTCGGCTGTGAATTTGTAGCGATAGTTCATTGCTTCATCCCGCTTAAAACTTAAAGTTGGTTTTCCGTATCTGGCCAGCTACCGATGCCGCTACAGCGCGTATTCCTTGATTAACAACATCAGCCAGCGACTCATCGCTTGACTTAAGTTCCCAAGATGTCCGCTCATCGCCAACGCGAAGCTCAAGAATGATACCTGACATTTCAGAACCAGTATAAAGCGCAGCGATTTCAATTGATATATCTCGCTTGCGAAATAGCATCGGGCTAGTGTTCAAAGCTCGGAGAAGACTCAGCGATTCTTCGGCGAGTTCGCGGTCAGTCATTTTGCTGATTTGTGTGTTCATGAAAGTTTCTCCAATGCGGATTTTACGGCGGTGAAATCTTTGATCGACCATTGATTATGACAATGTTCGAGTCTGGATAATTTATCTTGGGTAATTCCGCTGGCCAATGCCAAAGCTGTTTGAGAAACATTAAGAGATTTTCGAGTCGCGATAATCCATTCGGAAGCTTTTATGCTGTCAACAATATGGCAAGGATTTTGTTCGATGGCGGAGGGTGGAAGGTGGTTCCATGATTCACGTTTAAGTACATGGCCGATTCCTGTGTGGGTCATGTTAAATTCAGAAGTTAATTCCATTTGGGTTTTTCGACCGCTAAAATATTCATCTCGAATATAAATCACCCGTTCAACATCAAGAACAGCGGCTCTTGCGCGTTCACCAATTGGCGGGTTGTGGCGATTCTTTGCCTGCATGTCGTGCATGTTGTCGGTCTGAGTTCCAAGGAAAAGACGATCTGGTTTAACACACAAACCAACATCGCAACGATGAAGCACAAACAAGCCATTTGGAATTTCCCCGCGTTCCAACGTCCATGATACCCGATGAGCCGGTATCATTTTACGTCCAATTCTGAATGAACCGTATCGCGTTCCAGCGCCAGTCCATAACCAGCAATCGTCTCCGGTTTGAACATGACGCATAAATCTTTCCTTGGTTGTAAGATTCACGATGCATGCTCCATTCTTCGTTCAAGTTCTGCGCGGGCAAGTTTTCCCGGTGTTTGTTTTCCAATTTCCCATTTTCTATACGTGGATAGCGGAACTTTGAGTTTATCAGCGCCCTCTTTCTGTCTGAGCTTTCCACGCCACACCTTCAATCTATCTTTGAATAAGTCGGTCACGTTCTTAAACCAACTATCCGACTCGGATACATTTGTCAATAGAACTCTTTATCATATCGGCGTATAAGTTTTTTGGATTCAGACAGCAGGCCATCGAATCCTGGCCAACACGACTGATGCGGCTGTGTCAGTTCGTGAAAAAAGTTGAGTTGGCATCTTCAGCTAACTTGGGGGTCGCTCCCCGATAAAGCAGCCAAATCCATAAACGACGCCTGAATTGTTTTCAGGCAAACACTCAAACTTTACCCGAAAGGAAAAAAATACCGTGGCCCTCTCAAATGATGCCTGCACAGCCTTCAACAGTTGGCTTTTCCAAAGGTCACCCCAATGGTTTCCGAAAGAAATGGCGAAAGACCGATTCCCGCAAGCTGCCGGGTATCTGAATCTTTGGCCCCAGGAGAAATTTCCAAACTTCCTCGGCACCGAACTGAATTGGAACACGATTCACGTCACGCGCCCGAATGACAATGGATGCTGGGAAGCGATGGACGCGACCGCCTGTATGCAGGCCATCTGCGATCCTGAGCGCGTTTACACAGGATGGGGCGTCACCAATGCCGTTTTTGGCAAATACCACCGCGACTATCAGACGCCGGTATTTTGCTTCGACCAGTTGCGGCATATCACCGATGCTAAAATGCAGCTTGCCGCCATCGTGGACGGTCATAAGCAGATGTCCAAGGGCATCATGTCGGATTTCCTGCGCCTTCTGGCCCTGCGTCAAAGCGATGTGATCCACATTGCCGGCAGCGACAATACGACCGTGGACGTAACGGCAGGCATGTTCCTGGCTAATTGCACCAAGATTGATCTTGGTAGCGCGGCCAATCTGCCCACGAGTGAATTGACGTTGGATTACTTGGATAACCATGTTGACGACCTGCAATTCAACGGATACTTCGCCAACGAGTTCATGCCGACTGGCCTGTATCAGATCATGTCGGACACAACCACATGGAGGCGTCTGGCCAACAAGAATCCGAATCTGTACTCGATGTACACCGGGGCCGATTTCGCCAAAGGCGGAAAACTTTACGCCTTCGGGGTGATGCCGAACGTCGGCCAGTGGGCGATGAAGGTGGACGACGAGCCAATGCGGTTCAACCATCTTGGCAATGGCGTGCTTCAGCGTATTTGGCCCTTCGACAATGTGGCCACGACAGTTGGCAAGATGCCCCAGTTCTCACAGGGTTACAAAAATGCCCATTATCAGCTTTATCACGTTTACAACCGCGCCGCCCGCGAGGTGTATGTCGGCGACGTAAGCCCGGTTGGTAGCGGGATGGAATTCAACCTTGCCCGCGACATGATGGGGCGATGGCAATGGAAGTATCCTGATTTCTTCAAGGCCCGTGATCCAAACACAGGCGAAATCTGCGAATACAACAACGACAAGAAAAACAAAGGCTACTGGCTCGCGGAGTTTGAGGCCGGAATGCGGACAATCTATCCGAAGATTGAGATGTGGATTCTCGCGTTGCGCGAACCGACGCCGATCTTCAACCAGAAGCTCTGCCGCGACCTGCCGATTACTTACAACACGGGCACCCCGTACAATCCGTGGTGCGGTGACGAAGATTAAGCCGATTAACTTTGGGATGCTCCGGTTAGTCGGGGCATCCCTAACTAACAAATGGCTTATTCAGATACACCAGCCGCACCGGATGCGGCAAATGCGTTGGATGATTCAGGCGAAACCCCGCCAGAAACTTCTGAACCGACAACTGGCAAATCGTTTTTCATTCCACCCGAATATCAGGATGATGCCATAGCCAATGCCAAACCTGGGGATGTGGTTAAGATTCGGATTGTAGGCAAAGATGCTGACGGTGCGGTGGAGGCTGAATGCGATAACGAAACATCTGAGGGTGCGGGCAATGAACTGGACACTTTGGATAACGCTATGCCGGAAAGTTTCGGTGGAAAAATGAAAGGCTGACAAAATGACAATTTTACTGATTTGTTTAGCAGCGGCGGCGGTTGCGGCTTTGGTAGGCGTAGCCGTTGATCCGTGTTCTGTTGATTCCATGGTGGATGGGTCGGTATGCATTGATAATCTTTCCGACAGGGAAAAACTGGCAGCAGACGTTTTTTACCTTTGCCAAGAAGTTGCGGCATGTTCGAGCGCAGACTGCACCATAGATGGTCTGGAAGAAGATGCGAAATGTTTGAAGCATCTTTCCAATGAGAAGCTATCCAGCATTTTGGTTTATTCTGATTTGGTGGCGGCTCAATCTGCTGGAGCTGACTTGGATGGCTCCATGGACGAACTCCAAAATGGAATCAAATGCCTGAAACTGCTTGATGACACCCAACTGATGGCGATGCAAGTTGTTCTTCGATGCCGCCTTCAAAACTGTGTCGAGCCATTGATCCTGTGAGGCTAGCCAATGGCAATATCATGTTTGCCGGATGATCTCGCTGAGAGCGTAAAATGTCTTGATAAGCAAGATTCTCAGGCGTTGCTCTCACAGATTGTTTGGTTGCTTTGCCAACTGAATTCTATGGAATGCACGCCTGAAACATTAGCCGAAAGCACGGCCTGCCTCCAAAATGTAGATCAGCAGACTCTTTTGGCCTATTCGGTCTTCCTACTGTGCCAGATTGCCAATGGAGGCGGAGGTTCCTCACCCAAAGTCTATCGCGCATTGCTTACGCAATCAGGAACGGATGCGCCAGTTGCTACAGTTTTGGAAAACACGCTAGGTTTTGTTCCGACATACGAATATAGCTTAGTTGGGCAATACAATGTAGTTTCGCCTGTTGGATTTCCAGCCGGAAAGACCTTTATTTTGTTCAACTATAATTTTGAGAATGGATCATCCACTGTTGGGGCAGCGTCGTGGCAAAATCCATCTTTAATTTTGCTCGATACATGGACAGAAATTGACCCATTTACACGGCACGAGATGGGTACAGGACCGCATAGTATTGAAATTTTGGTCTATTGAACATGGCCCCAATCCGTTTTATGAACAACGCACCAAATATTACTAACACTTCTCCCGATTTTCTTGGCTATTTCGGTTTGCGTCAATCCTTCACGCAGTGTATGCTTAAAACCAAACTGTGTCTATCCTTAATCTGAAAATGACGTGAACCATGGCAACTCCAAATAACGACTGAATAATGTGGCTACAGAATGCGCACCAGATGAACTCGCTGAAGGCGTCAAGTGCCTGCAAAATCAGGACCAGCAAACACTTCTTGCCCAAATTCTGTACCAGCTTTGCATCTTAAATGGTATGGCTTGTGATCCAGATACGCTTTCGGACATTGACGAGGTAAAATGCCTTCAGAACTGGGATATTCAATCGCTTCTGGCCGTGATTGCCTATGAATTGTGTCAGATAAACGCAGGTGGCGGAGGCGGAAACTTGATACAAGTTTACGAGGGGCGTGATCCTTTGCCGCCCAATGACCCCACAAAAGCGGCGCTAAATTACCCAACTGGCGGCGGCATCGTTACAAATTGGGTAGTTGGAACTCAATCCTGGGTCTGATTTTATGAGAGTTTTTCTTTTACTATTGTTTCTGTTAATAGTCTCAACCCTTCACGCTGCTAACCTTGACCAGAACAGCATCATTGGCACGAATGGTATTAAAGTCACCGTGACCGGAACCGGAAACGCTACGAAGCTATTTGTTGGTAGGTCTAATCCAATTCCTCCTCCAGAGGAATTGCTGTCTGGCAATGGAACTCCAAATGTCATGGCAATGTGGACTCAAACGAATGCACTCGGAGACGCGCACGACGCCTATGCCACCAACATTACATTTAAGACCAGATTTCTTTCCGATGGATCGTTATCTTTTGGAGAATCTTCTCCATCACTCGTTCTCGGAACCAACGCGATTGCCGTTGCGGGACGTTCCAGCCTTCGCCTTATCTCTCCCACGAATGATGCATCTCAAGTTTTGGTTAAACTTACAGCCCCAATAACGCCCGGAGAACAGATTTTGTTTCTTCAAAACTACAGCACAAATACAAGTGCATGGACGTTGAAAAACGGTCAAGCCTTGGCAGGCGGCGGAACCACAATCCTCAATGGAGACTTTGTTGGCAGCACTTCAGGACAGGGGATTCTTTTGAAATGGAATGCGTTGAATAATGGCTCATGGGAAGAGGTTCAGAGATTCTCGCCGAACACGAACGGAACCATATCGGATGTTCTCTGGCAACTTAACGCTGGAATTTTGTCTCCGATTGGACCTACTGCCGGAGTGCTGACTACGAACTTGGAAAATTTCGGGTACGCTTATTTCTTTAATGCAGTTGTAGAGGTCGCCAATAAGCAAATTGTTACCACTGGGACCAACCTGATTGATATGCTCAATTCGAGCCACATTAAAGTTCTTTCTGATACGAATGCTGTATCTGGAGTGATCCTTCAGCTCACAGGGGGAACCAATACTGGCCATCGCGCCTCAATCGTAAATGCCAGCACCAATTCGGGTTTTACGCTTCCCAATGGCAGCACAAATACGGCTGGAGGTCATGTTTACTTAAACGGGCAACGAGACTGGGTAACTTCCAATAATTTCGACGCAATTCAATTACTTTATGAATTTCCTGATTGGATTGAGCTAGGAAGGTCGTCTCCAACGAATGGAGATACTGGTTCAATCGTTATAAATCCTACGGACAATTACATGCCTTATCGCAGCAGCTTTGACACGTTCGGTAATAGTCCTTGGGAGAGAACGGGGGCCAAAACGCTGACTGCCCATCTGGATACCAGCGGCCAGATTCTTTACCAACTCGATAATTCCATTGCGCTGATGCAGGACAAACTTTTCGCCGTCCAACCTAATAGCACAGGGCAGGCTGATCCTAATAACGGGGCAACCGGAGTTTCCGTGGTTACGGCGGCGGCGGCGACAGCGGCGATTCAGCAATGGTCTCCTGGAGTGTCTTGGCGTGCTCGTGGATGGTCAACAAACAATGCCGAAAGCGAGGATGTTCTGTTCCAATCTTTCGTTGCATCTCACGCGGGATCAACAAACCCCTATGGAAGCTTAATAATTGAATCCATAACGCACACGAATTCAGCGGTAACGAATTTTTCCGTTTCCTCAGCCAGCGGATATACGGGGTCAGGCACCAATTATTTATCGGATGACGGGACTTACAAAACAGTCACGACAACCACAATCAACTCAACCGATGGATTCCTTCCTGTTAGGGGAAGTTCCTCTACATTCTCAAATTCTGTGCTGGAAATGATTGGGGGCTCGCTTTATGTAACCAATCTAACGGGCGGTGCCGTGGGGGATGTGGTTAATTTTCAGAATACTCTTGGAACTTTGAATATCGGAGTGAACTCCTCTGGTAATGGAACATCAACCGCTTCGGCTAATTATGCGCTTAGTGCGCTTACCGGAGTCATGTCTATTTACTCCGCTGGAAGCACATGGACTTTTAACACAAGCACATTGCAACCGGATACATCGAACACTTTTTCTATTGGAACTGTTCAAGCTCCATTCTTTGAAGTTGATGTTGGGAGGGTTAAGTTTTTGGATGGGACAATTCAAACTACTGCTTCTTCTCCAGGATCATACCAACCATCCTCCTCGACTCTCACAAATTTATCCCTAACGGGAGCATTAACCAATATCACGAGTGGCAACGCCTCTTTCACTTCCCTCTTGAAACAAACCAATCAGCCAGTAGTGAAAACAATCAGCGCCGGGAGCGCAAATCTTAGCGTGACAGATAACACAACAAATATCGCTCTTGATGTTGTGTCGGTTCCAGGCGGAATTTTCACCAACTCAACAACAGGCGGAACAATCATGGTTTCGGGTAGTTCAACTCAATCAACCAATTCTCCTTTGACCGTTGTGAGTTCGAGCAGCCTGAAATCCACGGCCCATTTGGATATGAACGGGAATAGTATCACGAATGCGTCCTTTACCACGGCAGCAAGCGGCACATTCACCGGAAATGGGGCCGGAATTACAAATGTTCCACAAGCACCTGCAATATTTGCCGCCAGCGTGACCGCTCAGTCTGTTACCACTACTGGGAAAATATCGGGGTTGAATGGTTCGTTCGTGACAGGCATCCTTTATGCTTACTCTGTTTTGAATGATAACATAGTAGGAACGCCACTTGTGAGGCCAATGACGTTCACAAATTTAGTAATCAAAGCAAGACAGAATTCTTCTGGAGGTGCGTTCGGAACTGGCACTAACTTCACTTTTATTGTTTACACGAATACCGTTGCTTCTGGTCTTTTGGCCACGTTGACAACAGACGGAACTACTACCGTCGCAAATAGCGGAACAACCTCAGTCAAAGTTCCCGCGAACGCCAGCGTCAGTATAAGGATGACCAACATTGTTTCCGCCGCCTCGGCAGATATAGGGTGGTCGCTTGAGGCTTTCTGAAATTTCTATGCGAAGCGCTATTTGCTTTTTATCAGTCCTTGTATCTCTGAACACATCTTTCGGTGACGGATTCCAGTTAAGCTATTCAACGGAGAGTGTCAATGGACGGGCGTATGTTGTAAATATTGACGAACCATCATCAACCAATCTCAGGAATTGGTCGCTTCTTTCAACGAACGATTTTCACAGCGGCACAAATGGCGTGAACGGGACAAGCGGCACCAACGGTGTGAACGGCTCTCAAGGAATTCAGGGCGTGGCCGGCACTAACGGAGTGAATGGAACGAACGGGGTTAACGGTGCGTCCGGAATCAACGGGACCAATGGCGTTAATGCCGTTACCACCTTTGCAAATGGAGCCAATGTCGGTTCAGGAGCCACAACGAATACGACCGGGACAATGACGGTGGCTATGACGAATTCCATGGTCACGATCACGCCAACCGGGGCCTGCACTTTCAATGCGAGTGGCGGAACAGCGGGTCAGTTGACGACCTTCATCATAACTACGAGCGGAACGTCGAGCTTCGTTCTGACGTGGGGCACAAATTTTAAGTCAACAGCCACGCTGGCGACCGGAACCACAAGCGGGAAGGTGTTTTGCGTGACATTCCGGTGTCTTAACGGCACTGCATGGTATGAAACATCCCGCACAACGGCTATGTAGTTTTGGCTTTACAGGCCAAGACGGATTTTGTAAAAAGCTCGCATGAGAATACTCCTGGCCCTTTTCCTTTCCGCATTCACCGTCTCGGCCCAGCAGTCGTTTCCTCTTTCGATAAAACTGCTCTCGCTCAACTCATTCCCAAGAACAAATTTACAGGCAACGCTAGAAATCAAGGACGTGAAGGGGAATGTATTCACGCAGCTTGAGGTTGTGACGACGACTGTAGCGACCTGCGTCCTGAGTTTCACATTCGAGGGCAAAGAGGAAATCTTGGGCGAGAAGTTTCCGCGACTGATGAGCGTGGTGACGAACGTGGTGAAGTTTCCAAAGACGAACGATCCACCGCTCGAATCAATAGAACCGCCAAAGCCAAGTCCGAAATGAAACTCAACCAAGATGATATTGCGTTCGGCGTGATGTTTTTCATTGCTCTTATCCTTGGGGGATCAGCCGGAGCGTTCGTGATGTTTTGCATTGTTCACATGCTAGCCTTATGAGCGAAGTCGAATCTGCCGAGCAAGATGAAAAGGAATGGTGCGAATATTGCGGGGATTATCATATCGGAGATCACTTGCTCTCGCCTGAAATAATTGAACAAGAGCGCAGGAGAGTTGATAGGAAACAAACACGACTTGCTTGGATAGTTTTCTTGACCAGCGCAGCGATGATTGCTTACTTTCTGCACCGAGCCTTATGAACCTACCCGCCCCAACCAATCTCAATGCCGTTTTGGATTCCAGCAACGTCGTCAACCTGACATGGGCCGACAACAGTAAAAAGGAAACTGGCTTCGAGATTCAGCAAAAGGTTGACGCCGGGACGTTCACAACTTTCGCCAAAGCTCCCGCCAACGCCACCTCGCTGAATGGATTTGTGGTAGCGGTTGGGCACACCTACGCCTACCGCATTCGTGCGTTGCAAGGAGGCCATCTTTCCCCGTGGTCGAATGTGGCTATCGTTCAGGCTTTGGAACCGGCCATCACGTATGGATGGGTTACAACGCCTATCGTGAATGTGGGTTTCGTTTTTCCAACAAAGATTGCTTCTAGCGGCGCGCTGAACTGCGCGATTCTTCGCAACGTGAATTGGTCAGACAAATTGACGGTGTTCTGGTTCACCGACGCCGGCGCGTGGACGACGATGGACGTTCCTTTTCCTGGCGACACGGGCCGGATTGGAACGGCTCACTGCGCTCTGGCCGGGAATGTTCTTTACCTGCTCACCCAGGGCGCATCGCCGGAATTGTTCAAGGTGACGGAGTATTCGGTCGGAACACTCAATGCAAACGGGATTCCGATGAGCTTGAGTTTCTTCGCTGAGTTCTCATTTGGAGACGCTGATTCACGCAACGGACAAATGCTGATCCGCAGCGATGGTTCTCCTGTGGCAATCGTGGACAACCAGGGCGGTGCAGGAATCGTTTACGTTGCCAGCAAACCTGTCGGCGGCATCTGGAAAGCCAATTCTGCCGCAATGGGCGCATGGTTGGGTGGCGACAGGGCGCACTTGTCATCGGCCATTGTCAATCCATCAACCGGCTTCGTGGAATTCTATCAGTCCGGTGATGGTGAGCACAAAATCATGTGCTCCATCATAACGTCGGTTGATCCGTTGGTGTTCACCGTTACCTATCTTGGCCCTTCCGATGGGTTTCTGGCTCCGGGTGGTGAGAATGTGTTTTCGGAAACTGCATCGCAACCAAACGGGGCAACCATCCTGGCTTACTGCAACGACAACTGGACTCAGGTTGGTAATGTGGCCTTCGCGCCCATGATCGGCATTGACGTTGCGGCGAAACAACTTCTTGGCCAGACCGAGCCGATGATTCACAGTCTGCCGGTGGGCTTGTGCGCCAATCCGTCGCTGGCGCTTTTCTATTTCTCCGGGACTGCATTGCGAGAGAATTTCAACGGTGCCGATGTTCAGATCGCGGACGATTGCGGCAGCTACGGTTTCAACCCTCAAAGGCGCCAATTGGCGATTCAAACATCCACGAACGCGGTGAACCTAGTTCAGTGGAAAGCGTCGAAGCCAAGCCCGTCGGTTCTGGATACGTGAAATGAACGACAAAGAGCCAAATCCATACATGGTCATTTCAGGAATCATCGTCGGGGTCTTTGGCGTCATGTATTTGGTGGGGGTAATTGGAAATCTGTTTTTGAGATTGATCGGAAAGCAATGAACTGGATTTACGAACTGTTCAAAGCCCATGGCGCAGATGCTTGGTGGTTCTGCAAGGTGTTTTCTGGTATTATGGGAGCCGGGTTTATTGCGTGGGCCGCTGGCTGGATCATCCTTTACGTTTTCTTTGACTATGGACATTGAACAGCTCAGAAGCCGCCTTCAGTCGATTGCGAATTGGTTGCTTCTGTCCCGATGCGGACTGGCCTTCAAATGGCTCTGGCGGCATGTCGCGCCGCCGATTGTTTTCAGTCGCGTGATTTTCGGGAACAAGGTTTTCTTCAATCTCCGCGACAACCTGTTTTTCCTCTATTCGACCCGGAAGCATTTGGAAACGCATGAGGGAATTGATGCGATCCTTGCTGGGCTACCCCCGGGAAGCAGAGTTTGGGACGTGGGTTGCAACGTCGGAATCTACGCGCTTCATGCCGCGCGCCTTGGCCACAATGTCGTTGCCTTCGACCTGTCACCAAAGGCGATTCAGATGGTTCAGAAGTCAGCTTCCGAAAACAATCTGAGGATCACTTGCATTCCAAGGGCGTTGCATGTCTGGCCGGAGGTTTATTATGCTCCGAGGACTGCCTACGCTGGCAACAAACTAACCTCAATGGGTCATTCTTCACGGCTTTCCACGAGCATAACTTGGATGCTGGCAGCGGAACAATTCGGAATTCCTGACTTTATAAAGCTGGACATCGAAGGTCTGGAAACCGAATTCCTCAAAAACCCGTCTTTCTGCCGGTGGATTAGGAACAATGGGATTTTGCTCGAAGTGGAGGTTCACAATACCGATGCGAGAATCGCTTTAGAGAAATCTTTCAGCAATTTCCGAATGCTTAGTAATAACAACTTCCTCATCGTGCCGTTACCATTTGGTCGGCAAAACAAGTCTAGCAATCTGGAATCGGTCAATGTAAGGTAATGGCCATGGACGACAGACACGCAGAGCACCTCACACACGCCATCGAAAGTTTAACGGCGGCGGTCATAGCTAAGACAAGTTCTGCGGCTACCAGCGAACAACTGGCCGATGTTTTTCACAAGATCAAAACCGAGATCGACGTGCTCAAGTCAGCGTCGGAATTGCTCGCAACCAAACAGGACTTGGAGAAAGCACTTAATACCATTATGGCATCACAAGCAGAAATCGACGCCGCGCTCGCTAAAATAGACACGGCAACCAACGGTATCGCGGCGAATGTTCAAACTATTGCCGACACGGATCAGACCATCAGCGACGAAATTGACAAGTTCCTGGCAGCGGTGCCGGTCGGCTCTGTCATCACAGACGCTCAGGTGGCGCAACTTCAGGCCCTTGGCGACCGCGCCCAGGCTGCCTCAGACGCTTCGGACGCTCAAGTGGCTGTCCTGAAGGCTATCGCGGCCAAAGGCGCCGGCAATCCGGTGCCCGTGCCGGTTCCTCCGACGCCCGCGCTTGCTCGCCGTTAATCCAATCCCCTCACGGCTGCCGGGCCTTGCAGCTCGGCGGCCTCTTGAAAGTTAGTGATGACGTGAGCGAACACAAAAGCGTGAGTACGACGACTGAGGGTAGCGATGAGGTAAAGTTGGCCACGTTGAGCCTTGAGGTTAAGGCTTTGCGTGAAAGTTTTAAGGAAAGCACTCAGAGCCGTGATGCTTCGTTCAAGGAGATCAAAGATTCCATTGAGAAGCTGAAGTCCAAGCCCGCGAACAACTGGTTTCAAATGTTCGTGATGGTTGGTTTCTTGTCACTCGTTTTCGGCGCTTATGTTTACCCGATTAAGACGGACATTGACAATAATCGGAAGGATATCGTTAAGAATCAGGAGTTGGCTCAAAAGGATTTGGCCCTTGCGAAGCGCGACATTGACGACGTTTCCAAGGTCGTCGCCAACAATCGGGAAATTACTTTGAAAGACTTGGCTCTGATTCACGCAGACTTTGAGGCGGTGAAACGCGAGAACATCTGGAACTGGGACGGCATGAAAACCAGGCTGGACAACCTCACCAAACAGCTTGACCTGATGTGGAAAAGGGTATTTGGTGGCGAGGATAAACTCAAATGAGCGCAAAACGATTTAGCCCACAAGCTCGCCCAAAGACGTTCGACGATCCGAATCCGCCACCGAATCAATCGCCTAACCCATCGCCCAATCCTGACCCGAATCCGCCGCCGCACGCACCAATTCGCAAACGGAAGAAACGAAAGTAATGGAAGAAAAATGTTCAGGCGGTCGAACCCACGAACCAAGTTTGAGGGAATTGTGCGCGGACTTGGACGGGTTCAAGCGGTTGATGGATGAGCGGGACAAGCGGTATGAACAGAGTTTCACGCAGTCCAAGGAATCGGTGGCCTCGGCGTTAGCGGCGGCCAAGGAGCAAACCTCGGCGTCCTTCAACGCGTCGGAGAAGGCCATTGCCAAGGCGGAGTCGAGCCAGTTGCAGTATAATGCAACGCATAACGACCTGACTCGGAAGATGGACGCGCAATACAAGGAAATGTTGCCGCGCCTGGAGTCGGAAGGGAAGTTCAATGCGATTGCCGAGAAGATCGAGGATGTGAAAAGGGAACTGAACGCGCTGCGTGACTTTCGGAGCGAGACGGTGGGGCAGCGGGTGCAACAAACCTCGGACAAAGGTCAATCAAACTGGGTGATTGGAATCGCCATTGGGTTGATCCTGGCAGTGGTGGAAGTAATTTTGAAACTGGTGAAAGCATGAACAAAGACAAACAGAGAATCAAAGAGTTAGAGGCGCAGATCAGCGTCTTGAGTCTTAACCCGAATCAATCTGGCTGGCTCCTGGTTCAGTCCATGCAGTCGGCAGACTTTCCCCTTGACCCTGTGAATCGCGGAAAGACCGCAGAAGATTTTCCCAAATGGCCGGCTGCGAAAGTTGCCAAGGTCCCAAACTGGAAAGATTTATGAATTTTACACTTTGCAGGTGGGCGTGCATTCTCGCCTCGCAAAAAGCCGGGAGTGCCGCAACCGTAAGGCCGGCAGGAGTTTCAGTGAGTTTCTCCTCATAAGCTCCCGGCGCACAGTTTAATATGAAACTAAGCAATGGAACGAACATCTCCGGGATTGCTGGAATCGTGGCGACGATAGCTAATGCCATCCGGTTGCTCACCGACGGCGATCCAAGCACAAACCCTGATTGGGTGGCTACGATAGCCGCAATTTCGACGGCCATCGGGTTGCTCTATGCCAAGAACCACAATGTGAGTAATAGCCCGACGCCGACGGCAGCGGCTGAAGTGGTCAAAACTATGGTGCCATCGACTGAAATCATTCCGTCTGCTCCAGTGGTAACGACGGGCGAAACGGCGGTTTACACGAGAAAAGAACCGTGAAAACCGAGCCAGCGAAAGTTGTTGAAGTCAAGGTTGAGCCGGAAGCGCATTAATAAGATTGGCCGCAGGGCTATCTCCAGAAGAAACGCACGGCTTTCTTTTTGAATCACAATGAGGTTCTACCATTGGCTTTGCGTAACCGTCTTTTTCTGAGTATTGAGACGGACTGTAATAACGAATGATCTTCACTAATTGGCGACACGACGGACACCAAATTGATCCAAAGTAGCCGAATCCTTTCGCAGCGATTGCGAGACAGGCGAGCCAGCTTTGAGAAAACCAAGCCGGTAATATGGCCGCGCTCAATGTCCTTCATCATACGCTTGGCTTCGGCATGTTGCATGACGGCCTTGCCGCTTTGTCCGGCAAGGTCGTAAAGTTCTTTGACCTGCCAGCCTCGGCTTTTAGCATAACTTCGGGCACGTTCCTCGTGATGATCGGGGCTTTCGCCTTCGGCTTGGTCTTCGGTGGAAACACGAATCCAGATGCCAACCGGTTTGTTCAAGTCACTATTTTCCTTCATACCACGAGTTCCTATCAAAAATCACCCGTGCACTGCAAGAAAAAAGTGTATGCAAACCACATTTATTTGCTAAAACTGTCTGCATGTCAAAAGCACTCCGAGAAAGAGATTTGGTCGCACTGGCTAAACGGTTCCGAATGCAGGCGGGGATAACGCGGGCGCAAGCCGCGCGGGAAATGAAAGTTTCGCAGACCTCCATCTTTAGCGCAGAAGAAACGCCGGAACAAGCTCTGGTCAAATTGCGGATGCGGATGATTGAAACGTATTCGCCTTTCAAGGTCGTGGGCGCGGTCTATTTCCTCCAACGGAAATAATTACCGCGCGCACTGCGAATTCTGGGCCAAGACTGCCGGAAATGGCTCGGCCCAATCGTTCTTCGTTCAAGCCTAATCAAAGTCAGGCGGCAAGGATTGCGGTCTTAGGTAGCGGAAAAATCGGCTTTGTATCTGTGACTCGCACCCCTTGCTCAGGTTGATAATCCAATGTGATCAATACTCCTTCTTCGTTTTCAAGGCTTCTTAATCGACGGCATAGCAATTTCGCCAATTCAGGGTCTTCGATTGTGCAAATAATCTGACGTCCCGTTTGTCGGATCGCCGACAAAACCTCGACAAGATGGAGAGCTCGAAAATCATCAATGTGTTGCACAGGGTCATCCAATACTAATGCGTTTAAATGACACCATGAACGTGAAAGATGAACCGCAAGTAGGAAAGCTAAACCGGCAGCCCTGCGTTGCCCGTTGCTGAACATAAACCGGGGATTCAGGTCTTCCCCGATTCTCAAGCTTAGGAAACGGCGGACATCGCCTCGAGTGATATAAGAAACCGTTGGCCAATCGACGTGAGGTTTAAGACGAGTATAAAGCTCCGTTAATAAGGGAGAGAGTTCAGCAAGCCGCTCGTCAACCAGTTCCCCCGCAACTCGCTTTACCGTAGCCGCCGCTTCCTTAAACCTTTCCTCAGCACTTTTGGCTCTCGAAACCACTTTGGCTAGGGCTTCTGAATCCTTCTGACACTGGGTGAGTCCTTTCTCAAGTTCTGCAACGCGTTCCAACGCCTTAGAGCCGTCGAGGACGCCGAGATGCTTTTCAAGTGTCGATAACTGAGCTTTAACTCGGTCAGCGTATTCAGTGACGTTTGTAGGGCTGATTGTTTCAGATGGGATATCAGGAAGGCCCAAAGAGTTCACTTTTTGAAGCAATGCCGAGCGTTCTAATTTCAATATCTCAGTGAGAGTCGAGAGGTCTTTATATTGTCGTTCCATAGAATCACACTCACTGACTAAACGCCTAAAGTCGTCGCTCGCCTTAGTCCTTTCCCGAATCAAATCAGCTGATGCCTTGTTTTGCAATTCTACGCGAGCTTTGATTGATTGCAGTCGCTTCTCAAAAGTATCCTGCGACAACTCGAGCCCGCAAAGCGGACAAGAGCCATTTTGCAATCCCAACGCAGATCCATGCTGGTGGAGGCCAGCCCACTCAGCAATATCCGCAGAGTTAAGAGTACCGCTTTTTATCTGCGCCTCTAATGCTTGAGCATCAGCCTGACGCTGGTCTCGCTTGGCCTTAGCAGCTAGTAATGAGGCTTCCATTGCATCTTTGTGTGCTGTGAATTCGGGCGTGGTGGCTTCAGCGAGACGCTTCTCGACCGTCGAAAGTTGTCTCGCATAGTTTAGGAGAGCGTCTAGCGTACTTTTCAGCGCAACCGCATTAGATTTCGCGACGCGAATGACCTCAGACATTTCGCCCGCAGGGCGATTGGAGGACTGACGAACGTACCTTTCGGCTTCACCAACGTCCTCGGCCTTCAGGGCCTGCGACTTTACCGAACTGATCCTACTCGTGAACTCGGTTATCCTGAAACGGCCCTTTTCATATTCCGACTCAAGACGCTCAACCCGAGTCTTAAAAGTTTTTGTGAGGACATTTGCGGCTGATTCCAGTTCTGAATGGTCCCGTGCTCCCAAGCAAGCCTTAACGAAGCTGAAACGCTCCGTCTCGGCCAAATCTAGGCTCAATTCTGAAATCTGTTCACCTCTTAACAGGGAGGTTCTACATAGATAATTAAGACTGTCTAATGGGCGCGAAAGTTTTTCACACAGCAAATCGAGCAATTCTTGTTCAGAAATTCCGTGCAATCCTTGGGAATTACGTTCGATCAAAACGCGAGTGCCGTCCTTTCTCTGAATTTCAATTTGAACAAAGCGACTTTGGGGTCTTTCCTTACCTCGCCACCAAACGTATTCAGCAATTCCTTCTCCACTTTCCTTTGCTGGGTTGAATTTCGAGAGAGTTCCGCAAATTGCATATTCAATCGCGTCGCACACCGTGCTTTTTCCCGCTCCGTTCGAGCCGGTGATGACTGCGAAGCCGTTCGGAAAGGTTAAATTAAGCTCTCCTTTTACTCCTCGAAATCCAGCGGCCTTAATGCTTACAATGTTCATTGTTCTTCCAGCAGTATGTCAATGACTGAGGTTGTTGCATCCCCTTTACGAAGGGCAGCGAGTTCGTTAGCATTCAAAAAAGAAAGTCTGCTTTCGAGTCTAGGGAGAGAATCGTAATCCTTCAGTGTCACAAGATTCTTTATCGGTAGTAATGGGAAGAGAGCTGCATAAAGTTCGTCGGACGAAGCTATTTCGGCCTCCACAATTTTTCTCGTTCCCCGGAAATCCTCTTCGATTTTCAGAATGTCCGTCTTGCGTGCCGGAGGGCATTCCGCATCGGTTATGAAAATTGAATATGCGTTCCACGCCTTTGCTGGGAATGAACGAAGCCGTATCGAATTGCGGGCAAGAAATGAATCTTGTGACTGCTCCCATGTAGCGATTATATCTTCTACAGTAAGCGCGGTACTGATGAATCCGAAAAGGGTCTCATCCTCAAACAGAAGCCATTCCTTCTCGGCGAGTCGGGCAGTGTGGTAACCCGCTTCATCCAAAATCTTCTGAGCTTCGTAATTCAGATCCATTTAGATTCCCAATTGTGCAATTGCCATTTCACTGGTGAGCCAGCGGGCACCGCCGCCTGACGCTCGAACAACCGAAGGCGGTGAGCCGCCGCGAACGAGGTGAGCTGGAACCCCGCCGTCGTCAGCAGCGCCGGCACAAATTACAAATTGATCTGGTTGCGACGGAGGTGTTTCACCAGCAAACAGCTTTTGCACAAGACTCAGTGCCTGTCCCGCACCTTGCACTACCCTGAGGCGATCAACGCCCAAGACAAAACGGGGTTCATCCAACGTCGCGCCTTTTGCAAGCAATCTCAAGTGGATCGCACCTATTTGGGCGGAAGAGTTGGAAGGGTGTTTTTCCCGAACAATCTGAGTATCCGGAATTCCAACGTAGTCGCGTCTCATGGCATAGAAATCGATTGAGGTCTTACTCCTGTCGAACGACGTAGGCGGCACAGCTTTTCCGGTCATGGTGATAAACGTCGTTTCGGCCTGCGCCAATAGCTGCTCGAAAAACTTGATTGTGAATTCTTTCCGAAGTTCGTCTAAAACGTCAGCGCCGCTTTCCCTTTCGTGCAGGAATAGAAATTTTCCACTGTTCGCCCAATTCCAAAGATTGGGAGCCTTTGCCTTAAGGCCAGCTGCGTCCATCGGATCAACCAAAACAACAAGGGAGGGCTCGGTTGCGACGATACAGTCTTCAATGATGGTGTTCAGGTAATCCCAATCGGACCAAAAGCCGACAAACATCAAGTCTTTCGACTTCAATTGACCATTCAACCAGGTTTTGGAAGAATCTATTCTTGTCTTGATAGTGTTTTCTGTTAGCTGTTGACGGCACCACAAGGTTTCATCCTTGTCTCGCCGACAACATCCATGAATTTTCAAGAAAGGCTGATGCGGAAGCGCTTTAACGGCTTCTGAGCCATCCAACGCCGCCTCAAACAGAGGTTCACCAAGACCTTCGGCCGCCATTTCGACAAGAGTGTCAAAATTTGTGCTGATTCCGAATTGCACAATTTTCAAGTCCAGGCAACCGCGAAGTGGCCTCAGACACATGCAATTTGACCTATCCCTATTCCATTGTCAAGCCCCATCGAAACATTTTTCTTTCCAAATGCGAGCGGAGCCTTTAGAGTGGACAAATGACCTATCCAAATCGTCGGACTGTATTCACCGTCGTCATGCTCGCAATCGGCGTGGTCATTGTGCTGCTTGGAAGCGGGTGCGCAATCGAGAAATTTAATCGCCCGCCAGAATGGGCGAGCATTATTACGACGCACGGAAGGTTCTTTGGCCTCAATGCCACCATTCCGACCGGAAGCGCGGAAACCATTGGAGTCAAGCTTGGGTGGGGCAGCACAACTTGGACGGTTTTGCCCGTCGCAACTAACGTGACCTACGCTCCAAAAGTTTCTGACACGTTTTCAGTCGGTCAGAGCCTGAATCCCTTCGACACCACGATCAGGGAGTACCTGCAAACCGGGTGGGAAGGGAGCACCACGCCAACGCCAGCCATGCGGTTACTGGAGCCTAGGAACTCAACAAATACGGTCAACAAACCATGAACAAAAAACTAACATCCATCCTCGCCGTCCTGGCGATTGTCGTCCTGTCGGGATGCGCAACAGGAAGTAAACCACTCATCAGCCCAAGCGTCGTCCAGCAAGGCGTCACTGCTGGCGTCAAAGCCGGAACGCTGAAATGGCCAACTGCAATTCCATACGTCGAAGCTTCAGTCGCCGTGATTTGTTCGGAGGCGGCAGGGACAAACCTTTCCCCGGCTCAAGTTGTGGCGGACTTGGAAAAATCGGGCGCTGCCGCGTTTAAGACAGTCGAGGGCGTTCTGATCGTCCAAGGCGGTTTGTTGCTCTACACGACCATCTGGAATGCCTTTGGGGCCGATGCGGTGAACAATGCGCCGGTATTCAAAGGTTACCTCCAAGCGGTTTGCCAAGGCATGCACGATGGTTTGCCGCCTTCTGGCGACACAGCCGGAGCGCGTGCAAGGCGTAATGCGCCAGACACGTCTAAGGCGTGGCCGCAGCTTAAATTTCCGTGATTTTATTGAACATGCCGCCAAGTTTTGCCAGTAACTGCTCGTTTTACGGTTGATCCATCAATGCCGTAATGTCGCCCAATGGAATTGTAACTTTCGCCACTTGCAAAACGCAACCTAATGTCACGAACTTTTACTTCGTCTAGTTTTGCTTTGCTGTTATCAACGCCGCGCTTAAGTTTTTCAGGATATAAACGCGACCCGTTATTGTCTCCCACGGCCTGCCTTTTCTTCGCGCACATATCGTTAGAATTGTCGGCGTTTGTTCCTAGCCAAAGATGGTCTGGGTTTACGCACAATGGATTATCCCCATCAGGACAGTTACGAAGAACGCAAAGTCCATTAGGAATACTTCCGTTGTGGATAATCCAAGATGCGCGATGGGCGGATACGGTCTTGCGTCCCATGTTAAAACCGCCGTATTTGTTGCCTTTGAACACCCACCCTGTCCACAACCAGCAACTTGTGGTTTTAAGGACATTAGAGAAAAACCTTTCTGGAACAGGCCGAGTTTTGGCCTTATCTGCGCACGATTTGCTACAGAATTTACCACATCCTTTATCCAAAACGCATTGGTGAATTATGAATTTGGCATCGCAAAATTCGCACAGTTTTTCAACCGGAAGCCTGCGATGTGGATTTTTGATTGGACGGGATTCTTGAATTACTGGTATTGTGTTTTCAGCGGCATTCATAAGTTGCTTTATTTTGCTGTCAGCGATGGGCGCTCGGCTCGAACCGGCGCTCATTGCGTTTAACGTATGAAAAATTTTGCTGACGGTCAACCTCAAACCAAAGGAACAAAATGAGTGCTGGATTACTGTTTTGGGTAATAATGATCATCGGCCTGTTGTTTGGGCTTTACACCAATCGCGCAACGCTCGGCCCATGGGTTAGCGGCAATCTCGTTCTGTGGGTTTTGCTCGCGTTGCTCGGCTGGAAAGTTTTCGGACCGGCAATTCATCAGTGAGCAACCAGGTTCACCATCGCCAAGTGCTCGCACACCTGCGGGCGCTTGAATTGAGCCTGCGCGAGCTAATCAAATTCGTGAAATTACTCCGGCCAAAGGCAAAGGCAAATCCGAAGTGGCGCAAGAAATGATCGACGGCACGCAACTCAAATTCAGCACGGAGGCCATCGTGCGCGAGTTGAGGTTGATTCGTAAGGGCGTTACTGAGCTTTTACACCGCACGGATTATGTCAGGCCGCGTGGCAAAGTTTCAAAACAACCTCGGCGCAAATACGAGCCAGATGACGGCTTTCCGGGAAGGGAGTGATGACAAAGAAAGCCATCGCCGATGTTCTCGCGGAAGCCATTGTTGTATTCGGGCCGGTGGCTACTGAGAATCAGCGTGACAGTATTTGGAGCCTGATGCGCCAAAATCCAAAAAGGACGATGAAGAAAATGTGTCGAGCAGCGTATTCGGCTCTTACAAAATTGAATCTTCTGAATTGACTTATGAGCGACCCATTCAACCCTGTAATTCAAAAGCTGGGCGATGTGCTGACCACCGAGGAAAACATCTTGGCCAACGAGCAAGAGGTGTGGAAAAGGATCAATCAGCAACGCGGGCCAACGATTGCGGTTATCAATGCCAGCACGGTCGTGACGGATGCGGATGCGGCGAAAGTAACGGCGGCGCTCCAGATTCAGGTTTCGCGTGATCTTTATCCCGCTTGGGGATTTGACGCTAAACTTCTTTTCATTCCAAAGGGCGCCGTTGCTCCGTCAGGATCATGGCAAGTCGCTATTTTAGATGATAGCCCACAAGCTGATATTCTCGGATTTCACGATTGGAGCAAAGACGGGCTTCCGCTTGCAAAAGTTTTCGCAAAAACAGATATTGATGCAGGTTCACCTTGGTCAATTTCGGCATCACACGAAATAGCCGAAATGGGGGCTGACCCAGATATTTCCAGATGTGTATTTCGGGAGCAGTTTGGACAGATTGTAGCTCTTGAGAATTCAGATGCCCCGGAATCAGACCAATACGCGTACTTGATCAATGGCGTGATGGTGAGCGACTTTGTATTTCCAAGTTGGTTCGAGGATTTCTGGTCTCCAGGTCAAACACAATTCGATTACGGAAAGCATATTGACCGACCGTTCCAGCTTTTACCCGGAGGATATATTGGAGTTTTCGATATAAAGGGATCAGGCGGATGGACACAACTTACGCACAACCGGGAATCCAATCGAAAATCCCGCGCTCCCATCGGCAGCCGCCGCGAACGCCGGCGAACTCCAAGGGATCAGTGGCAGCGCAGTTCAATATGATTTTGCGGGGCTGGTTTGGTTATGTGCATTTCCGGGCTGGCTCTGCTTTTCAATTTTGCCGGGGCGCGGGCACGCTGCCAATGGATGCGGACTCTCTCCCACCGTGTTCATCTTTCATCGCGCTCCGGCGATTTTCACTGCAAAAGATTTTTGAAAAACTTATTGACTTCAATTCAAAAGCTATTATGATAATCCGAAATGAAATGGGTCACTAATCAAATTAGATGCCTTCAATGTGGGCATAAATGGACTCCGAGAACGCGCAAGCCGATTGAATGTCCAGATTGCAAATCTCGTAAATGGGCAGAGCCAAAAAGGAAAGCGACATGAAATCTACGCCAACAGACATAATGACCGAAAAAGAGCTTGTTGAAGAATCTGATTCATTGACGAAGTTCGTAATGGCCGGCGATGCCACGCCAAAGGACGCACAGCGACTCACGGCCCTTCGTTTGGCTCTCAAGGAAATCCAAACATCGAAAAAAATCTGGAAATGAAACTCAACCCTGACTCACCCGCATTTCCTACTGGAAGCTCAATGGACAAGGGCCTCACAATCCGAGCCGAGTTTGCCAAGTCGGCGATGATGGGGTTGATGGCGAATGTTCCTTTTACAGATAGAACTTGCAAAGAAATTGCAGATTGGTCCGTCGAACAAGCCGACGCCTTAATCGCCAGACTCAATGAGGACGAGAAATGACAACCACTGAAGAAACATTCGAGACCGAACCAGATGCACAGACCCCGCCAGTTCCAAAGACACGCAAGAAGCGCACGCCGACCCCAAGAGCGCCCCGCACAATCGACCCTGAGATTGCCAGGATAAAAGCCGAGACTGCCGAGAAGGTGGCTGAGTATCGCAAGAGCCTGAAATCGGGCGGCGTCTTGAAAACCATTGTCGAGAGGTTGCTGCCGAAACTCACCATCAACGATCACAATAAGCTCATGGACTACGGCAAGATTGTGCCAACAGCATCGTTACGGGTGGAGGCAAGCAAATGATTATCGACCACCTACCCGGAATCAGGGCCTTCGCTGAACAGCGAAAGCTTCAGCTTGAAAGTCGTTTCACTGTGGACAGAGAAGCCGCTGCCCGCATTGACGAACTCAATATGATTATCGTTTTGTGTGACGGACTTGAAAAACAAAATGAGCTTTTTAGCGCAGCAATGAACAAAGGCAGCGTTGAGGCATGAACAAAGAACTTGAATTAACGGCCAAAAACGAAACGAACATTGCCCTTTCTCCATCGCCATCGGAAATGATGCAGGCGATGATTAAAAGTGGAGTCACCGCTGAAAATGCTGCTGCATTTACGGAATTGGTTCGTCTCTCAGAGCACATGGAGGATCGGGCGGCGCAAAAGGAATTTGCCGCTGCATTTGTCGCCCTTCAATCGGAAATGCCAACCATAGTCGCTAAGACGATCATTCCGAATCGCGGCAAATATGAGCGATATGAGGATTTGATGGAGGTCATCGGTCCACTATTGAGCAGGCACAATTTCACCGTATCATTCTCAATGGATTTCAAAGACAATCGGATTCTTGAAACTTGCCATCTAAGGCACAATGGGCATCACGGTTCGCACACTCAATCGAACAGTTTTGCCGTGCGGGCTGGGCGCGCTGACAGTGACACTCAATCCGATTGCAAAGCGGCCACTACGGCGAAGCGAAACGCATTCTGCAATGCCCTGAATATCGTCATCAGGCAGGACATTTTGAACGAGGAACACGACGCTGGTATGGAAGGCGATCCGAATGCCAAACTGAGTCCGCAGCAAGCCGAAGAATTGGAGCATCGAGTTCAAATGAGCAATTCTAACATCGCGGCCTTTTTGAAGTTCGCCGGGGCAACGAAATTTTCGGAGATTCGAGCCGCCAAGTATGATGAACTAGACGCAATGCTAAGGCGCAAGGAAAACCCAAAAGGATGAAAAAAGAACCAATCAACACCGGAAATTTACCCTTGGTATATAATCTCTCGCTGAAAGAAGCTGAATCATTCAGCGATGCGCTTTCTGATGTTGTTTGCTGGCTCAGTGGCTTCAAATCCGCCGGCGGTGTGTATGCTCCCGAAAGCATGGAGGTGCTGCGTGATTTGAATATCAAGTTGAAATCTTTGCTTCCGTGAAAATTCATCAAGACATCGAGCAAGGATCAGTTGATTGGCAAATTTTAAGGAGCGGCAAAATCACCGCCTCTGAAATGGACGCACTTGTTTCTCCGACCGGGAAAATCCGTGAAGGAGATGGCGTAACAACCTATCTGAACCAGAAACTTTGCGAGATGTGGACGGGAGGGCCGTTGATTTCGCTTCAAGGCATTTTCGACGTGGATCAAGGCGTGATCCTGGAAGAAAGAGCTAAGCCAGCTTTCACGCTTCACACCGGCATTGAAATTCACAATGTCTCTTTTATCGAAACTAACGATGGGCGCACGGGGTGCTCGCCGGATGCTCTAATTGGCGCTGAATCTGGCGTTGAAATAAAGTGCCCGCGCCTGGATACGCACGTTGGATACCTACTCAACGGAACTTTGCCGAAACAATACGTAGCCCAAGTGCAAGGGTCAATGTTCGTCACAGGATTCAAGACCTGGCATTTTTTCAGTTTTCAAAGAGCCTTACCACCGTTGCATGTGATCGTAGAACGTGACGCAGAATTTCAGGACGCGCTCAGAACGGCTATTGATGGGTTCATTAAAAGACTTGATGCGGCTATGAAGAAGTTGGTTTCAATCAATGGAGGCCCTCCACGTCGATATGCACAGGCGGCAGAATCCATTCCCGTATGCGCCGACGATATAACGCCATGAATCTTTGCCCATCCTGCCACAAACCGCTTGAACTTGAAAACTGTGAAGGTTTTGTGATCATCTGGTGCGGCAACGGCAAATGTCCAGCCGGGTCAACATCGAATGATGGAGCATCGGCGCAGACCGTCGAGCAGGCTTACAGGGAATTGGAAAAGCTGATTGAGGCGAAGGAATGAAAGTCTGGATCACCAAACACGCTTTGACGGAGGGAATTCAGGAGGCGAGCGACGCGGAGATTGCGGAGTGTGCTTCAACCATGATTTCGGTCCCATCATTAGGCACATTTGCTGACTTTCACGGCGAAGGCCGGGAGTGGCACCGCAACAAAGCATCAGCGATTGCCAAGGCCGAACAAATGCGCGTCGCTAAAATCGCCGCCTTGGAAAAGGCCATCAAGAAACTGAAGGCCATGAGGTTTGAATGAATTTCGGTTCCGCAGCGTGTCGGAGCCGCGCATAAGCCATGAGTGTGCGAAAGCAGGAGGGGTATCATATTCCCCGGAACTCCTTGGTGAGCCGTCCGCTGGGCCTGCAACAACCATTGGCGACGGCACTTGATTTATGATGCCAGCTAACAGCATATCCATGCACGCGATTGAGAGGTTTCGTGAACGAAATAACGGAGGCTCTTATGCTACAATTCGCAGGAAAATCACCGGACTTCTTTATTCGTCCAAAGAAGTTCGACGCATTAGCGGATCGCAGCCATCGGACACATCAAAATACTTTGCTGTAGATGGACTTGTATTCGTCGTTAAAGATGGCGTGGTTGTGACGGCGCTATTTGAAAAGAACGACTGGAGGCCGGTATAATTTATGTCGATTGATACCGAAAAGATTAGAGCACAAGGACTTGCGTTTAACCATACGCCAAGACAGGCATGGCAACATCATCTCATGGGACCGGCTGAACTCAGGAACCTGCTGGGCGAGCTTAAGCGGCTTCAGGAGCGCGTTGCCGCCTTGGATGGTGCTAAGACACCATCTGAGGCTGAAAACAAGTCTGGTGAGGCTGTTGGGAAGGAGAAATAGGCACTTGACAATGGCGTCAAGTCAAGTGCTCTGCTCAATCTTTGAAATTTCTGCCTGAAGCTTTTCCCGCTTCCGTTTTAAGCGTTCAAAATCAGCCAGTGTTTTTGTAACTTTAGCCGCTCGATCAATCATGCCCAAGGTGTGCCTGACGCGATCCAAACCTGCAACATGAGTTTTATCGGCAAGAATCATATAGACATTGCTCACGCTGGTCTTAAATCTTGCGGCCAGTTGTTCCGCAGTAATTCCATCTTGATAAAGCTTCCGCATCAAATCTGCATTCTCGTTTGTGACTCTACGCCGCCGATTATTGATAATCTGATTGCGCTTTGCCTCAACTTCTTCCTCTGTCCATTCTTTGGTTGATTTGTGCGAGTATTTGGACAGTTGATTGCGAACGTAGCTATCAGTGCAAAGTTCAGATTCAAGCTGCGCCCTGGCTCTGAGTTCAAGGCGTTTTGCCTTTCGCATTTTGGCGGAATTGGCAAGCCACTTCTCCCGGTTGTTCGCAATCCATTCTTTGGTTTTCTGACGCCAATGCTCTGGATTATTCCAGTAGGTAAATTGACGTCTTCGTTTTAATCTTAAAGCCTTGGATGGTATCTTTCGATACGCCAGGGCTAGGTGTTTAGCCTTTTCTCTGAAAACTGGATCAGTGCGATACCTTATGCGCATTCTTTTACGCCGAAGTATGGCATCTCGTGTGTTAAGCAGTTTTTTCACTGGCTCAAAACTTTCTTCGACAGTTGTTGCAGTAAAAATACAGTCCGTGGTCCGGCACGCAGTCCTGCGACGCACAGTAAGGACACTTCATATTAAATGTTTTCCACAGCCAATAGATGGCAATAGGCAATCCAGCTATCAAAATCACTATCAAGCCAATTACGGGTATCATACATTCTCCACAATCTGAACCACGCATTGTTTCACGCCGTCTTTCAGGAACAGCATCAACTTTGGACTGGATGGCTTGGCTGACGTTTTCTCAACGGTCACCGCACCGGATGGTGAGATTTTCAGAACAAATGTGCCAATCAATTTTTCGGTTGGCTCAACGATCTTGCGCTTGCGACCGCGCTTTGCATGTTCGGCCATGTAATCGCGTTGCGCTTCGACAGTGCGAACGCCGGTATCCGAAAATACTACGTCCGCCTCATAGCGATTCAACTCCTTGAGATATTTCTTTTCTGTGGTGACAGAGCCGTTGTTTGCCGGGAGAAATAATTCTATTGGCTCCTTGGAAAACCTTTCCTGAACATCATAAGGCAAGTCCAAGAGCTTTTTGGCTCCGAATGATGTGTCCATGAGTAACGGCGGATAGATTTGCTTCCGGCCCATCTTCTCAAAGGCCAGGAGCATTTCAAAAGTGATGGACGGATTGCGGACGATGATCTCAGAATAAATGTTTGGGTTTTCTGAAACGAGCTTTACAAGCATTTCTCCGGCTCGCATCCACATTTCCATGCCACACTGAACAAGTGTGACGAATGTTTCAACGCTGGTGGTTTGGATTGCGGTAGAACTGGTTGTTTTAGTCATGTGCATTTCTGGTTTTTTCATTGTTCGTTTTGGTTGAGGTTTTACGGCATCAAACTCTGAATCAAATGCACCGCGATCAGGGCCGCGACCGCACCGGCGAAGGCCACGAACCAGATCAGGGCAAAGAGGGTGGTGTCAGTTTTCATTGGTGTTCATTTCGTTGTTAACCGGGCGCGAGGCGCAACGACTGCTGATCGACGGCTTTCGCCCTCAGCTTCCGCCGTATCGCAATACGATACCTTGGGTGCGCCCCGTGCTCGGCTAACTTTGAGTTTCATTTTTTAACTCTGTTTCCGTCCTTGTTGTGATATTGCCACCAGAGATTTTCCAGTTCAGGCATTGAATCATCTGGCCATCCTAGCTTTTTGCACTCGTCAAGCCAGTGCAAGCATAGGCGAAGTGAATCTAAAGTTGCATCAGATGGTCTGCCTGTAAGGGTTTCAGTTTTTGGTTTCATGTTTAAGCTCCGCGAGTTTGGTTTTCTCTTTGTTGAGGCACAGAGGGCATATTCCGTGGCTCGTATTCGCTGGATCAAACGCCGCCGCTAATCCTTCAGGCACCCACCAAACGCTTTCATCGGCGCGGACGATTTTGACTTTCTTGCACCAAGCGCAGATCGCGGTTAGATTGTTCATCGTTTCAGTATCTCCCAGTAATCCCCGTCATCTAATTGCAAATCAATCTGCTGTAAATCGCCCTCGACAGCCTTGGCAATCCTCGAATTGTGAAAGCTGGCGATGAAATTGCATTTCCAGGCCAGCCGTTGATACAGCTTTTTGCTGGCGATGCCGACTGCGCTGGCCAGGATGGTGAGGATTGCGAGAACGCACAGGAGCTCGATCAGGGTGAAGGCGCGGCGGGTCATACCAAAATCGCAATCATTACCCCGATGCCGACCACTAGGATAGCGGCGACAACGGGCCAGTGGTAGCGCGAGAGTAGCAGGTGGGTCATTGTGAATTCCTTTCCCATGTTTCAACAGCCTTCCATTCGCTGTTACCGTCGGAACCGTTTGCCCAAATTTCCCAAGCTTTCCATCCGTAACCATCTCGGTTATCGGTGCAGGCGTTTCCGTCCTTGCGAGCATTATCTATTGAATCTGCCACGCCTCGCGTGAATCTCCTTCGTAATCAGTGCCGACAAGCAGCACTGGATAACCAAAACCCCGTTTCATAAATTCGCCCTTCGTTTAATTGTTAATCCCCGCTTGCCCGCGCCGAATCTCAGCGCGGGACGGCGAGGATTTAGGCGGCGGTTGCCTCAATAGTTTTGGCTTTGTGATCCTGGACTTCCGCCCAAACGTGCTTAAGTGGCCACGGAAAGACGCCAGATGAAGAAGCAACGGTTTTGGTGTTGGCCTTGACTACCACCTCCCAACGTCCGCGAATCTTAACGGCGTCTCCCGGCTTCACATTTTCACGGTTGAACTGAACGCCGCCTAGTGCGGTCATTGCCGACGTGAAGTAGTCAAGTTTTTCCTGATATTCGACGCGAACCGTTTTTAGCTTTTCCAGCCAATCAGTATATTGCTGGTTTTCTGGATTGGCCAGCTTGCGGTCAATGTCTCGCACGTGTGCCTGATTTTCGTCAATTCGGTTTTGAAGATAACGACGATCTTGCAAATTGTCTTGGCTTGCAGTGAAAGCAGCCGACGCAGCGCGGCCAGCAAAGTATTTCGCTTTGTCGCTTTCCTCGATACCTTTCCGCATGGCATTGTCGGCGCGTTCAATCGCTCGCCGGTGACGGCCTTCGGAATGATGCCCGACAAGAATCGGTTGCCCTAATGGAATGCCGCTTTTTTCCTCACGTAGGTCAGCACGATCAAAGGCTTGCGCGGCTCGTTTCTCGGCATTCTCAGCATGAGCTTCCATCCGTTCAGCGCGCTCTTTGGCCTGCTCAACTGCGCGCTCCTGTTGTTCGGCAAAGGTTAACCTATCGCCAGTTTCGCCAGAGTCGGTCAATCCAAGCGCCGTTGCCACTTGGACGGCTCGCCAGTCGCTTCGCGTGGCTCGACTCGCCCAACAGCCTTGACGACCAGAAAACAGACAGGCTGATTTGATGGTGGATTTTTCGGAGTCTGTCAGAGCCATGTAATCGGCGTTGCTGAAATGCAACTCAACTTTGCCGGTTTCGAGGTTGCGAATAAACGTTCCGTTCATAATCAATCCCAGTAAGGTTTTGCAATCTCGCTCGGCGTTCTGCCTTCAGCGCGGTCAACATATTCACGGCGATAGTCAGACGAGGCCGCGATGCTGATTCCTTGGAAATGAACCGGCTTATCGAAGCCAAACAGCTTTCCAAGCTCGGCGCGGTCATCCGGCGACATGTGGCCAGCGTCAGCCTTCTCGGTGTCATATTCCTCGTAATCTTCCGGCCTGCCAGCGAAGGTTCCTGGCTTCTCGCGATTGCTCCATGTTCTGCGGCTCGGCGGCGCGTCAATGGTAATCCAACCCCAGCCTGTTCCGCGCCCGCCTGTGACACTCCATGATTTGTTACTTCGCTTTTTCAAAGCGGCTTTGATTCTGGCGATAGCTTGATCGCGGTCGATACTTGTATCTGTTTCTGTCAATGTGTGCATTTTTAACCCTTGGTTGATTGTTATTTGCGGTAATCACCGCGCAGTCGCCCCTCGGTGAAGGACGACGGCGCAAGAGGATCACATCAATACACAGCGATCAAAACCAGAGGCAGGCTTAGTGATTTCTGCCCTTAATTTTTCAGTTTGCGCCATGAAATAGTCCCGGCTCTGAGCCAGTTGTCTAATACGTTCAGAGGCGGAATAGCAATGTCGATCCGTGCAGGTGCCGGTAGCGCAACCAGCCTTGTCAAGCTGTCGTTGAATGGCCGCGTGATAGCCTTCCCAAGCGGTAATAATCTTTCCTCTAATTGCGTCATTGGCCAGCCACCGCTCGGCTTTAAAGTTGGCTTCGTGTTTTGCTCTCAGTTTCGCTATCTCGATCAAATAAGCTTCGGGTGTTTTCATAATTTTCTGCATTTCCATGTTTTGCGAATGTTCATGTGAAAAATCAGTCTGAATAAGTTGATAACTGGGCGCTTGTGTAGCAGTTCAACCGGCCAGCCATTGCGATCACGCCATACAATTCGCATTCTCATAAATCGGGGTGTTGTTTTTGAAATTTGCGGCCTTCGTTAAAAGCTTCCTGTGCGATTTCAGATAAATACTCGTTAAACTTTGTTTCCAGCAATGGATTGCGATCCGGATTTTTAGGGTTGTAAGACTCTCGGCAAAAAAGACTGCGAATGCTTATTGCCGCTTTTTCATCTGGCGGGCAGTTAACATTGATCGAAATCATACTTCTGTTTCAGGAATGTCTGACCTCCAAACCAGAACTTTATTTTCGCCCATGTAGCTTAAGGCCCCAGAAAGACTGCTTTGATTGGCTCGCAAAATAGCAGCGTGATTCTGGCCGTCAGTTGCCCAATCGTAAGTGTCTGGTAATACTTCCCAAACTTGATAGGCAAGTTTGGCCGGGATGAAATCTTTTGAATTGAGCAGTTTACCCGCTAATGCCCCGCGCCATTCGCGCATCCGGCCCCTATTCCACTCAATATAGTTTTGTTCAGCTTGATCTATGTCTTGGTTCATCATCTCGCCTTTCTCGCTTCGTGCCGCGCCAAGAGGATTTGACGGCCCCACAGCGCGCACAGGATGTAAATGGTTAAGGTCATTTGTCAGATGCGTTGACTGCTCGCTTTAGCTGGCTTTGAAGCGCGCCCGCTAATTGCAACAGGTTAAAGACCACAATCTCAGCGAATTGATTCTTGTCCTGAATCGCATCAGAGTGCGCCGAGCGTAGGTCATACATCATAGCCTCAAACGACTTCTCGGCTTTCAGTAGGTTTTCAGTTTTCATAATTTTTGAACCGCGCAGTCCCGCCGACAACCGCCGGCAGGACGTGCGCGAGGGTTAGGTGCAGCAACCGCAGCAAGGCGCGTCCTCGCAACGTCCGCGTGAGTTTTGAGCCATCACCGCGCCAGAACTGAAGCGCACCACCGACAGGCCGCGCCGAGCCAAACGCCGGTCATTGGCCAGCGTGCCAGGTTCAAGGCCAGCGGCTTCATCTTCAAAGCCGCCTGTTTGTCCATCCTCACCAGTGCAACCAGACTCGCAATTATTATGTTCTGCGCGGCCTTTTCCGAAAAAGTTAATCAGGTCACCTCGCTTGATTGGTTGCCCGCAGTAATTGCACGTTCCCGAATATTTCGCTGTCATTGTTTTCATGGCTTCCTCTCGCTTCGGGGTTAGGCAAGAAGTGGGTTCTTGTGTAAATCTTGGGCAAACGATTCCGAGAACGGCGCGCTGTCGAAGTCATCAAACTTCCACTTCCGCTCTTGAATGTTCCCCGCCTCATTGCACCACGCAACTTGAGTCAGTCCTCCACAAGCGCGCCAGCCACGAATGAAATTCTCGCAAGCACGAAAATCCGATTGCATCAAGCGCGTTGTCTTTCCCGTCTCTGGCGTGAATCTGAACACGTTTGCAATTCCAGCCTGATAAACCAAAATAGCGGTGTCATTGAATATTTTCATTTTTCAACCTCTCAAAAATCCCGCCAAGCTGACCGGGTGAAAGCGCGCGATTGAGACAGCGCGGACTCGGCCAGCCGGCGGGAAATTGTTTTGATTTGCTTTGTTACTTTTCACGTTAACAAGAGGACAATACCGGAAGCGTTTCCGAAGTGCAAGAATTATTTCGATTTATTTTTCAGCCGGGCAATTAGCGCCAGTTTTGCGGCAGACTGCCGTTGCGCCAGTGCCGCCGGTGTCATTGTCTTTTTTACGCCATCGCCAAGCTTGCCAAGTGCAACCGCTGCGGGATTTTTTCGTTTCATTCGCACCATCGTAAACGCTTCCGAAAATAGTTCAAGATTTTTCTTGTGTTACGAAAACGCTTCCGGTAGATTGCTCGCACAGTTAAACAATCAACCAAGTTCAAAAATATGAAAAAAGACCTGACCCCAGAAATGATTGCCAAGCGTGATGCTCGCCGGGCAAAGTTTAGAACTCTTTGCAAAACCGTTGCGGACTTGCAACCGCTACAGCGTGACGCGCTCGCCGCCAAGATGCTCGGCGCGATAACTTGTGAAGGCCGGCAACTGTCAATTCACAATCTTTGCCTGATTGCGTACCAAATGCCAACAGCAACCATTGTCGGCGGGTTTCGTCAGTGGATTAAAGTTGGCCGTGCTGTCAAAAAAGGCGAGCATGGTCTAATGATCTGGGTGCCGAAAATGATCGGCAAGACGACCACTGTTGAAAATGACGGCAGCGAGACGAAAGACGGCGAGAAATGCGGTTTCCTGATTGGAACTGTCTTTGACATTTCGCAAACTCAAGAAATCGAAACGGCGCAACCGATTGTCGACTTGCCTGCAATTCAAGTTTCACCCGCAATGGAATTGGAGGTCGCGTGAAATACAAAATCGAAGTTCATGCGCAAGGTTATGACGATTTAGCGGTGATCGTCGAAGTGCCGTCACTGGCTAAAGCCAAGCAACAGGAACGCGCTGCAAAAGTCGCTTGGTGCGATCACAACGCCATTGACGTTGACACTGATTTTGAAATGCCGTTTACACGGATCACCAAAGTCTAAATCACCGCTTCCTTTCACGCCCGGCCTAACTGCCGGGCTTTTCATTTCCACCCCATGTCACGGTGCCGGCCACGTCCTGAAAGCTCGCCATAAACCAACGTCGTAACAAATTTCCAGCCGCAAACCACCGTAAAAGGCGATTTAAGCCGTTCTGACAGTTTTCAGCCTCAACACCGAGCCAGCCGATCAAAGCGGCTTAAATCCTATCCCGGCGAAGCCTGCTGCCCATCGCGGTTCAAGGGCTGATTCACTTTCCGCTTGACGAATCATAAGTAACTTGCTTATGTTAATCACCATTGAATGAATACCGTTCGCCTCGTGAACAATTATATCCCTGGCAGGAAACCGCCTGGACCAATCTCAAAAACCTTTCAAATTGCCCAAACGCTTGAATTGCAAGCCAACATGAGGGAACGCGCTCTTGACCCAGCAACGAAGCCGATTCAAGCCGCTGCTTGTGCGCGTATGGTCAAGGAACTAGCCTTGGCATTGCTTATCCTGCGCGGAATCGGCGTTCCTGCGCCAGTTCAGCCCGAATCCAAGTCTCGTCAATCCAGCCGCAGCGCACGCCTAAGCCGATCCGAGCCTGAGGTTGAAAGGGTGGTTGAGGCGGTGGTTAAGTCTGGTCCTGAGACGGCGAAGCCTCAAAGTTGATTCTCAGTCAACTGCCCTGCCTGATTTCATTCAATAGAATCAAGGGTTTTGTGACTGCGCCTTAGCCATTGCATACTCGAATGACATACCCAAGGGGTATAATCAATTTCTTTCCACGATTGATCCAGCGCCACGCTCCCGGCCTGGCTGGCGTCCTGAGATGGTGCTCGCCGGGCTAATCCGCAGCCGAGACGAGGCAAGAATTCTTTTTTCTCAGGGCCAGCCAGCGCAGACGGGGGTGGAGGGCCTTCCTGACGGCACGGCTGTTCGTAGATAGGGGCCTTGTGAGAAAACCCATTTTTTGGGAAACTTTTTCCTTATCCAGGAATTAGCCAAACCCAGCCTCAAGGCAGAAAGCCTCAGTCTAAGCCTCAAGTTTATTTATTCCTTTGATTTCGCAATACTCTCAGAACAAAGAAGCCTATTCCTGTGCGTCGTCAGGTTCATTGGATTGGTAGGGGCGAACAAGCCAGAGTGGGCAAGTGAGGACGGTGCAGTTGGTGATTTCAATTCTTTGCCAGCAGGAGCAGTCGAGGCATTTCGCTTTGATACAGGCTGTCTTGGAAGTTCCCAGGTAAGCTTTTCGGGTGACGTTGAGATATTGCGGGGTGTTAGCCTGGATTTTGTTGAGGCGTTGCTGGACGCGAGGATGGAAGGATTCATCGGGATCGGCGACGGGTTTGATTTGCTTGGAGGCTTTGCGGCCAGCTTGAAGTTTGGCAATGTGTTCCGGGGTCATAGGATTAAGCAATTTTTTGAAACTGAGTGTTGAAATCTGAGACTGGTCCGAGCCATGAGTAGCCTCCGAATTTAGGATTGATTGGATCGTCTTTGCCCTGAGGAATGGACCAGGTGGTAACGATTTTTTCTTCAAAGGAAGTGATGAAGTGGACGTGGCCATAGCCCGGACCTTGGCCGACGTAACGGAAACGAGAACGGGAGTGATCTTGAGACATAATGGTTTTAATCAAAGCCCACTGTCCGTGATGAACCCGAAGCCTTGGTTAAGGCAATGGCACGGACAGGGGCAAAAGTGAGAGACGGGTTCATGGCTCAAACCATACCTCAACCCGATTTGGATGGCAAGGGATTTTCTTTATGGGTGACCTTGGTGTGCTGAAATTGGGAAGAAACAACATAGCCCAAGCCGGACAGGAAATGTGAAAGACGATCATCAAAGATAATAGTTCTTCTCTACGGGTTATTGGGCTTTTTGGCAATTTTTGGATTTTTGGATAGAACCTGGGGTTCATCTCAAGAGAACCTGGGGTTCAACCTGGGGTTCTATGCGATAGAACCTGGGGTTCTCGAATTTGAATAAATGCCAATGAATCCATGGTTTTAAGTTGTAAATCGTAGTCGAGGACTCAAGTTACAAACAAAGTAGTTTTTCGTATCAACGACTTACGAATGTTGTTGACAGCGAAAATGGGATGATTTAGGGTTGGATTGTGAACAGTGCAGTCCAATTTACCGCCCTCTTATTCGCCGGTCTATGCGCTGTTCACACTTCGTTTGGCTGCGGGTTTGAGGGTGGTTTCTTTGGATTGCCATGACTGGCCGAGAATCGCCAATGCCGCTCTTTGTGAAAAAGTATCTGAGCGCCACGGTGGGGCTGGATAATTCGGAGCATGGTGCCTACATGCTGTCTCTGATGAAATATTGGGTTAAAGGCGGCGCATTGACGACAGAGGAATTGAAAGAGGCTTGCGGTCGAGAATTTGATCAGGTTAAGCGATTCTTTGTTTTCGACAGCGGCCTTTGGAATAACGAGCAATCAGACAAACAATTGAAGCTGGCTTGGGCGAGAGAAAAATCAGCGAGAGAAAAAGCGATGAAGGGCGTGGAAGCTAGAAGGCGAAATGGATCGTTGCCGCCAAAATGAAAACCTGGAACATCCAACCCGCATTCAAGATTCCGCGTGGCTACCGGAAAACCTTCATTCTTGGCTGCGGCGGGATGATGCATCGGATTCGGGTTGCTCGAAAACATGGATTGAGAATGGACTGTGCCGGCCCGACCGATTCTGATGATGGAACCTCAATGTCGCGCAGTCTTGATTGGATTCAGGAAACGATTGAAGGTGTGCGATGGGAATGCGAACAAATTACCGTGGAAACTGAATGACCATCACCGAAAAACTCGCCAAGCTCGATGCTGATGAAACAGCCGTCCGCGCCAAGTTCAATCCCGACCTGGACTCGGACAAGGTTAACTACGTTTATCCTGCTGGTGTGAGCGCCAGCGAAATTATCACCCGCCGCGTAAATGCCGACCCGATCACGCAACGCGACAAGCGAACCGTGTATGACAAGTGGAAAGTGATTTTGAAATGAACCGCAGCACTGCGTTTGTTCTGGACAAATTCCCGTGGGACAAAGGATACACAATCCGAATTGTCATTCCAGGAATTGACGACGGAAGCGCGGTTTGGCTGGAGCATGTCACAGACCTAAAAACGAAATACGAAGCTGAAAGATTACTGGATCGAATTATGGCTGAACTTCGTAATGTTGAACGTGAATAAATATGGACTGGCTGTTTGAATCGCTTGAAACGGCAAGTAAAGAATGCGCTCAGATCGCCGGAGAGGGGGAATGATTTTCACTGCCGATTCAGCCACGGTCTGACGACGAACCAGAAGATAATGGCGCCGAGACTGGCTCCGACCAGGTTGGCCAGCAGGAAGGTTTCGAGAGTGGCGATCATTTAGGCGACGGCTTGCTTCCGTAATCAATACAACGCTCATGCCAGAGTTGATTTCCGCTCCAATTCCCAACAGCAGATTCATTGTAACGAAATCGTTTGCCGCATTTCTGACAACGCACGGCAATTAATCGCCACAGTCTTTGAAAGGCTGGAACCTTGATTTGCCAATGATGAATATGCCAACGCGGATGCTTCCACCAAGGCCGTTCCTTGCGCAGAATCCATCCGTAGATGCAAGACGCAGTTGATTGAATGCGCTCGTCTCTGGCGCGTTTCGTGTATGGCTCATTGCATCCGATGGCAAACTTGCGCGTAAGTCCGTCGAATAGCGAGTCAGTCGGATTCTCAGCAAACAGCATTATGTCCAGCAGATGCCTCTTGAGGAATTTCTTAGCGCGCCTCCAGTTGGTTCGTCCATCGGATTTGAAAACCTCAATAGCGGCGATGAAGAACAGGTTCAGGACGACGGCTTGAACTGAAAAATGAGGCTGCCCGTCAGGTTTGAATAAGCCACAATGATAAACCTTAACCTCGTAAGGGCCGTCATCAGGATCGTGTTCTTCTTGGCTGGGAATGAACACGCGATCCCAATCTTCCTCGAATCGTTTGGCAATCTTTGCAAGAACAGCCTTGTTGCCATGATGTGCCCGCATAAACCAGCCGCAGGAATCGTCCCTACCCGGACCTTTGCACGGGTCAACGTGCCAGATGTAAGCGAGCGCATAGGACGCCCATTCAAGGTCTGGATGTGATGGGCCGAAACGTAGTCGTTTCCACGGCAGCGGTATTTTGATTTCCCAGGCTAAGGTTTCAGGACTGTGCATAGGTTATATTTCCTTTTGATATCCGCGTCTTTGCAACTCAAATTCCTTTCGCTCATGTTCCGGGTCTGAAAAGCTCTGGCCTTCATTGTAAAATCCGTCGCCCATGTAATCGTATTGAACGTTTGTGCAAGCACCCATCCATTTCGGATATTCATCAATGCACTCAGGCGGCGGCGGAAAGAATTTAAGATGGCCGATTCTGCACTTAGGACATTTCATACAGGCATTCCATTATCATCCACGTAAAGTATGAAGTGGCGCTTCGCTTTAACCCGCGCGATTGGCCCAAGATCAATTCTAGGAGCTTCGGCATGTTCAGGCCACCATGCGTAATGCAGATCGCGATTTTTGTCAGAACAGGGAATTAATTCGCACGGTCTGAATTCGCACTTGAATGGATTTGAGCCTGAGATTCGCAGAAAGCTGTGACCGGTCCAGCCGTATCCCATGCGCAAGCCGCGAATCATCATGCCTAAAGTTGGGCCGTTGTTTCTCAAGGCGAGCATAATTAAGACACGGAGGCAGCGCGTCGTAATGTTTCTTTGACGGCAGAATCTTTGTCGGTGATTTTGATTGGAGGAGATTCGTCTGCGCGCTCAAATGGACGTTTGGATTCAAACATTCTCATGGACGCCCCGCCGGGAGATTGAGAGTTATCGCATTTAGGGCATCCAGCTATGAACTGATTCTGGAAAAAGTCATTGCTTTTAGGGAATTCCGAATCAGGTCCGATGTAACCGCATTTGTTGCATTTGATGTTCATAACCCGGCGCTTGCCGTTGAATTTGAATCAACTTTTGTCACGGTTCAACCAAGTCGCTTTCCATTTTCAGATTTGGATTCTGAGCGTGCCATTTCTGTCCGTGTTCCTCGCAAGCGAATTGGAATGTGAGCGGCCCAGTAAAACATTTATACGCGACGGCTTTCTTGCAAGATTTAGGCTTCTTCCATCGACTCGCAATCGGGAATATTTTCCACTGGCATTTTGGTTTCATAAATTAGCGAGCGCAACGGGAGTCGAACCCGCTTTCAATTTACCAAGGTTATGAGCCAAGGGTTTGCGACCCTGTTTTTGAATTACCATGGCTTCAAAAAATGATCGGTGACTGTCCATTCACTATTGCGCTCAAATCGAGGCTGGTGGGCACGCCGGCCCTTGTTTCTGAGAATTCGCACGCCGTATGATTTCACGCCCGATAAGATGGGCAGATTCTTGCCCCTTGTCCGAATCATCGGATTTTGCGAGTCGATATGCTGCCTCAAGTTCCGGCGTCGGCAGGCATCGCAGCAACGCGATTGCTCCCGCGTGAGCGCGATTACCAATCCAGTCCATCCCTTCGGTATCGTCATTAGCCACCTGCCGCTCACCTGTTGCCACCGCTCTAATATCATTCAGAGTTGTCACCGCCGAACAAATTGGCGCAGCTAACGAAGATAAGTCGCGGGGTTTTGGTTTAGTGTTCATCACTTCGCCTCACACACCGTCGCCGTTTTCGCTTCGGTGTCGATTTCGCGGTTCTTTAAAGACAGAGACACTTCCTTAAAACCTTCAGTTATTTTTGACATGCGTTTGGCGTTGTGTTCCCAGCACCAAAAAGGACTCCACCATGTCCCGGCGGGTTTATCACAATCGCGCTCAACGCATACTTTCCCGGTGTGATAAAGCGAGCTATTAAATGGGCTATCAGGATTTTCGTATTGCATCATTTCGCCGCCATCAAACCACGCCTCGAAAACTTTTGCAACAAAAATGTTGCATTATTTATTTTCCATGCCAGAATTCAAATTCATGGCACAGCCAAGAACCTTTCGAGATGGCAAGCGGATTCCGGTTATGATCTATCTTCGCCCCGAATTTGACCGCAAGGCCAGGTCGATTTCCAAATCAGAATGCGTTTCCAAAAGCGAAGTTGTGAGGCGCATTGTGGAGAAGGCTTTGAAGTGAAAGCTTCAATCGAGATGATATTGCGTGAATTCATACGCCAATATTTTTGCAAACATAATTGGACGCTGGCTCAATCTTACAGGCATGGCATAATCAGGGAACGTGACGGCGTAAAAGATGGTGAAGTAACCCTGTTTATTTTTGTTTGCAAGAAGTGCGGGTCAGACAAAATCGTTCCTTGCGACAGAACCAAAGAGTCTAATTTGAAAATTTTGCCATGATCTACGATCAACTCTACGACGGCGAATGGATTCAGCCAATAATGCGCGGATACAAAATGTGCTGTTGTGGGTGCCGACTAATTCATCGTCTCCAATTCCGCATCGTCAAAGGCCGTGTCCAGTTCCGAGCCTGGCGCGACAATCGGGCGACGGCGGCGGCGAGACGAAGGAAGGGTTTGGAAAGGCGATGAACGCTGAACAAACTCAGCGCGCTCGCTTTGAAGCGTGGGTAAGCAGCCCACCGCTTGGATACGACATTAACCGATGGCCGGCTGATCCGCCGCCGTTCGCAATATCTGGAAATTACGCGGACAATAAAACCCAGCGTGCGTGGGAAATCTGGCAAGAGGCGTCGAAACGCTGGCTCCCAATCTCGACCGCTCCGAAAGATTCGACCGTGATCGACATTTGGAGCCGACAGCGCGGCAGGCTTGTGAATTACGTGCGCCTGGAGAACAGCTACGGACAGGTCTATTATGGGCCGGTTGAATACGGCGTGACTGTGGTGAGGGATGCGACGCATTGGATGAGCATACCGGAAGCGCCGGAAGATGAACCGATTTCCAAATAAAACTGTTGACAGGTGGATGGGGTTTGGGCAGGATTGAGGCATTGAAACGGTTGGCGATCAACCGAGAATAATGAAACCAGTCACGATAAACCGAATATCCAGAGAACCTCATCGCTGCGGCTTTTTCACGCTCTCCCAGAGCGCCTGTTTCGCCGGATCGACAGAAGGTGAGGTTCTTTGGATTTTTGGTGTTTCTTGAAATCCCCTGCCTTCCAGTTCTACCCCACTGATTACCTTGCAAGTCAGAGGGTTCAAATGATGACCCTTGAAGAAGAAGGCGCGTATTGCCGGTTGCTTTGGTCGTGTTGGCAACATGGCTCCATACCATCTGACCCAGAACTTGCCGCTCGCCTTGTTGGTAAGGGTTGTTCAGCCACCGTTGCAAGGGTGGTTCTGCCAATGTTCGAGGTTCCATGCGGCGAAGGTAGACTGACCCATGACAGACTTGAACGCGAAAGGGAGAAACAAGCTGAATGGAGGAAAAAATCTTCCGAAGGCGGTAAAAAATCCGCTGAAATGAGATCAATTTCCAAGGGTGGTTCAAGGGTGGTTCAAGCACCGTATCAACCAAAGGGCAACATTCCAGTCTCCGTACTCCAGTCTCCTATTCCTGTACGTACCAACATAAACGGCGAATCTTCGATTGAAGAAGTCGGCCAACTCATCGAACAACTGGGGTTTACAATTTACAACCGAAATGAAGGACAACATCCAACCTACGATGAAGAACACGCCGCACTTGAAATTACCAAACGACCAGATTGGCAATCCGAGAAAGATCAAATACTTGCCTTCGGGAGAATTATTGATCCAAAGGATCGCAGGTTTGATATGCCTAAAACACTTCTGAAATTACTCACAAATTGGTCATCGGCTCTCGATTCAGCCAGAAATTACAAACCCCATGCAAACAGCCAAACCTCTAAACCAAATCCTAGAAACATTGGTGTCTGTCGCGCCGGCCCTTCATATGGCGAGGCCGCAAAGCTTAAACAGCAACGGCAAAGCGAAAGAATGGGCAACCAAGTGGCTCAGGATTCAAATCAAAAACCACCCGAAGTTGCTGGAACTTGAGGCGGCGGGGTGGTGGTTCTGCAATGGCTACATGAAAAATCCAGCGCGAGGGTTAATGCTTGTCATTATCGGCAATAACGGAGCGGGGAAAAGCTACGTTGCGGACAATATTCATCGCTGGGCCTGCAAGGTTGCATCAGGATTAAAAACGGTTCCAATTCCAGATGATGACGGAATAGGTTTCAAGTCGCCCGATGCTTTAATGATTCACTGGCCGACGTTCCTTGATGATTTGAAAGGTGGGGCCTGGAATAGCATTGTCGATTTGGAACGTGCCTCAATGCTGATTCTGGACGATGTAGGCGCGGCTCACGATCCTACGAAAGTTGGCCTGGATAAGCTGTGCCGAATTTTGTCGAAGCGGGAACATCGCTGGACGATTGCGACGACAAACCTTATGCCAGAGGCATGGGAGGAAGCTTTTGATAGGCGGGTTGCCAGCCGGCTTTTCCGAAATGCGGAGCATGTTGATTTTTCGGACGTTCCTGATTTTTGGGTGACATAGAAAGTAATTATGGACTCATCTGCATTCTCAGGCATAGCGAAAGTTTGGACTTTTATGCTTGCAGTTCTTTTGCTGGCATTGCCGCTTGGAATTTGGAAGCTGATTGAAATCATAGTTTGGTTATTTCGCCACCTGAAGGTTAATTGGATATGACCGCTAAAAAACACAGAGCCATCGTATCAGGCGCACTGCTGAACATCTGGCATAGGAAACTTCAGAATGCGGCCAGAAAGAAGGGATATGCATGGCTCATTCAAGGCGCGGAAGATCACCGTTCGGGATTTGAGGAAGGGTTGACGGTATATGAAGAACTTGAATCACAAATTGATTCTGCAAGGAGAACATGACCGCTGAACTTTTTGAATCGAAACCGCGCTTCAAAGGCTGCCTTCCGATTTGTCTTGAGGCAAATCTCCCATCAGCAAAAACGAAGGACGAGCTTCGGGAATTTCTGAAAAAGAACGGGCCAAGTTGCCATGTTCTGAAGGTTTGGGCCTGTAGTTTTTGTGGATGCTTTCATGCGGAGACTGCGCCTCCCGACCCCAGCGGCGCGAGTTCCGGCACAGGCCGTCACGGTCGAAAACGAATTGAGCTTTCCGAGTTATGAAAACTAAACACAACAAAGACTGTGAACTTGGTGATAACTGGCGAGATTGTCCTGGCTGTAATCCGCTGCGCACGGATTTCCCTCCAGCAGTAAAAGCTCGAATCAAATCTGATTTCGAGGCACGGATCAAAGCGAAGCACGAGCTTACCAGACCCTCAAACGGATGCTGCCCATCGTGCGGCGATCCATGGACTGACCACACTGGTAAAATTCCGCTCTGCGTGGCGCTGAGGACGGCTTTGGAGACGTTAAGGCAGATTTCTGCGCTCCCGCGAGGCGGACGCGCAAAAAGGCTTGCGGCGAGCACTCTGAGGTTCCTGGAAAGCCAGATGGAGTTATGAGCGAACCTATTCATATCATATCACTGGGAGCAGGCGTGCAATCAAGTTGCATGGCGCTCATGGCTGCTGCCGGCAAAATTACACCGATGCCTAAATGCGCCATATTCGCGGATACTCAGGATGAACCTGAATCGGTTTACAGGTGGCTGGACTGGCTTGAAAAGCAGTTGCCGTTTCCGGTTCACCGCGTCACTAAAGGCAGTTTGAGTGAGCAGGCTTTGAAGATGCGAACCACCAAAGACGGGCGTAGTTTCACGGTGACAAGCATTCCGTATCACACGCTCTCCGATGGTGAAGAAACTCGGTGTGTGAATTGCGCCACTCACACCCATCGCCAATTTAAGGGAATGAAGTGCGATGAATGCGGAGGTAGTCGGTTTGAAATAAAGTCGGTAAATCGAGTCGGTATGATTCCGCACAGAACTTGCACGGCGGATTTCAAAATTAAACCGCTTCTGAAAGAAGCACGTAAACAAGGCGGAATAAAGCGCGGGCAAAAAACAATCGGAGTCGTTCAGTGGATCGGTATTTCGCTGGACGAAATTACACGCATGAAGCCAAGTCGGGAGCCGTGGTGTGAATCTCGATGGCCGCTGGTTGATGCGCGAATGAATCGACACGATTGCCTTCGGTGGATGGAAAATAATGGATTTCCGAAGCCTCCAAGAAGCGCCTGTGTTTATTGCCCATTCCACTCCAATGCAGAATGGTCACGTTTAAAAAGAGATGAGCCAGTTGCCTTTGAGCGAGCAGTTGCCAAGAGTAAAGGTTTGACCAGTAATTTTCATAGCAAGATTTTTCTTCATAAATCTTGCAAGCCTTTGGACGAGGTGGATTTCTCAACGGAAGAAGAACGCGGCCAAATCAACATGTTTGAAAATGACTGCTCAGGCATGTGTGGCGTGTGACCCTATCCAAAATCCATTTCTACTTTTGCCAACTGCCACCGCCTAAATTTGAGGCTGCGCTGTGCTTTGGATTCCTCGGTCAAGCTGAGGCGGCCTTGGCTAAAATGAAGCCGTTTGAATCACTGATGGTGTCGAGGCGCGATCATTCCATGGACATGCTAGACATGGCTAGGAAACTGCGAATCAAAATCAGCACGAAGAAGATCAGTGGGAAAGGCTGGTTGGTGACGAAGTTATAATTTGTATATCCGTTCCGTTTTCTTTGAACCACATTTCAACTTGTCGGGCAGCGTCAGATATTTCCCTCGGAATTTCAGGCATGAAAACTCCCGGCATGAATTGAACCGGCTCCAATCGTTTCACCCAACCAGTCGGCGGCTCTGCTGATTTCCACTCATTTCCAACTCGTTTCCACCAGGTATTGTCGGCGGCGTGAAACATGCGATCGTCGGGCGAATTGCAACAATTTTCACCGAATTTGGCCTTCGCGTAAACTATAGCCTCGAAAAAATCGTTCTTAGAACTCATATTGAAAGTTTGGCTACGCGCCGTTTCTCTGCGTTCCTGACCTCGTTGATCCGGCGCTTCAGCCAGATGGGATTATACCATGGATAGCTTGGCATCACCGTATCAAACACTTCCTGCGTTGTTGCATCTGGATTTACGGCCAGAACTTTCTTGATGATGGCAGTGATGTTCACGGCTCAATAAATTCAATCGGTATTCCAAGTTCTTTGGCGATCTCCATTTCAGCTTTCACGCCGACGGATTGTTGTTAAACGTGATTAGTTTTGCATCGAGTTTAGATTGCCGGATTGCCAAAACTTTGTTCTCTCCATATGCCACAAGGCAGGACGGCGCACCAATGCAGTTGTCACTCAGCTTACCGGTGACGTGGTGGAAAATGAGTCGGCCACGAAAGAAAAATATCGCGTCAGCCTTATTCCGTACGGTCTTAAAGAACATTCCGGTTTCAGTTCTGGCGCAGATAAGCGCGATTCCGTTGCCATGATCAGCCAAACGACGCATGAATCGGACACATTCTTTGCCATAAGGCGGATTCATCCAAACGCGACCAGTCCACGGTTTAATGAGTCCGTTATCAAGAATTGTATAGTGATTCTTGGCGGTAGGCCATGGCCGATTTATGGGAGAACTTGGGTCTAGGTCGAATTCGCCGAGGGCCTTGATAATTTCAGGTGGTGTAAGCCATTCATCCTTGCCGTCTTTTAGCGACTCAAAAATACCAAACCCAGCAGGAGTAATGTTAGGATCATTCGTTCCGTCTAAAAGAACCTGATTCATAATCCGTCATGCATTTTCCTCTCCAAAAACGTCTGGTAATCCAATGCGGGTTTTTGATCGGTGATGTTCATGGCTATGCTTCGATCACGTGCCGCCATCTGGCATAAAATGCGTCCATGGCCTGAACGGCGGCGATGTTGTCGTTAGGGTCTTTGACTAAATCACCGCCAGCGTTTTTGTGTCCGAAAAATATTGAGCTAACGTAATTTGAGTACATTTCCGGGTGATCCTCAAAACCGAGACGGATAGCAGAATCCGCGCAGACCATTTGCCACGATGTTCCAGAAGCATCGCAAATATGTCCCGCAATACAGCCACGAGTTCCACACCACGAGGTATCCCAATCGAAATTCTCCGGTTGCGTCTTAACGCGCTCACGAGCCTTATTCCAAAGTTCTTTGTTAAAGTTCATTTTGTTTTTTCACAATTTCGAGGAAGCTTTCAAAAGAGTAGCATAAAAACACAGTCCAGTTCTGCATCCTCATCTTGCACGACCATTCCAATTGCTTTTCGGTTTGCTTCTTTCCGTGGGCTTTGGCTTCAACGCAAATACACAAAGGGAACGGCCCCCAGATGGTTAGGTCGTGAACGCCAGGCCCAAAAGTTGTGGGCTGATCCATTCTGGCATGAAGATAGGGCCATTGGGGCCATTGTTGGTCGCACCAATCCATGATTTCTCGATGCAATTTAGCCTCTGAATCACAACCTTTCTCCGGCAACGTGACTTGAACCGGCTCGCGCACTCGATTCCGCTCAAGCCTGCGGAGCATGTTCTCGGCGTCTATTGGGTTAATGCCCATATTCTATTCCGCAAGCGTGATTATCTCCTGCGCCACTTCAACCAATTCAGAATCCTTTGAGTCAAGAAACGCCACGGGTTGATCCAAAAGCATCGTCAGGATCGAGCGCGCAAGTTCTGCGTAAGGCGAATAATCCTTGCGCTGGACGGGCGTTAAGATGGCGGCAGTATCAATCACGGTGAAAATTTATCAAAATAGGTCTTGAAGTCAAGCCATGAATGTGTTTTATTTTTCAGTAGTTGAATGAAAGAGATTCAGGACAAATTTACGAAGCTGAAAATTTCCAGGCAAATGAAGTGGCAATTACGCAAGATGGCTAATGGTTTGTGCCATATTTGCGGCAAGCCGGCAGAAAATGGCCCTCGGTGCTTGAAGCACATGGTTGAGCATCGAGAGTGGCAGGCAAAGCGATTTGGAACAAGGCGAAGGTATAACAGTTTATCCCGCCGCCTTGAAAAACAAACCCAAGGAAAGAAACGACCGAGCAAGAATACCAACAAGAGATAGACGCTATCAAGAAAAGGACGATCACACTTTGGAAGATAGCCGGATGCTGTTTCCTTGGCGCATCTTTACTTTGGCTGCCTCAAAAAGAATGGATGAAAGCATTGATGTCTGCTACCGAGGCTTGGCTGTGCTGGGTTATTTTAACCGGGAAAGGCCCGATGCCTTAATCGAATGAACTTTTCCCGCGAAAACGAAATCCTCGACGTGCTGGTTGCACTGGCCTTGCGTCAGGATGAGCTGACAGATGTGGAGATTGAAGAGCGAACCCAGATGCCGATGGCCTTGACCGATGAGGACAGGACGGCATTGCGCTCGGCTCCGGCACAATTACTGGTTGAGTTGCGATCTGCGCTCAGGCCGCAGGCGAAAGCGATGGTCGAACGATGAGACGTGTAACAATAAAAGTTTGCGATTCCGAAGCCCAAAACCGACTTAAAAAATATCGAGATGATAACGGATTTGGGCCTTATCGTGCTTCTGTTCTGGCTGATGTTATTTGGCCGAAAACTGATTGGGTTGCGGCGCAGGGTGCTGGCGCTGCGGCCAGCCGAGTTCTGAAACGTCTTGGTTGCCGCTGGACCGCGAATAGGGAAAACTGGGGTTGGATACTGGAATTTCATATTCCGAAAGCGAAAGAGATGGCGGGACAGTGATAAAAATCATTACACAAGGAGGCCCAATCCTGAACGAAGGCCGCGTTGTAGCCCATGGCAAAAACATATCCGCCATTGAGATTGATATGCATTCAAAGCGATGCGAAATCATGGCCGAATCCAAGACGGAAGATGGCGCTCCAGCAATCTGGTTGAGCGGAGATAACGCTCTGCATCTTAAAAAAGGATTGGAGAAAAAACCAACTGAGGTTGCATTTCCTGGTTTTAAGGGCTGGCAAATATTTTCCGCTGATGTCTCCCGCTACACTTTTCGGGTGTGTTTTGTGAGGGATGAATGAGACGTAAAGCTTTACAGGAATGGGAAGATGCTATTAAAAGCTGCGTCGGAACAGTCGCAATCCAAGGTTGTATTGAACAAATTCAACTGGAGCAGAGATTGCACGATGCCGCCATTGCCCGCTCGCTTTATTCTGATCCTAATTGGGCTGGTTGCTATCGAACCGCGAGTGAAAGCATAGCGGTCTGCCTGGAGTCGGAAGAATGCCGCAAATGAGCAGATCAATTTCAGAAATCGTTATGACAGGGCCAGCTATTGACATTGGCCAATTCAGGCTTGTGAACTTTGCAGAAGGTAAATTCTGGTTGACGAATGCGGACGGCGAAGGCATGGAAACGAGCGAGGCCAAAATCGAGGCGATGCTGAAAGAATTTTTCGAGAGGGAATTTTGATATTATGACACCGGAAGACAGGCGATCTCTTGCTTATAGCCTTCGTGAGCAAGGTTTGACATTCAAAGAAATCGGTAAACGCATGGGAATAGGGCCGGCGCGGGCGCGGCAAATCTATGGTTACGCCGAGCGATTGCTCACCAGAAAGCCTCATTGGACAGACGGTTTAAGCACTCGTGCGGCTAATATTTTCAACAATCTAAACCTCGAAAGCCGGGACGCTGCTCTAGCGGCTTATCAAGATGGAAGATTATGCGTCGGTCCGCGTGGTCCGCACTGGTATGGGTGGACATGTCATAAAGAGGTTGCCAAGTGGCTCGGGCTGCCGGAGCCGATGAAGCCCACGAGAAAAAAGCCTTTGTTGAACTGTCCCGAGTGCGGGCATCGGCTTCGCTAAGAAAGGTATTATTTAAACATGAAAACAGGAAACATAATCCAACCAGACAAACACAATCCACACCTTGATGAGCCATATATTGAGCTTTACCCGCAAGGCAATGTGCGCGATTTAGCTATCACAACCGCAATTCCGAAACTGCATAAGAGCTACAGCAGGCGAGACGTGTTGACTGGGCCAACGCCGTTGCTGGTCAGGTTGAGTTATTGGAAGGAGAAATTTGGAGAGGTGGCTCAATGAGCATGACAGCTAAATTAACGGTGGTTATTATTTGGCAAGAGGAACTTATCTCTGCCGCTCGCGCTGTTCAAAGAATGGCCCAAAAAGATTGCACCGAAGAAGATACCATGAATGCGCTCCGGGCTTGTTATGCGGCACTTTCTGCGCCAGAGTTGGCTTCTGGTGAGAATCCGGTTGTGATCTGTTGCGCTCATAGGCCACAACAAGCGCCAAAATGAACGCTTTGCAGGAACACATCGCAGCAAACAACCTCAACGAGGTTGAAGTCCTAAACCAGCTTCAAAGCGAAGCGACCGTCATTTCAGACCTTTGCCTGACCGCTGCCGATGTGTGGAGGGATGACACGGAGACTGCTGTGCGTTGGCTGAAAATGCAGAAAGGTGAGTTGATATGAAGTGGCGCAAGGCTGATTCGATCAAACGGTATGCGAAATATCACAGCAATTCCACTGGAGACGTTCCGGTGTTGCTGGCCAACAAAAGATTCAACAGCCATGCCGTCATCGGTTGGTATTTGGCTGGACATTTGCATCAATGGCGCATTGATGGTTCGCCGTCTGTTCAATTCCCTACTCACTGGATGCCGTTGCCAAAGCTGCCGTGAATTTCGGTAAACAACAAACAAAAGGAAAATTAGTATGCTGTATGAAGTCGCCTTGGTTGAAAAACCATCGCAAAAAGAAATCGAAGCGCCAAGAATGCGGTGGGAATATGCCCTAAAATAGCCTGAAAATCCAACACCAAGCATGGGAACGATCGAATCACACAATCAAAAACAGATTCACTTTTGCGCTATCTGCAATGGCCCTGGATCAACAAAGCATCATTTATGGCCTCAGAAGCTTCGTAGGCAAATCTTAAACGGAGCGCCGGGCAATTCTGATTCACCTTCATGGGGTGCCGTGATGCGGGTTTGCGGTTCATGCCATGCGGATATTCATTTCTATTTTTCTCATTGGGAACTTGCTATGAAATACAATGAGCCAGAGCGAATCAAAACTGAAATGGCTAAGAGAAAGGCGTCAGATTTTGTTTGGTTTAAGCATAAGAAGGAAAAGGCGGCAGCGCGGTCTTCGGTGGTTGCGTTGAATAACACCCATGCTTGACCATGCCCGTAACCATTCAATTTCGAGTCCGCGCCACGCCTCGCATTCCAGGTCTTGAAAAGGCGCAACCAGCCGGACCGTGGACGCATTACGCTGAAAAATCGCAGGCTGAGGCCGAACAATTTTTGAAGGCGGTTGGCGAGTTGGATGAGGGTAGGACTTGCTTCCAATACCGAATTAAGACGGATGATGAACCAACCGAATCCATCTCGAACCAGTCACCCAGGCCCTAGTTCCCGGCGAATAGGCGAAATGCGACCCTATTGCCGGTGAGATGGAAAGTTAAGGGGAAATCTTTTGTCCAGTTGGCACGGTTTGTCGCAATCCCGGAATGCCCATTTTCATATTCTGCCACATTCCAACCGGCTTACGTTTAACAGGGTCTTCGCGTGGATCAAATGGTATTTTCTTGTCCAATTGACGAGCCAGCCATTGTAAAGCCTGAGGTTCAGTCATTCCTGCAATTTGTTTCGCAATGGCATTTTGTCGCGTATCAGGATCAGTAAACTCAGCGAGGTCAACTATTTCACGACCGAATGGAACTTCTTCAGCCAAACCGATAGCACCAGCCAATGCGCCAGCGGCGGGGCCTTGGGTATGAAGATCGCGCTTGCGAAGTTTCGAGTCCATGACCCTTCTGATTGTTGCCCCTAATTGCATGACTTCCAAAAGTGGATGATGCAGCAGGAAAGATGGCACATTGTAATCACCGATTTTAATTGATGCTATTTTGGCTGTATTTGGGCCGCGTTTCTCATGTTTTTGATAATAGCCTCCGAACACATCAGGCAGGAAAAAACCAGCCAGCAAGAATGCGCCGCCAATTGAGCCTTGTTTCAACTGCCTTTTGATAAGGTCGGCCTGTTCGGTGGGTAATTTCTCGATTCCTTTGGCGTAAGCGATGGCGAGTTTGGTAGCTCCCACGGGAAACCCAACAGCGGCCTGAACTGTACGTGCAACGAGATTGGTCGGGATTCGGACAATCGGAAGTAAGACACGCGCTAATCCGCCTGAGACGGCTGCGGTTGTAGGGACTTCTCCGGTCGTTTTGTCCGCCTGACTGAATCTTGATAAGGCTCGTTGATAGGCTTGAACCAACATGTTGTCCTCAAGAAAAAGAGCGCGGTTCGCCTCCTTCATAGCGATTGTTCCCATCTCAATTTGAGCCATTGGATCAGTTACATCCTTGCCGGCACGAATAGCAAGCTCGGTTAGTTTTCCGTAAACACGTTCAAATACGGCTCGCTTGAGAGGCGTTTTAATAGCGGCATGAAGCCGCCCAAAATAGGACACCATTTCTTCGGGAACCGGACGATGACCTCCAAATGCAACTTCCAAATCACTTTTCCCGGTTTTGAGAGTTTGAGCGGCATCGTCCAGCGTTCGCATGAATGCCTGTTTAATCGAGTTGGCTTCGATTTTTACGCTGGAATTTGATTCAACCGATGTTCTGCCCTCGAATCTTGGAAATGGGGCCGAAATGATTTTCCCGGCCATTTCTTTTGCTGGCTCAAACATCAATCCTTCGGTAGCAGCGGCGGCTAATTTAGCCAAGCTTACGGGGCTGGATAAAACGAATGATCGCCGCCAACCGCCAAAGAAATCAGCAACCTTCTCAGCGCCTGTTCGATTCTTCAGTTCCCATGAACGGCGTGCATCTTCAAATCGTTGTTCGACGCGAAGTTTTTTGACGAGTAATTCGTTGGCTTCTTTGTCTAAAGCTGGACCTGGTTTTTTTGGTCTCGGCGAGAAGTTCTCATCAGTAATTCGTTGCTCCATGTCCGCAATGCGTTTTTCAGTCCTTCGCTTGAATGATTCCAACGCGGTTTTGAAAACGGAGGCATGTTCGGCCTTTACTGATTCAAGTTGAGATTTCAAAGCCTCAATTTCTGGACTCGTGACAGGTTCTCCGCGTTGCTTAATTAGTCGTTCGCCAGACTGAATCTCGTTCTGCAAGTCTGTTATGCGATTGCGAAGGGTCGTTAATCGTGTCGATTCGGCACTGGCAAGCTGGGTATCGGGATCAGTAACATCGTAACCGCCTTTTTTCTTCGCTTCGTTTACCATCTTGATAAAGTCTCGCTCGGCATCGCTGGGTGATCGACGTTCAATGCCGGTTTTGATTGGTGCCTGACCGGCAGCCATGTCCTCGATCTTGGCGACCTGTTGCATCTGCCCTTTGAGATCGCGCAGAGCAACGCTGATTTCATCCTTGGAAAGCTGCTTGAAAGCGCCGTAACCAGAAATGGCGTCCATCGTTTGGCGGCGAGTAAAATCCGGCATTATGTCTTGCAAAACACCATGAACCGTGTCAATCAATGCATCTCTGTCGCGTATCCCTTGCTCCACGAAAGTTCTGGCGATTTTTTGAACGAATGGCGTTATCTCATTTTCCTTTTTGTCTTTTACCTTGTTCTCAATCTTGGTTTTTAGATCGGCTTGACGCTCGCCTGAGGTCATGTCCTTAACAGCGTTGCGAACTGATTCCCCGGTTTTCTCGCCGGATGACTTTTTTATGAAAACGACTTGGTTTTTCAGTTCGTCATCCAAATTTTTTTGTGATGCTTTCCAAATGTCATTGAGATGTGGCTTAACCCAATCTCCAACAGCTTCAGCCATGTGCGCGGACCATTTTGCGAAATCAGTTAATCCCCGTGTGATTTTGGATGCTCCGTAAATGGATAGGTCAACCAGTTCAGTGGGATCAATTCCGGCTAATGTTCGAGCATGACGCGCTTTGATTCTGGCCAGGGCTTCATTGCCCTTTTTATCCATGTAGGAGGCAAACTTTTCGGCTTGAGCCAAAACGCCAGGCGAATATTTTGGAGCCTTCGCGTTTTCCAGTTCGATTTGATGCAAAGCCGCATTGACTTCCATCTCTGCAATCTTGGCATCTTTTTCAGTAATATGTTTCTCGTAAGCGTCGGCAGCGGCTTTATGCTCTTCAACATCGGCTTGAAGTTTTGCGCGTTCACTATCAGTTAGTGGACTTCCTTTAGCAGCGGTCGCCAGTCGTTCCTGAGCGGCGAAAGTGTAATCCTCATAAGCAATCGCCTGTCGCCATCGGCCTTCACGCCCCCATTCGCTACCGCGCCGATTTACGGCATCCATGAGCAATTTCAGAGAATCCGTTGCGGCAGCCAGATCAAGGCGCGAGGAAATCTTTTCTTCTGGCGTTCCGGTAAATGCCTTTTCCGATGCATTATTAATAGCGTTTTCCAGTGCAACTTTATGCCTCAAAATCAGGGCCGATTCGTCACCAGAAAGGGCACGTTTTGGATTGTTAATCAATTCATCGGCAAGCTGAACTCCTGATAATGGATTTGCAGCCAATCTTTCACCAGCCCGCACCCATGCTTCAGCCATAGCCTGTTTTTCTTGGCGGGGGCGTTCTCCGAATCCGTAAGAAACGCGCTCAAGCTCATCAATGGCATGTTTGAGTCCAGTTCCCTCGGCTGTTTCAGGTGATTCCGGCCTTGCACTTTCGCGTGCTGTCTTTGCTCCCGGACCTTGACCGATTTTTGATCCAGCCCATAAATCTTGTGGCGGAGCCAGTAAATCAGTTTGCCCAATGTCACCGCTATTGCCTGTCAATCTCTGCTGCTGTTTCTGTTGAAGTTTCTCAGCATCCGTTAATGGCTTTGGTTTTCTCGCTTCGGCTTCTCTGGCTAATCTCAACTTTTGTTCTTCGATGGTTTCCGGCTTCGCAAGCTCAAGTGGTGGCGCTTCCTGTTTGGGAACAAATTCAGTTGATTGTTCGACAGGCTTGTAAGTTCCTTTTTCAACCGGAACGTCACTGCCATCTGGAATCGTTTGCGCTCCGAATTTCTTACCATCTGAAACGTGAACATCGCCCGTGTCCGGGTCAATGGCCGTCACTCTGAACTCTTCGTTGTCCAGATAGAAAGTTTCGCCGACTGACAAATCTCCAACGGAAATGATTTGCGACTTTTTCTGTTTCAATGCGGCTTGGAACGATTTCGTGAATTTGTCCAATTTTGCTTCAGGACTTTCGCCTCGAAAATGCGCGCCCCTTGCTGTGACTGCGTTCTGCATTGCGGATTGCAAATCGTCAACCGTTGCATCCTCACCCATCACGCCATCACGTCGGAGCGCGTCCAGCATTTCATCCCAGCTTTGGCCTGTTTCGGAAAATACTTTCCTGGCAGATGATCCGCGCAATTCATCATAGGCTGAAGTGTAATAGCCTTCGGTTCCCGGATTTGCTTTGGACTTTGTGCGAATTGTTCCGCGAGATTGTATTTCGTCGATAATGTCCCAAGGGCGTTCGATGCCTTTGGATTTGACAACTTTTCCTACCTTCGCCTTTTCGGGAACGACGGCGGGTTCAACTGTTGCATTTTCTGCAAGAGTTGGTTCAGGAGTCGGCTTTGAAACAGGTTCAGAAACCGAAGGTTTGTAATTCAGTTCTTTAGCCGCCGCCATAGCCGCCTCTCTGGTCGGATAAACTTCGTGACCGTACGGTTGTTTCTCGCCCTCAAATTCGCCGAACCAAGTGAACCTCCAACCTTTGCCAGTTGGATCAGGACTGACCAATCCATAAGGCCAATCGCTGTGAACTGTGCCTTCAAATTGAACCGATGGTTGCTTTGAAATGGGTTCAGCCGGTGAAACCTTTAATTCTTCGGCCGGGATTGAGGGTTTGGGTAATTCACTTACGGTTTCGGGTGCGGCTTGCGTTCGTTCCGCCATGGGTTGGTTCGGCTCGGATGGTTTTTGTTCCAAGTCATTGCGGCTAATTTCTTCGCTTCTCGGAGCGACTTCCCCGCTCGTAGGTAGCTGTCCCGTATCTCCTCGCATTGTTTCGGCATTTGGTTCTCCTTGGGTTAACGGTTCTGTGATGGGTTTTTGAAGCCTGAATCCATAATTATCTGCAATTGCTTGAGGGTCGTCTTTAATTTTGCGTAGTAAGCCCAATTGCATGGACTCATCAAACGTAATTGTTTTGATCCGTTTTTTGTATTCCAATTCAGCAATGCGAGCGTCGGCTGCATCGAATAATTGCTCACGAGTTGCAGGCTGAAGTTCCGTAACCGGCTCAGTTTTTGGAATCGGAGTAAGTGACGGCGTTTCTGGAGGCGAAGTAGGCGCAGGCTCCCGGCCAATAGCTTTATTCCTTATCGCCCCCCTTTCGCTCGGCGTCAATTGTTCCCAAACACCAAGCGATAATCCTGCTGGCGGCATCCATTTTCCAGCCGGTTCTTCGGATTTTGGCTTTACATCAATCGGGATCATTGCTGGAACTTCTGGCGAAGCGGTGGCGCTCGGTGCTTCCGATGTCTTCGTAGGCAATGCTAAATCTTTGGTTAATCCGTGAGCTAATCCATAGCTGAATGCCGCGTTAATTAACATTTCCGTGGCGGCATCCTTTCGTTGTTTTGCCGGCAGGTCTGGGTCGAACAATTTTTCGGCAGCGGTGATTGCTCCCGGAACCGTTTGTGTCAGGAACAATGCCTGAACTGGTTTAGATGCGGCAAACGGGAATAAGGCAATGTTTTCAGGAGTAAGAAATCCCTCGACCAGGTTCTTTAACGGATTGCTTTCTAATCCAGCTTCTTCAAATCCAGTCTTTGGGAGCTTAATTATCGGTTTTCCGGGCTGGATTATTTCTTCGTAAGGGTCGTAGCTTTTGCCGCCAAATCTTTCCGTCCTATCAATTCCGGGAGGCGGTAATTGACCTAAAATTTGTCCAGCGGTGGATTGTTCCGGCGTAATCTTTTTAGCCAGATATTCCAACGCCATTCCGCCTGGCCCTCCAAGATATTCTCGATTCCTGAGTCCAAACCGTAAAAGCGGAGCGGCGACTTGGCCTGCGGCCTGAAATGGAATTCCAGCAGCAGAGCTTAGAATTTCGGCTGCGCTGGAATCCGGCTTTAATCCCGGCATGAATCCTTGCGCCAATGCTTGAGTAAACGCTGTATCGCCCGATGTAAATTGTCTGAAGCCTTCTTGTTCGGCCTGTCTCTGAGCGAAGTTTTTTAGTGCTTCAGAGGCATCAAAGGACTGATCTTCTGGCGGTGGGACTTCTTCGCCAGTCAGTGAGGCAGAAGCGGAGGGTTGGCTTTGAATCTTTGGGAATTGTTTGGCGAGAACGGACGAAATATCGTCCTGACTCATTTCATCTGGAAACGAGATGGTGCCAACATTAGGAACATCGACTTCAACTGGCATTGCATTTTTATGTTTTACTGAGGCTCAAGTTGCTGTGTGTCTGGATTCCAAGTATATCTCGGCAATCCGCCTTCACCAGTATCATTTGTCGCATTTCCGAGATTGCTCATGGGTAACGGGTTTGCCTCTGTTCCGAGAGCTAAAATGGCGGGGTCAAGTGGCGTTCCAGTGTAATCCCCAGATGAGAACGGATCATATTGTGGAGCAAGTGCAGCGGCGGCAGGAATGGCAGCACCGCCTCGGTCGCTTTCGGGTGGGGTTAATGAACCAGTGGTATCAACAGGCTGATTCCACACATCAGGCAGAATACTAGGCGCTACTGATTGGTTTGTAAGTGGATTAAACGTCGTTCCCTCTGGCGCCGGGAAAGTTGTTCCTTCTGGTGCCGGAGATAGCGCAGCGGCAGCGGGAGCGGGAGTTGTCGGAATCGTTGGTTTCGCTTGATATTCTGGTTTGGCAAGTGTCTCCCGGTTCCAAGACTGCAACTTGCCGATGTTGTCCGTGATCTCATTCCATCGAGCATTCCACCTAGCCTTATCTGCTGGATCATCATTGGCTGGATGAGCCATCAAAAATGCTCTATCTTTTTGAAGTTCGTTGATTTGTCGAGTTCTGTCTTTGACAAGTCCCGCGTCAGTAAGAGAAAGTTTTGACGGTGGCGGAAGAATTGCTGAGGTATCTAATGGAGTCGATGTTCCATCTGGATTGACTCGCAATGCCCTTCCTTGAAAATGCAATATCTGGCCCGCTGCATTTTTTGCTTCGATATTGAGTTGCTTAAGAATCGCGGCGGTTTGATTGGCGTCAAAAGTTTGTTGCCAGTGGCCATTTTGGTCTTGATGCCATTGGCCAGCCATGTCAATGCGTTGCTGAGATCGTGCTCCTTGTGCATTTCGCCAGTTCGTCAAATCGTTTTGCCGTTGCAGGGCAAAGGCAGCCTTTTCAGCATCTCCCTTTTCCTGAGCGGTAAATTTTTGACCGGCTAGATTCTGGTTAAAATTGGCGTTATTCTGACGCTGACGATCTTCTCTGGCTTTTTCCTGCGTCGCTAAAGCCGCGGCGGCGTTATGCTGGTTCAATCCAGCATAACCAAGCCCAAGTTGAGCATCATGCTGGCGAGCCTGTTCCGCGAGTTGATCGTAGCCAAGTTTAAGTTGATCGGCAGCGCGCCTTGCCTCCAACTGATGCTGTAAGTTGGCCAGTGAAAGCGCGGCAGCGGAATGGATGATTCCTTCCGTATCGAGGGGCCTGAGCCATGGTGCCAAGGTTGCCATAGGTTATCCGTATGTTGCGTAATCAGAAAATCCGCGTTTCGCCCAAGGGAATTTATCCCATGGATTCGCTCTCAATGGGATGCCTGAGCCTACGCCATAAGGCGAAAATGGAGACGCAGGAGCCGAAAATCCGCCTGTTGAAATGTTTCGATCTGGCGCAATTCCGGTAGCAAACCGATTTGTGCCAAATACTCCCGTTCCGCCTGCTGGATTTGGCCCGTTCACGCCACTGAGATACTTGTTGAAAAGCTGCTCCGCGTAACTGGATTGCGCCTGTGGATTTGGAGCCGAAGCGTTGATAGCATTTGTTTCGGCTAGGCCGATTTGAGTTTCGGGGCGCACGGTTTGGGTGCCTGATACCGTCGAAAGGAAAGGATTGAGTTGCTGCAAGCCTTGGGCCTGAATTTGTTCACTGGTCAAGCCAATGTCACGGAGACTTTTATTTCGAGCCAATCCGCTTCCTGGCATTCCGCTGGATATACCAAAGCGGGCTGCCGCGTCTTGAATGGCCGCTTGAGTGGCCGGCGAAAGTTCACCGTGAAGATTGCTCAAAATGTCCGCTGCCGCCGCTGAGTTGAGCTGCGGCAGAATCGGCACAGGCTTTTGAAGGTTTCCATATACATCAGGCACCCCGATTGGTCCTGGCACTTGTCCGAATGGCCCAGTTCCAGTTTGAGGCTGAGGATTGCTTGTAAAAACTGGATTTACAGGTTGCACAACCTGATTTTGAGCGGGAAATAAAGTTTGGTTTCCGAATATGTCGCGTCGTTGCCATACAGGATTTGAAACCTGTCCTTGTCCGGGCATTCCGATACCAACTCCTGGCGTGCTTCCAAACGGCAACGCGCTAGACGCGCCAAACGATTCAACGCGATTCCCAAACGGATCAAATACGCCTCCCGGTGGCGTATAATTCAAACCTTGTTGTCGAGGTCTTGTCGCTGCTGTTGGATAGGAAATTGTAGGCATAGGCAATCCTCAAAAAGCGCGTTGTCCAGAATAAAAAGCCGTTGGCTGAATGTTAACCGGAACTTGATCCAATGGAAATTCGTCGTCCATGGAGTAATTCAATTCTGAAAAGGCAAAGTCTAGTGATTCGCGGGCATTCGTTGCATCGCCAGCTTCGCGGAATTTGATCGACTGAATGGCGGCTTTCAGGGCTTCCAGATTTTCAATCAGGACAAGATCGGCGTCAACGCGAGCGGGAACAAAAGCGAGCTTGATGAGCGCGACGATACTGCGCGAGGTTCCGCAACTGTTTTCGTTGCAAAAGTTTTTGAACTGATAACGGGCAAGGGATGGATTGGTTTCGGATGGTTCAAGGATGGATACATCCTCAAGAACATGCTTGGTCGCATCATAAGCATAAAGTCGAACATCGCTGTTGGTTTCATCTTTCAGCACTCGGTCAATGCGGCGAACGTAAAAGTCAGTCGAGGCAAACGGCATAGCCAAATTTAAAATCACGCCATCAGACCATGTTCCATCTGCATTCTTGTGCCGGATGGTTTGTCCGTTATTATCCTCGCCAAATATCGTCACCGTTTTGCCAACGTCAGCTTGAACGGAAATGTAGGCGCGAAGCAATCTGCCTTCGCCCATGATGTCGGAGTAAACAGGCGTTTTGCCATTGGCTGTTATGCGAGATTCATTCCAAATCCATCGGTTAGGGCCATTGAGGCCGCACCAGTAATCTTTGCGTTCAAGCATGGACTCGTAGAAATTACGAATCGGAACCGGGCGATTGCAGAGATTGACCTTTCGGACATTGCCGACGTAACGAGGAAATACGACGCAGCCACGCTTGATGCAGACATGGATTGGGACGATTAGACCAGGCCAGTCCCCGCGTCTCATTAGCAACTGTGTGGCTTCATTGACCAGAGATCGGAATTGAGCAGAGTTGGTACACGCACCTGCAATACTCGATAAAGAGCTTTGTCGCGCCTCAAGTAGTGTAGCAAGCATCGGCTTAGTAATCCTCCTGATTCATAATTAAATCAAGCCTTTTCAAAGCGGGTAGGTTCTTCCAGCGCCAGAGTTCCAAAGAAAATCCGAAACTGTTGGGCAGATTGACGATAACCAAATTCCCACTTCATCAACCACAATTTGAGTATCAATGACCGGATCGCCGCATTCAGCAGTGATCGTAAATTGCGCGTTTGTCACGCTGGTAAGATTCGCCTGAAGTGCGGAGACAATAGTTGGCCCCCCATTCATTCTCAGGCTTACGAATTGAGTATTTCGGTCGTAGGACAGGTAAAAGAAATTCCACGCGTTCTGAATCGGGGTGAATGGAGGGACATTCACAAAACTGCTATTTGTGCCGTCAAAGACCTGGGCTAGCGACGTGCCCTGAAAGACTTGAAAGATTACCGATTGTCCACCGTTGAGTTGCAGCGTAAAAATCAATTTGTCATCGAACACTGGAACTGTAGCCCATTTGAACCAACCGCTAATCGAAATTCCGCTGTCACGATAGGCCAATGCTGATGTTACGATTGATTGAAGTGACTGCGGAAATCCACCCGGCGCTGGCGCGGTGAATTCAGCCCCAAAGTGGATAATGCCTGAAACCCTGGAAATTGATCCAGTCCCGCTTGTTATTTCCGCTAACTGAATGCCGCTTACGGCATCAACTCGAACCCCCGACGCTTCTTCCATTTTCCACCATTCCTGAAGCGCGCAATCCAGCAAAATGCGCCTAAATCCAGTTGCGTAAGTGTAAGGCCCAACGCCAGCAATCGGTAGAACCGTGATCGGCAACAGGCTTGTCGAATAATCGTTCAAGCATGAATCGCCCGATGCCCAATTCGGATCACACGTCGGTGGATTTGATAGCGGCAGCGGTTTTGCCCAATCTCGAATGCAAAAATCTCCTCGGTATCTAATGATGGTTTTTACCAAATTGACGCACGTATTCGGGGTCGGCGCGAACAGCCACGCACCGAGAAAATCGTAATATGGATCAAGCGCGGACAGAGGCGGCGTCAATGGCTGGCCAAGAACTCCTGTCGCATTGCACGACGCTGAAGCGTAAGCATCTTGGATCGCTGGTAGCGGCGGAATAACGGCTGGCTGACTTGGGCAATACTGAACAATCTTTTGATCGCTTGGGCGGTAGGTAACGTCAACATCGAAAACGCCGCTTGCCCATGCGTAAACGTCTGGATTCACGCCAGCCCATAGAGCAATTAAATCGTCCTGAACGTCCTTGGCGTCGTATGGGTCTGAAAGCGTTATGTCCCACGATCCATGGAATATCGCTTCCGAGATATTGACCTGAAAATCAATGTCCACATGGAAGTGGACATTG
>Ga0247686_1000003_pt1 | contig 69682 bp, 93 predicted proteins | sample CNK27_metaG_FD_182717 | JGI IMG/M metagenome (GOLD analysis project Ga0247686, IMG submission 182717) | Soil microbial communities from Purdue University Martell Research Forest, Indiana, United States - CNK27 | ecosystem: Environmental > Terrestrial > Soil > Temperate forest > Bulk soil...
TAGCCCCTATCAGCGACCCCCCAGCACCGGGGGCACCCCTCATGGCAAATCGTCCTGTCCCTCCGACTCCAACTCCGTCCGCGGCCCATTGCGATAAAGCTCGAGAATCCGCTCCAACTGCGCCGGCTGGATGCAATCGGCAAGCAGTTTCTGCGCGCTCGCCTGCTGCTCAAGTGTCGTTTTGGTCACATCCGCCTGCAACACGCGTGTCGTATGCGTCGACCAAGCGATCAAAGCGAAGATCACACAGTTCATCAACACCAACGCGAGCAACGCCGGTTGACTCTTCAAACCTTCGATAACGCTTCGCGCCGTTGCCCCGGCTTCGTCGATTGGCCCATTCACCTCACTCTCCAATAGGATGGGCCGGCAAACGGGGTTAGGAAGCCCGAGCCAGCCCACCGTCGGCCCCCAGATCAGGAACTACTTCCCAATCCCCCCCAACCTTTACGTCTTCGGTCCAGGTTCGCTGCCACCCGGAAAATATCCCCATCCGTAGTCAGGATGATACGCCCACCCACCCTCATCGGGAGGAGGCTTCGCGGCACCATCCGCCGGTGGCGCAGGCGGAGGCGGCAGCACAATCGGCTGCTCCGGATGCCCTGGCCGCGGCCAGATCGTGACCGGTGGTCCGCCCGGCTTGTAGGGCGGCAACACGATGGGGTTGGACGGAAACCCGGGCCCCTGTGACGGATAGGGCGGTTGCCCCGGCAACCCTTGATCGGGATAGGGCGGTGGTGCACCGCCCCAATAACCTGGCGGTCGACCGCCCGGTGCGATCGGGTGCGAGGGATGCCCCGGCGAAGGCCAGATGCCCGGAGGCTGGCCCGGAAGCCCTTGATCCGGATACGGTGGAGGTGTACCACCCCAATACCCCGGAGGCTTTCCAGGAAGACCTTGGTCGGGATACGGCCCGCCCGGTGCGATCGGATGCCCCACACTCGGACCACCCGGCATCGGCCCGCCGCCGATACCTAACTCCGAATAGAACAAAACGCCCTGAAATATAACCGGTACTGCTGCCATGATGTCTACCCTTTCATGGTCACTTGCGAGCCGATCTACGCCTCGGCCCATGGCGATTCACCTCATCAACCGGCTGTCCCGGCGCCGACGTGGGCGCCAGAACATTAACGGTAGAAATTAACGCCCTACCGCCACGCCGTCGGCACCGAGCTTAAATCACGAAAGCCACAATCCGTCCTCGCGGACGTCGCTGTGTCTGACCTGCTGCCACCCACCGGCGTCTTCCTCCCGGCGGTAATTGGTAAACATCGTCGCATCGTGATCGGCCTGGTACCACCACCCAGGAAAATACGGATCATGCCGCTCAAGCCGCGCCAAAGTGTTCACCTCCCAACTAACATTCCCGGTTTCCTCGATATGCGCGATGCATTCGTGCTGCATGGCATCGGCGAACGGCACGATGAACGCCCGCGGCACCACCATGACCCCGCCGCACCAGCGCCAGCACGGAAACGCATCGTCGTAAACATAATCCTTGCCCCAGCAGCCGGGAATCGCGATGGCGTGCTCGGTCTCAGTCCGTTTAAGAAAAGATTTAACAATATCGACCGTCATACCGGGTAGATGAAAAATGCCGTAATCGATCCAGACGAACACCTTACTGTGTGGATCATGCTGCGCCGCCTTGCGCAAGCACTCAGTCTTTTCAGCTTGAACAATGTGATAATACAGTGAATTTTTCTGCGGATTATCGGCCACCGAATGCGTAAACGTGTGTTTATGCTTGACCAGATAGCCGTACAGCCAGCAATCCTCAACCGTGCCGTTAAACCGGATCGCTGGTGCTGCCTGACACAACTTGGCGCCAAGCCGGTGATAATCACGTTCACTGCGTGGATTGTCGGGTATCGGCACATAGGCCGTGACGATTCGGCTCATGTTCGCTTTCCCTCGCCTAGAAATAGAATCACCTCGTCAAGCCGCATTGTAGCGTACCACGCCTCGCAGTCACGCACGCCATAGCTGAGGACCAACGATTTACCGTCACGAACATAGGCCAGTCCGGCGCAAAACTCGATCTGTTTGTCGTGAAAGCAAAACGGCGGCGAGATCGACCAGATCTTGCCGACAGCATCCAGCAACACGAACCGGTGCTGGTAGTACCGTGTCGACCGGCCGGGGATCTGCCCGGCTTCATGAACGACGCAGAGGTACATATCCGGCCCGACCCGCACCACTTGCGACGACCCGGACAGATGCGATACATCTATTTTCGTGTCATGCCGGACAAGTTCACGACCTTGGGAGTCCACCAATGTACCAAGTCGATATACAAAACGCAGTCCGTCAAGTTCGTGTGGATACGCCGCCTTGTAGTCAGCCCACGGCATCCAATTCTTTTCATGATAACGATCTTTTGGCCGAAGCACTCGCCAGTCTGATCCGTAGGTCCATCCTTGGTCTGCGAGAAAAACTTTTGCTAGAACTTGCTCGCACCATCCTTCACGGTTCAACTGACGCACAGTTGATAGCGTATACAACGCTCCAGCGTGTCGAAAAAGACGAGAGTCCTCCAAGCCCAGCACCTGATCATATTCGCGCCCGAGATTGGTAGGCTCGGCTATTTCCCGAAAACCAGCACGAAGACCACCAATAAAATTACGAGTGCGAATAGGATTTGCAGCAGATATATCGGCATTGGTCTCCCCGATCAGATAGCGTCCAAGCCCGTCGATGTGATAGTTCACGGTGCGAACCAGAAACGTCAGCTCCCCCGTTTCGTCGACGATCGCCGACGGATTCAGCGCCACCCAGCCGGGATCGGGCGAAAACGGAATCTTTACAGCATCGAATGACGGCACAAATTTGGACAGCTTGTCCAAGTACCAGAATGAATTCGCTCTGGCCTGGCTGCTACCCTCCAAGACCAGCTGATTGACCACCTTGGCGCCGCGATCGCGTTGACGCCTGTCATAATACGCGGCTATGCCGAATTCTTCACGCGCGCCATAACGGTGCGCCCAGTCGTTGACGAACAGCAGCTCGCCAGAAGGTGGCGGAATCTCCATCGCCGGTACCGAAAACAGCAGGCTGGTGAGGTTCTGCCCCGACGCCCGGAACCACCGCGCCAACGCCAATAACGGCTCGACCCGGTGTGGCCGCATCTCATAAGCCCGCAGCATCGTGAACACGAAATCGCGGATCAGCCCGATCTGCTCGTAACACAGCCCGAGCTGATACTGCGCAAACCAGCACTCTTCCGGAAAGCCTCCCAGCTCCACCCGCATCGAATAATGCTTAGACGCAGTGGCAAAATCCTTCTTATCGAAATACGACTGTCCCAAGTAAAAATGATAACGCTGGATCAACCCAGGATCGGTCTCCGTCGCCAACGCATTGGTTAAAAGAGCAATGTCGCGATCATATTTTTCAGGGCGATTAGCGCCATCAGCATAGTCAATGAAACGAGCGCCAGTAACAAGGCCAGCAGAGCCGATGTCCAAATATTCATGGGTGACTCCACGATAGACACCCGAGGCGTGCCGGTTGACGATGCGCCGATTGGCGTAACTAACGGCACCCCCTGTCTGCAGCATATCGTAACTAAGCCCACCGTTAAGCTGTTGCTTCCAGGCTGGGTCGTCAACACAAAGCTCCATATCCGCGTCTGCGAGCAGCGCAAAGTCCCAGTTAATGTCACTATGTCGCGCAGCCTCCAAGCCGGCGTTGCGCGCCTGAGCAAAATCCTTAAATGGGGTGAAATCGACATGAACCGGCTTGTTAACGCTCTTGAACGCCTGGGTGATCTTCGCCATGGTGTCATCCGTCGATCCGGTGTCGACGACGACAGCGCCATCAACGTGTGGCAGCAGAGATGTGATGAGACGGTCGATAATTTTCGACTCATTACGAACGATTCCGTTCCAGATCAACCTCATCCTGGACCACCCTCCGGCGGACGTAAACGCTGTCCTGGTTGCTGCGAAATTTGATTTCCCACAACGTGTGTTTGCATCGCTGATTGTTGATTCGGCCGCTGGGCCTGTGCCCCTTGCGCCTGCGCGGCGCGCTGTGCTATACCGCCAGCGCTAGGTCCGGTCTGTGCAGTGGCGCCCCCCGGACCCGGCGGTGGGTTGTTTCCTTCTGATAACGTCTGTGCGTTCGGTTCTTGGCCAGTCGGGCTCATGCCATGACTGGCCAAGAGACCGGCCGTCAGCTCCTTGGCGATCTGCTGCACACCCAACTCGACACCCTGCTGAATCCCCTCATCGACCTTCTGCTCAAGCGCCTTGCCCTGGCCGCCAGCCTCCTGCTCTTTTTCCTTCTTTTCGAGGGCTGCATCGTCCGGGACGACCTCCTCGCCATCGAGGCCGATGGTCTGCGCCACCGACCGCAGCACGGCGCCGCGGCCCTTGATGCCGACGATGTGCATGTCGGTCGGGTTGTTGGTGTGCTGCAGGAATTCGAGCTGGCGCTGCCGCTGCGTCTCACGCTGGACGGCAACGTTCACGCCTTGGACGCTGACATCCTCTTCGCCGCTGAGGAGGCCCGTCGTATCGGTCAGGAGAATGAGGTCGACCAGCTGCTGCAGAGCCGGTTCAAATATCTCGCGATCGATGTTTGCAGCGACCGTCTGCAGGATTTTGCTCGCATTGCCCATGAGCATGGCCAGGCCGGACGCCGTACGACCCGCGCCGCCGCCCGCCTGTCCACCGATGTACTTTGGAATCGCACTAACGTCATCACTGAGATCGACAAACGCTTTGAAGACCTCAAGCAGCTGCTGGGCGATACCTTGCGGCTGAAAGAACTCAACGGGAGGCTTCGCATTGTTGCCCACCGGATCGTTGCGAACATGCCATCGCTTCCACGGGTACAGCTCATCGGTGTTGTCCTCCGGCCGGCAGCGGTCGTCATTGACGACCACCTGCGGCCCGGACGCAATCGACATGTTGTTGACGAGGCTGCGCAGCGTCGCATTGGCAACACTCTGCAAGTCGGCAACGAGATCGACCAAGCCGTTGCCCACCGGCGTGCCGGGGACCTTCTCGAAGCTGGTGATGAAGTAGTTATGACGCGATCGCGGCGACGGGTTGAGGTTGACCTTGATGACATGCGGCCCGAGACAGTAGGCGTCAATATGGTAGTCCCGGTACGGATCCTCGACACCCTGAACGCCATAGTCCAATAGGCATTCACCAAACACGTTACCGTGGAACTCGATCTGGGTGATCATCCCCGACCGGTTCCAGGCCGGATTCTCCCGCGACTCGAGCACAGCCCGCTCGGCGTCGGTGGTGTCCCAATAATCGTAATATCCGCCACGGCCGTAATCCTGGAGGGCCGCATAGACCTCGGCGGTGTTGTACCCCGGCAGATCGAGGAGCGCGTTGATCTCGGCGCGGGTGAGCTGGCTCTTCTCGATGACATTGGCATTAGCGATATCGGCGACCCCCGGCGTCCACCAGATATCGAACGGGCTGACCCGCGCCCACATCATCTGTGGAATCTGCTGGATGGTCGGCTTCCCCCCGCCCTGCGGCCACATCACCTTGGGCATGATCTTGACCATCGGGCCCTTCAGCACCGCGAAGGGAAACACCGGCAGGTCAACCAGGAACTCCGCCAGCGCATGATAGAATAGACCCTCGCGCAGATACGTCTCGATCCTGTCCTCGGCGATCTGGGCCTGCTCGCGCGCCTTCTTTTTGGCCTGCTCCTCGGCCGCCTCGACGAGCGCCATCCGCCGCTCCATCTCTGCCTCGATCGGCGGCGGCTGCCCCGTCGTCTGGATGATCATCTGGTGCTCGTGAGCGAGCAGCCGGTTGATCGACTGCAGAATCTGCGGCGGGACCTCGACATAGGCCGGCGGCTTGATCGCATACGGCTTGTCGGCGCCGAGATAGACGTCACGCAGAAGGCTCGAAGCCGCACGGCATTTCTGCGCGGTGAGGCGGGCATAGACCTGACTGCCGCCGAATTTCTTGATTTCGTTCAGCTGCGTCGGCGAATACTCACCGTTGAACGTCCGCATGGCCACGAGCAACCGCTCCGACCAGCCCGACTCGGCGGTGTTGCGATGGTTGCGGAAGATCTCGAATTGGCTGCGGATGTAGCCAACGAGCTGCGTCGGGGCGGTCTGCTGCTGTTGCTGATACGCAGCCGCTGCCGCCTGCGAGCGCTGCAGTTCCTGGGCTTCCAGCATCGCCGGGGTCGCAAACTGCAAAACACCGCGCTGGCCTATCGATGAGGTCGCGTCTACCATGCGAATCGCGTTACCAGAAAAGTCTGAAGAAAGTATTAAATGTCGCAGACCATCTACGACCCGGTCCAATACCACGACCCCTACGATATCGACGAGATGACCCTGGTCAAACTCGCCAAAGAACTTGTCATGAATATCCGGAATTATAAGGATATTTTCAGGGATTTCGGCATTTCCGAAGACGATTATGTGATTATCGAAAAGAACCCGTTTTTCCGCAAAGTCCGTGAACAATTCACCCTCGAATGGAACGCCGTCGGCTCGACCAAGGATCGCACCACGCTGCAGGCGCAGGCCGCCTGGGAACAGCTGATGCCCGTGCTGGTGCGCCGGGCGCTGCGCGAAGACACCAATATCGGCGCGTCGACCGATGTCGGCAAACTGGTGATGAAAGCCGCCGGAATCGGCGATAAATCCGAAGAAAAGGGCAACGCGGAGCGATTCGTGATCCACATCGACATGAGTGCCGGCAGCGACACGCCGGCGGTCGAGCATTACAACAAAAGTGTCGTCATCGATGTCACCAATGGCGGAATCGACGCAATCGGAGAAGGCAATGGCGAAACTGTCGACGAAGCAACGCAACGCCCTACCGACAAGCGCTTTCGCGTTACCCGGGAAGGGTCAGGGGAAATCGGGGAAAGGGAGCGGCAGCTATCCCGTGAACAACCCAAGCCACGCCCGCAACGCGTTAAGCCGGGTCGCGCAGCATGGCACACCATCCGAGAAAAAGGCAGTGCGGGCCAAGGTGAAGGCTAAATATCCAGCAATCGGAGAATGATATGGCGGACGTGGCGGATATGGACATCGGCGACGCTGTCGCGGCGATGCGCGATGGCAAGAAGGTCAGCCGGCGCGACTGGGTCGGCCTGTGGATGGCCATGGGTCATGGCGGCGGCCAGGGCGTCGATCACCTACGGCTATACGAGATCGCGGGCCCACCCGAAGGGCTGCTGGCCAGCTCCATGGACCAGTTCGATGTCCTCGGCCAGGACTGGTACGTCGTTGAATGAGCATCGAATTCACGGCACCGCTGACGATCGCGCGGTTCATGCGGTCGGCCGCCTTCGGGCGACTGATCGCCGGCCCGGTCGGATCCGGCAAGACCACCGGCTGCGTCATGGAATGCCTGCGTCGGGCGATGGGGCAGTCAAAGGCCAAGGACGGCATCCGCTACACCCGGTTCGCCTTCGTCCGCCAAACGTTGAAGCAACTGAAGGATACAGTACTTAAAGATGTAAACTCCTGGCTCGCCGGGCTCGGCGAGTGGAAGGTGAGCGACGGGACCTATTATTTAAACTTTGGCGATGTCAACAGCGAGTGGATATTCGTCCCGCTGGAAAATTACGACGATCAAGCCCGTTTATTGTCGATGCAGCTGACGGGGGCTTGGATATCCGAAGCGATCGAGTGTAATTTCGACATCCTCCCCGCTGTCAGCGGCCGTATCGGTCGTTACCCGTCAGGTAACAGGGGTGCCCCGACTTGGATGGGCATCATTGCCGACACGAATCTGCCGGTCGAAGGGAGCGACTGGTGGAAATTCATGACCCAGCCGCCGCCGAACTGGCAGATCTTCATCCAACCCGGCGGCATGACCCCCGATGCCGAGAATTTAAATTATCTGCTCCAGACCGAAGAAACGATACGTCTGCCCATAAATCACCCCCGCCGACTCGCGCAGGGGCGACGTTACTACGAGCAGTTTGTTGAAATGTACGGGTCCGAGCACCTGTGGGTTCGACGCTATGTAGACGCCCAATTTGGGGACGACCCCTCCGGCGAGGCCGTGTTCAAGGCTTCGTTCAAGTCGAATTTCCATGTGGTGGAAGACACCCTGATCATCCCCGGCTATCCGCTGATCATCGGCCAGGATTTCGGCCGCAACCCGTGGAGCCTGATCTGTCAGGTCGACCATATGGGCCGGCTGCTCGTGCACAAAGAAATTCCAGCAACCAACGTAGGCCTGGAGAAGCACGTCGAACAGAGCCTCCGCGGGGTTCTGTACCGCGAGGAGTTCATAGGCCTTAAAGTCATACTGGTCGGCGATCCGTCCGGTGTCGCCAAGGGCACTATTGCCGAAGAGTCGAGCTTCGAGGCCTTGAAACGGATGGGCCTCCCTGCGTTCCCAGCTCCGACCAACGACATTGACCCGCGCCTTCGGGCCGTCGAAGCGCTGCTCGGGCGGCAGACCAATGGCGGCCCGTCGCTGCTGATAAGCCGGCGAGGCTGCCCATTTCTGACTCGCGGGATGTCGGGCGGGTACCGTTATACGAAACACAAGGATGGCGCTCTCAAGACAGTGCCGGAGAAATACGACCGCGAAGGATTTTCGCACGTCGCCGACTGCCTGCAATATGTCTGTCTGGTCGTCCACGGCAACCTCGTGTTTGAATTTTCCAAGCGGTTAGCCGCGATGGGGATGAACAGGGCGGCCAACCGGCCACGCATCAGCGCGACCGGCTGGACGTGAGGGACGCTCTACAGTACCGAGTCACTACAGTCGGCCGGCACGCTTCGGCGGTGCGGAACAATTCGACGTCGACGGCACGCTCTGGGTATCCGGGTCGATTTGAGATGCCGGCACGCTACGCGGCATCGGGTCGTTATCGCGGGATAGGCACGCTGCCGAAGCCAGGATCACTTTGTTCGGTTCGGCACACTCTGGTGGACGGGTCGATACTGTTACTCGGCACGCTCTGCAATTCCGGACCACTGCGTTCTGCCGGCACGCTACATCTTGGCGGGTCAATTCTAGACAAAGGCACGCTTCGGGCTCCCGTGGCATTCACAATGCCAGGCACGCTATTCAGTGAGCGGATCTATTCCCTCCTTCGGCACGCTGGCCGTGACCGGGTCACTATTTAGAAGCCGGCACGCTACGTTTACGATGGGGCATTAACGGGCCCGGCACGCTCTCCTAGGTACGAGTCATTTGACGTTGACGGCACGCTGCGCGTCACCGGGTCGTTTAAATTATGCAGGCACGCTTGTTGGCTTCCGGGTCGTTACAACCAAAAGGCACACTTGCAGGGCCAGGGTCACTGCCAATAACAGGCACGTTTATTTATTCACGGCATCGAGCAGCAAGTCAAGAATCTTCCGCCGATCATCTGTGGATAATTTATAGCCGTAGCCCCAACAGGTTAAGATCTGAACGTTGTACGGTGCGAGTGCACGCCGCAGTCGTGAAATGTGCACCTCGAGGCTGTTGGACGTTCGTGTGGCGTCTTTGGCAAATGACGGGTGCTGCAGCAGCGAGAGTAAAATATTGATTTGAACTTTGGTGATGCCGAGCAGCTGCTGCACAGCAACGATAAAATCCCGTTTATTTTCATGGATGATTCGCGACAGCTGCAGCGCACGTTGATCGCGGGGGAAGCCCGGTGGCCAGTCAGCCCGCGGCAGGCCGGTGAGGTCTCCGGTGACGACGGCGGCCTCGAAGGTCTCCCGCAGCTGCGCGGCGGGCACGCGAACGGCACGCGCAATGGCAGCGAGTGGGACGCCTTCGTCGGCGAGGGCGAGCGCTATCGCTACGATATCGTGGGCCTGGCAGTCATGCATCCCCCAAACCTAGCTTGGAAGATGCACGACCACAAGTCGCTACGTGGTGTCGGGATACTTTGTGTGAAAAGGCACGCTGTTTGATCCGAGGGGCGCTATCACACGCAGGCACGCTGCTGGATGACGGGTCGTTATATTCACACGGCACGCTGCTGCGTCTAGGGTCGTTGCTAGATTTCGGCACGCTTCCGAATCCCGGGCCAATAGCGGGCGACGGCACGCTTTGTAATCGCGACACGCTACCGCCATGAGGTTCTCTACTGTGGTTCGGCACGCTCGCCGACGCCGGGACACTGAGGTGCTTCGGCACGCTCCACAACTCCGGGGCATTCACATACTCCGGCATGTCGACCGGTGGACGAATCTTCAGCAAGGGAAGAAGACGCATCCTTCGCCTCACGGCACGCCGACCGGCCGGCGCCTGCCGCCTTCAGGGCGGAAGCTTGGCATCGCATAAAATGGCTTCACGCAGCTCTTTGGCGAATTGCTGCAGTTCGCCGTGGATGCTGTTCATACGGGCCATGTCACGAGCGGTTGGTTCGGTGTTAGGATCGAGTATGGTCATGACTGAGGACCATAAATGCTGTGAACCGGCGAAAAACGCTATGCGGCAGATATCACGCATGTTGTCTGACATGTCGGCCGGCAGGCACACGCTGTTGAACGTCAGCCAGCCGCCTTGAACCAGGACGCCGCGGTCGGTCAGTTCTTCCGAGATACGAGCGGCGATACGATCGAGATCAGGACGTGCCATTGTAAACTCCCTTGCTGCCTGAACACTAGCGAGTTCGACGACGGCGTTCAAGCTGTTTTATGTGGGTCGATCATGATACTACTCCATTTCCATTGTCATTTTGTATATTTTATACAATTTGTATTACGTTCTAGTAGATCTGGACGTTTTGTACAATGTTGCTAGGCCATCTCACACGGATACGTTAGTAAGTTTATACCTTTTTGTTTTTTGTGTCACACGAGTACGTTAGTAAGTTTATACCTTTTTGTTTTTTGTGTCGTGTGAATTTGTGGGTCACCTCATCATAACGCGCGCGGGGGTGGGCCGGTCCAGGGTGGGGTGGGGCCAGCGACGGTGGCCGAACACCAGAAGGTGTGGTGTCCGAACACCAGTTCAGTAGCAGGGAAGTCGCCGAAGGACTTTCGGCTACTAGCCTTTCAGCAAATCGGTAATTAGGTATATGCTAGTAGGCTAAGTGCTTGAAATCATTGGTGTTTTAGACCTCACTAGTTCACTAGATCGCGATTCCGGAACAACACCCCCTTTTTCTAACGAGGGGGGGAACGCCATTGGCCGGCACGCCCGTTCTGTTCTTGTTCTGTTTGAATAGTTCAATAGAACATTTTACCATAATAATATATATTTCGTGTGCAAGATAGTAGTATTATCGTACTAAACTATTGATCTAATTGATGGTAAAGAAGAAAACGTGATCAAATATATAGGCCTATTCATGCCTACGAAAAATTCCCCCTAAAACATGTGACTGTTGTTCCAAACTCGCTACTAGTGAACTACTGAAAGACCCGATCGCGTCAGGTCTATGGGGCCGGGTGCCGTTCACGCGATTCCAGCAAAAGGTATTAAAATATTGTTGTACAATCGGAAAAATCTGCTACGTTAGGTGACAGTTGGAAAGGAAATACGTAAGGAGAACACCCCATGACACGTACAGAAATTCGCGTCGGACAAAAGGTCGTCGTCAAAGGTTCATGGCTTGCCGCATGTGGCTTCAACACCGTCGAAAATACGGCAATGGAGGTGCTCCGGGTTCTGCCACGCGCATTGCCCGATGGCACACGCTTTTATGAGGTCAAGCGGCCCGATGGTGCGACATGGCTGGTTAACGACTGGCGTATCGTCCGCTAGCACTACGCGCGCGCCGCGATGTGCGGCGCGCTTCAACGCACGAAGGAACGAATCCTATGAACACCGCATATTATGTTTTCACCTCTGGTCTGCCCGGCTGTCTGCCCGATTATAACAGCGGCGCAATGGCGTTCACCACGCGACGCGACCTCAGTCGCGCCATTCGTGCTGAACTAGAAATACTCAACTACCCCAAATCATGCTTTGCTGATGTGTGCATCGAAAAGCTTTGGGGATTCATCAAGCGCCATGGTTCCAGCACCGCGCATCGTGCCGTCTATCACGGCGATCGTGTCTTTGAAATGCATGGTCTGACCGAATCCGAGTACAACGCTATGCTTGACGCGGACTGCGCATAAGGAACGAATCCCATGTTCAACATCTCGTATTCCCGCAACGGCGCTATGCGCTTCCTGAAGATCGGTCGGTTTTGCTTTCAATTCTGCATCGCCACCGCTTATCGCCCCTTGAAAGGAATTTGACCATGCCTGCCGGTTGGGACGTTCACACATTGCAGCATGTCGCCATGCTGTTATTTTCCGATCAGGAGGCACAGTCGTGGTTCCGCTGTGCTTGCCATGGCTACGCCCAAACCCTCTATGACGAAATGCCGATGCTCGTTTGGTGCTGATATAAAAGGAATGAATGTGATGACAATCCAAGTCGAGACCTTCACGGCTCCCGCTTATTGGGCAAGCGCTCTGATTAACGGCGACACGACCGGTATGGAAGATAAAGAAATTGCCACTATGGAGGCATGGTGCGAGTCAATCGCACCGTGGGAAATTATCGATGTTGTCGATAACTGCGAGCCCTATTTCACATGGGATTACGCCCAATACGAATCCGGCATCTATGGTGGCGACGTTCTAGACTACATCGCCCATAAAAGGTGAGGTGCTGACAGCGTGAACGGCAGGGCTCCTGCCGTTCAAGCGGTCCGCAATCATGCGGCGACCGATAGCAAAGGCTTGAACAATGGAAATCAACGTCACGCACATGGTCGATGATGCCGACAGCATGATCGATCTTTCAGGTTCCGTCATGGAACACGGCGAAAACGCCAGTAAGATAACGTGGAACAATGCGCTCGATTACGGCCGCAATCATCCATTGCTCACCACCGATGATGAACGCGACGACGCACGCAATCACTTTGCCGCATTCGGTGCGTGGTCGCGCGACGACATTGCCGCGTGGTCGGATGACGAATTGCAAGCCATCACATGTCAGGATGTCGCCGCGGCAATCCGTGAAATGAACGACATCTCCGACGATTACGCCCATTATGAACGTCTCTGCGAAGAGGGTGTTTGCGACGGCCGGTTATTCCGCGGCATCGACGGTGAATGGTATTTCCACTTAGGTTGTTAATCGCAGTGTGCTGACAGTGTGGACGGCACCCCCCATGCCGTCCAAGCGGGCCGGTCACTCGCTAGCGCTAAGCCGGATTCGACCGCGTAGGGAGGCCGCTGATGCGTTCTAGCGACCTCCCTGCTACGGTCATGAGGCTCACAAAAACGCGCATCCTGCCCCCCTTAGAACGCCAGGACGGGCTTTCGGTATCATGGCATGGTGGCGTGATGATTGTACACGGTCACGGCGCCCATGCGTTTGCGTATGGGGAGGCTGTCCTAGGGCGGAGCCTCCCCTGGAACGCATGGACGGCTCCACGCGAGCGGGTTTTGATGCCATCGCGTGAAGCGCGGTGGTCCGTGTGTTTCGCTCACGGCTCTTGCCGCCGCATAACCTACGGTGCTGACCATGTCGTCGGTATCGCTGCCCGCACGCCGCATCGCGATTTGGTCCGCAGGGGCGATGCCGTCAGCAAGTAGAACGCGCGCCGCGTCAAGCAGTGGTTGCGTACTGGCGTTCAAAATCTGCCGCTCGCCATAGTGTGCCGCGTAGGTCGGTCCGCGTGAGGTGTATTTGCCAGTCGGCGTAACGACGATGATGTGCATGAGCAACCTCCATTGCTGTGCGCAAGCTTACACCTCGCAACAGCGGCCCACACATCATGAAAAAATTTTAGTACAAACGGAAAAAGTCATTGACAATCGGAAAAGCTAGGCCTAGGTTTACATCGTGAACGCAACACAGGAAGGAACACACAAATGAGTTTGTTGTTCAAGCAGCTAAACGAAGCGGAGCAAGCAAAAGCGCGGCAATGGGCGCGCGACAACTACCGGAAATTTTCGCCCATCAACGGTATCTGGCATCCCATCGTTCGGGAGGAATGCGCCAAGATCAATGCGGAAACCGAGTCTTTGCCACGTATGGATTGATTGCAGTCTATGGCCATGCCGTTGCATGGCCATAAGCGGCGATCATGCCGAGCAAGGGTAAACCCACATGAACATGCTTTACACGCAATCCGCTCGTTTCGACACCGGTCACGCTCTGACCGAAGATGAACTATTCAAGCTGGCACCGTCGGTGTTCGCCACCGATGCGCATCATTCCCGCTCCGAACGGTTCGCACCGGTGCCGACCATCGACATGGTGCGCGGCTTGCGCAATGAAGGTTTCTGCGTCGTCGGCGCCAAACAGGCTGTCGCGCGCGTTGACGATAAGCGCAACTACACCAAGCACATGTTGCGTATACGCCACATTGACGACATGCGGCATCACAAGGTCGGTGACACGGTTGCCGAAATGTACCTGAAAAACGCCAATGACGGCACTTGCGCTTATGAACTGATGGCGGGCTTGTTTCGCATCCAATGCCTCAACAGCTTGGTTGCGCAGACCGATACGATCGACAGCATCAAAGTTTACCATAAGGGGCGAGCGCTTGAACAAGTCATTGAAGGCACCTACCGCGTCATCGGCGAATCGCAGAAACTACTGGACAATCGCGAGCGATGGGGCGACCTCCAGCTTAACCACGGTCAACGCAATGCCTTCGCCGAAGCCGCTCACGTATTACGATTTGATTTGCAGAACGAATCGGACGCGGCACGCGAAACGCACGCAATCAAGCCAACGGCATTGTTAAGCCCGCGCCGCTTTGACGATCAAGGTACCGATCTATGGACGACCTTGAACGTGGTACAGGAAAATTGCATGCGCGGCGGGCTGACCGGCATCGGTCGTGACGCCAATAATCGGCGCCGTCGCACCACGACACGGGAGGTGAAAGGCATCGATCAGGACGTCAAGCTGAATAAGGCATTGTGGGTTCTGACCGAGCGCATGGCGCAGCTAGTCGCGTAAGCAATCGCAGTCTGAACGGCACCGCGCGTGCCGTTCAAGCGGCGATTGTGCCGGATAGCAAGGGATTAACGATCATGCGTGCGCTCACAAAGCTCGATATTGCTGCAATCCGCAAAGCAGATACACTTGTCATTCACCTGAACAAAGCGAACCCACAAGGGACCGTTAGATGTGTCAAGCGGGCCGATTATACAATTGATCCTTATGCAAAAGACCAAAGCTATTCACTCGACTGCGATGTAGTGTTACGTCATGTCTACGGCGCGACTACCAGTGTTACCGACACCGATATCGCTTGCTTTGGCCATGTCAGCATTTATTCCGGACAACGTTGCCCTGTCTATTGCATGTTGGAAACGTTGAAGGAGGGCGACGAATTGACATTTAGCTTTTACGCCGATGCACATTCAAACGGTTATATCGCCAAAGCAGGATTGCACGCCGATGTGCTCAATTTGCTTGTGCGTCGGCCGTTGAAAGACGGCAAGTCGCGCTATTACACATGGGAATTAAACGTTAGCATTTGCCCGGAAAACAGCGCTCGCATGTGTCGCAACGTTCCAGTGTCACGCTGGTATCTCGAAGCAGCAAGCGAAGCGGCGTGAATCGCAGTCTGAACGGCACGCACCGTACCGTTCAAGCGGCGATTGTGCCGAAATGCAAAGGAAACGACTTATGAACAACAGCGCGGAAACACTTGTCATTCTTATTGTCGGCTTGATCGTCGGCGCTTTGCTTTATGCCGGCTCGCAACCAACCGAGGCTTGCAAGCACGACTACACGATGTGTGATCGTGATTGAGTAAGGGGATAGCTATGGACGTGAATGCAGCATTGGAACAAGCGCGCGCCGCGTACAAGCATTGGCTTGGAGGCGAACGTGGCGATAAGGATATGGAGGTTTTTGGCGACTTGGCGGGGGCTTTCCACATTCTTGACGTATGGCTGTCAAATCGTGGCTACCTGCCGGCCGATTGGGCGGAAGGTCGTGTCATTCGCACCGCACCGCCGCTTGCAAATGAACGCGAACGTGGTCGCGCGGAGCTAGCACAAGCGCGCGATATCATGCAGCGGATCGAGGGTGAACCATGAAATACTACGTCCAGCGCACATGTGCGGTGATGATTATCGAGGTTAACGAGATCGAAGCCGACGACATCGAGTCCGCAATCGAGGGTGCTGACAACGGCGAAGGCAGGTATTTAGGCCTATCCGTCGGCGATTACGTTGATAGCATCGATGAAAGCTGTCAAGCGCGTCCCGCCGAGCCGTGCAACATACCAAGGCCTTTTTATCCGGCCGCTTCGATCGAACACTGACCGCAGTCTATGGCCATGCCGTGGTGTGGCCATACGCGGCGATCATGCCGAGCAAGGGAAACAAATATCATGTCTACGCGCGGAATGTTTACGATCAAAGGCAAGAACGGTAAAGACAGTTTCAATATTTACAAGCATCACGATATGTACCCGGAAGGGGCGGCGGCCGTTATTCGCATGGCGTTCGATGTGTTTGCGTGGCCATTGCCACGCTATGAATCGGATGAACTGGCGGCCGCTATTGTCGCCGCCGCCAAGTGTTCCGGCATCATGCGCGTTATGCGGGCTCCCGACGAAAAGGCGCCGCACTACTACCTCGATGAAAGCTATATGCCGGGCGGTGAACTTGCGCGGTACCGCGGCGGCGGCACGCGGTTATTGCCGCAAGGCAAGCCGTTGAAGGTTGCATCTGCGCATTGCAGCGATATCAGATACCGCTATGAGATTTTTCAAAGCGATGACGGCGGGGTGCGTGTATGCGGATATAGCGTTGATGCCTTTGGCGATGAGCCAAGCGAGCAATTGTTGTTCGGTTGCGTCTTGGATAATCTGGCGACTGCCGTGGCAAAGGTGGAGGCGGCGTAATCACAGTTATTGTCCTGCTTGAACGGCAGGGCAGTAGCGGCGATCATGCCGATACAGCAAGGGAACTACCAATGTCTACACGAGCACTCTACACCTTCACGGATAACGATGCCTCCTTCAACGTTTACAAACATTCCGACGGATACCCAACCGGCGCGGCCGCTGTGTTGCGGACGGCATTTGCGTTGTTTGCGTGGCCACGGCCGCGCTTTGAAGCCGATGAAGCGGCAGCGGCCTTTGTTGCCGCTGGCAAGGTGGCATCGCTGTTGCGCGTTGCCACCGATGAAGCATGGGAGATTACCAATGTAACACTCGATACGGACTACATTCCGGGCGGTCAATATGCACGCTATCGCGGTGGCGGTGTGCGCCTCATGCCGCAAGGCGAGCCCAAGCGCGTTGCGGCGGAGCATTGCAGCGATATCGAGTACAGATACGAGGTTTTCCAAGGCAATGACGAAGCTTTGCGCGTACGCGCCTACACGGTCGATTATTGGCCTGATCCTACTAAGGGCAGTAAGGAGGAATTGATCATCGACTGCCGTTTGGACGAATTTACAGCCAAAGCCGTGCAATACGAAAAAGAGGACGCGTAATCACAGTTATTGCCCTGCTTGAATGGCAGGGCAGTAGCGGCGATCATGCCGATGCAAGGGACAAACAATGCGTGAACAGCAAGAGGCGTTCGATGCTTTAATGCAGGATGATGCCGAATTAGCAGCAGAGGAATACGTTGCTTACCAGCGTGCGTTCGAAGAACGTAAAAACCGTAACAATATCATCATCGCAGTCGGCATAACCGTGCTCATATGTTGGGTATTATTCACGCCGCGTAGCAGTGTTGGCTATGACATTGACGATGATGCACTGACGGCGTGTCAGGTGGAGGAGGTGCAATGAATTACGTCATTCACGGTGTCAGTGAACACTATTTCGTCAACAACGCCGGAGAAATCCGGCGCACGCGCAAAGGCTATGAAACGCAGTACAGTGGACAATGGCATGTCGTCGCGCTGGTGCAACTGACCAATTTCGGCAACGTGACTTGCCGTATCCCGTTCAAAGATTGGGCAACGTGCGACTGGTCGAAAATCCAATGGACGTTCAAGAACGGCAAGCCACGCTGGACGCTGGAAGATGACGACCACGGCAGACGGCGGCGGTGGAGTGAGGGGGTGCGATTCGTAACGGGAGAAAAGCCATGATGTATCGCGTCACCTGGACGATCGATATCGAAGCCGGCAGCCCGCAAGAGGCGGCGCGCAAGGCGTTGAAAATTCATCGTGATCCTAAGAGCACCGCCACGGTTTTTGAGGTTGAGTGGCGGCACCGTGACGACGTTTCCGGTGGCATGACGATTGATCTAGGAGAATACCTGAGATGAAAAAATACGCGTCTGATCTCAAACCGGGCGACATGTTCATGCACGACACGCAACGGGTTCGCGTGCTGGAGGTGGCGAATCACAGTTACGGTACGGTCGCGATCTACACCGATGCGCGGAGCAAACCGTTCGTGCTGCGCACCGATCAAGAGGTGGATGTCGGATGAAGCTACAGCGATGGCGTCCTAGCGAAAAAGAGAAAGAATTAAACAAGAAGATGCGACGACGCCGCGCCTATCTGCGGCGGCAAGCGCGCAAGAAAATGAGCAGACAAGTGTTCGACCAGATCGCAGAGGGACTGAAGGAAGCGATTGCTGTCGCCAAAGGAGAAGCGAAACCTTACAAGCTCACGGTTTGTGACCGCGATCTGCGCGATTCCGACCCCTCGCGAGAGGGGATATTCCGCGATCACAATTGCTGGCGCTGCCGGTCCGGCGAACTGCCGTGCGTGCAAGGCCATCCCCGGCAGTGTGAGTACCCCCATGCGAGAAACGATTAAAGGAATTTATTTATGACCAGCAAACGATGGCCTTACAATATGCCTTACGCTCCAAAGCGACAGACATACAAGAAGAGAAGGCCGTTCACTCCGCTACCACCTATCGTATGGTGTGAAGAAATGAAAGATAATTTTTACTACAAACTCGGTTATGAACATGGCTCCAAAGGAGCTACCGTATGGGATCACCCTGATTTTGACACTTATGAGAAGAGAAAAAACATGGGGCGTGAAAACTGGTTCATATTTCAGATGGGACAAGAAGCCGGTGCTAAAACATATGTCAAGCCACCTCTTACAATGCTTGAGAATATAGCTGTGTATGGTGCCATCGCAGGAGCATTGGCAGTCGGTGCCGGAGCGTATCTTGGAATATGCCCGACCTGCACAATTATCTTTAAAGGCCTTCGATTTTACGACGCCTTCACAAAAAAGAAACGGTAAGTGAAAAATGATTACGCTCGATTTGACAGACAACGGCGCGGACCTCACTCGCGCTCAAGAACGGGGCGCACCGCGCCCCGACCATTAGCTTATATGTAACCGAGGATGGCACCAAACTCACGAAAAATACGTGCGAATGTGTCTGCGTTGTTGCCGAGATAGAAAAAGACTTGGCCTTGTGTTGCGTTGCATGGGTTACCTTGTGTGTTGACGAAGCCGACGCGGCCGCGGGTGAAGCAGAAACGATCCGTAACTGTGGCAAGTTGGTGAAACCACGCCGTATCCGTATAGCTGTGTGTAAGAACGATCGCTTCGGTAACGCGACCGCTTTCGTATTCGGCGATTGTTTTTTCTACGAAATTGGCAAGCAATGGTTTGGCGTAGGGTGGGTTCAACCAGACTTTGCCGCTCCATGTGTGCGCAAGGCCGTCGGTCTCTTTGGTAAAATAGGATTCGGCTTTGACGGTCTTTTGTGCTTGTTTGTGCGATGCCGGGTCGAGGTCGATAACGTGCATCACTTTACGGGCGGCATCGACATATTTGCGTGGCGTAAACCATTCATTGATTCCAGTGCCTAAAGCGCGATGATTAGTGGCGGCAGTGGTATCACTTGTATTTTGGTTAGTATCACCGCGACTGGTACCGCTTGAGCTGGAGTCGGTGCTAGCAGTGGTATCGTTTGTATCAACGTCTGCGGTGCCATAATCTTCAACACCATAACCGGCAGCGCAGAGAATTTTATCGCGGTAGGCATCTCGATCTTTCAGGTTGCCGCGCCAGCGGGAGACCTGCTGCTGCTTGATGCCGGTCTGCTGCTCGGCGATGGCGCACGATGTAGATGAACGCAGGTCGGCGTGCGTCTTAAACCGGTTGCCTCCGGCTGCTTGTCGCACCGTGACGGTCTCGCTCCACCAATCGACGAAGGCTTGCTGGTCGTCGAGTTTAGCTTCGACAGCCTCAAGTAGCAGATCGAGATCGTTCACCTTCGCGGCGTAGTCGATCAAGGCTTCGAGTTTGGCTTGTTGCCTGCCGAATGTTTGCGGGCTGAACGGTTGAATGTTGGTGGTCTTGACGTTGAGGTTGTTCATTTTTGCTGTCTCTATTAGCCGGACCGTCATTTTTTCTCCCCAGACCGTGGAATTTCGCTTGACACAGGTCTCATATTACCCAACTTTTGCGGTCCGGGCAAATATAGCACCGGTCACACGTAAACAGGAGGAGATTTTGCGATGAAAGACTACAATGTGCAGCACATCGCACTCGGTCAGATCGATAAGAACCCGCTTAATCCGCAGGGGCGCGGGGAGATCGGCGACATCAAGGATCTCTTGAAGTCGATCAACGATAGCGGACTATACTACCCTATTCTGGTCAACCAGAAAGCCGATGGGCGCTTCGAGATCATCGAAGGGCACCGCCGCTATGCGGTTTTCCACTTCAAGGCGGAGCATCATCCCGACTACGCGCAGATTCCGGCGCTGGTGATCAAAGTCGGGGATGAATACCTGACCAAGATTTTTCGCGAGATCAACGATACCGCGAAAAAACTCACAGGACGGCAATGGTTCGAGGTCTTCGCTCTCGGTGGTAAAGAGGCTGATATGCCGTCACGGCTTGCTCCATCGATCAAGGCGTTGGGGGAGCTGTTTGATAGGAACGAGTTGTTGGCCTTGGCGAGGCGGTCGGGGCCGTCGGTGCATGGCTTAGCGCGGCGTGTCGCGCAATTTTGCGGGTTTAATCCTGACGATAAGCCCACGTTGCGTCGTATCGTGGCATGGCTGATCAATTCGGGTGACAGCGTGAATGTGCGGATCACGATGAAAGAGGGATCGGCCGAGAAAGTAAAGCACGCCATTGCCGAGAAAAAACGGCTTAGCGGTCAACCGTTTCCGGACGGAGAAGTCGTTGCTTACGCGCCGCAGCGAATGCGCGCCGCTGCGTAAATAAATTTTCAGGACAGGGCGCGTTTCGCGCCCTCTCCGCGGAGGAAGACCTAATCCGACTGCTGACGGCGTTGACGCGGCGTTCAAAATGTATTAAGCGAACCTGAACGGTTGCGGTATTGTTCGGTAGGTGAACAAAAAGTCAAGTTCGGCGTTCCGTGATCGGTGTAGCGTAGGAGTAGCGTGTCATGCCGACCACATTCAAACGACGGACGGTCAGTCCGCAGTATTGGCTCGATCGTGCCGAGGAAGCCTACACGCTGTCGGAGATCACCAAGTCGCCGAATCTGCGGGCGCTGCTGCACGGCATCGGTGTCGCGTATGAACGGCAGGCCTTGGTTGCTGAGCAGCAACTGGCAGCAGAAATTGACAACCAGAAAGCTGCATTGACAATTGTAAAGTGACGTTACATATTGTCAACGTGTCGGCAAGGGAGGCACAGATGACAAAGGTGTTTCTGGCCTCGCTTTGCGACGGCGTGTGTGAACGGCAAAAGATCTTCGCCAGCAAGCGGGGCGCTTTTGTCTGGGTCTTGGAAGAGACCTTCACGCGCTGGTCCGCCGGCGAGATGTGCAAAATCATCGACTGCGCGATAGACGCGATTCCTCCCGGTGGGCACGGCAACGATGTCGGCACCGCCAGCTATTATATCGTGGAAATGGAGCTTGAACCTTGACGAAGAGCGCAACGGAAGCGGCGGATGCGGCTATAGCCGGACTGATAAAATCACTTGCACGGGCGACCGTCACCCGCAGCGTGCGTATGACCAATAACCCCGACGACATCAACGAATCGCATACCGTCATCTTTCAGGTCGGGCGGCCGGATGCGTTGGATCCCTACCATGCGAACGGGTCGGGGGAGATGTTTCGCAAGACCATCGACGAACATCCGACCGTTACCATACTGCTGTACATCCCCGGTTATGACGATGATCCGCGTGACTTGTGGGATATACCGGAGGTGGTGATCTACGTGCAACAGTTCGCCATCGCGGCCAAGATCGAAGACGCTGCAACGTTGCTGCCCCGCATCGGTGAACACGGCGTCGGGTTGCTGGCGGCCTGTGGCGTGCCGTCTTCGATACGGATGGTGCATGTCGATGCCCCATGAAGGTTTCACGGCGCCGATCAACGCGAAATGTTTTCTGGTCGGCCGTGTGCATGATCATGGACGGTTTCGCGTTCGCATCGTTTCCTGGGACGCACAGGATGCCTTCCAGGCCATGAAACAAGGGGAGTCCGTTCGGCACGGGCTGCTCTATGCCCGCGTCAGCAATATCGAGGGACAGGTGATCGATGCTCGAAAAGGGGGATCTGGTGGAGTTGGAAGACGGTCTGTGGGGCCGCGTGATCGGGATTGATGCCGTCAACGGCACGGTCCTGGTGGCCAACCGTTATGGTAACAACGAACCGTTCGAGAAATGCATTGTGGACGTCAAATTGGTGGCGCCGTTACGCGCGAGGAAAGCATGAGCAAAGAGTCTCCCTGGAAGGCCGGCACGCAGCATGACGCTACGCAGCAGGCGACGCTGCAAAACTTCATGTGCGAGGTCGTCGATCTGGCGCAGAAATACAAGCTGCAGGGCGGGGATGTGGCCTTCGTATTGTCACAGCTGTTGACCGCTACGATGCTGATGGGGGGCTGCGGCCCGAATGCGTTTGACACAATACTGCGGTTTATGGCGCTGGAATTTCGCAAGATGCATAAACAGCATGAACAAGACAAGAAAGACGGAGATTGACGTGGATACATTGACGGGTTTTGTCGCGGCCGAACGGGCCCGGCGCAAGGCGCGTGCCGCCCAGGATGCGGCCGTGTTTCTGGTGCGTGAAGGCATTGCGACGGTCGGCGAAGCGGCGCGCATTTCGGGTTGTTCCCGGCAGTCCCTGTACCAGTGGACGCGCGATAACGATCCGATGCAGAAACGCGAAGCGCTGTTGCAGGAAGCGTATGAGTACGCCAAGGCGACATTCTTCAAGGATCCGGCCAAGCGCAAGCATAAGCGAAGGGGCCGGCCGCCGATCACGATCGCAGGGGTGCAGAAGGAGCAAGCGGCATGAACTGCCAACAAGATGGCCGGCTCCGCGACCTTGTCGATGGGTTGCGCGATGTCGAAACACTGTTGGAGAATGTCGCCGAAGACCGGCCTGAATACGTTACGTCTCTCGAAATAACCGACGCCGGAAAAGCTGTCGAGAAAACAATCGCCTATCTGCGCGACCTTAGATACAGCGGAGATGTGTTCAAATGAACGAGGCAAGGGTGCGCAAGCTGGCCGACGCGATGTTCGACCCCGTTCTGGCCGCGGCAAAACGCGGTGCGCGTGAGCCGCTGGAGGCTTTCGACATGCTTGGAGCACTTGCGATCTTGAACGGCCGGGTCGTCGCGCTGCTGCGAGAAAATCTCTGTGAAAAATGTGCCACCGATGCGCTCGCGGCCTATGACGACATGCGGGCGTCTGCTATTGTCCAAGCCATTCACGCGATCAAGTGCAAGCCACCGTGTGAATGAGGAGGGCTTAAATAATGGACGTCGGTCATGCCAAGGAACTTGAATACCTTATTCGCAGCACGATGATGTCCCCGGGCGTCGCCGATTGTCTGCGCGATCTGATCAAGGATATCGAGCGCGCTGCCGTCCGGCAGTGGATCGCCCAAGTTGATAAAGGGCTTGAACAGGCTATGCTGGTCATAGCGAGAAAGCAGCAGCGATGAGCAACGAGCGCGTCGAGATTGAAGCCCACATCGTTGTCGAAACCGATGGGGCGTATCTGCTGGACGACGGCAGCATGGAAGAGTGGGTGCCGAAGAGCTGTTGTCAGGACAACGGCGACGGCACGGTATCGATCGATGAATGGATGGCAAAGCAGAAAGGATTTATTTAAGTGGCACAGGGACCGGGAAAATACGATGATCTTGCGACCATCATACAGGCACGAACGGGGGCGCAAGGAATCATGCTTGCGGTCGTCGGTGGCGACAAAGGTGACGGCTTTAGCGTCATCGCGACACTGGACACTGCCCAAGCCATACCCCATGCGTTGCGAAAGGTGGCTGACGAGATCGAACGCGATTTGGCAGAGGATTCGTGCGATGCTTCCTCATGACGAATTACATTATGTCGTCAAAGACCGCGTTAAGGAGCGGCTCGAATATTTCGCCTACGGCATGATCATCGGCGGCACCGTCGGCACGCTCTTGGGGATGTTCCTGGTGCTGTACGCGGCGCGGCCATGAAGCATGTCCCCGGCCTATAGGGAATTCGTCAAGCTCTACGGGGACTACACCGATGAAATCCTCTATACGGCCTGGTGCATCAAGCAGAAGCGCGAACGGATTGCCCGATTGCGCAGACAGCTCGCCAAAGAAGAGCGCGATCTGATACGATTGGAATCGGTGCAAACGACGACTCGGGCGGCAGCGCGCCGTTGAAGGGGTATGAAGGGGGTGACCAAGTGGCGCTAATAAAGCATTTCCTGGTCGTAGACTTTGAGAGCTATTACGATCAGGATTTTAGCCTTCGCAAGATTTCCCCGCCCGAATACATCCTCGGCGACAAGTTCAAAACCCACATTATGGGGGTGTGGGATCCCAACACATGGCTCGCACCGCGGACATTTCTGCATGAAGAAATTCCCGGACTGCTCGCCGATTATCCGGCGGCCGACACCGCCATGGTCAGCCACAACGCGCTGTTTGACATGTCCATTTTGTCGTGGCGTTACGGCTATGTCCCGCGCCGCATGCTCTGTACCATGTCCATGGCGCGCGCGCTCTATACGCTCAAATCCTACAGTCTCGGCAACTTGGCCAGCGCCTTATTCGGACATAATCCGAAGGGCGACATCATCCATAAAGTGAAAGGCATGGGCATTGCCGATATCAAGCAAGCCGGCCTTTGGCCTGTCTATAATACCTACTGTATGAACGATGTGCGGATCTGCTGGCACATCTTCCAGCGGCTTTACGCCATGTTCCCCGTCGAGGAGCAGATCGTGCTCGATCTGGTGCTGCGCTGTGCCGTCGAGCCGGTCCTGGAGGCCGACATCCCGCTGCTGACCGAGCATCTGGTCGATGTTCGCCGGAAGAAGGCGGCGCTGTTGAGCGAGGCCGGCAGGGAGAAGACCGCGCTGATGTCTACGGCGCAGTTTCGCACCGCGCTGGAGCGGCTTGGCGTCGAGATCGCGTATAAGGCGTCGCCGCGAGATCCCAACAAGTTCATTCCGGCGTTTTCCAAGACCGACGCATTCATGTCCGAGCTGCTGAGCTACTGCGGATCGGGTGATGACGATGTGAACTGGGCGGTGCAGACGCTTGCGGCGGCACGGCTGAATTTCAAGTCCACGATCGAGGAGACCCGTGCCGAGCGATTCGTGACGGTTGCGAGTCAGTCATGGCCAAGCGGCCGGCCGTTGATGCCGATCCCTTTGCGGTATGGTGGTGCTCACACGCATCGTCTTGCTGGGGATTGGCAGATGAACATGCAGAACCTGACCCGGGACCAGAAAAAGAGCAAGCTGCGCACGTCGCTGCGGGCGCCGCGCGGGTGCAAGATCCTGGCGCCCGACCTGTCGCAGATCGAAGCGCGCATCGTCGCCACACTGGCCGGGCAGGATGATCTGATCGCGGCGTTCGCTGCCGGCGTCGACGTCTATGCCGAGTTCGCCAGCGTCATTTTCGGGCATCCCGTCAACAAGAAGGATCATCCGGTCGAGCGGTTCGTCGGCAAGACCGGCATCCTGGGGCTTGGCTATGGCTGCGGCCATGAGCGGTTTTTCGCTATGGTGACGGCGCAGGCGCGGCAGAACAATATCAGCCTGGCCGGTCTGTTCGATAAGGAAACGGCCGAACGCACCGTGCAGACCTATCGCAGCCGCTACGCCATGATCCCGCGGGCTTGGTACGTGCTCGACGGTTTTTGGCAAAAGTACATCAATGGGCCCGGTGCGGAAAAACTTTGGCCGGATCCCGAATACGGTCCGCTATTGTTCAAACCCAAGACAATCGTGCTGCCCAACGACTTGACGCTGCGCTACACCGGCGATGAAAAGCTCTGGGGCGGCGTGATCCTCGAAAATGCCACGCAGGCACTCGCCCGCGTGCTGATCATGCAGGTGGCTGTGCGATTGTCCAAGCGCGGCTACCGATTCGTGATGCAGGCGCATGATGAGTTGATGTACGTTGTGGACGCAACACTGGTTGACGAATCCAAAGCGGTGATTATGGAAGAGATGACACGCCGGCCGGCATGGCTGCCGGAGCTGCCGGTCGCTGCCGAGATTGGGGTTGGTGACACCTACGCAGAAAGCAAATAGCCATGGACATCTGGACGATTTACGACCACCCGCGCGATCAACCCGATAAGTTCGTGATGCGGAAATGGCAGGTGACGGAAGAAATCGTCGCCGGGCCCAAGGTCGTCGCCGATTCGCTCGATGAACTGCGCGACCTGGCCCTCACCAACGGCATGGTCTGCGTCACCCGCCACACTACGGACGACCCCAAGATCGTCGAAAGCTGGATATGATGGCCAACACCAGCGCATCGTCCTACCATCAAACGAATCAATCGGAGATATCATCGTGTCCTACGCCGACGTCCTCAGCGCCGAAGAAATTCATAGAGCGATGCTTGACGGCAAAAACTTGTACCGTGCCGGCGAATCGGCAGCCGAATGCCTAACGGTGTCGCATAAGACGCCGGCCAACAACATCTATTACCGGCTCGAAGTCATCGATCTGATGCGACTGGTCGGTTTCCTGACAGCCTGTGCCGACGGCATGCCCCGGACAAAAAAGAGCAGCGACGATGTCATCACAGACGACCGATAAAGGCTTCGCCTTCAGCTACAGCCGCATCAAGGAATACGAAAATTGTCCAAGACGGTACTATGAGACACAGGTCGCCAAGACCACCAAGGACACATCCGATCTGCTGGAAGAAGGCGACAAAGTCCACAAGGCCATGGCCAAGGCCTTGATGGACGGCACCCCCCTGCCGCTCAAATATCGCCAGTGGCAGAAATGGATCGACCGGGTGGCACAGACTCCGGGCGAAATGCTGATCGAAGACGAAGCCCGCTGGGCTTGCACCCGTGATTTCAAGCCGGTGCCGTTCTTCGCCCCTACGGTGTGGGGGCGGTGTATTGTCGATGTCTACAAGCACGCGCCGCCGGTCGGCTATATCGTCGACTGGAAGGCGGGTAAGAGCGCGAATGTCGATCCGGTGCAGATGACGCTGATGGCGTTGATGGCATTCATCCACTTTCCGGAGATTGAAATTGTCAAGGGATTTTTTATATGGTTAGGTGAAGATGATAGTACATCGTACGTCATCGATCGCGAAGATGCCGTCCAACACTGGACGGCGTTAATACCAAGGGTGAAGAGACTTGAAAAAGCAACCAAAGACGGCTTCTTCCCGCCGACCCCGAACCGATTCTGTGAACGGTGGTGCCCCTGCACCAATTGTGAGCACAACGGTTCATATGAAGGCTAGGCGGCGGGGCCGGCCACCGAAAGTTCAAGCTGCCCCTGCCGTCGAAAAGAAGGTCCGTAAGGCTCGCGGTCCCGTCAAGCCGACGACGGTGGTCAAGCCGCGGACGCAGGCAGCGGGCAAGCAGCGCTGTCCGACCTGTGGTGCGTCGTGGCAACCGCCGCTCGATAACGGCGTGCAGCTGACCCCGATCAAGTCGAAGATTTACGACAAGGTCAAACGCGCTGGGAAGAGCGGAATCGCCATGAGCGATCTTATCGGCAGCGTCTACGGTGACGAGCATGTGACCACGCAGGCGATGCGCAGTCATATCTGGCAGATCAACGAGCGGCTGGAAGAGGTCGGCACGGCGATCAGGGCGCGGCATGGCGCCTATGTGCTCGAACAGCGTGCCGGATGATTTTTCATCTCGTCTTACATCGGCACGTTGCCGATTTTCTGGCATGCGGTTGGGTGGTGCGCGCCGATCTCGGCGACTACCACGGCCAGTTTGCGGTTATGATGCAGTGGCTTTGCGATTGCCCCATTCGGAAGCCACTGTTATAAAATAACCGCCGGGCGAGGCTAATTGACCCTGACGAAGACAGCGTGCCGGAACCGTAAGAACCATCCGACATTGGGCAGCGTGCCGGAGAAATTCAACTGACCCTAACGACGGTAGCGTGCCGGAACGATATAAGTGACCCTGACGAAGGCAGCGTGCCTGGTGCAACAACAGCCACGGACACGTCTTAGCGTGCCGAAGCGCGCCAGTGACCCGTTTCCATATAGCGCGCCCCATGGAACGACAGACCCGAATCCCAATAGCGCGCCGATTCCACATAAAAAAGCGCTTGAACTTTTCGGCAACCCGTGTCAACAAACACGGGTCGCCGTGATAGGCGAATGATCCGGGTTGATTAAGCGTGTCGGGGCGATCTAGCAGTAGCCGTCTAAGAGAAGCGTGCCTTTCCCCACAAGTCATCCAAAACTGAAAGCGTGCCAATGCGGCACAGAGACCCGCAAGGAAAAAGCGTGCCGGTCAGGGTAAAAGCCTCGATCCCAAGAAGCGTGCCGTACTCATGAAATAACCCCGGCAGACATAGCGCGCCGGCGATGCCCTAGAGACCCGACACCCGCAAGCGTGCCGATCTCGCGCCAGTGACCCGGATCCCGATTAGCGTGAAGAAGCGAAGGAAACAGCATGGGTAAAGAGCAAGGGGAACCCCAATAATGGCGAAAGACAAGAAAAAGTCCAAAAAGCGCGAGCGGCTGGAACAAACACTCGACCTTCAGCCGCCGGTGTCGGATATGTCATCCGAGGAACTTAAGGCAGCAGAAATCCACGCCTTGCGCCTCCTCACCCGGGGCGCCTACGCGCTGCAGAAGCTCCGCATCCAGATGGGGCTTCGTCTCTGTGCTAACTTTCGCAATAAACTGAAAGTGTCCATTGATGACGTCATCAATGATGAAGAGGATGACGCCGATGAGCTGAGCGAGAAGGCGCAGAGCATTATCGACATGCTCAAGCTGGAATACGGCAGGTTGACCGACGGCATCGCCAAGAATCGCACCCTGCCGCGGCGTGAGGGCTTTGTCGGCACCGGCGTGATCTCGACGTTCACCGAACTCGCGCTGATCGATGATTACCTGTATTTGGAATCGCGTGAGAAAAAACAATTCCGCCATATCGGCGATGCCCTGCAGGATTTCGCCATCTATCGCGATTGGCTGCGCCATCAGATCGGCATCGGGCCGGCCATGGCGGCCGTGCTGATCACCAAGTTCGACGTCCATAAAGCGGTTCGTCCAAGCCAATTCTGGGCCATCGCAGGACTCGATGTTGGTCCGGACGGCAAGGCGCGGTGCCGGCGCAAGGAACATCTCATCGAGCGCGAATACGTTGCCAAGGACGGCAAGACCAAAAAGAAACTCTCGACAACCTTTGATACATGGCTACAATCACGGTTGCTGGGCGCTTTGGGGACGTCGCTGATGCGAACGGGTTCACCGTATAAACGCTTCTACGACGGCTATAAAAAACGTAAACAGGACGACCCGAATATCCGGCACGGGACACTGAAAGATAAAAAAGCGGATATCGACGCCGGCTTGGACGGCGATGACATCTGGCACCCGTTGCGGATCCACCGTGCTGCCAGCCGGTACATGGTGAAAACATTCGTCGCCGACTTTTGGCGGCGGTGGCGCGAGATCGAGGGGCTGCCCGTTGTTCCGACATACCACGAAGCCAAGCAGGGCGGGCACAGCGGGAGGGCAGCATGAAAACCACACGGCTTCCTAAATTCGCTTGTCTAGCCTGTGGATCGGTTCATGATGCGGCGACGCATCCGACCGGCAACCACAAGCCGAAGAAAGGCGACATCTTCGTCTGCGTTCGCTGTGGAGCCCCGGCAATTTTTGAGAATCCGAATACGATCAGGCAGATGACAGAAAAGGAGAAAGCTGAAGAAATGAAAGTAAATCCGGATCTTGTACAAGTGCAAACGGCAGTCCGGATGCTGCGTAATTAGCGTGCCGTCCAAGTGCGAATGACCCGACATGAGAAAGCGCCATGCCAAAACTCGGACCGACCGGTGACTACCCTGAAGGCAAGTTGAACGGTGATGACGAAGGCGGGATCGCGATCGGTGTCGCCTATGACCCGGAAAAGGACGTCGTGGTCGTCAATTTCGGCAAGCCGATTAGGTGGGTAGCTATGCCGCCAGCCGACGCAATCGCGTTCGCGCGCATGATTTTATCATCAGCGCATCGTGAACATGACGGGAAGAATCTGCCGGTGTGATAAAGATATCCGACGGATCTTAGCGTGCCGATGTGGTAAAGTGAAGACCGTAAAGGAGGAGCGTGCCGGAGCGACAAAGAGAACCGTTAGCACGTAGCGCGCCGACAGCGACAAAGAGATCCGACGGCTTGCAGCGCGCCGCTTAAACGTAGTTGACACCTAAGGACGATAGCGTGCCGTGCGAGACAAGACATCCGTAGTAAAGTAGCGCGCCGCTCATCAAGAACGATCCGGAGATGAGCAGCGTGTCGTCATCGCGTAGAGACCCGCAGACCTGAAGCGTGCCGAATGTCCAGAAAGCCCCGATGTGGTGGAGTGTGCCGAACAAGCTGTGTTCGCGGACCCGTCAACGAGTAGCGTGCCGTTGGGACGAAGAGACCCGTGGCGATGGAGCGCGCCATAAATACTAGTCACCCGGAAACGAGTAGCGTGCCGAGGACGGCGAAACACCCTTGAAAGACAAGCGCGCCGTGATTGCGCAGTGACCCGGTAGACCGTAGCGTGCCGTACGTAAACAAAGCCCCGGATGAAGGAAAGCGTGCCATGAGCCGATAGTGACCCGAAGATGGTGAGCGTGCCGGTATTTGACAGCGACCCTCGGATCTCTAGCGTGCCGCGACCCTTAAAGTGATCCGATCGCGCCAAGCGTGCCCGGTGGTTAAGATACCCGACAACCCGTAGCGTGCCGGATATTAGCAAGAGACCCGTCGTAGCGTAGCGTGTTAATGTCGTTCCATGCTGGAACGCCAAATCAAGAAAGCCGTTAAACTGCGGCTGAAACAACTCGGGTCCGAATGCTGGTCGTTCTGGCCCGTGAGCAACGGAATGGGCGCACCATGTCTTGACTGCCATGGTGTGCTTCGCGGCCGGGCTTTCGCCATCGAAACGAAAGCACCGGGCAAAAAACCGACGCCCCGGCAGCGCCTGACCATCCATGAGCTGGTCGCTGCCGGGACACTTGTTTACGTGATTGACAATCCTGAGGATGCCAATGCCCTCTTTACCAATAATCCACCGCCCGTCGCAGACGGTGTTGATCCCATACGACCAGATTCAAGGCCTGTTCCCCGACACCCCGACAATCGACTACGAAGGCGTCCGATGGGCCGTTTTGCCTCATGATCCGTACACGCAGGTCAAGCTGCGTGCCGTCGATGTCGACATCCCGGCGCCGATCCTGCACCACTATGACTGGAAAAGCGCCGATCGGCTGGTGCCGTTCAAGGTCCAGCGCCTCACCGCAGCGCTCGCGACGTCTTGGCAACGCGCTTACATCTTGAACGACCTCGGCACCGGTAAGACCCGTGCTGCGCTTTGGGCGTGGCGTTATCTACACATGGTCGGAATGTCGAAAAAACTTCTGGTGGTCGCACCGCTGTCCACGATCCGTTTCACCTGGGCCGCCGAGGCCGCGATGTCGATGCCGGACATCAAGGTTGCCGTTCTGCACGGCACGCGCAAGCAGCGCGAAGCGCTGTTGGCATCGGATGCCGATATTTACGTCATCAACCACCACGGGCTGCGCATCCTGGAAGACGACATCGCCAAGCGCGACGATATCGACTGCATGGTGATCGATGAACTGGCGGTTTATCGCAACAACAGCCAACGTTCCAAGGCGATGCGTAAATTCGCGCAGCATTTCACCTGGGTGTGGGGCATGACCGGACGCCCCATGCCGCAGTCACCGGTCGATGTGTGGGGGCAATGTAAAATCATCACGCCGCAGAACGTGCCGAAATACTACACGCATGCCAAGACGGCGTTGATGCAGCAGGTGGGCCCCTACGCGTGGGTGCAGCGTGAGGGCGCCAAGGAACTGGCGTTTTCCTGGATGCAGCCGGCGGTCAGGTTTTCACTGGATGACGTCACCGAGCTGCCGGAGGCGATTTACCGATTCGAAAACATCGCCATGACGGATGAACAGCAGTTCGCCTACCGGCACATGGCCAATGAATTTGCCGTCATGGTTAACAGTGAACGGATCGTCGCCGCCAATGCCGGTGTAGCACTTGGCAAGCTGCTGCAGATTGCGGCCGGGTACGTCTACAGCACGAACCCCGATTATCTGACACTCGATTCGGCACCGCGGCAGCAGCGGCTGCTGGAACTGATCGATGAAGCCTCCGACGCCAAGATCATTGTTTTCGCGAATTGGCGACATTTGATTGACAATCTGTCGGAATTGCTTAAGAAGGAAGACATCGAGCACGCCGTGATTCACGGCGATGTCAAAGACAGAGAGCGTAGTCACATCTTCAGTGACTTTCAAAACACAAGCAAGTACCGTGTGCTACTCGCGCATCCGCAGACAATGGCTCATGGTGTTACATTAACCGCCGCAGCAACAATGATCTGGTACGGCCCTGTGCCGAGCTTAGACATCTACGAACAAGCCTGTGCAAGAATAAGACGTCCAAGCCAAAAGAAAAAACAACTGTACATTCACTTTCAAGCTACCGGTGCCGAACGCCGTATCTACACGCTGCTCCGGCAGCGCGCAAAAATGCAGAATGCGTTCTTAGACATGTTACGCGACGCGACAAAAGAAGGAGCAAGGGACAATGACAGTCTGGGACATGAACAATCTGGTTGCTGAATATATCCGTCAACGCGACAACATCGCCACTATCGAAGATCGTCACAAGGAGGAGCTGCGTCCGTTCAAAGAGGTGCAGGAAATTCTCACCGTCAAGCTGCTGGAAATACTCGATCACACCGGTCAGGAAAGCGCCCGTACCAAATCCGGGACCGTCACGAAAGGAGTCCACACCACCGCATCATGCGCCGAAGATCCCGACGGATTCATTCAGTTTGTGCGCAAGAATGACTTGTGGGAACTCGTCAATCGCGCCGCGAACAAGGATGCCTGCATGCAGTATCTCGACCAGCATGGTGTGCTGCCGCCGGGCGTCAAGCTGAACCACCGCCGCACTGTCAGCGTCAAGGTACCGACCAAGACCAAATCCAAATCTAAAACCAACTCCGACCAACTGCTGAAACTGGTGTCCAACAATGGCTAACAATGTCGTTCCGTTCCAAATGGCGCCGGCTTTCGCCGAAGCGCTCAATCCCGCAGAGCAATTCGGCGAAGGCATCAATGCTGCCGGATTTAACCGCATCTCGATCAAGGGCAAGCGATTCACGCTGTTCCACGAAGGCGCGCCGTATCAGTTCACGACGTTCGATACGGACGGCAACAAGATCATCAAGCAGCACATCGATTGCGTTGTCCTGGCCGAAAATCCGAAGACGGCACGCACCTATTACGCAGACGCCTATGTCGAAGGGTCGAATGCTTCGCCGACCTGCGCCTCGTCCGACGGCATTCGCCCGGATTCCGGCACTGAAATACAAGCGAAGAGCTGTCATAACTGCCTTCAGAACCAGTGGCCGGGCGGCCGCCGGGCGAAACCGTGTAAGGAAAATCGGCGGGTGGCCCTCCTGCTGACCGACGGCATGTTCAAGGGCAAGCACGGGCCCAACACGCAGCCACCGTTTACAGGCGTTACGGTGTTTCCGGTGTTCTTCCGGATCGCGCCGGATTCGCTGAAAGCCTACAAGCAGTATTGCGACCACCTGCATTCGATCGGCGCGCATCCGTCGTCGGTCGTCACCCGCATCAGCTTCGAAGAGAAAGAACAGAATCGGCTCAAATTCGAGATGATCCGGCCGCTGACCAACGCCGACGCTCCGGTGGTGCTGCCGCTGCGGACGTCAACCGAGACCAAGGCGCTGATCGGCACCGGACCGGCGTTGTTGGAATCGTCCGGATCGCCGCCGCCGATTCAAAGGCCGAAACCGGTCGTCGAGGAAGACAACACGGGCTTTGGCGGGCAGCAGGAAACGATCGGCGGCGGCCGACCGCTCAACCCGTATGCGCAAGAGCGCGGCCGTCTGGCGGCCGGCGACGACGCCCCGGTGCCGCAGCGCCAGCAGCGGGCGCCTGTCATCGAGGATGATGACGAAGCAACCGCGGCCTTCGGTGAGCAGACCGTCACGGCCGACGCGTCGGAGGCGTCGGAAGAGACGGTTGTCGCCGAACCGCCGAAGCGGCGCGGGCGTAAACCGGCGGCCAAGGCAGCCAGCGACGACGATGAATCGGGAGGTGCCGTCGTCAAAAACGCCGGCGACGACCTCGGGCTCGACGGGCTGGTGGGGAACCTGCAAAATAGGATGAAGAATTACCAGTCTACCTAAGAGGTCAGCCGGATGGGGGAGATCGAGCGCTTCCTTTCGGCGGTGCTCGCTTGGGGATCCGGTGGCTACGTCTGGCTGCAGGCGCTCTATGCGAAGAACCCGCGCTGCACGAAGCAGGGTTCCTACCGCCGCCACGGATACACGACTGCCGCGGAGCTGCTGCGTTCCGCGGCCGCCATTAACGTTGAGTACGTCGACGTCTATTTCTGCCTGTCGATGCAGCGCAGCGACCACGTCCGTTCAAAGGACGGCGCCCACGCCTTCCGGGCGCTGTTCTGCGACATCGATGTCCGGCCGGGCGACCCCAACCACTACGAAACGTTCGAAGAGGCCAAGGAAGCGCTGCTGCGCTTCTGCCACCTGATCGGCATCCCCGAGCCGTCCTGGATCGTCCACAGCGGCCACGGCCTGCATGCCTATTGGTGCTCGCACCGGGATCTATCCGTCGCCGAGTGGCGTCCCATCGCCGAGGCCTTCAAGACCGCCGCCATGGCGGCCAGCCCGAAGCTCTTGATCGATATGAGCGTCACCGCGGACGCCAGCCGGATCTTGCGTTTGCCCGGGACGCTCAATTGGAAACGTGAAGATTACCATACCCACGATCCTGACAGCCCGCAGCCGGTGCAGCTCCTGCCGTCCAGCGAGGCGGTCTATGAATTCGACGTCGTTTTCGCTGACATGGTGCGGGATTTCCCCTACGACCCGACGGCCAGACGCCCGGCAGGGCCCCAGGTCGGCATGGCCTCGGAATTCGCCGCGCAGCTCATGCCAGGCGATCGTTTTGGCGCAGGCATCGACGTCAACACGATCGGGCTGGTGCCGTTCGAAGGGGTGAAAAAAGTCTGCGGCTGGCTGCGACACGTTTACGACACGCATGGTGAGCACGAAGACCAGCCACGCTGGAACCAGGCGGTCTTATGCGCGACGTTCATGCAGGACGGGCAGACGCTCGCGCATGAATTCAGCAACGCCTATCCACGCTATACCGCCGAAGATACGAACGAACTATGGCATCGCAAGAACAACGAGCGCACCCGCAGCGGCGAGCGAATCGGCTGGCCGTCCTGTCTCGCGATTAAGGACCTCGGCGCCGAGGCCTGTCAGACCTGCCCGTTGTCCGGCAAGGGCAAGTCACCGCTGTGGCACGGTTACGTGGCTTATCGCGAAACGATCACCGCAGAACAAATCGACGCGGAAGTCAAAGAGCTTGGCGGTGAAAAACCAGCCTATTTACGACTTCCACCTGGATTTTATATCGATGAACAGTCCCGCATCAGCGCGTATATGGCGCCGGTCATGTCTGGTACCAAGCTCAAATCTGGTGGCCGGCTGCTATGGTTGTTTGCCAATGCGGTGCCGACGGCACCGCGGATCGAAGGAATCGGCGAGCATTACGGCATCCGCTTTACGATCGAGACAACGCGCGGACGCACCCAGGAGGTGTTTCTTTCCGCGCACGACACGCACTCACAGCGGGAGATACGTAAAGCTTATGCGGTCAGCGGTGCGCTCTTGAACCCCGACTCGGAAGCGAAGGACATGTTGGATAAATTTTCGACGTCATGGCTCGATAGTCTGCGTAAAGAGGACGTTTCCGAAGAGCGCGATTTAGGCGAATTGGGATGGCGGTACAGGAACGGCGCCATCGTCGGCTTTATCTATGGCGGGGTCTTCTATCGATCGGATGGCTCTACGGCGCCGTCGATGCCCAGCGTGGCCGAAAGTGAATTCTATAGATGGTATAGGCCAGCAGGAAATACAACCGTCTGGGCGCAGGCCTCGAAATTGATCACTGACCGCAAGCGGCCCCAGCTCGACTTGATCATCGCCTCCGCCTTTGCCGCCCCCCTGACGGTGTTCGCCGGGTCGTTATACGGCCCGGTGCTGGTGGTCTGGGGCGACTCCGGCACCGCCAAGACCACGGCACAGCAGGTTGCCTCGAGCGTGTGGGGGCAACCCAAGCAGACCCGCGAGTCGTTGATCTCGACACCGAAATCGATTCTCGGGCGCCTCGGCCGTACGCGCAACCTGCCGTCGTTCTGGGATGACGTCCAGGATGAGCGCCACCTGGAGGGGCTATTCAATACGATGTTCGTGGCGACGGAAGGGGCCGAAGGCAGTCGCTTGAACGTCGATACCTCGGTCAAGGAACGTAAGCAGTGGCAGACGATGATGGTCGTCGGTGCCAATATGTCCTTTGTTGAATTTCTGACACGGAAGCAAAAGTCCACGACGGCCGGCATGCGCCGGGTCTTCGAGGTTCATCTCAAGAAAATGGCCAACGAACCAGGGATGATAAACGCGTTGGAGGCAAGCCGGACATTCGCGAGCCTCGAACATCATTACGGGCACGTTGGCCAGCAATACGCGAAGCTCCTGGCGTGCGAACACGAATACGTCAGCGGGCTGGTCACGGAGGTCATCAATCGTTTCAGCGCTAAAGTGGGAGCGAACAGCGACGAAGCGTTCTGGGTTGGCCTGTGCGGCGTGCTGCTGGTCGGCGCGATGCTCAGCCGCACCTTCGGCGCCGACATCGATATTGCCAGGCTTGAACACTATCTTGTCGGTGCCTTCTTTGAAAATCGCCGTGTCCGGGCGGAAGAAGGGACTGAAGGCGGGACGTACGAGCACACCGAACACGCGCTCACCGGATTCATCAACGAACATTATCTCGAAGGCCATTTTATCGTTGTGCAGAATCGCTGGTTCAACCGGCACACCGTCATTCATTCGTTGCGCGACCCCAACACCGGCAAGACGATCTACATCCAGGTCGTACGCGATGATCGGATGCTGATCGTCTCGAAACGGGCGTTTCGGGCTTGGCTCGATAAACAAGACATCCGATCGCGGCATGTGTTCACCGGGTTGGCGCAGTGGTTCAGCGCCGAAGAAAAGCGCATGACCTTAGGATCCGGCACCGCCTTTGCCCAGACCCAGGAAGCATGTTTCTTCATCCCCGTGCCGGAGGACGGGCCGCTGGTCGAATTCCTCGATGGAACGGCCAGGAAGGCCTAGGACCGCGGCTTGACCGCAGGCAGCTTTTTCGAATCCCCTTCGGTGTCCGACATTTCGCCACCCGGACTCGATTTGCCGTAATCGGTGCGTTGCTGGCTGGTGCGGAACGTGTCCGGCGTTTTGATGAACCGCGAATTGGTCTTGTTGATGCATTCGCCGCCTTCAGCGAAGCGGGCAGGCACCGGCTTGGAGCCTTTGACGTATTGCGTTGCCATTACGGCCTCCATGTTAAGGCTTTGACGGCCCACATTTGGGCTGTTTGCGCGTTGGCGATGGAGGCCATGCGCTTGACCGCCTCATCGGTGCTATTCTCTCGTAAATCATGCATTTGATCGATGAGCGCCGCATAGCCTGCTTTACAGCGATGGACGGTTTCATCACCCGAAGGGTTGAAAGTGAGGCCAACAGCACGTTCTCCAAAGGTCATTTTTTACCTCGCTGGGATCTGATATTTCGGCTCTGCCGGTAGCCCGCGTAGCGCCCGATCGCGGGCGCGAGCGTTTTCTGCCCGTTTCCATTCCCGGATATCGCGTGCATCGGCGCTTTTGGCGAAGCCTGTCGGATCTGTCTGCCAGGTCCCCGGCGGTCGCAGCCCCATGAGCTGTTCCGGATAGGAAATGTTAGACCCTTTCTTTGACGTCTGGGCGGCCTGCTCGCCGAAAATGGGCAGGAATTTCTGACCCAACGCTGTGGCACGGCGTTTAACGTTTTCAGCCATCGATGCATGTGGCGGCACGATCGGTTCTGGACCGTAGGCCGTCATGCGTTCATTGCGCCATTGATCGGCAATCGCCTGGCCGAGCACCGGCGACTTGTTGCCCAGCTCATCGGTAATGTCGGTTAGCTTGCCGCCCGGCAGCAGCGGCCTGGTGTAAGCCCGGATGTCTTTGTGGTAGCCCGGCAGCAAGCCTTCTTCCTTGACAGTACCCTTGCCGCCGACACCCGGTGCGGTGCCCCCGGTATGGGGGGTGCCGAGGAAGGCGGGCAGGATGTCGTCTTTCTCGACTTTTCCGGTTTTGGCGTAAGTGTAGAGCATGCCGAGCATTCCAGTCGTCAGCGCGTAGGTCAGCGCTGAAGCAGCGCGAGGGTCGTAATGCTGCGACGTGATGCTGAAACGATTCTGCCCCTGTGCCGCACCTTTAACGGCCGATAGCGTCCCACCAGCGAGACCGCGGAGCGTGCCGCCGATCGTAAATGACGGTGATTGAAAGGCGAGCGACATCAAATCTTTCGCCGCTTTGTTCATGAACGTGTTGTCGTGAACGGCTTCACCCATGAAATTGTCGGCATTCTTGGTGATCTGGACGGCCATATCCTGGAATTGCTCCTGCGGCGCATTCGGGTTGGCTCTGCGCCATGCTGCCAGGTTGGCGTATTGGGCGGCAAGTTTGATACGTGGAATGTAAGCCTCAAACAGCGGCTGCGAGACGACAGACATCAGCCGCAGGGCCTGCCGTGGGATGAACAACGCACCGGCACCGATATCGCGGGTCTGTGCGATACGCTGCAGCTCTGTCTTCCACCCTGGAATCAACGCGCCACGCATTGCCGCCGTGAACATCGACCCGGCACGCGACATTTCATAATCCATGGTGTGACTGACACCGAACGGCTTAATATTGGCGTTGCGAAGCGCATCGACGATCGACTGTTCTTCATGCGTGACGTTCTGGGCTCGGCCTAGATAAATATCGCGGATGCGATTGGCTTCGCCGATCCCCGTGACCGGGCGGATCACGCCGCGGACAAGGCTCTGGATCGAGCTTGTGGGTTTACCGGCAGCCATCTCCGATGCCGCGATATTGAGCGCCTGCCCCAGCGTCTCATGAACTGTCGTTATGGCGTGATACGCCGGACCGAGCAGTTTTATCTGTGTTGCCGCGTTGGACGTCTGGCGCCAGGCATCGAGGAGATTCTGGGGAACAATCCGCGCCAAGCCCGGGCTGTGAAAATTGTTGAACGCCTCGGCGAATTCCCGCGGTGCATAGGCTTGCGCGCCACCCTGTTCAACACCTTCAAGGCGAGTCCAGCCCTCCGGCGGTCTGCCGACGACTCCGGGTTCCGGCGTGCCGGCGCCGCCGACGGCATGGGGACGGAAATATTCGATGTAACCGGCGCGCTGACCTTCGCCGAGCTGCTCTTGCCGAGAAATGAATTTGGACATCGAATCGACGTACATCAGCGTGCGTTCGATCGGGTTATGGGTGACTGGAGTCAATCCATGGGCCATAGCCTCTTCGTCGGTCTGGAACCGTTTCTGCCGCAAGCTGCGACCACCGCCTGCCGTTGTCGGCCCGCCTCCACCGGCGTAGGTACCCATGGCGGCCGGTCGTCCGGACGGATCCATGAAATGTCCGGTCATGTAGTTGTCACGAAATTGCTGCTGAGCGAACTCCGGCTGTGACGTGATGTAATTTTCGAACCGTTTATAGATGTCACGCACCGTATTGGCGACGTTTCGCATTTCCGGCGGCGGTTGGTAGCCGGGAAAATGGTTGCCGCCTTGGATGTAATTGGCGAGCTGCCGCTGCTCGAGCGGCGTTGATCCGTTGATCGCCCTGTGCATCGCGTCGGTGAACGCATGATGCGCGATCTGCTTCTCCTGCTCGGCACGCCCCTCGGCCTTCATGATGATATCGCGGGCGGCACGCCCAGACGACGATGAGCTTGCGCGCGTGCCGGTCCAGCGCAAGAGCGCCGGGATGAGCCCGTCCTGCAAATCCTGCCGGGTCGCGCCTACAAGCCCACGGCCTTGTGGCGTTCCTTGTGTGGTCCCACCACCGGCCGGCGGCGGCGGCGTCAGCGGTGGATTCGCTGGCGGCGTGGGGACATGGGGTGGACCGCCGGCAGGGGGTTGGGCCGGAGGCTGGGCCTGCGCCGTCGGTGGCGCGGCTGGTGGTGGCGTGGCAGCTTGTCTGCTCTGCAGCACGGCGGTCGCTGCCTGCCGCATCGCCTGGGATTTCACCCCAGCGATAAGTTGCCGAAGCTCTGCGTCGGTTAAACGGGAGAGCGTCGTGTCGCGTTTGGTATCCGACATCGCCTGTTGCTGCTGTGTCGGCTGCTCGATGGTCGGCTGTTCCGGCTCTTTAACCTGCCTAAGCTTCTCCTGGCGCTGCCGCTGCTCTTCCTGCCATACCCGTTGTTGTTCGCGTTGAGCGTCGGTCGGCATGTGCCGGCTTTGTGGCTGTTGTTGTTCTTGTTTTGTCCCCCCAGCTGCGGCCGGCAAATTTTCTGAAATCCGGTCAAGTTGCTCCCGTGCGCGGGCGAGCGGCGCGCCCTCGGCCGTTCGCGTCTTGACCGGCCCTCGCTCCGCGGCCGCGAGCGCTTCGGCGGCGTCAGCCGCAGCGCCGCGGGTGCGCGAGCGTGCGGGCGGTCGTGCGACGGGCGCCGGCTCTTTCCGCGGTGTGGCGGGCCGATCGAGACTCTCGAGCTGTTCGCGCGCCTGCGCCAAGGCTTGACGCCCTGCAGTCCGTGCCGGGATTGCCGGCGCCGGTTCGCCGACAGGTCGTTCGGCACCGGCCAGGGCCGTGCGCGCAGCGCTGAGCGCAGCGCGCTGCGCCGGCGGTGAAGACACCATGCGCTCACCGGATGGTGCGCGTGCAGCGGCTTCGCGAGCTTTGCTGGCCGCAACAGCAGTTTGTGCGGCCGGGGATGGTTCGCTGCGCGCTTTGCTGGTCGCCACGACCTCGGCTGCGGCATCGGGCAACCCGAACTCGGCCTTGGCCGCTTCGACTCGCGCCCGGTGCATCTCCGCACGCTGTCGGATCGCCGCGATCGCGCGATCGGTCTCCTGCGCCATCTGCCGGTCGATACTACCGACGTGAAGACTGAGGTAATTCCGGAACTTGTCAATCACCGGGTTACCTGTCGCAGATGCTGGCGGCTGCGATGGTACGGCGATTTTATCTGTTTGATCCGACAGCGTTTTTTCGGACGGCGATTTAGCGGCGATTTGCTCCGGCGATTTGGCGGTTGGCTCCGGTTCTACGCGCGTAACCGGTGGCTTTACCTCCGGCTGAGCCGCAGGCTCCGACACGGTATCAGCGCGCGGCGCCTCGGCCGCAGCGTTGCGCTGCTTGATCTGATCGAGTACCGCCTGGATCCGGGCGTCAGCCTCGGGGCTGAGTGTCTGCTGTTCGGCAGGGGCTGCCGGCTTCACCGCCGTGGCCTGTTCCTGGGCATGCAGCTCCGCATCGTCTTCAAACAGCGCCCGCAAAGTCGGGTCCATGCCGTCATGGATGACGTTGACCTGCCCAGCTGGTGCTTGTTCTTTAGCGTAGGAGGAGTCTACCGTTGAACGCGCGTTGACCGGCTTAGTCTGTTCAGCCGCGGTACCGAGGCTGTTCGAACCTGGGTTGCCGGACTGGGGTGGTGTCGTCGTTCTGGTGTTTGGCGCGTCGGCAATGCCAGAGGTCGTACCTTCGACTTGTGGATTGGATTCGCCACCAACTTGCTCTGGCACGCGCACGGGCGGCCACACGTCACGCGTAGGCGTGGCAGGCATAACGTTCTGTACGTTCGGTGTAGGCGCAACAATATTATTAGTTGTAGGCGCAATAGCGTTGGGCGCCGGCTGCGTCGAACCGGACGGTGGCACAGCGGGTACCGGCTGTTGGTGGACTCGCGCGCCGATCTTTTCGCCGAGCGTTGTCGGGCCCCACCCTTTCGGCGCCGCCGCACCCAACGCCGTGCTGAGGGCGACGTCCCGCAGCCCTTCCGCGGTGCCGAGCTTGCCTTGGTAGCCCTGCTGGCCGGCTTCGACGGCACCGCTGATGGCTCCCGCCTGCGCCATGTTCTTCGCCGTCATTGCCAGCGACGGCCGGAAGCCGAGAAGATTCGTAGCCAGCTGACCGGCCTTGGCCCAATACGGATGCATCTCTGCATTACGCTGCCGGATCGCTGCGTCGTCACCGAACATGGCACGCTGCGCCGCTTCGGATGGATCCGACGCGGCATACGCACCCCAACCACCTCCGAGGATGCCACCAACAGTAGACCCGACCGGACCGGCACCGAGCGCACCGAGACCGGCACCGGTCGCCGCTCCGGTGAGAAAGCCTGCGGCCGCGGGTGGTGCGCTATGACGAAACTCACGCAGGAACGTGTCGATCCTGCCTTCAGGTTGCGGTGGAGGGGGCGGGGGGTCCGGCACGTCGCCGAAATCCGGGTACTCACGCTGTTGCGCCAGCGGCGCCACCGGCAGATCGGGGCGCGATCCTGACGACGGGGTCGCCGGCTGGTCGGGAACGTCGCCAAAGTCAGGGTATTCACGCTGTTGCGCCGGCTGTAGCGGTATATCTGCCGCTGCGACCTGGTCCCCACCGCCACCGCTTGTGTCGTCGGCGACAATCTGGTCGACGGTGTCGTCGTCATTGTCCACGGCGTTCGTCCCATTGTTTATACAGACGACGATTAAAATCCCGCATTGTCGGCGGCGGTGCCGGCGGTGCTGGCGTTGTCGTCGTGTCCGGCGGAGGTGCAGCCTTCGTTACGGGTGCCGGGATGTTACGGTAACCCATCTCACCCTTCGGACCGAACGAACCGAACTCCTTACCCTCGCGCTTCGGTGCCAAGTGCCACAATCCAGTGCCGGGTTCACGCGCCATCGTGTGGGTGTCCGGCAATTTTATATTTGGAGGCTGCGTGCCTCTGTAGGTCGACAGATCGTCATCGCCCGGCCGTGGCCGTGGTTGATTCGATGGAAACGCGTTCGACGGGGCATAATCGTTCGGGTTCGGCACGCTTTGCCCGCTTGCAATGTTGGCCTGCCGCCGGACCACATCGCTGAGTCGTTGTTTATAATCAGCGATCTCCTCAGGAGTTGGTTTATCGCTTTTAAACAAAGCTTCAAGACCTAACCGCGCATCCCTCCCGTTGCGATCCTGCGAATCGGTTAAAAGTTTACGCTCCTGCTGGCTCAGCGACATGATCAATCGCTGCATCGCCGCATCACGCGTCTCCCGTGCAGCGCCTTCACGCCGGCCCTGCATTTCGCGACCGTAGTCTTGTGCTTGTTTCTGATAATCGTTGCGCGCTTGGATGCCAGCAGCCTGCCGTGCAAACTGGTTAGCCTGGCCTTGATCCCATTGATAGCGCCGGTCACCGGCCGTGAGTTTATACTGCTCGTCGACGCGATCGGCGTGATACCGCGCCACCTGCTGTTGATAAATGCGTTCATCCTGCCGACGTGCTGCGTCCAAGGCGCGGCTCTGCTGCATCCGCGTGTTGTCTGGATACTCGCTCATCACCCGGTTATAACGCGCACGTTCACGTTCAAACGAGTGCGGATGCGGCATGCCGGGCACCTCCGACGGACCAACCCATTGCCCGTTTACATAACGCCCGATCGGCTGCTGCCGTGGTTGCAGTTGTTGTGGCTGCTGCGCATAACCGGTCGGCACCTGCTGCGGTGTCTGCTGTCGCGATGCTGGCTGCGGCTGGCTGGCACGGTAGCCGGGCTGCTGCATCTGCCAGGCTTTCATGACGCCAAGACCGGGCGCCGTCAGCCGTTGATCGGCAGCTGCCCCGCGATCGGCACCCGCCCGGAGCGCTGCCTGCGCGGCGTCGATGCGTCCGGCCAGTGCCAGATCGGTCGGTCCGCCGGCCATCTGCCGGGCAGCGTCGGCAACTCCGGCATCCCCCAGACCTGCGACTTGGCCGCGGGTACCACCCGAACCCGTCAGCTGCGCCAAGGTTTGCTCGAGACCCTGCGATCCTTGCACGTCGAACAGCGATGCCGGCCCTGCCGCGTACTGCTGGAACTGCTCGGGCGTCATCGCGAACGACGTCACCCGGCCGTCCGGAGCATGCACCACCGCGGTGATGTTGCCGTCGTCGGTCTGGTGAAAGTCGAGCTTGCGGCCGTTGGGGACCAGGTCGTTGAGCTTCGAGGCCAGCTCCAAGGCCTTGCCCATATCGCCCTGCGTCAGCGCCGCCATCATGACCCCGCGGACCTTGTCGTAGGACGGCCGCAGCGACTGGACGAACTTCGACGCCATGTCGATGTCGCCGCGCTGCACCAGCGCGTCGACGGTGCGATAGATCGCCCGATTCTGGTCGCCGCGATGCGCCTCGCCGGTGGTCTGGTCCATCAGCTGGGTGACGGCTTCGGGGCTGAGGCCGCCCTGTCCCTGCAGCATCGCCTGCAGCGACTGCTGCGGGAACGCACCTTGTCGTGGCTGCGGCTGCCGTTCGGTCGGGGTCTGCGGCGCCTCCATGGGCGCAGCGCGCTGCGCATAGCCGGTCGGAACCGGCGCTTGCGCAGCTGGGGCTTCTCCCTCGGGTACGAAATAACCCGTCCGCTCCGTAGTTTGAGGTTCTTCCTGCTGCGGAGCCGTCGCCGTCGCCGCCGTCTGCGGCAGCGCCTGCCGGCCGCTACCGGACAGCCCGAACTGCTGCTGGGTGTAGCTGAGGACGTCACGCAGATCCGTCGTCGGCTTGTCCATCGCGCCGGCACCGGGCGAGAACCCGGTCTGGACGCCACCGGGCGCCCACTGTGACGGCCGCCCCTGAGACTCGTCGGCGAGCATGTGCGAAGGGCCAAAGTCCTGCGCCCGGGCTTCGGGCATGCCGCCGCCACCGCCTTCACCGCCACCACTTTCGCCGCCGCCACCACCGCCGCGCGGCGCCCCGCCGCCACCGCCCCCTTCTTCTGCAGGGGGTCGATCGGTTGGCTCCTTCTCCTCGTCATCCGCCTTCGCGGCTTGCGGCTGGTTCTCTTCGTCGGGGTCTTTCAAGTCCTCGTCATCGGCCGGCAGCGCGCCGGTGTCGCCGGGTTCAAGCGGCTCCTCTTCCTCCTGAGGTTCCTCGCGCTCCTCCGGCAATTCCGACCACGTAGGATTGTACTTTTCATCGTCGTCATCACTATCTTCGGACGCGCCGCTGTCGTCTTCGACCTCGCCGCCGTCTTCGAACCGATATTGCGGCGGCACCACCGGCGCCTGGGCCGGACGCGTTGCTCGCGCAACCTTGTCGGTGTTGTAGTTCGCCGGGTTGGAGGCGCGGGCATCGAGCGACATCGACATGATCATCGGATCACTAACAGGATACCTTGGCATCGCCCCGGTGCTCGCCGCCGGATCGGAGGTCCCGGCGGCCATGGCGGTGCCGACCTCGCCACCGGCGGCGTAGCCAATAACCTTGCGGTTGGCCGGACGACGGCGTCGCTTCTTCATTGCTGATACCCCGTCTGGATCTGCATCTGCTGCGGGCTGCCGCCGGCGGCCTGGATTTTCCGGGCCTGGGCAATGAGCTTGTAGAAGAACTCCTTACCTTTCCATGCCGCCACATCCTTGGGGATGACGAACTCGCCGGCGTTCAGCTGCGCTTGGACGTCATCGACTTTCTGCCCGCCGGACGGGCTCAATTCGTGCGACACGAACCCGCCCGTGGTCGGCGGCTTGACCTGGCCGCCACGCGCCATCATCGGCGGCCCGTTGCCCGCTGGCTGGCGCGGGTTGAAGAACAGCGGCGGCTGCTGCGGCGGCATCATCGGTCCGGTGGTCGGCATGCGCGGGCGGGGCGGCGGACGCGCCGGCCGCATCGGCCGTGGGCGGTACCCGGTCTGCGGCCGCCTCATGACGGGCCCGCCGGCGGCCATCTCTTCACCGCCACCGCTGTCGCCACCGCTATCGCCACCGCCGTCACCGCCGCTGTCACCACCGTCATCGCCGCCGTCATCGCCGCCGCTGTCGCCGCCGCCGTCGCCACCGTCGTCACCCCAGCTATCGCCACCATCGTCGCCGTAAGGATCATCGCCCCAGTCGGTCTGGTCATCGTTGGTGCTGCCGTCGTCCCAGCCGGAGTCGCCCCAGTCGATGTTGTCATAACCGGTGTCGCCGCCGGTGTCGCCGTATGGGTCGCCGCCCCAGTCGATGTTATCGCCGGTGTCACCATAAGGATCAGCACCCCAGTCCGTGGTGTCGCCATAGGGGTCGCTGCCAAAGTCGTAGCCGGTGTTGCCGTATGGATCGCCATAAGGGTCGCTACCGTACGGATCGAATTCGAAATTCGGCGCGTCCTGGCCGCCCCAACCTTCGTCGTTGGGGTTGGTCGTACCGAAATCGATGGTCTGGCCGCCGGTGGTGTCACCGAAATCGATGTTCGGGGTGTTGAAATCCTGGACGTTGACGTCGGTCGTCGGCGCCGTGTCGGTGCCGGTCGTGGTCGCATCGACCTGCGAAATCGGCGTCTGGCCGAAATTCGGTGAATTCGCGTCGCTCGTCTGATCGTCCGGACGCCACTCACCAAACGTCTGATTCAAATTATCGAGCGCAGACTGCGTCCGTGCGTCGGCCAGCACCTGGTTGGAGTCATAACCGGTCGGCGCCGCCGCGTTATCGCCGACGACTTGATAAGGCGCACCGTTTTCCGCCTGTGTACCAGTGTCTTGAACGTTACCGCCCCATGTCGACGGGTCGTTCGGATTGGCACCGGGAATGTCGTATCCGGGCGGCACGCCGCCCGACACGCCCGGCCCAGGGGCCGGCGCCGCATCATTAGGAAACGCCGAACCTGGGCTCATCGGCGTAAACCCGGTCGTATCGAACTGCGGCGCTTGCGGCGCAGTATCGGGGGTTGCCGGCCAACCCTGATTTGCCGGTAACTGGAACCCCGGCATGTTCGTCGGATCCTGCCATGTATCCGGGTTGTTGGGGTCGTAAGGCGGAACGTTGCCGCGCGGGTCAGGCTCCGGCAGCGGGATATCTCCTCCAGGCTGTGGCTGCGCGTTCGGGGCGTTCTGCTGCTGTGGCGCCTTCGGCCCGGCCGGTTTCGGCGCCGGCGGTTTGGCCTGCTTGGGGGCGCCGCCCTTACCTTGCTGAGGTTGCCCGCCGCCACCTTTGTTGCCGCCGTCCCCGCCGCCCTTATCGCCGCCGCTGGGGCTCGAGCTAACCGAACCTTGAGTCGACTGCGATTTCGACTGCGACTGCTGTCCGACCGGCGGCAGCTTCATCTGCATGGCGGTGCCGAGCAGCGCGTTCATCGCGTTGGCAGCATTGTACCCGATCTGGTTGTTCTGCAGGCTCGCCGAGATCGCCTGCTGCCGCATCGCGTTGCCTGCGGCCTGGTCGGCCATGCGCTGCTGATTGCCGGCACCGGCCGCCGCTGCTGCCGTCATCACCCGGTTGGCTTCGTCGAGCGCGGCGTAGCGCCCACTCGAGGGATCGATGCCGTAGCTCTGCAGGTCCTGAATCGCCGACTGCCGGCCTTGCTCACCGGCCTGCTGCACCCCGGCTTCGGCCATGCCCATATCGACAGCGATGCGCTGCGGCGACGCATAGCTGAGCGCGTCGCGCATGACGCCGTCGATATTGCCTTGGTTACGATTGTATTGATCGATGCCCCACTGATAAACCTGAGGCGCCAGATCCCGCGCATACTGCGCGATCTGCATCATCAGATCGCTTTGCGGCGTGTTCATCAGGACCGGGGTCGATGTCGACTCCGATGTGGACTGGCCAAAACTCGTTGAAGCCATCTGTAAAGCCCTACAAAATACCGCTGTATTTTGGCCTTAGCAGAAATGGCTGAACGATGTATTAACCGGACGCAGGAAGCGCATCCTCGGCAGGGGGCGGAGGTGGCGGCGCGGTCGGATCCGGCGTCGCTAACGCCGGCTGCGGGTCGAACGGCGTGATGTGAAACGGATCCGGGAATCCCGGTCCGGAATCCCAATGATCGAACTTGCTGTGCCAGTAACCGGTGTTGGTGCCTTTCATCCAGTTTTTATCGACGTGAAGCTGCAGCTGCGCCTTGGGCTTCGTCTCGCCGAAATTGCCGCTGAATTTACCAAGCGCCATCTCGGCGGTCTTCACCGGCTCCGGCTTGCCGCCATTGGTGATGAACAGCTTGCGCATCGCACCGTCGCGAAAATCCACGACCTTGCCGTCGTAGAATTGGAACTCGGCGAACTGCAGATCACCGTATTTATAGCTTGTCAGATCGACCGGCACGGGGATGCCGAGCCCGCCGGTCGGTGCAGAAAAGCCACCGGATTCAACCTCATCGTATTGACTTGGATCAAAAGTCCAGTTGTACACAGCGGTTATCGACTGATCACCACCGCCACCAAACCCCCCCACAGCCAAAGCCGCTCCCCCACACGGCCAAAGTTTAAGCCCATCAATAGGTTCATCATCGAATGATATCGACAGCGTTCCAAAAGCACCGGTGATGTCGTAAGAGATGGCAATGTGGTGCCATACATCGGGCTGAACGGTCACGAGGAAATCGGAATCATCGATACTGATACCGTATTCATGTTGCGAATCCTGAAACCCGACCGAGAAAAAATTACCTTCTGTTCGCCGAAATGTTATCTTACCGTCGTTGTCGCGTATCGTAACTGAAGACGTGTTCTGCGATTGAAATCGAAGCGCCAAGTTGCACAGATTCGGATAGAATCTCGGGTTGCCGTTGTCATCAAAGCCGCCAACATAAACACCGATAAACGACGGACCTTGTGACCAGACAATTGTCTGAGAACCAAAATTACCCTGGTCTGTATAGCTGGTAACAACGTTCGTATCTCCCCATGTCACGATCGGGACGATCCCGGCCAAGACAAGGTCCGGCGTATAATCTGCTACAGCGAGATCGGCCCAAACCGCATACGCCGCCTGTAACGTCGCGAGCGGCATGCGGAACCAGATCGACATCGTCCCTTTATCAAGCCCTGGCTGGTCTGCAGCTTCGGCACGGCCCCAGGTCTCCGACCCCTCCTTGTCGATGTTGACAGAGAGCTTGCCACCCCAACTGACATTGACGATGCGTTCGAAAAAATCCTCTTTGAAGACGTAGCGTGTCATTTATGTCAGTCCTACCGGCCCGAGCAGCATTCCCGGTGGGCCTTCGACGGGTGGCCCTTCGCCGGGATCGCCCGGCCCGGTCGGTCCCGTCGGCTGCGGCGTCTCGGGAGCAAATTCGTCGCCCGTCTGTGCCGACCCCGGGCCGCCTGCCGGTGCCGTCAAGTCCTGATCGGTCTTCTTGTAGTAGCTCCAGAAAAAATTCGGCCGCGGACTGTCGAACGATTCGAACTGGATCTGACTCTGCCGGGTCACGTAGACTTTCTGGGTACTGTCCCGTTTACGTTCACCAGCATCATTGATGTGATGGTTGTAAACGATCCCGCCAAAGTCAACGATGTAAACCTCGTCATAAGAATCCGTCGCATAGAGTGTGTCCCCTTGCGAAGCGAAGAACGGCTGCCGCGGAATGTAGAGATTGTTGATGGTGTAGTTGTTCGTCAGCGCCCGCACGGCATCGGCCAGCAGATTGATGGCGCGCAGCAGCGATGCCAGATCGTAAGCCGCCGGGATGGCGGGCAGGGTGTACCCAGTCCTCGGTTTGCGAATCTGTGTGTAGCTCGCAGGACAGGTCGACGCGATCATGGCCCGCCGTCTCCGGAAGGCTCGTCTGATCCTGTATCGGTCGCGGCATCCGGCCCCGGATCCGGCGGGATGATATCATCGATCAGCTGTCCTTCACCCTTATTGCCGTAAATGAAATACAGATAGCTGTCCAATGTCTTGTCGTACCACACCATTTGTTCAATGCGCTCGGTCACCACCCACTTGGTCTTGTCGGGCGTGCCGTCCAGATTGGTGCCGTAGTAAACGTAAAAGTTCTTGACCCGCAGATCCTTGCGCTCGATCCATTTCGAATGTTTAAGGTTGTCTTGAACGGCAGCCACCCAGCCGCTCTTGATCCGATGGTCGTACACATTGTTGATCGGCTTGCGCTGCGCCAGCGCGTTGTATATCCCGCGCGCGAAATCGAGCGCCTTGAACGCCGATGACAGGTCGGTCGGCATCGGGAAGGTCGAGCGGGTGTAGAGCCCGGCACTGCCGCGCGGCAGCCCAGCAGGCTGGTCCCGGGACGACGGGCAGGTCTTGGCGACGGGACCGAAATACACCGCCATCACAAGAACCTCGTGTACACCAGCGTAATGCTCGTATCCATATTGTGGAACGTGACAGCGTTGAGCGGCCTGAACTGGATGTACTGTGTCGGGTCGTCCGGATTGACGATCACATCGTGACCGTAAACACGGCTGTCCTCGACCCACTCAGCGCCCTTCAACCGGGATACCTGATCGTCGCCTTTGAGAATGACCGATGGCTCCCGCGGCACCACCGTGTTGTTCACATGCGGCGGCTGGTGCAGCATGTGATTCAACAGCTGCAGCAACGCCCGCAAGGCAGCCAGTGCCGACCGCAAGTCGGTTGCCCGCGGCACGCCGCGGGCCGTATCCACGATCGTCTTCGGGATCGGCTTGAGCTGGCCGTAGCTGACGGGGCAGGTTGAAGCGATCATTAGACAAGCGCCAGCTCTTTGACAGACGTTGCCGTCTGCACGTTACTGATTTCAACGCGGCCTTCCAGTTCCCAGCTCCATTGCTCAGCCTTGATCCCGGAAAAAATTCGCAGCAGCTCCCCGCTGGTCCGGATTTCGCGTGTGCACCAGAGTTGGCCGTCCACATACACCCTCACGATCCCGTACTGGTTCGGGCCCAGCACAGACTGCGGGAAGGTTATGTCCCGGTCCACTTGCGGCGGCGTCGTGCTCGGTACGCTGAAGAACACCCGCATCACCTCGAAATTGCGCCGGGCTTCTTGCTGAAACGTCTTCGATCGCCAGAGGTACGGGATGATGATCGGGTCTGCGTCGGTAAAGTCGTAGAAATAGACTCCACCGCCCTGCACCAACAGACAGATGCCAGTCCATGCGTCCAACTCCACATTGTCAATGTCAAGTTTATTCGGGCTCGACAATGTGTTGAATCCAAGCCGGTGTCCACCAGCTTGTGGCCAGATCGTAAACGAGGTCTGATCCTCGGCCGTCAGCTCAACCGTGTAGCCGACCTGCATGGGGTCGCCGACATTCATCGCCCCGAAGGCGAAATAGTTGGTCATCAATTTAACGGCACGCACCGTAGCCTGCGGCGTCAGCTTCTTCCACTGCTCACGCAGGATCCAGCCTTCGGTCAAGTTGATCCCGGCGCCGGACTGGCTGATTTGGATGAGCCCGTTCTGGCTGACATACAGCACCGCGGTATCGGTCGGCACGATCGATGCGCCGTGCAGACACGGCTCGGGCAGATTGATCTTGGTCATCGCCATCGACGCCGGGTTGACGCCGTTGACGACATAAGGCGTCCCCTGCGTACAGACGACGATCGATTGCCCGCAGACCCCGATCCCCATGATCGGAAATTCGGTCGTGATCACGTAGCCCGGCGGCCAGGCATGCGGTCGGTAGGCTTCGCTGAACCAGACCTCGTTGCCTTTGTAGCCGACCGCGACGCCGTTCGGGAACGCCTTGATGGCCTTCATATCTGGCGGTGGGCCATACCAATAGAGCGACACCATCTGCGCGTTGAGCGCCACTACGTCATCGGAAATCGTGTCGACGTACTGTCCCTGCGAGACCGGCACCTCGGCGACGAAGAAATAGCTCCCGAGCCCCGCCTGGTTGGAGATCGTCCGATAGATCTTGGTCGTCTTGATGTTGCGCTGCGCCGGCAGCATCTCGCCCGGATTGTTCGGGTCAGGGTAATCGGCGCCGAGATTCTCGATCGTCGGCTGGAACAGATCGATCGTCCAGGTCGCGTTGGACCAGCCATTGACGACCACCGGCGGCGATGGCGGACCCTCCTCGCCATATTCCGTCACCCAGGTGTAGACATAGCCGCGCGCCTCAAACACCGACGCGCCGAGCAGATTGCCCCAGACCTGCGTTACCGGCTGGCCGCCGGTGGTGCCGCTGATCGGATCTGGTGGTGAGTTCGAATAGGTGTTCGTCCCGGTGGTACCAAACGTAACCGCGTTGTTGGCGTTGAACACGTACATCGGCCGGCTATGCGCGATGCCGATCCAGTACGTGACGTTGGACATCACGTTGACGCTGTTGATGATGGCGCTGTTGGCCTCGACACTGGTCGTGACGCCAACCATGTCCTCGCCGGTGCCGAGCAGCTGGTACGGCGCCCCGTTGTTGTCGCTGTAAACAACGGCTTGGTAATGCATCGCCGCGTCGGTCGTACCCGGCATAAAGCTGATCGACTGGATCATCATCGCGCCGCTGGGCACGATCGGGACCAGGAATATGCCGTTGCCGTTCTGATAGGTCGCCCCGCCGCCATTGACCGCGTCGACGAACTGATAACCGATCGCTGTCGTGTCGCCGCCGCCGGTGACGGTCACCCCGGGCGGACACCCCGAAGCCGGCACCCCCAGAACCCAGTCGTGGTCACCGGCGACAATGCGATCGTAGGTGTTATAGCGCGGCTCCTGCGACGGGCTGGCGAAGTAGAACCGGTCGTACTGGTCATCCACGATCGGGGTGTGCATGACCGTGGTGTCAGGATCGAGGAATTCGAGCCAGTGCGAATCCGGCGCGGTGATCGCCGTGTTGTTGCTGGTCTTGTCCGGCACCCGGTAGACGTATTTGGCTGCCGAATTACGCAAGGTCCGCAGCAGCTTCGGTTGCCGCCAGCCGGTCAGATTGCCCGAAAATATGTACGCGTCCCTGCTGAAGGCCGCTTGGCCTTCAGGCAGCAGACGGACGTCCCAAGCTGGTAGCATGCCACCGTATTTATCGAGTTTGATGGCGGCCACGGCATCCTCATTTCAGTGTCGCACCCGAGGCCGGGAACGGCTGGTTCTGTCCCGGATTCTGCGGCTGCATCGTCGTGGTCTTGGCAGCCTCCTCGGCGGCCAGGCGTTCGCGCAAGAGCCGTACCCGCTCCTGTTCGGCTTCGGCCCGGGCCACGGCCTCGCGGCCAGCCTTCTGCTCGGCTTCGAACTGCGCGAGTTCCGGACCGTGCCGCCCGAGCGCGACAGGCGGTGGCGCCGACGGTTCGTTGCGCATCTGCCGAATCTTATCGAGGATCGCTTCGCGGGTGTCGAGCCCCTGCGCCGACGCGGCCTGTTTCTCGAGACTCTCGATCTCGTCTTGGCGGGCGGTCTTCTCCTGCAGATCGCGCGCGATCGTGCGCTGGCGCTCGGCCTCGGCCTCCTGGACGCGGTGCTGCGAACTCTGCGCCTGCATCTCCTGCAGCCGCTGCGCGTGGTGATCGACGGAAGCGGGGGCCGGTTCTTTGATTTTCGCCATGAGTCCTCCTTTGTGATACAGTCCTGTTTCGCCCAGCTACACTCGCCGTTAACGGGTCTATTTGAAGATTCGGAGCTATGGTGCTACCACCATGAACAGGACCGTATCGGGTTGAACGTTGCCGAATGTGTCACTGACCGTCAACGTTATCGTGACCTGTTCGTTCACCGCACCCCCCGTTACGGTGAACGTCGCCTCCTTACCAAGGATTTGTGTCTGCCCGACCGTCAATGTCTCCGACGACGATACCGCGTTGAACTGCGCGATCGAAGCCGCATTATCGAGCCAGACGGAATAGTCCACCGTCCAGATCTTGGTCGCGCCAACGGTGTGCTTCTTTGATCCCAGCACCATGTCATCACCTATGACGATCAGGGCCGGATCGGCCGGCCGATAAAGTTCACGGCTTTCACCCGGCCGTTCGATCAGCCGATATTCCGGCGGCACGATGAATGTTTCGTCCGGTTCGCTCACAGCAACGCCCCGTAAAACAACGTGATGGAATTGACGGCGCCGACCACAGACGAGCCGCTGAACGCGGTTCCACTCGCGTAGCATTCGTAGAAATCCGTGCCGTTGGCGTAGTCGATGACCGTGACATCCGGCGATAAATTGACCGACAATGACTGACCCTGCACGCTGTTCTGAGCAAGAGGACTGCCGTTTTTATAGATGTACACGCTGTGCTGCGTCATACTCTGCGCGTTCGACGTAAACATCGCCGCCGCGCCCAGCATCACCACGCCCGCCGATGGCGTCCACCGGCAATTGGTCGCGTCATAGCGCGTGTTGATGTCAAGCAGCTTGGATGTGAACAAGAGCTTGGTCACGCCGCTTAAACTTTGATCGGACGACAGCCTGGCCCTGAACGCATCCTTGGTTGTCGTGCCGGATCCGGGCGGGCCGGTCGGTCCTGTGTTCCCGTTTTGTCCCGCAGGACCCGTCCCGCCAAAATTTCCAATCGGGCCGGTCGGTCCGGTCGATCCCGTCAGACCCTGCGGTCCCGTCGCGCCCTGAATTCCCGTCGGGCCGGTGCGCCCAGTCGGCCCGCTCACGCCCTGCAGGCCTGCGACCCCCTGCGGCCCGGCCTGCCCCGTCGGCCCCGTTACGGCAGGGCCGGTCGGTCCAGTCGGGCCGTCATCACCGTTGTACCCATCGACGCCGCGCGGGCCGGTCGGTCCAACCCCGGAAGGACCGGCAGCCCCCGTGGCACCCGTCGGTCCTGCGGCTGGACCCGTCGGCCCGGTGGCACCGGTCAACGACGCCGTGCCTGCCGGCCCGGTCGGGCCCTGGCCGGATGGCCCAGTCGGTCCCGTCGCGCCAACCCCGGTTGGCCCGATGCCGCCGGCGGGCCCGGCGGCGCCGCCGGGTCCAACCGTTCCCTGCGGTCCCGGCGGTCCGGTGTATCCCGTGACGCCGGACGGACCCGTGACCCCGACACCGACTGGCCCGGTGTTACCCTGTTGCCCTGTCGGCCCCAGGCTACCTGTCGATCCGGTATACCCTTGCGGACCGGTGGGTCCTAGTGTGCCAGTAGGCCCAGCCGGTCCGCTCGCCCCGGTCACACCAGGGATTCCGATACTGCCTTGCGCCCCTGTCGGGCCGATGCCAAAAGGCCCCGTCGGCCCGGTCGCTCCGGTCGCTGACGCGAGCCCCGGCACACCCGTCGGGCCAGCCTGCCCTGGGGGGCCTGACGGTCCCGTGGCTCCTGTCGATGACGCGCTGCCGGCCGGCCCTGTCGGCCCGATCGGTCCCACCGCCCCGATGTCACCAGTGACACCGGGTGCGCCCGGTGACCCGGTCGGGCCGCCGGCGGGACCCGTCGGCCCCGTCGAGCCGTACCCGGCCGAACCCGTCGGTCCCGCCACCACCACGATGGGGCGGGTCATGATCGGAGCTGCAGGTGCGCCGGCGCCGGTGGTCATTTGCGCTCTCTCACCCATTCCACGTAAATGTGCCAGCAGCCGTGAAGGTGTGGATCGTGTAGCCGCCGACATTGGTGATGGTGCCGCCGCTGGCGCGCTGCGTGTCCCCAGGGTAGCGCACGATCACAATACCGGACCCGCCGGCACCACCAGTGTTATTGTATGCCCCGTAACCTCCGTCGCCCGAATTGGCCGCGCGTGCCGCCGGAATAGCGCCCTGTGCGCTTCCTGTTCGACTGGCGCTGCCGCCCGTCGCGTAGGTCTTGGACGTGCCGCTGATCGAACTCGTGTAGCCGGGACCACCGGTAAGCCCTGGATTGCCGTTGATCCCCGGCCCACCGCCACCGCCGCCACCACCGCCATCGACCGAACCACCGGCAGACCCGTTGTAACCTTGTCCCGCGATCCCTGTGCCGGCGCCACCAACCGCCGCGCCGCTTGTTCCGCCACCACCGCCGCCGGAGCCACCACCGGCACCAGCACCGGCGGCAACGATTGACGATCCGCCGAAACCGCCGCCACCGCCGCCCGTCGCCGTTGCTATGGCGCCGAGACTGCTGTTACCGCCGACGGTGCCGCTCCCGGTGGAACCAGCCCCACCCGCCCCGCCACCGCCGATCGTGACCGTGTAAGCTGTGCCCGCTGTCGGCGCCTGGAAAGACCCCGGCTGGACACCGCCCGCGCCGCCACCGCCACCAAGGCCCTGACTCACCCCGTGTCCGCCACCCGCCCCACCAGCCACGACCAGATACTCGATCATGGTTGGTGGTGGCGTCGAGACGCCGGCCGGAACCGGCCCTAGCGGAAAGCTCATTGGTTGACCCCGTTGGCGTAGCCCACGCAGTCATAAGTCGCGGTGCCGCTGTCAAAACGGAACACCAGGTGGTCGCGCATGGTGCCTGAAGCCCAGGTGCTCTGCTTGTAGTTGGTCAAGCCCTTGAACTTGTTCCCCCACGAGAGCGTGCCTGCCGCCGTCATCGAGACGGTGATCGAGATCATGGTTCCGGTCGGCGGATCAGCCGATGGATTCGCGATCGTGAACGCCGCGGCAACGGCACAAGTGAATGCTGGCGCCGATGTAAAATCCGCTGCAACACCGCTCGTAATCGCCGCCGGCACCGCCGTCTGCGGCTTGGTCCAGTTGTGCGCCGTGGTGTAAATCGTCGGATCCAACGGACCTGTCGGTCCGGTCGCGCCGACGGCGCCGCCTGCACCCTGTGAACCAGTCGGCCCGGTCGCGCCGACACCTGTCGGCCCGGTCGCACCGACACCGCCAGCCGTGCCCTGTGCACCGGTCGGCCCCGTCGATCCCGTCGCGCCGGTACCACCCGCTGAACCCTGTGCACCGGTTGGACCGGTCGGACCGGTCGCACCGACACCGCCGGGGGTGCCTGGGCTGCCTGCCGTCCCCTGCGCGCCGGTCGCTCCCGTCGGACCCGTCGCGCCGGTCGCACCAACGCTACCTGCTGTGCCCTGTGCACCCGTCGGTCCGGTCGGACCCGTCGCACCCGTCGCGCCGGTCGCACCAACGCTACCCGCTGTGCCCTGTGCACCCGTCGATCCGGTCGGCCCGGTCGCGCCGCCGCCTGGACCGATCGGCCCAGTGGTGCCTGTCGGACCCGTAGATCCAGCGCCGGTCAGACCTTGTGGCCCGGTCGGGCCGGTGAACGCGCCCGCTCCCGTCGCCCCCGTCGGGCCGGTCGATCCAGCACCGGCCGGACCCGTCACGCCAACGGCGCCGACCCCTCCCGTTACCCCCTGCGGTCCGGTAACACCGGTCGGGCCCGTCACACCAACGGCGCCGACCCCTCCCGTTACCCCCTGCGGACCCGCCGGCCCGGTGACCCCTGCCGTACCCTGGCTCCCGGTCGCGCCCGTCGGCCCTGTGGCGCCAACACCTGGCCCGGTCGGCCCTGTGGATCCGGTGAGCGAAGCCGTACCGGCCGGCCCAGTCACCCCCGTGGGCCCGAAATCCCCCGTCACCCCCGTCGGCCCCGTCGGCCCCGTCGACCCCGGGAGCCCATAACCCGGCGGCCCGGTCATGCCGATCGGGCCGGTGGCACCCGTCGCGGATACGGCGCCGGCCAAGCCTGTCGGTCCGCGGATGCCGGTCGGCCCGGTCACCCCATCCGGCCCCGTCATCCCCACCTGCCCCGTCGGCCCAGTCGTCCCCGTCGGGCCGCCGCCAGGCCCTGTTGGACCTCCGACGACGACAACCGGCTGCGCGGCGATGAGGGCGGGAATCGAGGTCATGGGAACGGATGGACGATCCAGATGAGCCCGGACAGGAAGGCGATGACGCCGACATTGGAGACGACCTGGGTCTTCTTCGCGGTGCCGTCGACAACGATCACCGAACCAAGCCCGGCGCGTGAACTGCTGATGACCTGTGTCTTGATTGCCATCAGACGATACTCAATTGCGGGTTGACCCAGACCGTCGTCGACGCTTTGCCGAGACGAATCAATCCACGGACCCGGCCAGCCCGCTGCGGCGTGAACGCGACTTGAAGCAGCTGTTTCTGCGGCGTTGCCGGAGGATTGTTCCAGGTGTTGCTGGACGCCGGCAGCGCGCTCGCCGCTGCCAAGATCGATGACAAACTGTCCACGAAATTGGCCATCGGATTGCCGCTTGATCCCATATATTCCAGCGACAACCGGATATCAGTATTGTTCAGTGATCCGGAAGAAATAAGCTCCACCGTTGCCGTCTTGGATGCGCCGACAGCCGTGTTCTCGACATCGAGCGTGAAGCAAGGCAGCGGCATGCTAGCAAAATCGGATCGTACGGACGATACCAATTTCAGACTATAATTGCCGATATCATCCACCGCGCCATTGGCAAGTGTCGCGCTGCGATCCGTCGTGACCGCACCGGCCGGTGTATAGCGCTCGTTGAGGACATTGCTGCCGTCCCAACAATTGACAAGTTCGACCTCATCTGCAGCGCACGTAGCCGCCGCCGGTGTACCATAGCGGGTAACAGCCGCAGCGATCTTGCAGCTATCAAACAAAACTTTACTCACAGGACTTACCGCTGGATTCGCCGCAACAAGCGTTCCTGTAACAGCACTTAGATCGACACCTCGACACGTAATCGTGTTAACTCCCGTATTGAGGGTAAACAATGTTGTCGGCGGCGTGCTTCCACCGACCGCCGACGGTGTGTTCACCCATGTAAGATCGAATAGCGTAGATGCGCATCCAATAAAAGATGCGCTTGTACTGTTAAATTGCACTGTCGTGTTATCAAATGTCACTTTTGCAGAGCTTGTGGTCATCAGACGTGAGGTCGTTGTACCGTTTAAGTTAAACGTGCAGTTCTTGAAATACGCACTCTTCGATCCGATGTTGGCCAGATAAATATTTGTAGTTGTTGGAGAACCCGACACCGTAAAACTGAAACCTTCCCAATAGGTGTTCACGATAGTATCAAGCACCAGCGAATTTGTTCCTGTCAGCGTCAATGTAATCGTCGCGCCGGCTTGGCTGTCCGCCGCAACCGGTGGAACAGACCCAGCGCGATTAACAGATAAGACTTGAACCAAACCGAAACCGCTATTGCCAAACCCGTAGTTTAAATTCGCAGAAAAACTATCGACGCTATCACTGCTGACAAAAACACGATCGCCAGCAACCGCGCGTGTCCCCGTATTTGCCGTAAAAACATAAAGAGTCCCTGCCGCTGCACTCCATCCGTAAGCAGACTGCCCCGTGACATTGGTAAACGTCGCACTGCCTGATAACGTTGTTGAATTATTACCGGTATTCCAACCAGGCTCCGTCGTCCCGGATGTCCCCGCCGTCGTACACCGAAACGCGTATTCCCGCCCTGCAGCTGGAGCCGCCAACGGCCGGATGATCTGCCCGACCGAATACGCTGTCGATGCCGCCCACTGCGGGATCGCTGCCCACGCTACGGATGATGCATACCAGTCGCTCATTGTAGCGCTTTCACGACATAGCTATACGTACCGTTAACACCCCACATCGACACCGTAAACTTATGTCCACTGATCGTATCCAACGCATCTCCCGTGTTCGCACTCACTGTAAATCCTGAGAAAGTCACAGCTCCGGCGCTGCCCTGGTTCACGAGCATCAGGATGCATGAGCCATCATGAGTCGGCGCCGTGATCGTAAACGCACCGTTATTGTTCACCCACTGCATCGGATTCAAACTGAAATCGACCGTGATGTTGCCCGTCGCGTACTGGTACGCCGTCGCATAGACCCCGCCGGATAAATTCTGCCCCGTCGCCCCGAGCAGCATCGCGCCGGGCTGGTACGGCCCGGTCGGGCCGGTGCCGAGCGGCCCGGTCGCCCCGGCCGCCCCGGCCGCACCGGTCGGCCCCGTCGCCCCCGTGGTCGAGGCGAATCCGGGCGGCCCCGTTACACCGGTCGGCCCGGCAGGTCCCGTGGCGCCAGTATTGGTGGCGTCACCAGCCGGACCTGTCGGGCCGCCGAGCGGTCCGGTCGGCCCGGGAGGTCCAACCGGACCGAACCCCGTTGGTCCGGTCTCGCCAAACGGTCCCGTCGGACCAGTGTTACCTGTCGGCCCCGAATTTCCCGTCGGCCCAAGATTACCAGTCGGCCCTGTCGTACCGGTGACGCCGGTCGGACCGGTGTTCCCCGTCGGCCCGAACGGCCCAGCAGGACCCGTCGGACCGGTACCGGGCGGACCCGTGGACCCCGTCGGCCCGGTCGCACCCGTGTTGGTCGCCGACCCCGGCGTGCCCTGCGGACCGGTCTGCCCGACACGGCCGGTCGGCCCGGTGGCGCCAGTATTGGTCGCCGCTGCGGCCGGACCCGTCATCCCGGTCGGCCCCGACGGACCTGTCGGACCAGGTACGCCGGGGCTTCCCTCACCGGTCGGCCCGGGAAAACCCGGAGGACCGGTCATCCCGGTTGGACCGGTGACCCCCGGCTCACCGGCGCCGGTCGGGCCGGTGTTGCCGGTCGGACCAGTCGATCCGGTGGCCCCTGTCGCGGATATCGGCCCTGTCGGGCCGGTATCTCCGGTCGGACCACCGTAGGCACCTGTCGGTCCGGTCTGACCGTGAACGACAATGACTGGCCGGGTCTGGATGATGGGAGGATCGTTCGACGGGTATGACACTTACACCCCCGTCACGCCTTGAACGACCGTCAGACAGCCATGCATCAACGCCGTCTTAATCCCCATCGCGTCGGTCATGATCAAGTCATAAACATAAGCACCTGGCAGTAGCGCGTTCTGAATAGCCAAGGGGGCGACGCTGAAATGAAGCACCCGTTGATTGGGGTCATCAATGACAATGGTGCCAGCCGCTGACGACACCGACAGCTTCGGCGTAGCATCGTAATAGGTCAGCTGAACATCAGCAGCGAAAGTACACCCGTTAAAACTCCATGTCGTGTCAGTGGGAGTGCCGAACTGGAAGGCGTTCGACCACGTCGCATTGTTGTCGATCGCCATATCCTCATGGGCCGACGTCTCGCTATGCGGGTATGTGCAGCCACAATAAACGGACATCGTTTACCTCGCCGGCGGGTAAACACTGAAATTCGATACGCCACCACGCTGCCCATCAACGCGAAACTGCTGCGGATACGCCCACGTCTGCGCGCCGAACGTGTTGGCCTTCATCCCGGCAACACGGGCACCGGCGATGCCGTCCCTGAACTTTTGCAGGTGAAACATGGCCTGCTGCGGGTTGGAGAATGCCTCACCCGGAATGGTCATGACATTGCCGACCAAGCCATGCTGGATCGTCAAATGATGCGCCGGCAGCACCCAGTCGGGGATATGTGGCGGGAAACATTCCAGCGGGTCGGTCACCGTCTTGATCACGGTCACCGTCATCGTCTGCGTGTTGCTGTAGCCGAACTGAAACCGGACCGTGCCGATCGTCGGCATGATCGCGTTCTGCGGCGTCAAGTTCTGGTCGACGACGCCTGCCAACCGCAGGATCCGCCCGGTCCGTACCGGGATCGGGTAATCGTATGTGTTGGGGACAACGACGATGTCGATGTTCTCTTTCCAGCAATTCGAATCGCCGAAGAACTCGGCCAACGTATCGAACAGCACGACCTTGATCTGATCTGCCGACGCACCGGTCAGCATGACCTGAGCGTTGCCGAACACTTTGGCCCAGTACAGGTCGACCCCATCCGGTTTGCTCATGTCGGATGCCCTCGCGGCGGCGACCCGCCTGTCATCTGATCGATCGCTTTACCCGTCAATCCGGTCGCAAACCAGCGCATAAAGGATGCCACCCTGGCGTCCTGATAGTCTTCCTGGTCGCGCGCCATCGCTTGTCCGCACAAACCATAAACCAGCGCCTGGCGGAACTGCGGCTCCATCCGCAGCGGCGTGTCATCCACCGCCTGGAACGACGGCACTTGGCCCCGCACCGCCAGATTCCAGACGAACAGGTCCGGGCGCAGCCGGCGGGCTTCGAGCAGCGTCATGTTGAACGCCGTCAACATCGAGGCGTCATCGTACCGGTACGGCGCAATCGTATCCTGCAGCTCGGTCCGGGCCGCAGTGACATAGTCGGAGATCGTCGACAGCGTCGGCTGGTCGGCGTCTCCGAAATTGCCGTAGTAGATCTGGCTTGTCGCCATTACGGCCCCGTCACACCCGTCGGTCCGGTCGCCGCGGCGATGAACTGCCCGACCGGCCCGCCGGGCGCGTACTGGCTGTAAGTCGTGCCCTGCGCCGTCGGGCCGCCGGCAGCCGCCAGCTGATTCCACGCCCCGCCGGTCGCATACTGGTTGAACGCCGCCGCGCCGCCGGACATGCCGACGGCGTAGGCGAGCTGGTTCGCCACCCCACCAGGCTTACGCTGGTCGGGGGTTACGTTGATAGCCATGATCGCCTCCTTACCCGCCGGAGATGACCTGCGCCTGACAGATCGCCGTACCGTCGACCACCTGATAGCCGTAGACCTGCAGTCCGCGGAGGATCTGACCGAACGTCAACTCGGAACGCAGCGTCTCGACCTTGCTGATCTGCGAGGCGAATGTAAGCCCATGGGCATGCCCGGCGAAGATCGGCTGCTCACCGGCGGCAAAGTTGACCGAATCGGTCGTGCTGTTGGGCATCAGGTTGCTGACGTACAACGTGAACCGATCGATCATCCCGAGGCGGCCATTGCGCAGAATCGAGACGGAGTCGCCCGACAGATAGGCCTGACGGAGTTCCGACTGCTTGATCTGACGACCCGCCCATGCCGGCATGATGACCCAGCGGCCTTGCTCCGGAATGTTCTGTTCGTCGAGCGCCTGCCCCATCTTCAACAGCAGGTCGATCAGGTTGGTCTGCCCCGAGGTCGCGCCCTGGCCGACGGTGACAATCGGCGTGCCCTTGATGCCGAGATTCAAATTCCCCGACAGGACACCCGCGGTCGCGCCGCGATTGAAGGAGTTGCACTGGTTGACGATGCCGTCAAGGACATCGCGGTCGACCACGATCTTCAGCTGTTGCGCGGCATCGTCCGACCACATGGAAAGATTGTTCAGATCGCTCTGAACCTCCATGACGTCGTCGAGCACCAAGCTGAAATATTTACCGATGCCGATGTACAGCTCGATAGAGCCGCCCGTCGGACGATCGAGACCCAGCAGGCCGTCAGCCAGGTAGTTGCGGATCGTGATCGTGGGCTTCGTTCGGATCTTCACCCGATCGCCCATATTCTTGATCTCGCCTTCGTAGTCCGTGTTGGAAATCGCGGCCAGGACCGTGCTCGCGTAGAATTTCTCGACGAGCTTCGCCGACCAGATTTCCCAACTGTTACTACGCGGAGGTCACTCGCGTTCAACTCGGTCACCCGAGCGGAGCAGCCATTTCTACTGCTCTCCCCATGTCGCCATGGGGGTCGGACTGTCGCATCAGCGAAGCGATACGCTCCGCCGCCCTCTCACTCAGTCTCTGCGGGTCCAGCTTCATAGCACGCAGCTCTTCTGCAAAAGCCGCGCGCGCCTGCTCCATCCCCACATAGCCGGCAGTGGTGAAGCGGCCGGACGCATTGTCCAACCACCACAACACGAGCTTTGCCTGCTCTGCTTTCAAGATCAGGTGCGGAAGGATCATACCGAGAATCCGACGGATTTCCGCGCCGCTCAGCCATTCGAGCGACCAGCTGTTTTGCTGGTTCCGCCCACTCGCTTTGCGACTGACGAAATGACCGCCAAACTTACCGTGAAGCATCTCCCCCAAGGAACGGCAGCCATCAGCCATGCACATCCGCACACGCGGACGAACATAAAGCCGATTCCTACCTTTCTTCGGATACATACGCTGCACGTCGATACAACCTTCCCCGTCGAAGAGCCCGGCTAAGTATTCCGGTGTCATGTAGACCCCTCGTATGGAATGAACTTAGCGAGCTTTACTGGTTCCCTCGGGTTACGTCAAAGACGCGTTCCCGGTAATCAGAGAGGGTTTTACATCCCCAAAAATCAGAAAGGGCTAGGGATGAAGCCGGTCGCTTGTAGGTTGTTGGGGGAGGAACCAACCGGCGTGATCGGCGGTGACGAGCCGCTTGTTGCGCCGGGGAATCCCGTGATCGGAATAGGCATCGCATTGCCCCATGGGGGCATGTGCGATTAAGCCGGCCCCCGCTTAGTTGACGCGGATGCGACCGTCATGCTGGGCTGCGAAAATATCGCGCTCGAGCGCTGTCCACTCGGCCTCACGGCCGATGTAAGCGCCACGGCGATGCTGTTCGTACAGCTGCGTGATCTGCGGTCGCGTGTAAACGGGTTTGGCCGGCGCCGCAGCGGTTTCACCGCTCGAAGCCGTTCTGGCCCGTCCAGGGGACGCCAATGTCGCGATATCGACTGCCGCTGCCCTAGGAGGCTGGGGGGCCGGACTGGGCGAGGGCTGATGCGTTTGCCCTGCTCTGGCTTCCTCAGCACGGAAGCCATTAAAGAACGCGACGACTCTAGGGGCATTGCCGGCTGAAATCGCTTCGTTCAACAATTGTTGTCTCATACGTCCGGACAAAGTGTCAATACCGAGCAGCCAATTATGCCAGCGCGGATTGCGATCGATTTCCATAAAGTCCGGCACCGCCGCGGCGACCTGACTGTCAAGGATAGCCCGTGAGTCACGGGCATGCCGTGCCCGCAGATCCTGATTCTCTTGCCGCAGCTGATCGAGAAACGGCGCGACCGCCTGCATCGCCGCCCTCTGGCTGACGTCAAGAAAGTCCGTGCCATAGTTTTGCGCGTCTTCCGGGGTGATAAACTGCTTCGGGGGTGGGGGCGGTGCCCGCCGCTGCTGCGGAGGCGGCGGCGGCGGGGCAGCCTGCCGCTGTTGCGCGACCTCGTTGAAATACTGCGCCTGCAGATCGCCGAGGTCCTTCTTGGCCTGGTTGAACCGGCCTTCGAAGGCGAGCGCACGATGCTTCCACGAATCAGCATCGTCAGGAGTGTCTGCCGGCTGCGAAGCGGCAGGCGCCTGGTCCACGCTGCGAACCGAGGGAGGCGGTTCTTCTGGCGCCTGCCGTTCGACCACCGGCGCCGACGGAGCGTCCGGTGGCACATCGGCCGTGGGAGGAACATCGACGGCCGGAGCTTGATACAAAGCCTCGATACTGCGGATCCGGGCCTTCACCGCCGGCGGGATCGTGTCCGAATCGAAAGCGGGAACGTCCGGGTTCTGACTCTCAACTATGTTCACGCGTCATAGCCTCGTTTAAAAGCAGTGCGAATTTAATACACTGCTGCGCGCGTCCTTGCGCGACTTGAAGGTTGTCGGTTGCTTGAACCAGTTGGTCCAGCTGTTCCATCTGATAGTTGATAATCGCCGTATAAAAATCACGAAACTGCTGCGGCGCAGCATTTCGCATATAGCGCGCCTGTTTGACAATCTCCGCCGTGGCGTCGCTCACATCATATCGTCCGCATCGGGTTCCATCGGCCCGCCCATTGCCGGCGCAGGTGCAGGCATTGGTGCCGGCGGTGCCGGTTTGGGATAAGAATTACCCGCAAACGGGCTGCCCCGCGTCAACGCCGCATGTCCAAGCGGCGTCGTCGCTTGAACGCCACCCTTGCCGACGTGTTTAACGATGCTGCCGCCAGGGCTGAAGGGGGTCAGATCTTTTTTATAAACCATTGGGGCGGAACCCTCCATAACCGATACCGGCACCGCGCATGCCCATATCCGGCCCGGACGACATCGGCGAGCCGCCCTTGCCGTATTCACGGGTCGAGATCGGCTTGATCCGCGGCGCTGCCATCACGGCCTTGTTGGGATCGAACCGCGGAGGCCGCCCAAGCGGCATCCGCGGCGAGGGGGGCAGCCCCGTCGCTGGCCGAGGCATTACCGTGCCCCCGTGATCCCAGCAGTCGCTTTTTGCGAACCGACGAATCCGAACATTTTATTGCTCCCGCCCTCGGCAAATTTGCCGCCGCTGCTTGTCGGATCGGACGCGGTCTGTCCTGCCGTCTGCGGCCCAGCTGGATCGGACGTTTTCTCGCGGTTACCCGACCCAAACATCGGCGTGTTGCCGCCTTCAGCGAACGTGGTGTTGCGCTGGCTCTCAACCTTTTTGGTCAGACCTGGAACGCCATCAGCCATAGAGTCCTCCTCACGGTATACGGCGGACATTAGTGTATAAAGCTTAAGAAAGTGTTAAGCCGTTCACTGCACCGTCAGCCGCAGCGTCTCCGAGTCGCTTCCGGCGTCGTTGCTGGCTTTGACACCGACGCTGTACTCCCCCGCTGTCCGCGGCGTGCCGCTGATGACCCCGGTGCCCGCGTTGATACTCAGCCCATCCGGCAGCCCCGTGGCTTCGTATGTGGTCGGCGCGTTATTCGCCGTGACGGTGTAGCTGAACGCCTGCCCGACGCGGCCGCTCGCCGCCAGCACGATCACCGGCGTCACCGCCGGCTGCGGCGGTTCGGGCGATGTTGGTGCGAACACGACATCAACCCAATAGTTGGTACCCTGGTACGAGTCAGTCGGAAACGCGACCGCGCTCCCATATTTATAGACCCCGTTATTACCGCTCGGTGCCGACAGCGGCGCGTTGGTGTAGGTCTGGACGAAGTAGTTCGTATCAGCTGAATACCGTCCACCGGAATGGTAAGATACCACGTAGGTGGTATTTGCCTGAACCGCGACCGGGCTGGTAAAATTGGCCTGCTGCCAACCGCTGGCGGATTCACCGCTGAAGGTCACCGTCGCCAACCGATTGCCATTGGCCGACCACAGCGCGCCGGTATGCGTCCCGGTATTCTGCGACCCCTTGTAGAAGCGTACGCCGGTAACGTTCCCGGCGACACTCGAGCGAAACTTGACGCCGAGTTCGACCGAATTGGAATCGTTCTCCGAAACCACCTTGGGGGTGTCGCTCGAAGCGAAAAGGGTCGTGGCGTCGCCTGCCGGCGGGATTGGCGGGTCTGGCGGAACCGGCGGATCAGGTGGCGTTGATCCGCTCACCAACGGGTGGGGGTAAATGTAGGGGGTGTAGGCGACGACCCAAGTATCAGTGCTGCCGCAGCGATACAGCGTCCCCATCGGACCCTGGTCGGTGGCAAAATAGCCGACCCCACCCTGCCCGGCATCGGCCGGATCGGTGGCGCCGGTCGAGCATGAGGTCGGCCGGTTGGCCATGGTGCCGAAGCCCATGCCCGTGGAGCCGTTGAAGGGCGCCGTCCGCGAGGTCTGTTCCGAAGCCGAGACCGCGTTGAACCAATCACGATCGTTTTTGGCATGCTGCGTCGTGTAATTCGGGTTACCGCCGAGGTTCTCGAACGCCATTGGCACCCGTGCCTTCGTGTCCGTCCAGAAATTGTTCCAGACGTACATCGGCTTCAGGTTGCCGCCTTTTGGCGTAGTTGCAAAATCGCGGCCAGGCTGGTGCCAGCACGGATATCCACGATAGGTGGTTGAGGGAGAACGATTGCCGTCGCGGGACTGGTTGCCGTCGCAGATCGGCGCACCGCCATCAATGGAGTTTGCGTATGCGCGATAGTCCAGCATCGAGATGGCAACGCCGCTTTTGCCGCTTGCCGCCGTGAACTTGTTGTTGAAAGCATAGAATTCACCTGAGCCCTGATGGTGAAAACAGCGATAGCAGTCGGCGATTCCTTGTCCGGACCCGCCGCTATTCACACGGATGTCGTTGTCGTAGAGTTCAAAGTTCGCCGGCCCGCCCGCGTGCGTCGCACCGTGCGAGGTTACGAGACAGTTGGTCGAGGTGTTGCGACGATAAACGGTGTTGTTGCCGCCCCAGCCGTCGATACAGCCGAGCCCGGAATTGTTGTTTGATGCGTTGGTGATGACGTTGTCTTCGAAGAACAGATTCTCGGCCTTGCCCGCTGGCGACGGCAGTGGCGTCGAGCCCTCGACACCGATGTAGTTAAACGCCATGACGTTGCCGTTGTTCGATGCCGTGAACGTATTGTGGTCAACGACACCGTAAAACTGGCCGACCGTTGTATTTTCACCAAAAAAGAGCGTGGTGTTGCCCGCAGGAATTGTAAACTTGTTATTATCGATCCGGAACTGGCGCAGCGTCCCGCGACCGTAAAACCAGATCACCATGTTGCCGCCGGTGAATTCAAAGCCGGAGACACGATAAAATTTATTGTTGTCCCCCGACAGGTTGCCGTTCATCCCCAGCACAGTGCCGCTGGCGCTGACCTTACACGCACCGAGCGACGCACAGATCAGTGTCGCGCCCTTGGCGTTGTTGAAGGACACGAAACTGTTCCAGCTATAGTTGCCCGCAGCGAAGGTAAGGGTTGCGCCATCGGCAGCGCCCGAGAGGGCTGAGCTGATGTCGTTCGACGATGATCCCGCCGTGCAGTTATAGGTGGTGCCACTGCCGGAACACGCAGCATGCGCAGGCGACGACGGATGCGCCAGTGCAAGCACAGCACATGTACATAAAAGCCGAAATTTCATTTAGTCCTCCTGTGGCGCCGGGTAGATCACCTCGACAACATCATCGGTTTTGGCGCCAAGCACCGCCAGCAACCCCGGCGACAAGTCAGCAACGCGCCCAGTATCTGTGTGAGGCCCCCAATCAGCAGGATAAGCCAGCACCTCCTGACCCCGAAACCGCACCAACGCCTTCCGGGTCTGATCCCGCAGCATCGTCTTCGGCGTGACGTCGTAATCCCACCGACAGGCCACATAGAACACATCCGGATCAAGCCGCCGCGCCAAGCCGGTCGTGCCTGGTGGCTGCTCGGTCAAAAACAGGTGCGGGGCGTCATCCAGCTCATAAACAAAAGCCAGGCCTTCAGACGGACTGACGCCCGTATCGGCGGGACCACCAAAACTTGAACATTTGCCATTCGCCGTGAACAAGACGCTGTCCGGAAATTCCGGCTGCGGCGGCAACGGCCGTTCCGGCGGTGCGACACCGCCAAGCGTTGTCACGATGGCATTACAGACGGATTCAAAATTAGCCGTAAACTTGTTTGAATCCGAGGTATTATCGCAGAAACAAATCTCGAGCAAAATCGCCGGTTTATTAGTTTTGTTCAAAAACGCGAGATCAGATCTATACTTACCGCCACGATTCGTAAACGGCCCGGCGGCGGCAATCGCCTTGGACATTTTAGCCGCTAATTCACTTTGCGTAACGTAAAGTACCTCGGTACCTTGCGCACTGCCGTTATAAGCATTAAAATGCGTACTGACATCCAGCTCACGGGTTTGTTTATTATGCCAGGATGTAATCCTGTTCAAATTATCACTCTGCGTCGTACTGACGTCATCGTGAAATTTCGGACACCCGAGCAGTTCCGCGACACGGTCGACGACACGCCGTGCCTGATCGACCTCGTCAAGCTGCGGCGGAACCGGATTGCCGCGCGCACCGCGGATCTTGAGTCCGTGGCCGGAACTGAGAGCGATACGCATTTGACTTTGTCCATTTATGGCTATAATGTGTCTTATCCCGGTTCCCCAACCTGGATCGCCCCCGGTGAACATTGATAGCCCCCTATCAGCGACCCCCCAGCACCGGGGGCACCCCTCATGGCAAATCGTCCTGTCCCTCCGACTCCAACTCCGTCCGCGGCCCATTGCGATAAAGCTCGAGAATCCGCTCCAACTGCGCCGGCTG
>Ga0247686_1000015_pt1 | contig 43520 bp, 32 predicted proteins | sample CNK27_metaG_FD_182717 | JGI IMG/M metagenome (GOLD analysis project Ga0247686, IMG submission 182717) | Soil microbial communities from Purdue University Martell Research Forest, Indiana, United States - CNK27 | ecosystem: Environmental > Terrestrial > Soil > Temperate forest > Bulk soil...
TCGTCCGGGACATCAAGGACACGATGCAGATTCTGGAGAACGCCGCTATCAAGGACCATGAGGAGGAAAATTCTGACAAGAGCCAGGCCGTGCTAGATATCGTGAAAATAATGAACGTCAAGGTCCTGGAGAAGATACACAACTACCACGGCGAGGAATACATCGCGAAACACAGACCAGATCATTCCAAGGAATAGGTATGTCCATCGACCCGAAATTCAAGAAGAAGCTGGAACGGCTCCAGTTCATGTTCATTCGGGAGCTGATTGACGGGTGCGTAGAATGCTCTAAACATAATGCCATATGCGAGGACCATCAGTCTCTGGCCATGTCGGTCAGCGACCCAAGGAATTGCCCTGAGTTCCAGGAATTCCTCAAGCAGATCGGCGTGTCCCTGGACCCCAAAGGAAAAGCGAAATGAGCAACATCACGCAGACGATGGTTAGTAACTTGTTGACGATGTCCATTTGCAGCGGGCACGACAAGCGGCAAAAGGTCGGCGACCCGTACACGATCCCCGATGAGGAGACGCGGCGGCTGCGGGCGCAATTGATCTTGGAGGAAGCGTTAGAGACCATCTACGCCCTGGGAATGGGAGTGGTATCGGATTTCAATGGGCTGTCTATCATGCCCAGTGACGATGACCCGGACCTTGAAAAGATCATCGACGGCTGCTGCGATCTGAACTACGTCCTGACGGGCACGCTGGTATCCTGCGGCGTCCCGGACAGCCCTCACTACGACGAGGTCAACAAGTGCAACTTGGCGAAATTTCCAAACGCCGTCGCTACGTTCAATGAATCTGGTAAGTACCAAAAGCCCAATGGATGGGTAGGCCCGGACCACGCCAAGGTCCAAGAAGCTGTCGTCAACGCCAAGCTAAAATCGGCCTCGCTCCAGGATCTGGCCAAGCACCATATGAGGGTGCTTCAGGGCAAGGAGCGGCGGGAGAAAGAACGGGATACGCCAGAGGATAAAGTCCGCGACCATAACCGCAGCGACCAGGATGATATGAGCGGGCCGGTGGGGCACAAGTCATGAGTCTATATTTGACCAAGGAAGAGTTAGCCGAAAGGCTGGAAACGATTGCCCAATTTTACTGTTGCTACCGCGCTAGGTCCGGGCAGATGTGCGATTGCAAGTACCTGAATCCCGGCGAGAAAATGGAGCGGACAAGAGAAGCTTCCGGCTGCCCGGAAATCAAGCTGGCCAGGGCCGTGATAATGGCCCTGTCGCAAAGGGATTTCGATAAGGCGGTCAGGAGGCTGGAAAGGAAAGAAGACCCGCTCCAGGACGTGGCTGATTTGGTGGAGGAAGCTGGAACATAGCTATACAAACGTATAACGCCCAGGATCGTTTTTACGGCCCTGTGATCGCGAAACCGGGAAAAACTACGTCCTAGCGAACAGAACGCCCCTGGAGTAGACCTATTACGCCCTGAATAGGGCTAAAAGGGACTGATATGGACCAGGAAATGATTGAACGGACAAAAGCCTCCTACTTTGAGAGGATCCGCAGGGACCCGAAGAGCGAAGCCGTCAAGCTCAAGTTCGCTGACTGGTGCGATACCGTTGGCGAAGCAGAACTGGCGAAAGATCTTCGGGGCCGATCCGAGGATTGGCTGCGGGAATTCGTCTCGGAATGGAACCCGCAAGACTATCTGGACGACGTGGCCGAATACTACGGGCGAAAGAAGAAAGATCCGCTGAAGGACATCAGGGAGCTCGTGGATAAAGCATGGGACGACGGGTCCAAGCCCAAGAAAAGGAAGCCGTTCCCCCTATCCGATGAGCAGGAAGAGATTTACGAAAGCCTTCTTGAGGAGGCGGTGTCACCTGACGAATATTTCACTGCTCACGGCAGGGATATCCACAGCAGATCTGAGCTAGATCCTGGCGACGAGGAATTGTTCTGGCACCATATGCACGTAATGACTGGATATGATTTCGACGAATCGCACAAGGAAAGCTTTGGCTGGTCATGCACCTGCTAGTTCCTTTGCCCCCGCTCTGGCCTCTTCTTCATCTTCCTTTCGGCCAGCACCTCTAAAGCCGCCGCGTAGGCTGCCTCCCAAACTTCCTGGTAGGATTCCAATGATAGGTTCTCCGTATGCGTCAGCCCTTCCGGCACGGCGTCCAGGGCTGCCATAAGGATATGCGTTCGCTCCCTCCGCGACCACGACCAGAAATTGGGCTTGTCCATGCCGATGATGACGGCGGTCTCGGCGGCGTCGATCCATGCATATTTGGGGCATAGAATAGGTTTCACCGGAATCCCCTCCAGTGAATAGAATTGTGAAACAAGGATAGCCAGAAATGCTAACCCCTAGCTATCCCTGCTAGTGAAAGCAGCACCGTAACGACGAAGGAATCTGACGTGCCCTCCTTTCCTGAAAGGGGTTGCGGATCTTAAGGAACAACAGCGAAAATCGTGAGCAGGAAGGCGATGATTGATGGCAAATTCTTGGCAAGCCATTGGAGCAACGACGACCAGTCAAATCCGACCCCAGAGGCCATCTTGGGTGGGTACAGCCCGGTCTCCCTATGGTAGCGATGAGCGGTCAGGTTCTCGGCAGCGTGCCAAAGCAGGGGATGGTCGTACTTCGGCGCGGCCAGGTTGGTCGCCAGATGCTGGTGCATCTGGTCGGTGCTTTTGGCCAGCACTTGCAATGAGGCGTCCTTATAAGCCATTTCCATGTCAGATTCCTCGATATTGGAGAATCCTTCGGTCCAGGTCATTCCGCAAGAGCATTCGTAAGTGGTTTCTACTTCCCGGATGTTGACCCATGCCCGCGAGGCGTTCCTGAACCGGGTCAGGATCTGCGTCTCCCCCTGGCAGAGTGGGCATTTTGCGGCCATAGGTCACTTTTTCTTGGGCTCGTCCTTCTTGGGGGATTGGATCTTCTCCCCTTCCTTATTATCGGCTTCTGGGACGGGGACGTAGCCGGCACGCTTGAGCATGTTGCCGTGGACGCGGTCCAGCCTGGCCTGGCGTCGGGACAGGTTCTCGTGGCGGATGTCCCGGAGCCATTGCAGCGGGGCGAAGGCATCGGCGACGCAAGCCAAAGAAAGGAAAAGGGCGATGGACGCGAAGAGCTTCTTCATGGTAATCTCCTGGGATTAGCGGCGGAAGCCCCTGCGGCGTCCGCCCTGGAAGCCTGGAAACGAATCGAACTCGTCAAACAATTGATTATTAGACCGCTGAGGCTTGTCGGCCTGATGCGATTCGCTGACGAACTCAAATGGGAAGTTATCAACATCCCATTCGACCGTGCCTTCCCTGAACAGCGGCAGGGAGAATACGTTTCGGGCTATCCCCCGCACGCCGGCTCCGTAGTTGGTCGATCCGGCCTCGCTGTGGCAATCGATGCATGCCTTGCCGGCCCCAGCGTATCCCTGCGGAGCTTTGCTCCTGTCCTTGTATGCCACCATTGGGTCAGTCTTGCCGTTGAAGTCGATCATGCGGAGCTCGAAAACCTCATCCCTATCGTTGGTCAGCAGGTCTACGACGAACGATCCGCTGGCCAATTCGGCCGTCCTTTTGCGGAGCAGGCCGCTCCTGCCGTAGGGCTCCCGCAACGCCACGGCCGCCAGGGAATTGTAGACGATCTCGTCGAACGCCCTGACCTTGCCCAGCTTGACCCCCGCGTAGCTATTCCACCGGCTTTTCGGGATGCCGTCAAGGCCGCCGGGAACGGCATAGGGGAATTGCAGGTTGGGGTTATTGCCGCCCTCAGAAATATGGGCGGCTCTGAATGCGAACCGCTCATTGGTGACGGACGTCGCCTGGGAATACCTCGTCGGCTTGTAGAATTTCAGGCCGTCTGGGAATGGAATGACTTTTGGCCAAAGCTTTCTGATGCGCTCTTGCTCTGATTTTGGATACCACGGACCCGTGGCGCTATTGCTATCGTCAGCAATTCGCTTGGCGTGCGGCCGGGGCGGATTGGAAGGATCGGAATCGCCCTGCTGAAAAGGGCTTTCGGCCTGTTGCCGTACCCCCTTGAGCTCGTTGACGACCTTGAGGATGCTCTGGTCGGTAGCGTTGGACTTGTACCAATGGCCGAATTTGCCGTCGATGGTGACGAATATGGCGTCATCGATCTTCTCGATCTCGGTTCGCCATAGGAAGGGGGTCTGCGAAACGATGACGCCTTCTAGCTTCCTGGCCTTGATCCCCACGAAGACCACTAAGGGCCTGTCGGTCTTCCTGCATTCTTCGAGACCTTCCTTGTAGGGAAGGAATCCGCTCTTCGCCTCGATGGTTTTGGGGGCTTGCTGGGATTGGGCGGCTGCCAGGGCTAAGGCGGCCCTGGCGTCGTCTTCGACGGTAGTCGTAATGAGCAAGAGGGCTTGGATAATCACGGTATCCTCCATGTTTGAGAAGTGAGCGATATTCCCTATACGAACGATTGCAATACGCGCGGTTGGCTCGGAAAATAATCGACATGAGATAGTGCAATGGTCTCCCCCCCGGACATCCCGTAGCGGCTGAATCCTTTCTCAACCTCGCTTTCGGGAAGCCAGACGCAGCAGCGGCCGAGGCCAGCCGGGTCCTTGGGGTAGGTGCTTCCATCCCATTGATTGCTGTAGCCGTAAAGCGGCCCGTCGTTAGGATGGTCCATATATGCTAGAATGCAGGTCGAGTGCCCCCCTCGACCATCATACCGACCAGTAACGTAGGCATTCTCCCCGTTGCCCTTGATTGAGCCATTGCCGACGTACATATCGCAGCCGTCGATGACCGGGTAGCCGTTGATGATCGCAGTCTTGATGTCCTGGACGGAATTGATGGTAGCCTTCGCCCCGACATGCTGGGAGGCGAGCGATTGCCATTTTGTCACGATGGGGGACGCTCCGTCGGACCATTGCATCTCGATAGACCTGGTTAAAGCCAGGCCGTCGGACTTGTCAAATTGCGGGAGCCCCTGTTGCGTGACATCGAAGTACCCGTCCTTGGCGACGGTATCTCCCATGACCGAATCGACGGCCCCTTCGCCTTGGCCTCTATCCCCTTCGTTGAGTCGGCAGCGCCCGTAAAGGAACGGCCAGAACGCGACGAACGCCTTGGTGGGGGTATCGGAGATGACCCGCTGGATGCAGGCGAGCGTAGTGATCCAGTTACCGCAAGACACTCCTACGCATGCGCCTGAAAGCTGTCTGAATCCAGTGAACTCGAAGCCAATATCGGCGATCACGTCAGGATGCTTCCAGTAATCAGTGAGAATAACCTTCACCGGGCCGGCGGTTTTGGCCGGGGGCATGGAGAAGCGGGGCATCTTGGCCAGTGCCTTGGCATGGGCGTCGTTCTGCTCGTTGGTGCGGTCCTGGGGGGCGATCCAGCCCAGCAATGGCTCTGCCATAGGAGGAATCCTTTCGAGTTATTTGCAGGTTTCGAGGGCCTTCTGGATCTTCTGGTGCTGCTCCCAGAAAAGGGACCGGATGGAATCGTCGAGCTTCTTGTCTGTCGTACCCATCTGGGAGTCCATTTCCTTCTTGATGGCGTTTCGGGTATTCAATAGCGCCGTATCGGCCATGACCAGCCCGGCGGCCTTGTGCATCCGGGTGTAGACGTCCTGTATGGTCTTCAGCGACGGGTCGTCAATAGTGGCCTTGGACAATTTGTAGATGGCGGCCAGCTGGGAGGCCCTGAGCGCCGGGCTGCCGTCCGATGCATAGGCGTCCTGGATAGATTTGGTGAAGGCGTCAACGGGCGTAGGCGGCGGCACGGGAGGATCGGGGGGTGGCATCGGCCCTTTGCCGGACGTAATCCTGAACCACCAGACCTTGCCGTCGGCAGTCACATATCCAATGAACACTATCCCGCTATCCTTGCTGGGGATTACCGTAGCAGAATTGCCATTGAGGTAGTATTCGTAATCAGGGATCGGCATGGGAACCCAGACTACGTTCCCTTTGGCATTAGCGGTCACTGAGATAGATCGCTTGCCTGGATCGATTTTCGCGTCAATGATATTGCCGTCGGCAGGCATGGGCGGCGTGGGGACCACGGGGGGATCCGGGACTACCGGAGGTGGTGCCGGCTTTTTCAGGCCCTCAATTTGCTCGGCGAGCTTGACGAACGCGGCAGACGAATCCTCGCCATTCCTGGACAATGCGATGTTGGCCTTGTCGATGCCGTCGCCTAATTTAACCAAGCCATCGGCGGTCTTGGCAGTCCCGTCGTTGATGGCCTTAATGATTTCAGCGTTGCTGCTGATCGGGCTGGGCGGCTTGGGATCGGCCGGCTTCACTTCGGGGGCGGGGTCTTTCTGGCTTGCCATGTGCGTAACGGCCGTAGTGCCGCCTACGCCAGCCCCTAGCATCAGCACCGCCGCGATGATGGCTTTCCAGTTTTTCAACGCCAGGGAAATGAGCAGCCAGGCGTCCTGCTTCTGGAATCCGTCCTTGAGGAGGTCGAACGCCTTTTGCAGGTCATCCTTGTCGGCGTTATTGACGAGTTCCTGGAAGGCGTCGCCAGAATAGGTCTTCAGGCACATCGCCAAAGACGCGATATCGGTCCTGCCGTCCGGGGTCTTGGGAATCGCGATAGGCATTAGTTCCCCTTCCTTTGGAAAACGTAGGATTAGTTTAACGTATTCGGCCCCATAAGTAAACAACTATTTCTTTTCTTTGTCCTTCTGGGCCTGCTGCCATTTGGCGACCTCGTCGGAATCCATGACGTTCTTCTGCTTGAATGGGCAGGTCTGGGAGTCCTCCGGGCATCTCGATGACATGACCTGAACGGTGGCCCGTATGGTGGCACGGGTCTTCTCCCCGTCTGCCGTCAGGGAATCCACCCGGTCCTTCATTTCATTGACGTCTTCTGAAACCTGGGTGTGCCCGGCCATCAGCTGGGGAACGGCCGCCCGCATCTCCATGATAAAGCTGGTCAGTATATTCACGTTCCCAACGATGGAGTCGCGTATGGGGATGAAGAATTCCTGGCCGAACCAGGAGCATCCCGACACGAATTGGTTGCCTATCTTGGGCACCCAGAGATATGCCAGCACCAACAAGATGCCAGATACCCCGACACCGTGGGCGATCTCCACGAAATCTTTGACGGTCATCTCCATGACTCCTCCAGGTTCCTATTTGACGGTTGGACCCACTGCGGGGAATATCCTGCCGATAGCCGCTTTCAGCCTGTCCATGTTGGGCTTCGTGATGTAGTCCTTGGCCCCGTACTCGATGGACAATAGCCCAGTTGCGGCATCGCCAGCACCCGACATGACGATGGTCGGGATCTTCTTCATCGCGTCCGAGAATTTGACGAGCGTTTCCTTGGGGTCGACGCTTTCCGGCAAAACGAGATCCAGGATGATCAGGTCGAAAACCCCTTGCAGGGATTGCTCGATCCCTTGCGTCAGATTGTGGGCGGCGACGAACTCGATGTTGGGGGATTGCTCCTGCTTCAGGAAAAGCTGGATCATCTCCGAGCACGTTTTGTCGTCTTCAACGATCAGGATTTTCATGATGGGTTTCCTTAATCCCCCCCCGAAACTTTATCTTACCCGATTTTCAACCTAAGTCCTCTAGCTCATGCCCCTCGAAGTAGCAGCAGGTTGTCTCGCCGTTGTTGACGGATCCTGAGATGGAGAACGGGTAGGCGAACCCATGATCTGCATGCGCCCGTACCATATCACCCGACGCCAATTTGATCTTCCTGGTCAGATAGCATCCTTGCGGGGTATTAGCGGTGGGCACGCAGGCGTGGTCCGCCCCGGCGGCCTCCACCCATAGCCCAGTCGAGAATCGGTACACGTAGATCAGCCCAGTGATGCTGACGTTGGGGAGGGATGCGGGCGGCGAGCACCACAGCAGATTGAGGTGGAACTCGACAATCCGACAGGCGTCCGAGATATAGAGATGGTTTACCGGGTCGAACCTTCCGGTAGTGTCCCAATCGACTGTATCCATGTTGATGATGTTGTTGGCACGGTTCCCCGGCGGGGTGCAGTACGGACCAGAAAAGGATTGGGGCAACAACGGATGGGTATGAAATGATTTTCCCACAATTGCTCCTTGTTAAAGGGCGGATGCCTTGATTGCGTTTGCTTCGGCTTCTGTGACGATGTTTTTCAATACCAATAGATTAAGTAAAGCGGTTATCATAGTACGCTGTTGCTGAACTAACAACATTAGGGGATTGCTGTGCAGCATCGATTGAGATGCTTTTTGCTGCTCGGCAAGCATTTGTGCTGATGACGGGTTGACCTGCAAGTCCAAGTCCGTGATCGTGGGCGGCGTATTACCGAGGTAGCGCACATAGTGCTTCCTGCCCTTGCCATCGAGCATACCACCAGACACTTCTTTGGCTTCAGGATGAGTCTCATTTTCTGGCCAAGGGAATGGTTCAGATCTCGTCCATAGCTTCATTGTGATATCTCCATTACTTCCAAAAAGCTGTTCGCGACGGTCCCGAATAGCCTGGTGGCAACCTGCCCGTTGAACGTAAGGGTTCCAGCAGTATGCATGCCAACCCTTAATTTGAAAGTTGTTGAACTTGTGCTGGTAGCTGTGGTTTGATACTCCATAGTAAGCATACCCACGCCGGTCCCGGTATCGATGTACATGCAGGAAGACACTAAAGCATTAGCGGTAGAATCCTGATACAAAGATCCAATAATAAAAGCTGCTACGCTAGGCGAACAGAACGCTTGGGCACGCACTCTTAGTATATTGCCGTTTTTCTTGGGTGTAATAGCCTGTGTGATATACTGGTCCCCTTCATTACTCTGAGGAATAGTATCATCAAACGGAACAGTAGTAGTTCCAGTTGAAACCGCCCCAGTACCCCCGTGAAGCATCTGGGCAATAGCACCAACCGTCCCGCTACTAGCAGGTAAGTTATTTAGTAGCACTTTCTTCAAAGCCGTTGCTGAGGCATCGTAAGTGAGTACATAATCATTAGCCCCGTCGGGGCTGGAATCCGCAGTTTGGCTGGTTATGGCATTGGTAGTGACATTGCCGACGGTAAGGCTCGCAGCCGTTCCACTACAATTAGTCAATACGCCAGAAGCAGGTGTGCCTAATGCCGGGGTGACCAGTGTCGGCGAATTTGCGAAGCATAGCGCCCCAGTGCCGGTTTCATCAGATATAACCCCAGCCAGCTGCGCGGAGGTGGTAGAGGCGAATTGGCTCAGAGGATTTGCTGTCAGGGCGTCCCCGCCTCCAGCGCCTATCGCTGAGCGAAACGCTGCTGCCGATAGCGCCGTGACAGTATTGTCGGCGTTGATCTGCGGGAACGTAAGGGCCGATGGGTTTGGTAGGGCAAAGAATGCCCACCCGACCCTTGTTCCAGAACGCTGTTTTGGGGCTATTTCGCCAAACATCAAAAATCACCTGCTTGAACGAATACATTTACTTCTTTCGCAGCGGTTATCGTTGTCCCCATAGCCATCCTGATCTTGTTGCCGCCCGAAACGTATAGATATTTATTGCCCTGCGCATCAGTGTTCCAGGGCATTTGCGAGCTAGCCAGCAATGCCACGGCTGGAAGCAGGTTCGTGTTCCCCGAATTCGCCGGTATCTTCACAGTGCCGAACAAGAAATCGCCAGCTCCTACGCTAATGTAAATAAGGAGGTCGCGATCCGACGTGTCAGTGCTGGCGACCATTATGTGCTCTACCTTGCTGCCGTTGCCGCCAGCCGTGAATACGTCCTTCTCGTTGGTGGTATCGGCAGAAGTAAACTGTACCAGGACATCGTTGATGCCTTGAGGAAATACGGCGGTATTCGTCATCACAACCCCCCTTGCGTATAAACTGCGGTCATGGCATGGATCTGGGCAAGCATAGATCGGAAATTAACCGCGTCAGTTTGCGCTACTGGATCAGCGACATTGGTCAGGTTAAATCCGCCCATCGATTGATTGCCGGCGAAGGCATTAGCTCCAGACGTGATGACTATCGAAGTATCCACTTGGGCGGAAGTCACCGCATTGGAAGCGATGTCAGCTGTCACTATTTGCCCAAAAGTCCAGGATCCGGCAGTGACGTGGGCAACCCCCGTAGCTACCGATGAATCGGCTCCAGTGCCGCCATTTGCTGTAGCAACGAATTGATTCCATATCAGTCCAGTAGCTTGGCTAGAATCGGCGATAAGAATGTAGCCATTAGTGCCTACAGGCAGGCGGGCGTCCATCGTGCTGTACGTGAATATGTCGCCTTTGGTGGTGAGAGGGGATCCACCTCCTCCTGTACCAGGAATTTCCGCCCATACCGCCGCTCCCGTCGAGTTGTCCTTGCAGATGTAGACCTTATGATTGGTAGTGTCAGCCCACAGTGATCCGGCAACGTAGCCGGCCGTGTCGTCATCGCCAACCCCAGGCGCTGTTGTGCCGTCGAACTTGCTGAACGGCAGATGGTACTTGCGCACGAGGGAATCGCCCGCGTCGAACTGGCCGATTGTAAAGGTCTGTGCGGACATTGTTTTTCTCAGTAAGAATCGGGCGAAAGAATTTTATACCATGCTCCGCTGCTGCCGCCTTCGAGTTCAAGGTCCGGCCCGCTGGCCCTGGTGTGTGTAAGGTCTGAGACTGTGCCGCTCGTGAAAATAGGCAAGCCGTTGTAACCACTTACGTCAGCTCCGAAGCCGCCATCTGTTGTTGCAAGTACGCCAGTTACGTCTGTAGCAAGATTAACTGAGAGCGACCCACCAGTGTAGAGGCCGCCAGAAAAACTAAGACCCCCTACGGTCGCCCATAGCCCTTTGAAAGTTACTATGTTATTGGGGCCGGCACGGAACGCCAGGATACGAAAAAACGGATAGTCATCCGCCGCTGAAAAATTATTTTGTCCTTGTCCTATAAGGCTCAGGCATACATAGGGCGGGGACAGGAACGTATTGTCATTTGCCAATATCAGCTTGCGCTGAATGCCGACACCGCCAAGTCCGGGAACTTCCCCAAGATTAGCCTCCCAAAATGGGGCTGGTCCAAGGAATCCAGGACCTAAAGACGTAGCAACACCCAAATTAATGTGGGGATCGCTCATACCAGTCCCGACAAGCCATGTTGAAAGACTACCACCAGCTATTGAAAAAGTAACGATTGTGAGTCCATCAATAAGTGTTACGGTTGGAGGATCAATAGTAATAGATGGACTAGATCCAATAGCACTAGCAAATGTCTTGGTCCCGCCCCACGTTTGCGCCCCGTCACTAACTATCCCATCGCAAACCCCGGCAATGGCTTGAGGCAAGCTAAACCGGATCTTGTTCGGAGAAGGCACGTCGATGGAGAATCCTGGTATGGTATCGCCCTGCGAGTCCAGCAAGCTTCCGTTGGGGCCGCCAATCTCGTCATTCGTAGTGAAGATGATATTCGGCCCTAATACGTTCCAATCCTTGTTGAGCGCAGACTGCCCGCTGATCCCTTGGAAACTAGACCCAATCGTGTACAGCCCCCTGATTTCCTGGACATAGTCGCCAATCGAATAAGTAGTGGTTTTGCTGTACCCGACCTTATCGGATAGCACAACCGAAACCCATTCTACTGATGGCGGATCGGTTATCGCGCCCAGTGAGTAGTACGTCGTGCCGCCAGAACTTCGCAGCGTCCCCGGAGGATGGTAGAGGACATGCACTCTGATGGTTCCCCCGCCCCCAGAGACGCCATCGACCTTGATTGCCGTCACCGTCTTGTAGGTCTTATTTGTTTGATTAGTGTGAGTCCCCGCAGTAAATCCGACATGCTCGAAAATGATGCGGTCGCTGGCGTCCGTCCCTTCAATCCAAATGTCCCCACCTGAAGGGGCAGTAGTAGTTACAATCACCAGCCACACGGTGAAGTCTGACGGGGACGAACCGGCGGTAAGACTGTAGGTAATGTTCGAGAGGCTGCTGGTAGGCACGATATCCGCGACGTAGGCGAGCACCGTATGCGGATCGCCGGTGAGTTGGACCCAGGCATTCGTATTGCCGAGAGCCTTATCGATGTTGCCATTGATGATTGAGAGATAGTAAAACCCTCCAGTGCCATTGCGCTCGAAATGGCACAGATAATCGTCATCGGGGATAAGCGCCTTGCGGTTGGCGAGGTCGATGCACCAGATGGCCGTCGAAACGGTGCGGGCGTGCGTATTGGGGTCAATGTCAAGCAAGTTGGCATTGAACGTACCGTTGATGGAAACCGCATAAGAAGGGTCTGTCATGTCCCACGGCAATCCGCCTGGGCCTATGCGCAACTGATGCTCTTCATCGGAGTTGATGGTGTATACCGCCCTTACTTCCTGCACATAATCCGAGACGGAGTAGGAAACCGTCGATACGTACCTCCCTTTGTTCGTCAGTGATATGAGCGTCCAATCCGCCGACGGCGGGGCGACCGTTCCATCAACCCCCGTCATAAGATAATTGGAACCGGAAGACGAGCGCAATACACCATTGTCGTAAGCGTGGATGCTTACTTGGATCATGTCTGTGGGGTCGTCGCCGATCCCGCCATACGCTATGGACGTGACTGTCTTGTATGTCTTGACCGAAGTATAAACCTGGGTCCCACCATTGCTAATGTCGATACTTTCCGTCTCGTAGGCGTCATTAGAATCGGTCCCGGAAATGAAAATAGTCCCTGCCGTGATCGAGGCATCGTCGTCGGTGATCGAGATATCCAACAAAGCCGAGAAATCGCCAGGATCGGAGTTGGCTTCTAGCGCGATAGCGCCCACGATCATCGTATTGATAACGATGTCCTGGACGTAGGGACGAACAGACAACGGGTTGCTAAGGAGCTTGAGCCAGGCCGCTGTATCAGTCAAGGCGTGGCCCTGGTTATTGCTGATGAGGGAAAGGATGTAGGAGCCGGTCGGCTCGACCCCCTTGAACAGCCCGTCGTACCGCGTATTGGCGGCAAGGGAAACCGATCCGGCAAGGTCGATAGCCCAAATGGATTCCCCGTCGCTCCATATCCTATTGGCGTTGTCCCTTATTTGGATCAGGGCGTCATAAGTGCCGTTCTCCAACGTCCCCGTGGTAATCTTGACTACCTCGGACTTGTTCTCGTGGATGGCGTAGAGGTTCCTGCCCCGCTCGAACCCGACGAGGTTCCCCTGGTAGTCCGTATCGCCCTTAAGCGAATTCAAGGTGCTGTTTTCCAGTTCAGCCCATGCCGAGCCCCTTTCGATCCAGGCCCCGTTGCCCTGGTCCCTTTCCAAAATGACGCAATCGTAATAGCCGTTGATGGGCACGGAATTCTTGATCCTGACCACCGGCCCGTTGAAAGCATCTGGTGGCAGGGAGATGGTTCGGCCGTTGGTGTCGTCTTTGCGTAACGGCTCTGTAACCTCGAACCGCTCGTCGCGGGAAGCCAGTTCCATCACCATTTTTTCCAGCTCGATGATGCGCTCGCCCATCTGCTGGATGGTCATCGGCAACACAGATCACGCCCCTCCGTACTCGAACAGCTGCTCAAAATCGTAGTATTGATAAAGTAAATAGTTATCGGATAGCAATACTATTGCCGATCCTGGGATGGCCCCCACAAGGACTCCAGAACCACCGGAAGACGTCGATGCCGCCCACCAGCTCCCAATTACGCCGCCAATTGGGTTTCCCGATATCGGGAATGGCGTAGGGAATAGGTTATGACCCCTCACCAGGATGTTGTCTCCCGTAGGCAGCCGCACCTGGGTGGGATCTTGGCTGGGCGGATCGAAATACAGGAACTCGAATTTAACGTCGCATACCTTGTTGTAGAACTGGGTGAGCAAAGGATCGCCATTTTGTGCCAGGAATGCGGGGACGTTGTTCTTCAGTATGAATTCTGGAGCCAGCATCAGCAAAGTCCCAGGCCGGAATTGGAAACTGGCATTGGCATTGACGTCGCCTTGGGGCGACCATTTCGGGAAGCTTTCCGAATTTACCTTGCCTATGCCATTGATGATATTGGGCGGGAAAACGCCCCCCTTGAGCACGTAGTTGGTCGGGACATTCCTCCACCATAAGGTCAACTTGGCCTTGGGAACGCGGAGCAGCGTATCACCAGGGGGCGATGTCACGGCAGCGGCGGGATTGGAATGCGTGAAGTACCAAGTGCGGCCACGCCTGGCCAAAGTCTCTACCGTGGGCTTCAGGGGCTCCCATTCGGTCCATCGCTGGTATTCAGCGTTTACCGGATCCGGCAGGACCACGTAGGGAAGCGCCTCAAATTTTATGCGTATGATCCAATGGTCCATGTCCCCCCACGTCCCCAGCAGGCCGGGGCCATTGGGCAAACCGGCGTTATCTGCCATCTTATCGTACTTGGCGTAAATTTTGCCCTGGCCTTCCAGGGACATGTCAGTAGCGAACATCCAAGGAAATCGGGGATGCTTGGCCGGGATCAGCCTGCTCAAGGAAGGTCCTATTCCGGGGGCGTTGATGACAGAATGGGACCCCAAGATCTGCGGTATGACGTATTGCAGAAGGGCCGGCTGGCCTATTTTGATGAACATGGAAGTTTCCATCTTGTCTTGCGACGCAAGAAAGGTGGTCTTCCATTGCCCTTCGATAAGCTCTACCCAAGGTATATTGAACCTGTTCATGCCTTATACCCCAAACTGGCGTCCAACAGCCGCCATGATTGCCTGAAGTTGGGCCGGGAGCAATCCATGAATGAGCCGAATCATAGCACCGACATCCCGTCCGACCGCCTCTGCCCGATTCAGGGCCTCTATCTGTTGATTGGCAATGCCCACCAATTGCTGCTGGGCGGCCAATTGCTGCTCCTGGATGCTAGACCCCATGCTGAACGACGAGACCCTGGCCTGGAGGCCGACATCCTCGATGCTCACTTGCCGGGCTTGCTGAGCAGCGATGGTAAAAGGACCAGCAGCCCCAGGACTGGCCCTATCGCGAGGCATTTGCATACGCCTCATGGCGGCGGCGAACGATTCCATGACGTCGACTTGCCTGGCCCCGCCGGTAAGCGCTTGCCTTGGATTCGCGATGTTCCAGGCCGCAGCCTGGATGACTTCCGATACTGTGCTGATGGCGGCGGCGAATACTCGCAAATTGGCTACCGTATCGTCGAACACCGTCTTCAGGAACGGCCCGCTCTGCCCCAATCCGGTAAACGTATTGAATATGTCCGCGAACGCCCCGCCGATGCTTTTGGCGGCTTCCCATAGGTTGCCGAGGATGACTTTCCCCTCGCTAAATACCGCCCAGAGTGGGTCGAGCGTCGCCCCGGCCTCCTTCATCTTGGACCAAAGATAACCCACGCCGATCCCCGCCGCAACGACCGCCGCCCCCAGAGCCACGAATGGCGCTACGATAGCTCCAACCGCAACAATGAGCGGGGCGAACGCTACGACCAGCCCGGCGAACGACGCAGAAAGCGCCCCCACGATGGCCACGCCTATTCCGGCCATCCCGCCCAGGACCAAGTCTGACACCCTGCCGAAACCGCTCACTACGGACGCCCCTGCCTGCATGATCCCGGCAACGAACCCGGCGACTTCCTTGGTGACGCTGACCATTACCTCCAGGAACGGCTTGAACGCGATGACCAGGTCCTTGATCCCGACCACGAAATCCCGGAACATAGGGATTAGCGCCCCGCCGATCTCGATTGCCAGTGGTCTCAATTCTGTTACTAATTGCGTGAGGGCCGCGTTGACCGCCGGAGCGATGGATCCATACATCCGGTTGAACACGTCGGCCAGGTCGCGGACGCCCTCGATGATGGGCACAAACATCACACCGGCGGCGGCCGATAGATTGTCCATCGCCAGGTTGAACCGCTCGACAATGCCAGGGTTGAATTTGCCGACCTGCTGGATGAACGGAGCGATGGCCCCCTGGAGCATCGCGGCCGGGTTGCGGAGGTCCAGCATGACCTGGACCAGCGCCACGGACACGTTTTTCAGCGACTCGAAGCCGTCCGTCAACGCGCCCAGCGGGTTCGTGAGCCGCTCCAGCGGCGAAGCGTTCTTGACCAGCCTGGAGATGCCGTCCACCCATACGGCCCCCACGCTGCCGAAAAGGTTGCTGACCGAGGCCGGGACGCCGAGCAACTCCCCGAACGCCATGCCGGCCTTGATCGCCCCGTAGCCCAGCGTTTCCACCCCGGCCGCTGCCATCTTGGTCGCCTTGTCGATGCCCTCCAGGGCAAGCATGACGCCGCCTGCGATGGCCCCTGCCGGGCCGGCCGCCGCGACACCCATTGCATTACCAGTTTCAGCTAATCCAGTTGCTGCTCCTGCCATATCTCCTTTGAACAAAGCCCCTAAAGCCGATTTGCCAGCAGAGCCTACGCCACTTACGTCTTCTGCGGCCCTTGCGAAAAATCCACGCACACTGGATACGGGAGTTTTTACAGCCGCTTCGGCCGAAGTCTTTTCCTCGTATTCCCCGGTATTGATGTTCTTCTTGAATACGTTCCCGGTTTCGTTGGCCCAGGATTTCGCCATGCCGGCAGGGCGCAACGGCCCGTATGGCTCTGCTACCATCGGAGGCGGCGGCCCTATCTTTCCTGCTGGTTCCCCAGCTGGGAGTAAATTGTATGTCCCCTTTTCTTTTTTCCCGGCGATGATGGATTCTATCCCGCCAACCCCGGCCTTTTCGTGCTCGTTCTCGCCAATGTCGAAAGGCAACATCCCTTCGGGCTTTGGCGACAGCTTTGACATATCCATCGCCGGGACTCCGCCTTCCTTACCTCCCTTCCCAGCAATAGCGGCGGCGGCTTCTTTCAGTGCTGCCGCAGCCTCCATAAGCGACTTGGCGGCGTCGAACAAAGAATGGCTTTCGGCTTCAGGGTCCTCAATCGGCGCTTTCTCGGCAATCCCTTCCAATCCGGCAAATTTGTGTTCGGTAATTACAGATTCTTCTGGAGGTATTTTGGGAATGCCAGCTGCGACCCTTGTTTCTTCCAGAGGAACATTCTTGGCAAGATGCCCAATAATGGATTCGATATCTGGCACAGCATGGCTGCCGCCAACAGCCCCGATAACCCCTTTGATCGCGCTGCCGATCTTTTCCATGAAGCCTGGGGGCTCCTTTATTCCCAAAGCGTCCTTTAGCCCCTTGACGGCCTCACGCAAGTCTTTGGCCGCTTCCATCAGTATTCTGGCGGCGTCCAGCAACGGATTGCCCGTAACCTCAATTCTTCTTTCGGGCCTTGCGCCGCTTTGCCCGTCCCCGAACATATGGCCTAAGCTGTGCCCCAACAAAGCCCCCCCGGCCATCGCCAGCGGCGAGCCGCCTACCATATCTGCTATGGAACTTCCGAGCACAATTGGGGTAGGGACTTTGGCCATTGACATGGCGGCGGCGCGCATGGCCGTATGCGTCAGCGTTTCCCCCAAAGCCTTATGGGGTATCTGCCCGCCCGCCGCGAAACCCATCCTGGGGTGCGCATTGGGCTTGACCGACTCGTTGATGGCCTCCAGCTGCGGGCGGAACTCCCTGGCGGTCGCGGCGTCGAATATCCGCTCGCCTACTTCGGCCTTGATTGGAGTCATCTCGTGCCCGAAGCCGCCGAAAGACTGCACGGAGCCCAAGGCCATATGATTTGACGTGCCCGATTGGATCTTGTCCAATTCCGAGGCGTACCGCTGCGAGGCGATAGCGTTAACAACGAATCCGCCCTTCTCGACCAGGACCGATTGGTTGTCGCTGCCCTGGATGGCCCCGAATTGGTTCTGGACGGTCCCGCCGTGCCGCATGTGGGGTATGGCCTTGCTTCCTTTTGCCTTGTGCTGCGGCTCCCCGTAAAGGTTGAACAGGCTGAAACGCTCCTCGAAGGAAAGCTCGTCCAGGGAATGCACGAAGCCGGGATCGATTAACTTCCATTGGCCTTCGTGCCTGCCGACATTCCCGGAGTGCGCGTCCCCGGCATACAGCCCGTGATGGTAGAGCTGCTTGGTTAGATCGGACTGGATGCCAGCAAATTGTCGAATGTTCTCGTAAAGAGGGTTGCCGCTTTCATCCTTCAGCGGCATGATTTGATTCGCCATCTCGGCATAGGGCATCTTCTCGATGTAATGGCTGACATACTCCCCAGACGGACTCTTTATCGCGTTCAGCAACTTATGGGCAGATGCCTGGAGGATGTTGGGGACTTTTGGCCGCCCAATTTTCCCAGGTTCCTGCTCAATCCTGAATACATCGTTCTCAGGTGACAGAAATGCCGTGGCCTCGACACCACTGCCGATCCACTGCGATCCTTTGGGCAGGAAATGGAAAGCTTCGTGACCAATGCTGCTGATACTGGCACGGGCACGCCCTCTCTTGTTGTTAGGGAGCTCCTTGGTATACTCTAGGATTTCTTCAGCGGTAGCGTACTCCTTGAGCTTGGGCAATTCCGGGGTAGGTCCACTTTTGGGACGCCACATAAATGGCGGGATGTTACCTTGTAAAGTCCGTATTTTATGCCCGCCTATGATTTCCCTGACGTTGCCTTGGGAATCCCATAAATCCGATGTTTTGGGCGAACCGCTTTCGTAATGGGGAATGACGCCGCCCCTGGCAAATACCCCTCTATCTGTCGGCCCCATATCGGAGAGTAATTCAGCCTTGGGAATTTCGTCGGTAAACAGTTCCCCATCGCCAACGTCGAATGACGAATCCAGGATGTTGAGCGGGTTTTGCTGGACCTTTTCCTTGCCGGCTTTGGACCAGTCGAACCGCTCGTTCCATTTCTCGGTTTCCTTGGCTAGTTCCTTACCGGAAAGTCCCATGTCGCGCCATTTGGTTCCTTGCTCGAATATGTCCCTGATATTGGGTGCGGGCCTGGGATCGAAAGGCCGCGTGGCCTCGAACAGCGCCTCGCCGAAATCCTCGAACGGCCTGCGGACCTCGTGCATGCCTGGGAAAGGCTTTTCCAGGTCCGTGCCGGCCTGGGAATCAATGCCGCCGGAAGCGAAATGGCCTTCCCCCTTCGTCAGCGACTTCTCGGCCTCGGTAACGTACTGCGTGGCCGTGCTCAATTCCAGGCCCCGCTTGGCCCGCAATTCGGAGATGATCTCGTCCTTGGTCCAGCCAATCCCAAACAGCTCCTGGGCCATCGACAAGCTCTTGGCCTTGGCACCTTTCTTGCCGAAATCCTCCGGCAATTCCTTGGCTTCGATTTCCATGCCTTCCTTGGATATGCCGTGGAATTTGGCAATGTCCTGCTTCAGGTTATGGATCTCGGAGAGCTTCTGGCGGATCAGCTCGGAGGCCTTTTCGTTTTCCAGATCTTCCGCGTGCTTCAGCGCTTGCTGGAGATGGACCGTGGTCGATTCGGTCCAGGAATGGAATTTCTGCGGGCGGTTGACGCCGACGTTCCGCAGCTCCGGCGACTTGTGGAAATCGGTCCCCCAGATGTCCTTGATGCCCACTTCGTCCAGGTTCGCCAGGACGCCTTTCATGGCGTTGCCGTAGGACTGCATTTGGTGTTGCTTGACGGCATAGGGCATCTCCTCCTGGAGGATCCTGCCAGCCTCGTCGGAGGCGTCCGGGAACGACGCCCAGGGAACGTCTTCCTCGATTGGCTTGAATCCCAGCATCCCCTTGAGCTTGCCGAACAATGAGGAGGCCCAGCCTTGCTTTTCTCGTTTGTCGGTTCCTTTGGCGTGGTGGGGGATAGGGCCGCCCCCGGCCAGTTGCTTCATCTTGACAATAGAAGCGCCAGACTCGTGCTTGTCGAATCCCAGGATTTTGAATTGAGATTGTTTCGGGAGGATTAATTCATGTTGGTATCCCAATCCAAATGATTCTTTGTAAGGGTCTGCGACATAAGGATTGATGCCTTTGTTAGCCGCGATGTCATAAATGATTGAGCTGTATCCTAATTCGTGCGATTCCTCGTCAGAATCTATATCAAATAATTCTGAAGGATCAGCAAGCGTCGTTGAAACGTAGCCATGATGAACAAAAGGCTCCTTACGATAATGGAGTTTTTTAAGCTCTTGAAGATGAAAATCTGTACGAACAGTTTCAGCCATAGGGGATCCAGCCCCGACCACTCGCCTAACACTCAACGATTCCCCGAATGTGGGGGTTAATGAAAATGCTTTTTGCAATCCCTTATCGATCTTCGCAGACTCATCAAACGGATTGGGTTTCGACAAAGGGTTATTCCACAAATACTCGTTCAAACAGTGGCCGGCGACATACTTTTCTATTGCTTGGCTAATGTTAAGATCATTGTGTTTGATGTACTCCATCGACTCCTTGGGATAGCCCAGCTGCTCCCATTTGTCTGTGCCCATTGCCTTATGCTCGACGCCCCCGTAATTCTCCCCCAGCCAGTCCATCCGCTTGCCCATAACCTCCCGATGCCGTTCCGGGGTCCTTTCCAGCACGGCGTCGCGGTGCTTGAGGATATGGCCGGTCTGCTCAGCAATGTCCCTGTCGGTGATGCCAGAGAATACTTCTGCCGATTCCTCGTTGATGGACGGGTCGCGGAACGTGTTGATCTCGGTGACTTCCGGCGGGAATGGCTTCTTGGCCCCCATCGCCCGGTAGTCAAACGCCGAGCCGCTGTCGATGCGGATCGGGTTTCCCTGCTCGTCCATCAGGATATTGTCGCCGTACCTGCCGATGACGTCCCATGCGCCCAAGAGGGCGTCGGCGACGAACCCCCGCCTGATCTTACCATTGGCTGCTTCCCGCTCTTTCCCTTCCAGTTCCCCGTAGGAGGTTCCCTTGATGAATTTGGAGAGCTTCTGGGTGCCCTGCGGGGTTTCATGGTAAGACGCTTCGGGCACGTCAATACCCAGGACTTTGTAAATGGATTCAGCGGATTCCTCGACCTCGGCCTGCTGGTTTTTGCGGAAGGATTTCAGGGCGTAATCCTGATTGCCTATCCCGACCTTCTTCACGTTGGACGATCCGCCGAGCCTGCCCTTGAGGGTGAATTCCGGCAGCGGCCCGCCGATGGCCTTGTGCTCTTCCCCAAATATCTCCTCAAAAAGCTGGTCCTGTGTTTTCGGAACAGCCTTTTTGTACAACCCGCCTGGGTCGATGACCTTCCATTCTCCTTCGTGTAATCCAATGTTGCCTGGATGCAAATCCAAATGCTCGTAGCCTTGTTCGTTCAAACTGGTGGCAATTTGGTCACGGATACCCGCGAACTTGGACCAGCTGTTTTCAAGATCGTTCTTGAAATCATGTTGCTTGGTAAATGGTTCGGCATAGGGCAATTGCTCAACAAGGTAATTTTCGTCCCCGACCTGAAGTTCCTTGGACGCAATCTCCTGGAGCACCGACTTAATGTTGGGCCGCTCTGGCTTGTCAAAAATCTCGTGAACTTTCTGGACCCGGAATACATCATTGCTTGGGGAAAGGAACGCCGTAGCCTCGACCCCATGCCCAAGATATTTTGAACCCTTCGGAATGTAATGAAACGGCTCGCTTGCCTTTATGCGGTCTATCGGATAGAGTTCCGGGCTTTCAGAAAGAAGCTCTTCCTTTGATGCGAAATCCTCAAATGGGGAAAGATCACCGCCCCCTACATAATGCTTGACCGGCACTTCCTTCAATTCCGTGCCGTACTGGAGCCACGCTTGGCCGACGCCCGATTTATCTTCCCCCTTGCGCCCAGGGACGGGCCGCTTGGCCGGCTGGATAACAAGGGGCTCATCAGGCCGGAAATCTTTCTCGGTGATCTCGAATTCCGGCTCCTCCCGCCAATTGAATCCCGCGTCGATGCTCTTCCAGTCCGGCTGCTGGATGGGAAAATCTACGCCCGATTCTTTGCCTAGTTTCGTCTCGTTGGGAAGGAAATCGTCCTCGCCGATGACGAATTCGGCCACGCCCAGCTTCTCCCGCTCGGCCAATTGGCCATAGTGCTTCTGGATGGCTAGCGATTCTTCAGGAGGCGTCGCCATCGGCAGGGAAGCTACCCGCTGCTCCCATTCTTGTGCCTGGGTTGCCTGCCGATCCGCATGGCTCTGGAACCATGCGATTCGTTCCGGCGACGCTCCTTCCTGTTTCAATTCCTTGATTTTGGCGTAGGTCAGATCAGCTTGATGCTGATAGGGGTTCTTTTGGGCCACGGCAATATGGCCGCCATCGGCCTTGTGCCGTCCTTTCCTGAGCTGGTCCATGAACACGTGCCAGGTATCGTACTCGTCCTTCTTGATCTTCTTGACCTGGAACGGGTCGCCGTAGGGGAGCAGCAGCTCCTTCTCCTCCGGGACTTCCGATACCGGCATCACGTCGATGCCCCGCAGGGCGTTGATGTGATAGCGGACGTTACCGCCGAAATCTTGCGTCGAGTCGGTCGTCGTGGAGAGGTATTGGTTGGCGATCCAGGGCTTGCCCGCCATGCGGGATTTCTTCAGCTCTTGGATATGTTCCTTCAGGGAAACGGGGTCTTGGATGTCTACGCCCCGCTTGACCGGGACAGGCATTCCCATTTCGGGAGTCGCAAAGAACGCTGATTGAATTCTGGAATGCAGGTCGAGCAATTCCTCCTTGTTCTCGGCACCCCAAGGGATGAATCCGTGCTGCCCCTCCCTAAGCATTCGGTTCAGGTCATGATGGGACCCAACCGTGTAGTTGGAGATAGCCTCGGTAATGCCCATCGATAGGCCGGGGGTGCCGAGCCATTTCCTGGTCTCGTCGGGAAGGTCGGGATTCCACCTAAACCGCTCTGGATCGAAATCCTTGCTGAGCTCCTCCAGGTCGAAAATCTGTGATCCTAAGCCGTTGGCGGCGTGGATGGCCCCGCCCTTGGCGTAATGTGCCACTCCAGCTCCGGCAAGCGATTCCTTCAGCTTGGCATGGGCATCTTTTTCTAGCTGACCTACCCTGACCTTGGAGATGCCCCATTTGCCGCCGATGCTTTCCAGGGTCTCTCCCTCCATCCGCATCCTAACTAATTCCTGGAGCCGCTCCGGGAGCGCCCCGATGCTCTCGTGCAGGAGGCCCATCGTCTCGGATCGGCCTTCTTCTTCCCTGATTCGGGACGGGGAGAATGCTGGATCCTCCACCATTGGGCCTGTTTCTTCAGCTTCGCTCCTGGCCGATACGTTGAGGGAGCCGACCCCCGTGGCCTTTCTGACCACATCCTGGAGCCCCTCGGATTTGAAGGCCGCCCTTGGGACCCTTATGACCGATTCCTTGCCCCGGTTCCCCCGCATGGCGTTCTCGGCGATGGTGCCGAAGTAGGTGTTTGGCTGGACGCCCTTCTCCGGGTCGTAGGAGCCGAAGGCCGATAGGACCTGGCTGAACCCCAGCTGGGCCAGGTCCTCCTGGTCCATGCCGGTCCGCTCGGCGATCTTGTGGGCCTTGCCCTGGATCAGGGGGTAGATGCCCATGACCACCTTGTTGCGGGCTTCGATGTCCCCCTGCTGGCCCTTGATGACCAGTTCCTTCTCCTCCTCGGCGGATAGGAATTGCTCCGCTACCTCGCCGCCCTTGCGGAAATGCTTGGTCGAATCGTAGGCGGGGAACTTCGGGAATTCGTCGAACCCAGCGACGCCCCTGATGATCTTGTGCAATTTTTCCCGCTGCTTCGGCTCATTCTTGTACGCCTCCAGCACTTTCATGGAACGAGAGCCTTCGGAAAGGTCGAAAGACCCCACGAATCCCCTGCCATATACCTTCCACCAATCCCGGCCTTCCTCGGTCTCCATGATGTCCAGGATAGTCTTGGCGTGGGGGAATCTCTCCTTCATATCCTTCAATACGGGATGGTCCTTCCCCAATTCCTGCCCTATGGAGTTCCTCAATTCCTCGTCATAGCCCATCCTGGCCCAAGCGTAGTACCCGCTGTAAGCTGACTTGCTGTAGTGTGATCCCTCGCCGATAGCGGTAGTGTCAATTTTGGAGAACCCCAAGCCCTTTGCGGCATCGACCTGAGACGAGAATGTCTTCAGGCCCAATCCCGTTCCTTGCTCAACAGTCTTGAACGACTGGTTGTATATGATCTTCTTTCCTGAATCGGTTCGTTGGAAGCTCCTTTCGAGTCTTTTGATGGAAGGATGGAACGCTTCCGCCATAATTTGCTTGTTGTACCCGCTCCATTTGATGATCGAATAGTCGGGAGCCCCCATCGCTGCGGCCATCATAACTTCCGGTTCATCTTGCTCCGAAGAGAACAGGTTATGCAGCAAATCATGAGACTGGGCCTTATTCGTTCCGCCCGCGTATTCGATATTGCCGATCTTGGGGATCCTGAATCCTTCGGTCCCGTTGGCGTTATGCTGCCAATCCCCGTCGCCCGCGACCGCCTTGCCCCAGTTGGTCGTGAGGTTGTTCCCGGAACTGTTGCCGGCGAGATGTTGGGAGAGCAATCCGCCTCTGGCAGCATGATGAACAACCCCGCCCTTGGCCATCTTGGGAAATCCCTTGGCCAGGATCTCCTTCCGCGTCTCCGGGGTGAGGGGGAGGGAGGTTGCCTTAAAATCGTACTTGCTGGTAATGTTGTCCATCCTAGTTTGTAAATCATCCAGCTGGCCCTCGTCTGGCCCGTCTTGGTTTTCCAGTGCGTCCATTTCGTCCATGAGCTCGTCTTGGTTTTCCAGTGCGTCCATCTCGGCCATGAGCCAGCTTAGATCTTCTTCATCTTGCGGGAGCAGGTCTTTGGTTTTAAGGCGATACGGCTCGACCACGGCCCCGAACGGCTTGCCCAGTTTGGCCATGATGTTGGGCAGCGTCCTGGTTGCTTTGATTTTCTCGCCGATGCGTGTCCTTTCCACCTCGGCCACACTAGCAATTTCTTCTGGCGAGTTTCCTTTAGCGGTTACTTTCCTTGTCCTATCGGCAATTACTCCCAATTCCTCAGCAGACAGGTTCGTACCGTAGAACGATGCCTGGCCTAACAGCGAAGCCTCATCTGGCCCTCCCAACACCTTGTTGATCTGCTCACCAGGATTGAGCGTGATGCGGTCGTAGCCGTGCTCTGCTGCGTAATGCAAAGCCCGCTTCATGGCCAATTCAGGCCATGATTCCTTGAAGGGGGCGTCGGGTACTTTATTTCTCTGGTCCTCCTCGAAAGCGTCTCTTATGGCGTTTTCCTTAGTTTGCCTGGTCATGGCGGACCCGGTCTTGGTATTTTTCACGCGCCATAATCTTGCAGCGGCTTCCGCCTTGGGCAAAACGATTTTGTCCCAGGGCTCGATTTCTTCTACCTTGATGAAATCAGGGAGATTGGTCTCGCTCCAAGGCTTTTCTTTGTACCCCTTTTCTCGTCCCTTTTGGTGCCAGTCCGATTGGATCTCTTCGATGTGTAGGACCTTCTCGTAGGTCCCGTCCGGTTTCACGTTCCCTACGCGGTCATTGAACCGAATATGTGCGAGGACATTCGGCTCGTTCCAATGCGCCCCCATGAACTCGTCATGTGACCAGCCTGCTGTATTCCTGAGCTTGGCTTCTTGTTCCTTCTCCTCGTCGGTCGCCTTGTAGCGGAACGTATGCATATCCCCGTACTTGACGGACATCTCCTCCTTGAACTTCTCGAACGCCCCCAGCGATTTGGCCTTGGCTGGGCTGGGCAGCGTCAGCAGCATCTCGCGGTAATTAGCACCACCGGGAGTTTGGAATTGACTATATTTCGTGGCGGGTACTATTTGTTGGGGGATGGGACGTGCTTCCACATTTCCCATTTCAGAAGCCAATTCCTCAGCTTCTGATTGGTTTGAAAATACATAACGATGCCCGTCATCTGGATTGTCGACAAATTGCCCGGCTTCTGGTCCGTGCGTGATCCATAGACCATATCCAGATACGATGTCTTTAGTCCCACCTTTGATGATAGTCTGAACATCGATGGCGTTCTCCTGGGCGTGCCCCAGCAATTCCTCCTTGGTGACGATTTTCTTCCCGACCAATGCTTCGTCCATCTTCGTATACTGCCATTCCTCTTCCGAGAAACCGGATTTCTTCAAACGATTCTTCACCGCCTCTACAGACACAGGTTTGTTGCCCAGTCCCTCAATGGCTTTTTCCAGGCGGGAATAGAACGGCGGGGCGTTTTCGGTAGGGCCGCCGTCGGCCTTATGGATATGTGGGCCTGTTCTGATTTGGGCCGGATCGAACGCGATCCAAGCCCAGGGATTCGCTCCTTTTTTCACTTCGTTTTGGGAGGTGTTGGCGTAGCGGATGCCGTCGTATCCCTGCTTTTTGAGCTCTTGCTTCGCTGCGATGGCCATATCCCCGGAATTGAGGGATGTGTAGCCGGAATCCCGCATGTAATCCGCCAGGGTATTGTAGTTGCCGTATTCCCCGCCGCTCTGGAACGGTTTCCCCTCATTCCATGTATCCCATATCCTCGCGGCATGGTCCTTGGCGACGCCGGACCTTCCCGTAGCGTCAATGAACAGTTGGCGGTTTTTAGCGAATGCGATTGTGCCCACAGCAGCCGGAATAGACATCTGATCCGAACCGCCACGCGGATCGAATCCGACCTCGACAGGATTTTTGATGTTCAAGTACGCGGGGATGGTCCGCCCGCCTGCCCGTATCATGCTCAATTGGGCATCGTCGCCGTGCTTTTCTCGAATCCCATAGATGCTTCCGTGCCGTTCGTAGCTGTAGGGCTCTACCTGTTCGTCCCTGCTAAGAACTGGGATTGCCGCGAATTTTGGGTCGCTGCCGTGTACCAATTTTCCTTTGTCCCTGTACCAGCTATTTTCTTGGTTGTATGGGTCCCATGCGTAATCATGGAGACGTGCATATGCCCCAACAGTGAATGCTGAAGTAACACTGGGATCTTCGGCAAAATGCGCTCCCAACATCCTGTCGGCCATCCCGTACTCTTTGCCGGGATAGTCGGTCTTGAACGTATCGAAATCATGCAAGGTTCCGTGGTAGACCCTTTTCGGCCTTCCCTTTTCGTCCACGACTTTGCTGCCCGCGAACCATTTTGCGAAGTCGTCCGTTGCATCATTTCCATCGGCCTTGTGCAGGATAGCCCCGCCCGCAGCGAAGCTCCCCAACGGATATCGTTCGTCGTCATCGCCTGGGCGGTCCATATGGAAGTGATATGCCTCGGCATGGGGATGGAATGGTTCATTTTCCTCTTCCATTCCCCACAATTCCCCCTCGTGCGAGAACTTGAAATCCGAATCCTTGAGCCGGGCGAAGAACGGATGGGTCTCGAACAGCCCGTACTTGGCGTCCATGCTGTCGTCCTTGGGCATGTCCAATTCCGACAGGCTGGCGTGGATGCCTTCTTTCCCACTGGGAGAAAGGTAGCCTGCCCTGCCTTCGGTCTCGCCAATGCCCAAGGCTTGCCTCATCTCCTCGTGGATCGCCGAGAAGCCGTCCCATACCACCACGTTCTTGTCGTCAGCTATCCAGCGCAGGCCCGACGTAGCCTTGGCCAATTTGGACTTGATCTTGGCCGGTCCGGGGTTGACGTCGTATTCCAGGTGCCCTCTTTTCCTGCCGCTGAAGGAATCAAGGATCTCGGCGATGCCGCCCTTCTCCGGGAGGAATAAATTAGGCGTCCCGGCGGGGATGCCGTGGGGCTCGCTGCCCTTGGCGAAATGGGGGACGATACCGCCTGCGGCTTTGTGATCGTACTCATTTCGCTGCCTTACTTTGGACTGGGATTCGAGTTCTTCTGCACTACCCGCGATTTTCAACAACCCAGCAGATTCAAAAAATCCAAATGAAAGCGGGTACTTTTTTTGAATATTCTTGAGAAGGACCCCTCTATTATCCCAACCAAACTCGGATCCCTTGCCAGTTACAGCTCCCCTAAAGAATTCTGCGAATCCTTCCAATGGACTGGTCTTTGCGTAATTCGATATGGAATCGAGTTTGTATATTTCCTTTTCCCAGGCAGTTCTCCATGCCTTAGAACCAGACAGCATAGGTTCATTGTAATCTAAAGCGTGCCCTACCTCATGAGTCCAAATATCGTCGATGTCCGTAAGGGAATACGCTAGGGATGATCGCGGGGGCAAATGAACTTCACCTTTTCCTGGGACGTAGAAACCCGCAAGGCTCCTACCTTCAGGCAGCTTATTGGTGTGGGGGCCGCGAGCAGCTACTAACGATTCTTCCGAGTCATGCCCCAAAAAGTCTAACGATGAGGCGACAGATAATGACTTGTCGGACATCCTAGCTAGAATGCCTTCTCTTGGGGTTATACCAATTTGCAGGAGTTTCTCCGACAATTCCTTGTTTGCTGTTTCCCTGTCTTTATTCTTGGGCAGCTCCTTTATTCCTGAAGTTTGGGAGATTTTTTTATACTTACCTGATGAAACTTTTTCCAGCCAGTATTTATAGCCGGCAGCAGTAACTGACGTGATGGGCAGTGTATCCAGAATATCCAAAATATCTTTTCTTGGGGTTATGCCGGACAGTAAAAGTTTATCCGTCATTTTCTTGGTTGTCGTTTCCCTATCTTGGGTGCCGCTTGCAAAATGGGGGATGCCACCGGAAGTTTTGTGTTCAGGCTTTTTCTCATATCCCAAGAACAAATCATGCTGCTTTTGGGATATAACACCTTCCTTCATCAAGTTGGACAGGAAGTTAGATGCGTTGGCATCCATCGCCATCTTGGGGTAATGCTTGGGGTAATCCGGCCGCCTGCCAACCGCGAACGACTCCAGGTTGCCCGGTTTATTCTCCCTTGAATAGCGGTTATCCAAGGCCGCCCTGTAAATCTTGCTATGCCCTTGCGAGAACAACGCCTCGTCGTCGTAGTCGGGAGTTCCGGGATGGAGGAATATATGCTCGTCTTCCTGTGCGGCGGTGACCCCGATCATGCCCACATTCCCGGCCAAGAGCGAATACCCCTTTTCATTCATTCCCGCCAAAGTCATGGAACGGTCAGGCTTGAAATGGCTGCTGCCGCTCCTGGCCCCTTCGGGATTTCTGGTCATCGAAATAACGGTTTTGTCAAAAGGCCCTTTGCGGTAGAATTTTTGCTCTTTGCCTTTGAGCCTTGGATTGTTCTGGACCTGCCATTCGTTCCACGCCGAAAACGTCCGCATCGCCTTGCCCAGGCGGGAATCGCTGTTCCAGGTTGAAGAAATGGCCTGGTCGTTCTTTTCGTCGCTGCCGACGTTGTGGCTATAGTATAGCTTGTTGATGCCGTGGTAGTCGTCAATGGACAGGCCAACCGACTTCATGAATTCCTGGATATGGTCGTTCCAGATTTCCTTACCCTTGTATTTTTCCATTACTTCAACAGCGGCTGGCGGCAAAACCTCTTTCGGGAAAATACCACCGTCGGCCTTATGCTCGATCTCCTTGAAGTAGGGGCCGAACGCCACGATCTCGCTTTTGGCGGGCAGGAACGGGTTCATGTAGACAAGGCCCTGGTAGCCTTGCTTGGAGAGCTTCTTGGCTACGTCCGCGTCCACCATACTGTTGGCTATGGCTTCGTCGCCCTTGGTTTTCTTCGCGTGTTTGTGGATCAGGTCGTCCCACCGCTTGCCGAACAAATGCTGGGAGACATCGTTTTGGCTCCAGGCTACCAAGGCCTTGTCGAGCTGGATCTGATATGGCTTGGTCTCGAATCCCGGAAAGCCGCTTTCGTACATCTTAGTGTCTTCCCTGGCACCGCCGAAGAAAACGCCCCTGCCGAATTTATTGTCGGTTGGCCCCACCCGCCATCCCTTCAAATTCAACCCGGTTTCCATCAACGGATTGTCCGGGATTTCTTCTTTCATCTTGTTAAGATAGCCCATGTAGCTATCGGACATCTGGCCCCAGATACGGTCATCTTGGACCTTGCCGAAAGTGGCTTCGAGATTCTCTGGATGAAATTCCTTCACCCATTCGTGGAAACCATAGTTCTTCGGGAACCCCAGCATCCCCCTCAGCTCATCGGTCGTGGTCAATCCGGCGATATCCCCGCCACCGGCCTTATGCTCGGAGGCGACAGGCAGCCCGTTCTCGCCCTGCGACCCGGATGGTTCGGTCCAGAATTGGTTCTCGTATTCCCCGGTATCCCAATTGGACAGGCCCACGGCAACGGACGTGGATGCGTCGGACGATGGGTTCTGGCTGGTCGTTACCTGGCCGCCCTTGTCGAAATGGGGGACAGCACCGCCCCTGGCAAGATGATAGAACCCCTTCTCCTTGATCTGCTGCCTGGATTCGGGGCTGAGGACCAAAGACGCCATAGGCACAATGTCATCGGCCACCTCGACCCCGAACGTCTCGGTCTTCGCCCCGAACCCCTTGCCGATCTTCGCCAGCGCTTTCGGCAACTGCTGGGCCTCCTTGATCTGCTTGCCGACCTTTTCCTTGGACAGCGTCCCGGCGAAAAGGGCCTCCTGCTGTTTGGTCAGTTCCTTCCCGGCTGCTTTGGCCCGTACCATCTTGGCGTAGGCAATGGCCCCCAATTCCTCCTCGGTGTAATTCGTGCCGTAGAACTGGGCCAGGCCCAGCACGTTCTGGCGGCTGGACGCCCTGTACGCCTCGGCGACGGTCTCGCCTGGCAACGGGGACAATTCAGCCTTGACCCGCTCGCGGTCGGCCTCGGACATCTGGGATAAGGCGCTTTCGATGCGATCATCAGAAAGATCTGGAGATACGGCGGCACCGATGAGCTCGCCCGGTGCCAGGACCACGCGGTCGAAATCGTTTTGGGCCGCGTACAGTAGGACCCGCTTCATGGCGAGCTCATGCCAGGTCTCCTTGAATGGGAAATCGGGGATGGCCTTCGTGTATTTCTCCTTGGCCTTGTTTTGCAACGTGGCTAACCCTATGCTCTTGGCTGCGTCCTCGGTCGGCTGGTGGGTAGCCCCGGAATAGAAAGATGGCAGGGGATTGCCGATGGGATCGGCAACGTAGAATTTGCCTTCTTCGCTTTGCTTGACCTCGTAGCCGGATGGGAGCTCCGTAGGGACGGGCAAATTCAGGTACTGCGATTTGTACCCTCGTTCCCCCTGGCCCTCCTGGTGGAGATCGGACTGGACCTCCATCAGCTCCAGGATCTTCTCGCCATTCTGTTTGCGGGTTTTGAAGCGGGCGTGGACGAGGGGGTTCTCGACGTAATTCGGCTCGTCCTCGTCGTCGAAATGGGCATGGTATGGGCCAGGATTGTACTTCCCGACATGGCTGTCGGGCATGGCCAGGACCATCTCGCGGTAGTCCGTCCCCCCTGGGGTTTGGTAATCCTCGTAGACTGTTTTCGGCTCGCCACGACCCCCGGCGAATATCTCCTGGATGTTAAGGGCGTTCCTTATGGCGTGGCCGCGAAGCTCCTCCTTGGTGACGACCTTCTTGCCTTCCAGGGCCTTGTCCATGCCGACGTATTCCCATTCCTCCTTGCTGTAGTCCTTGAGCCTGCCCTTGACCGCCTCGACCGGGATGGGCTTGTCTCCCAGCTTGCCAATAGCCAATTCCAGCCGGGAATGGAACGGCAGGTCTTCCGCGTTCCCCATCCAGCTGTTTTTTTGCCGTTCCCTTTCTTCCTCTTCCTCCCGTTCCCTTTCTTCCTCTTCCTCCCGTTCCCTTTCTTCCTCGGCATGCCTTTCGTTCATCTCCTCGATATGGGAATGTATCTCACTTAGGGCGTCCTCGGACGTAGCAAATCTCTCTGGCCCGCGTTCCTCAAAATTAACCTCGTAGGGATTCTCCTCACCATGATAGTATGTTCCACTACCGCCGAAGTCTTCGTACCCTTCCGGGAGGTCGCCGAAGGCCGTGTCCACTGCGTCTTGAAAATCCTCGTGAATGCCGACGGCGTCCGGCTCCATGAATCCGTAGGTCCGGTGGATGGGCTGTGTTCCGCCCATGCCAATGAATCGTGGCGTCCTGGCCGTGAATTCCTTGGCCGATTCCAGGAACTCCCCCTTGGGAACGGAGCCGACCATCTCAGGAATGTCTTCGAGCGTCTTCTCGTCAGAATGGCCTGCGACGACCCTGCGGATCTCCTCGGCGAACCCCAGCAGCTTCTCGCCCTCGCCGCTTTCCTTCTTCTTCATCGCCTCGGCGTTCTTCTCCTGGATCATCTTCTCGAAATGCATCTTGGTGATGGCCGGGCCGGAATCTTCGGGAAGATCATCGAAATCGGCATAGACCAGCGAGCCATCGGACAGCTTCGCGACGTGCCGCCAGGTCGATGGGTAAATGGTATCCACGGACACCGGCTGGAATTCTGTGATCTGCTTGCCTTCCCGCTCGTAATGGGCTGCTTGCCTGGACCATGTCTCTTTGGCCATAGGGTGGACTATAGCCAACTCAGTCAATTCCTTCTGCTCCTCGGACTTGGCGGGCTCATACCTGCTTTTGTCGAGGGCATGGGCAATAAGGTTGGGAGAAAATGCATAGCCAGAAATGCCGCCCCCAGCCATATGCGGGACGGCCCCGCCCCTGGCCATATGCCTGGGCGTAGGCTGGGAAACGCCCCCCTTGGAGAGCTTTTGAATGGGGTCCTCGGCCCAAAGCTTCTCGGCGAAGCCCTCGACCTCGTGCTTGGGAAGCCCGCCGATCCTTAGCTGCTTGGCCAGACCTTCCCAATCCGGCTCCTCTACCGATTCATGGAACAGCGCCTTATCTTTATCCACGGCCTTGCGGATGAACCGGGCCATTTGGAACGGCCCCCGCTCCTTGGCCTCCGGGAAGGTCTTATCGTCGTCGGTGTAGCGGAGCCTTTTGCGATGGACCAGCCATTTGCGGGGATTGTCCTCGATGTCGCCACCCTCGGCTTTGTGCTCTGGCTCGTTGCCCTCGATCTCGTCGATCAGCTCGTCGGTCGATTTGCTGACGTCGATGGACTCGCCGCCCTTCCACCTCCGGTAAAGCTCCGACGCCGCCCGGCTCTCGGTGCCGACTTGCTGGCCCTGGGCCAAAGGGGGCAGGCCGAACAAAGACAGGAGGGCCATCGCGGACCAGCCCATGACCCCTGACATGGCCACGGCGGTGGCCGTCTTGGGGCCGAACCGTTCTTTGGTCCATGCTACCAATTCCCTGCCTGATTCGCGGACGTCCTCGGCGTAGTAGTCCTGGGAGTCGATAGGGCCGCCCACGGCCTTGTGCTCTTTCTTGGCGAACCTTTCGGGATGCCGTTCCTTCATCTTGTCCCAAAAGGTCGGCCTTTCCCTGCCTTCTTCTCCGGACCAATCCAGTACACTAAAGGAATGTTCTGGGAAATGCTCGGCGACCGCATCCACCATCCTTGTCCCAGCCCCCTTGATCTTGGAAGTCATTTCAGTGAAATGGATATGCTTGTTTTCGGGGTCAATGCCCAGGGCCATTCCCGTAGCAGTTTCATGCCCAGGAATTGTTTGTGGGGTTTTTCCTGCAATGGTGTCCGATAACGATACGCCGTACCCTGTCCTATATTTGGAGGTGTACACTTTTGCATACTTTAATTCGGGAACAGATTCCTGAATTTTGCTGATCGCATCATCGACATCTTGGCGACTGGTTTTCCCGCCTTCGGCCTTGTGCTCAGCTAACGGTTCCGGTTTTATGCCAATTCCTTTATAAATCTCCGCCAGATGCTTTCCAAAAGCGTTGATCTGGCTTGAAGGCACGCCTTGATCGGCCAGATGCGGGTCTACTATGCTATTTCCGATGACCATGAAAGAATGGCCATTTACCGATTCGTCACGTAAGTCTTCCACAAGATTACGAATACCCGCATGCCATTCGACCCCCTTGATATCAGGCAGTGATATTTTCTCGCTTAGCTCCTTGCCTTTCGATTCGTCCCAGTTGTATACCTTGGTCACACTTTTGGCCGGATCGCCGGATGCGGTTAAATACGATGCGGCGAGGTGCGTAGCGATATGACATTCGATAGGCTGGCCTGGCACATCCCTTTTGGTATTGCTGATAGCCTTGCCGGTCAATTCTTGGGCCAGGTCGCTGTAATCCTTGTCGGTTTCCCCACCATCCGCCATATGCGAGCCGTCGTCTGGCGGGTTGTTCGGGAGTCGCTGACGCCTGCCGTAGTACGTCCCGCCCAACGCAGTCGTGCGGTAGTCCTGATCGAGGATGTTGCCTCCGGATGCCTTATGAAAAATATCAGCGGATTTTAGACTTTCTTCCTCGGCCCCGACAAATCGGGACGCCTCTTCGCGATTCATAAACCTCCCAAGGTTGGTAATGAATCCGTCTTCATATCGGGAGCCTACCATTCGGACGTGCTTTTTGAATTCATCGGGCAACGCGGAAATGTCATGATAAGGACCGGTCCCAATTATTTTGTCGCCGCTGAATCGAAATCCCGCTTGTACGATTTTTTCTTCTTTTTCAATTTCTCCGCCATTGGCGAAATGCACGCCTTCCCGCATCTTGTCGATAGCCCCGGAATTAATGGCGTTCAGGAGTCCCTTGTTTTGCTCGTAAGCGTCCCCGATGATGACCGCCTCGCCGGACTCGGTTAGTAACGGGCTGCTGCCTACGGTCACGGGCTCGTTGTCGCTGCCGGGCGTCCCGGAGATGTGCTCGATGATGCCGCTGCCGCTGAATACCTGGCCCTCGTCGGATTTCTCCGGTGCGGTTTGCGTGCCGATGATTTGCTGGATGAGGTCCTTGTGCTTCCTGGTGGCCTCCTTGTTGACGATGAACCCGGCCGTATTGCCGCCGCCGTGGGATGCGTGGGATTCTTCCTTTTCTTCTTCCTTGCCACCCAACAAAGCAACCCCAATTTGGTAACGACCTTTTTCATCCTGTGAAATGGAATTAACTTTGAACAAGTTGCCTCGCGGGAGAACAATTTCTTCTTGGGATAGGGACAGCCCCTTTGTTCCTTTGGGGACATCAATATGGAACATCACATCTTTAAAATCTCCTATTTCCCCATACTGAAAATCCTTCGCGAGTTGGGGACCCAGTGGCGTTGTTGAGACATAGCCATTGTCTGTAAATGTCTCCCCCACAGTAAAGATTTTGGGATGTTCTTTGATGTTGAGCGTTGTCCCTCGATGCAGCTTTTTGAACTCAATTACCGGGGATTTGGCAATCGAGGAGTCCATTCCCTCTATCGTTTCCATTACCTCCTTTTGTGGAAACTCGCCATAGGATTCGATCTTCTCAATTGGTATGCCTGCACGCAATTGCTGGTTGATGAACGCAAAATGGGGGCCGGCTTCATAGTTCTTTTGGGCCTGTGATTCCTCTGGAGTAAACAGTACCCCGCCTTCCGCCATATGCCTGCCGCGATAGCCGGGGGCCGTCTCGATCTCCTCCGGCGACATGCCCCAGGGGGAAATGCCCGACTTGAAGATTTTCCCGTAAGGCCCGTAGCCCTCCCGCCAAGATATGGGCGTCTCCCCTTCCGGGCCGATATTGCGGAGCTCTTCTCTATGCGTGGGGTTGGAGTAATACTTGGGCATGTACCCTTCCGAATCCCCGGAGAGGTAAGAATAAGGCTTCTGGTAGCCGAAGACCGTGCCCCGCAGCCGCAGCTTGTCCCAGACCCATTTGCCCTTGGAAGGGGCCGAGTAGAACGACTTGGCTTCGTAAGGGCTCACGTCGTAGTAGCGGTACTTGCCGCCGTTCAGGAAGCCCAAGTCAAGGCTCATGTCCCTGTAGTTGTACTTCGCGTCGGCGACGTTGGAGGACCGAAATTCGCTGTAGGGCGCGCCGGCCAGGAAGCCCGTGACGGAGGATTCACTTTCCTTACCTTCCCCTATCGCCCCGAAATCGGGTCTGGGAATAGGCAATGGCGTTATGGATTCTTCCGGCAGGGGTTCCGCGACCAAAGGGGGCGGCTGCTCAGCCTTGCCGAACCCGAACAGCTTGGCTACGCCAGAAAGGGCCTTCTTGAGGCCGCCAAAAATGGATCCGCCCAGGGCGTAATGGGCGATGGCATCCTGGCCTGTCGAATGGTGGTTCTCGGAATCGTGGTCGTTCGATCCGTGGTCGGACTGGCGGAAGGGGTTATGCTTGCGTCGGTGCCCGAACGATCCCCAGGATTCCTCGTCGATGGAGCGGATGTTGCCGCCCTGGGCCATATGCCTCTCTTTGGCGACATGGCGGACGATGTCCTTGCCCAGGGAGGACAACTCCTCCCCGGCCGGCTTGAAATCATCATGGCCCTGCTTGATCATCGGAATTGCCCTGGGCTGCCTGCTCAGCCTGCATTTTGGCCATCGCGGCGAAGAAGTCGTCGGCGGACACCGTCCCGCCACCACCCCCTATGCCAGCAGCTGCCAATTGGGCCGGCGTCGCGGTGTCGTAGTCGAGCACCCCGTCCTCCATGCCGCCGTTGGAATCGCCCCCTGTCCCCTTTTCACGCTTCTTGCAGTAGATGAATTGGAGCTGGTAGTCGGTCATCTCGCCTATCTGCTCCAATGTCATGCCGTTTGGAGCTCCGTAGGCGTCGTGGGTGAGGAAGTAGGCGATGTCGCAGAAGGTTGCGTGCTTGCCTTCGGGGTCCCATTCCTCGATGGGCTTGTCCGCTTTCCCATGCCATTGGCTTCACGCATCCCTTCGATGATCTCGGCCCGGTGGTCGCGCATGAGGAGCTCGCAATCCTCCAGGGTAGTCGAGGGGTGGCTGGGCTCCAGCATGATCTGGAGCATCGTGGCGATGCCCTCCAGGGAATCCATCGAATCGAGGGAGTAGTCGCCGGTAAAGCCGTAATGGCCGGCGGTGATGGCGGCGTCCAGCTTCTCCATATGGTTGCCGGCGTCCTTGTCAAGCGTATTGGCCATCGCCTGGAGGTCGGCACGGTCCGCGTCCGCAAGGTTGGGGTCGGCCGCCTGCTGCCGCAATTCCCTGGCCTGCTTGCGGAGGGACAATGACGACTTGACCGCCTGCTTGCGGGCCTTGTCCTCCAGGTAGAGCTCGTACTTGCCCTGCCGCTTCTTGGTCAGGGGGGAAAGGGTCCGCGTTTGCCTGGGCTGGTCCTGGAGGGCTTTCAGCTCGGCCTTGTACTCGTCGAGCTTCTTGGCCAGCTCGGCCTTGCGCTCGGAATCGAGCTTGGGATCGTCGGGATTGGTGTTCTCGACGAGGTATTCGAGCTCTTTCTCGCGGGGAGGGATGAGGGTGACGGTGACGGGCAAGGCCAAAGCCTTCGCGATCTCGGACATGGGAACCTCATATGTAGGGTTGGTGAATACGCCTGGGAGACCCACGATGAGAATCCCAGGCTTAGGTTCGTTGCTGCTGGCAGGCCGTCGTTACACAGCCGAGGTCGGCACGGTGAAGACGCCGTTCGACTTGCCCTGGAAGGCCAGGTTGACGCGGCCGTTCACGTCGTTGTCGACAGCCGATTGGATGATGCGGACGCCGCCGGTGAAGACGAAGCCCGTATTGGCCGGCGGGTCGGCCAGGGCGGCGGCCTTCTTCGGCCACAGCTTGATCGGGTTGGTCGGCACGTACAGGCCGGGGGAGAGCTGCACGGTCCCGGCCCCAGGCGTGACCCCGGCGGGGCCGCTGAAGGGGGTCGTCGCCGCGACGCCGCCGACCTTGGTGTCGAAAAAGCCGTTGAACTCCAGGTCCGCCTCGCGGGGACCCGTGATGCCCGACGTGAAAGTGTTCGTGCCGTCGTCGTCCTCGAAGTTGGTGGTAGGAATGTCAACGGCATGGAGTGTGACCTTCCATTTGTCGAGGTTAAGATTGACCCCGTTCACCTGGACGCGGCCCTGCTTGCCAGCTACTGCGCCTGCATTCGGCATGTTAGTACCCTCAAAGAGTTTCTATCGGTTTGTTGTAAATACCTGTTTGTTGACGCTGGGCGAAATCGGATCCTTACGCGACGCCGAAGATAGTGACCATCACCTTGGCGGTCACGGCCCCGTCGTTGTTGACCACGGCGATGACCTTGGAGGCGGCGACCGCCAATCCGGCTTCGTCTTCATGGTGCATCTTGGCCCCGTTGATGAGGGTGTACGTGTCGGTCGCCCCCCAGGGGCCAGTGATCCAGGGGTTGGACCCGGCGGCCCCCAGCGTGATGCTGGTCGCGGCGGACCCCGCGTTGCCGTCCTGGTCGGACTGGGTCGCCGACAGGAGCTCGAAGCAGAAGAACTTGATGCTCGTGAGAGTCGGGGTCGCCGTCCCATCGATGCAATGCAGTTGCGTCGAGGCGTTGAGCAAGAGGTTCGTCGTGGCCCCGCCAGCTATCGACAGCGTGCCGATCATGACCTGGTTGGCCGCACCGGCTCCGGAGCCGAGCGAATAGGACGCCTGAGCGATTTGGCGGGAGCCAGCTACAGTGATTGGGCTGCCAGGGCCGGTCTGGGCCTTGGACGCCGCGAATTGGTATTGCTGGCTCCGCGTCAGGGTCGAAAGAGTAGTAAGCGTGGCTGCCATTGGAAATCCCCTTGGTTGGGTTGGTTATCGTTTGGGTTCCTTGCCTTGTTACGCGACGCCGATGATCGAGACCATCACCTTGGCGGTGATCGCACCGTCGTTGTTGACCGTCTTGAGGATATCGCCGACCGTGACCGAAATTCCGGCGTCGTCCTCGGCAGTCCATTTGCCGCCGTTGCTGATCGTGTACGTGCCCGTCGCCCCCAGGATACCGGCCCAGGCATTGGTCGCGTGGTCGCCCAGCGTGATCGAGGAGGCCGCCGTCCCGGCGTTGCCGTCCTGATCGGTCTGGGTCGCGGAAAGCAGCTCGATGCACATGTACTTGATCTTGGACAGCGTGGGCGTGGCCGTCCCGTCGATGCAATTGAGCTGGGTACTCGCGTTCAGGAGGAAGTTGGACGTAGCGCCCCCGGCGATGCTGATAAGGCCGATCATGACCTGGTTGGCGGCCCCCGTGCCCGTCCCCAATGAATACGACGTCTGGTTGATCTGGCGGGACCCGGCTACGTTCTTGGCCGAGCCGGGGCCGGTCTGGGCGGTCGAGGCGGCGAACTGGTACTGCTGCGTTCGCGTGAGGGTCGAGATGGTTGTAAGCGTGGCGGCCATGTATCGTCTCCAAAAGAGTTAAGTGTTTCCGTCAATTTCCGCCGCTCATCAGCCAGATCTCCTCCGGCGGGTTCGCGGATTCGGGCGGGTCGCAGCTAAGCACGTTGCCTTCGACATCCACCGTCGAGCGTATCCTGAATTCCCCGAAATCGATCACCAGGGCGCTGGGGAACAATCCGTTAGCTAGGATCCATCGCCTTAGCTTGGGCGAAACCTCCATGTGCCCCCGTATGCGGTACTCGTAGACGACCTTCATCTCGCCTACCATCTCGAATAGCCGCTCGAACCTCGCCGGGACCTTGGTACTCACCCCGAACGGCTCACATAATCCCAGCCAAACCTTCGGAGCCGTTTCGAGCATGACCGTCTCGGCGAACCTGGATGATTCCAGCCATTTCAGGGCTTGCCCATTCATGCCGCTCATTCAAGGCACTCGACCGTGTACAGGTTGCTGGTATAGGAATACAGCACCGATAGCTTGCTCCTGTCGAAAACCGCCGAGGGCACCGCGTTGATGTTCCATACCCCAGGGACTGATGGCAATGTCGTCCTGAACCCATTGCTGCCGTGCAATATCGCGTTGCCGGCCTGCTCCTGCCATATCTGCCGCTTCTCCTGGCTTACCCCGAATTGCCCCAGCGTAATGTCGATCAGGCAGACCTCGACGCCATAAGGCACGTTGTTGGTCGACTCGAACCCGAACGCCGTGGCCCCTTGCAATCCGTAAGGGCAGATGAATACCGCCGGGACCCCTTCGATCTTCTGCATCGCCATCGGCAGCTCGCGAATCCTTATGTTCGCTGGGGCGATCCCGTCGAAGGATACGCCCTGAAGGATGTCGCGGAAGTCACTCAGGATCAGGAACCCGTTGCTTGTCGCCATGTCATAGGTTCTGCATGTCCAGGCTCGTGAGCTCGAAACGCTGCCCCATGTCCAGGATGCTGATGCGGTCCACCGAGTAGAGCGCCCCGGCCGCATCCTGCCAAACGTCCCCCAACTTGGGCCTTTTCAAATTCCCGCTCCAGAGGACCCCGCCCATCTGGCTGATCCATACGTCCAGGACCACCCCGTACTTGGCCAGCATCTCGTTGGTCCCGACCAATTCCATATCGATGGGCTTGCGGTGGCAATTCGCGACCGGCTGGCCCTGGGCCGGGATCGCCTCGGCCGACTTCGAGAAGTACGTTACCGTCTCCCTGGCCGCCTTCGGGATCTTCCGCCAGGTATTCGCCATCATCGCGCTTGACAATGGCATCGGATACCCCCGTCAAAAGGCCCCTTCCTTGGGGCGCGTCCTTGCCCGGTAGCCCCCGGTCCCCCGTGATTCGTTAGCCTCTCCCGTATGATCCTGGGCTCGTCATTGTCGTGTCGCCTACTGCAATTTCTCGGTAACGGTTGAGGATCTGCTTCACCGTTCCGATCCCCGGCACCCTCGCGTCCAGGTCCATATCCGCCATCGAGTAGGTGTAATCGCTGATGCTCTCCGATTCCAAAGCCCTGCCGTAAGGGGCTTCCTGCCTTGCCTGGCTGACCAATGTCCTTATCGCCCTTTTCAGGTCGTTAGGCATGGTCGCCGCCGAATACCCCGCGACATACGTGACCTTGATGTTCCCGTAGGCCGGGCCGTACTCTTGCGTCAGCCGGCCTGGAAAGTAATAGGCGTTCAATTCCGGCCAGATGGTCCCGATCCTCGACAGCAATCCCGCCCGTGACACCACCGACCCGTCGCTCAGCGTCTCGTCAGTCGCCAGGGCGTAATCGATGCCTATCGTCAGCAAGGTCGTCGATCCGAACGGGCTGGATGGCCCTACCCCCTCGCCCCAGAACCCGTTGTTGTCCAGCCAGACGTTCGTCAGGCTCTGCACCGGCCGCTGCTTCAGTACGATGAAATGCGTCCCGGTCCCTGAGTAGAATTCCGTGTATGTGTCCTGCTCGAATCTCCTGCGGCAATAGCTTTCGCAGATGCCTTGGGCGTCCGCGTTGAGCATATTCAGCAGGGCGTCCTGGGTCGTGTCTCCTGGGTCGATCCCCAGGAATACCTTGATATTCGCCAGGCTCTCGATCATGTCCCCGCTCCGGGCCAAAAAGGCGGGGGAAGGTGAAAGGTATAAGCCTCCCCGCCGCCCGACTGCATGGGAATCAAGCCTGGTAGCCGGCTCCGCTGCCAGTGATCTTGAGGCGTTCCAGGACCGTCACTGTTGCCGTAAACGCAGGCGACGTCCCGCCCACGTCCAGCTCCGCACGCAGGAATTTCTTGGAGCGGCGGAACTTGATCATTTGCATGTACGCCGTGCCTGGGTCACTTCCGGCGGACGTTTTTGAGGTAAACGCTCCAGCGTCATATCCGGTGACGGCGGTATATGACCCGCTCAGGGTATCGCATTCCGTGATGGTGATGGCGTAGGTCTCGTTGCCGGAGGCGATATCGTAGGAGATCACGTTCAGGACCCCCACGCAGTTATTGCCATCGCCAAGGCTCATATCCACGCCCGTTCCTTGGTTGTCGGTGGATTGGGCGGACCAAGCGACCAGTTGCGCGGCCTTGGATACATTCGGAAGGTCGCCAAAATATTCAGCTGCCATTTGCGTTTCCTCTCAAGAGGGTTGTCGTTCTAATTCAAGTCAAATATCAGCTCGGCAATAGCGGGGTCGAGTACCAAGTCGTCGCGTCATAGGCAACCAGATAGGCAATGGTAGCGGCGGCCATATCGAGCGAGGCATTCGCTGATAAGGCATTAATAACGTCGCTGGTTCCTGGATAAACCTTCAGGATCTTGTTGCCCACCCCGTTCTTGACAATGCATTGGAGTCCAGCCGCAGCCGCCGGGAGTCTGACGCCCTTGGTGTCGTCCGCAGCGGTCACCAAAGTAAACCCCGTGGTGATCGCAGCGGCACCTGCTTGGTCGCTCCCGGTCGCAGCCACGGTGGCCGTCGGGATCTTGGGCATGGCCGTAAAGGACGCACCCGTAGTCGATGGGATCGTAATGACCGAGCTGGCCTGGCCAATCTGGATATTCGTGGCGTCCGGGCCGATTTCAAGATCAGTCGCCGTGCCGGCTTTATACTGTCGTGCCATAACAAGCTCCCGCCTTTTACGGCGTTGGTTGATGAATCAAAAATCACGCCTGGAGCAGCTGGTCGCAGAGGACAAATGAGGCCTCGTGGCGAGGTCCGCCATCCACATACTGAATGCCCCTGACCCAGGTCTGGTCCTGGCTGATCGGCGTATCGCCTTGCGTGCTAGTCACGAATTCGATCACCCCGCCCAGGGCGATGATGAAGTCGCTGAAATCCCCACCCAGGATATAGGTCAGCGTCGTGCCGCCGGACTTGACGCGGGTCTTGGAGACCTGCGTGCTTTTGATGACCGGGTAGCCGACTAGCGAGCCGGACTTGCCCCGGTTGAGGAGCATGTTGTCGCCCATCTCGCGAATCAGGTTGAAGACGAACGGGCCGGCCTGATCCCCAGGCGTCGCCGCATCGGCGCGCCTTGAGCTGATCTTGCTGAACATGATGGGCCGCATGATCCAGCTCTTGAAGGTCGCGTTGACCTCCTCCACGGCGGAAATCATCGCCATCGCGTCTTGAGGCTGGAAAGTATCGCCATTGGCTCCGGTGGTCGTCGCGTTGACCGTATTGATGTTCGCGTAGTTGATAAGGCCCTTCGGGGCGACGTTGCTGCCCGGATCCTCCAGGAGGGCCTTGTCCAGCCGCAGCGCCATGACCTGGGCGATGTCGTCGCGGACGAATTGCTCGACCGAGACCGAACTAAAACGGAAGAGCTCGTTGGGGATTTTGCAGAGGACGGCGAGCTTCTTGGCGGACAGCATCAGGTCGCCCGTGCCCGGCGTCGAATCGGCGATCGTCTGGGATTCGCCGATGAAATAGGCGGTCGTCGCGGAGGTCTGGCGGGGGAAGGTGATGCGGCCGTTCGGCGGCATGCCGATGTCCCGCGCCCCGGCCTGGATGAGGCACTCGTTGTTGCGGAGGAGCTCAATCAGCTCGCCCTGCATCGGCGGGGAGACCAGCGCACCGCCGGTCGTCACGTCGATCCAGGATAGGGCCTTCTGAACGCCCCATTGCTTGATTCGCTGGGCCATGACCTCTTCAGGGTCGGCCCCGTAGATGCCGGCCTTGAGGACCTGGCGGACCTCCTTGCCGAGGGACTCGTCCACGCCCATCAGGTGCTCGGAGCACATGGGGGAAAGGACCGAGTTGTCGGCGGCCTTCTTGTAGGAGCCGTCCACGACGTAACACTTCTGGAGTCGCTCGTGCATGTCGTGCTCGACCTTGGCCTCGCTCCAGGGAATGACCTTGTTCATGGCCCCGAAGAGCTTAAGGTAGGAGTAGCCTCGCGAGGTCAGCGGGTCCTCGCCCTCGCGGATCCCGAACAGCTTGCCCAGGCCGGGGCGGATGGGCTTCTTGAGCTCCTCCATCTGGTCCTGCATGGCCTTTTGCGTTGCCTGGACCTCGGCGAGGCTCTTGACGATATCGGCGGCGCTGGGGGCTTGCTCTTTCTTGTCGGCTACGGCCATTGTTTGCCTCGTGCAAAAAGGAAAAGGCGGGGACCCCTCGTCATTCGAGAAGTCCACGCCCTTTTTGGTTATTTGAGCTCTATCTGTGATTAGGCTTTTACGCCTTGCGGACCATCGTCTCCCTGAAAGGTTCCCGCTTCTTCTCCTGGGGTTGGTGCTCCCCGCACCAATCGCCCACCATCACCACCGGCAGGTAATACTTAGGCCCCAAGCTGGTCTTGTCCTCGACCATCCCAGCCGCAGGCGGATACCTCCGGCATTTCCCCAGCGATGCCTCTTTCACGTC
>Ga0247686_1000017_pt1 | contig 42110 bp, 57 predicted proteins | sample CNK27_metaG_FD_182717 | JGI IMG/M metagenome (GOLD analysis project Ga0247686, IMG submission 182717) | Soil microbial communities from Purdue University Martell Research Forest, Indiana, United States - CNK27 | ecosystem: Environmental > Terrestrial > Soil > Temperate forest > Bulk soil...
CGAGACACAGGAAATTTACGACGAAGCCGGAAATGCGATTCACTGGGAGCGCACCGGCCCGAACGCGAACAATGACGAGCAGGAAATGGTAGTTGGAACCTTCCGGCTCGATTGTGAAGTTGGGGTAGGCACGGAAAGCGCCGGCGTCTCGCTCGAGTGTTCTTACGACAACGGCGTAAACTTTACCTCACCGCGTTTTCGTTCAACCGGAGTCACTGGAAAGACCACGCAGACGGTCGAATGGCACCGTAACGGCAATAGTTCGTGCCGTTCCTTCGTTCCAAGGGTTCGCGGTTCTGACGCGAAGCGCGTTGTAATTGCTGGCGCAGCAATTGATATGCAGCCCGGGAGTGGGTACTGATGCCCGCAAACCGCCTACTTCTTCCGCACGATACGGACTTGGTCTATATGGATGACCCGCAGACCAAGGAGCCAAATCCCCTGCGCGGGAAAATGACTAGTTTTTGGCTCGATGCGCTGAATAAGATAGTTGCTTCGATTTCGGCCAGTTCGGCGGTATCCGGCACGAATGCGATTGTAGCAGAAGTGACGCTGTTCTCGGCGGCGCAAGCGGTAGATGTAACTCCGACAACGGTGGGAGCGCAACTTGTCGTGTTTTTTACTCAGGATGCAACCGGCGGAAACTATCCGGCCTGGTCCGCAAATTTTGCGCCGACAACTTCGGTGAATGTGAATACGGAAGCGTTAAAGACGACGACATTTAGCTTTACGCTCAAAAGTGACCTACTATGGTGGCCTACAGCCTATCCAGTACTCGAAGAATAGTACTTGTCGCTGCAATCTTGGCGCTGCTTGCTAGCGCTCAGGTGGTGACGAATCGGCTTTCCCTTAGACCTTCCGCGGACGGGAGTTTTTCGGGGATTCAAGGGTCTACTATATCCGATGGAAATATCCTACTTCAGCCTGGGCCAATCGCCACGCATTCAAGCGTTTATGTTCTATCGACGCGGCTCGATACTCCTGGATTCGTGGTTCGCGATTACACCGGAACGACCACTAGCAATAGTTTTGAGTTGCAGACTAACGCCGGAACTACGTTTTTCAAGGTCATCGGCGGTACGGATGCTGGCGCACCAGGTACGGTGGTTACGAAGGACGTGGTTCCGTTTCTTGACGCGACCTACAAGCTCGGAAACACAACCCATTCTTACGACGCGCATCTGAACAACACCGTCGTGTATGGAGCCTACATAAGACCCTCCACTACGGGCGGGGCGAATCTAGGATCTTCTCCTCTCCACTTCGCTACAGCATGGATTAACGATATCCAGGGATCAACGGCGACTTTCGCAAGCACTCTAACAACGGCCAACGTATTTCCGAGCGCCAATCTAACCTACAACCTTGGAGCGTCCGGGAGTGCTTATGCTTCGACATGGAGTCAAAAAGTCACGTTTCCGAATGCCGGCGGCAATGTGGTCCTAGACAATCCAAGCGGAGCCCAGTTGAGTATGACCGGAGGGGGCTTGGTCATTAGCGGTACAGACACCAACAATGTCCCGACGCTGACGCTAACAAATACGACGGGCGGGACAGGGGTAGCGTGGGTATGGGCCAGCAAGAATGACGGAAGCGTGTCACTTAATGGAGGCGGGACGATTCGTCAGGAGTTTGATCCGGCTAATACGGACTGGATCTTCCGAGCCAATCTTGTCCACGCCACAACTCAGACCCTAGGAACTTCTTCGAAGCGTTGGACAAAATTGTGGGTGACGGATATTGATTGCTCCGGGACCTGCCCGGGAGCATCTCCGTTCACGGACGCCACTGCTATCTTGTATGACAATTCTGATCCGACCAAATTACTACGCTTTGAACTTGGCGGATTAACGACGGCGAACACTCGTATCTTGACGCCACAGAATGCCAGCTACACGCTCGCTGGACTGGATACGCCTAGCCAAATCGCTAACGGATTGGCGATTCTGACAGATTCAGGTAGCCCGAGCCTGGGAATGCGAATCTATGGCGAGCAGTCTAAGGAGCTATTCACCGCAGAGTCCTATGGGACCACGGTATTTCCTGGATTCTATGCGGCAAGCTCACGCGGGACACTCGCTTCACCAAGCGCTGTTCTGAGCGGTAACAAATTGGGCATCTTCGCGGCGGGCGGGTACGATGGCTCGGCCCTTCAAAGGGCTCAGGGCTACGTTAGTATTGTTTCGTCTGGAAACTGGAGCGGTAGCAGCACGCCGACGCAGATCAATTTCACTACTACGGTATCGGGCTCCACGACGCCAATATTGCGATGGTCGGTGCTTGAAACCGGAGATTTGCTTCCAGGCGCGGATAATGCCTATCGTATCGGTTACACGACTTCCCAGGTCAGCGAATTTTATAACGTAAGTCAATTTATAAGCGGTACGATGACATTCACCAATGGATCTGGAAATGTCACTTTGGCGAATTCTGCTGGGTCGTTGACCGTGACTGGAGGCATCCATTTTGCTAACGAGGTCAACGCAGACAATGGAATCACGGTAGCAAATGGAAAGAGCTACCACTGCGTCGGAGCGTGCAATGTAGGCTCGACCACGCAGCACGTTTCGACCATATGGGTCGATGCGATTACGGCCAACAGCAATGCGGGATTAAGCACGACAAAGACCATCCGAAATGCGGCGGGTACAGGAACCTGTACGCTGATTTATGACGCGGGAATTTTGACTGGAGGAACCTGCTAGGATAAACCAAATGTCACTTCGCTTCGGTAGGACAATAGACCGCGACCTTATTCGCTCCATCGTGACGCATCCTTCCGTCTTCAAATGGCAAGCAGAAGATGGAGTTTTGGTCGAGGACTACCAGCCCGCTACGGACAATCCTCTAGTGTGGTACGTTCTCGCAATCGACGGGCGCACGCTAATCGGCCTATTCGTCTTCGAGCCGCGGACTTCCGTGAAGTATGCCGTACATCTCGCAATCGCCCCTTCGCAGTGGCCGCGTGGAGTGGAGGCGTTTAAGGGGGTGATCGAGTGGGCCTGGGCGACGATTGGCATGGAGCGAATCTGCGGGGAAATCCCATCCGACAACAAGCACGCGCTGAGGTTGGCCAAAAATGCTGGATTTGAGAAGGTTGGGACTGAGCACGGCGCTTTCCGGCGCGGCGGTAAGCTTCTAGACATACGGATTGTTGGGATCAGTAAGGAGGTGGCGTGCCAACAGCATTAATCGGTCCGGCGATTGGGGCGGGGACTTCGCTGATTAGCGGATTTCTCCAGCGCAACGCCGCGAAGAAAGCCGCAGAGCAACAAGCCGCAGCAGCGAAGGCCGCTCAGGATCGTGTAGACTCCGCCGCAACGGGAGCGGCGAGTGGCGTCAATGTTTCCGCAGGAGCGGGCCGTGATCGCATTCTATCCACACTCGGGTTGAACGATCCCTACACTGCTGCCGGCGCGAAAGCTGTTGGACAAGCTTCTGACTTAACATCTGCTCCAGTAGACAAGTTTTCGTTCGATCCTTCCACGCTCGGCATGGACCCCGGTTATCAATTCCGTCTCGCGGAAGCCAATAAGACGATGCAGCAAAATGGTGGGGCTGCTGGCAATTTGTACTCCGGTGGATTCGCGAAGGCGCTTGCAAATTACAACTCCGATGCTGCCTCCCAGGAAGCGGATAAGGTCTATGGACGACAATTGACTACGTTCAACACGAATCAGACCGCCGAACAGCAACGTATTGCGCAACTCATGGGACTCACTGGCGTAGGCCAGAGAGCCAACGACGCGGTAACCGGAGGTACGGAAGACGCCTCGCGGCTTGACTATCAGGGCGCCAGTGACTCGGGGCGCATCTTGACCGATGCCGCCAGAACGGATGCCGGGCTCATCACGGGAGCCGGTACGGCGAACGCGGTCGGAACTTACAATGCCTCGAATGCGACGACTGGAATGCTCGGGAATCTTGGGAAAGTCGCTAGCGGTATCGATTGGTCGAGCATCTTCAAGAAAAAGACTCCGGTGACAGCATGAGTCCCACTGCTTTTCTTGGACAACTGAAGCCGTTTGAACTCCCCGATCCGGTAGATGAACGCCGGAAGCTTGCGGATCTTTCCCTGGCCGAATCCCAGGCGGCGGAATACAAAAACAAAGCAGCGGAGCAAACTGCGATCAAGAGCGCCTTCCAGCCCGTCAAAGAAGTTGGTGCAGACGGGCAACCAGTGTTGCGGCAACCGAAACTCGAGGAAATCTTTCCGAAGATCGCCGCCGTCAATCCCGCCGCTGCATTCTCTTACGCCAAGGGAGTGCATGAGCAGGAAACGGCACAGCGTGAGGCAAAGAAGGCCGAAATAACGCAGCAGATCGAACAGAACAAGCTGGACGCCGCAAAAGCGGAAGATGCTGCAAATATCATCGGATCGGCTACCGATGAGCGTTCGTTTCCTCTCGTGATTCAAAACCTCATCCAACGCGGACATACGGAAGCAGCCAAACAGATGGCCCAATACAAACCGGGCTCTCCTGAGTTTGCGGCCTTTCAGAAGCAGGTGGTAGCGGGGACTCAGGATGCAAAAACCAAAGCGGAACTAGCCAGCAAGGCCCTCACGGATCAGCATACCCAGCTACAGATCGATCAAGCGACAGCGGAGGAGAAACAGAAAGCTCTGCTGCGCCCTTGGCAGCTTCTCGCGGAAAAAAATAAAGCATTAACATCGACGCCTAGTCCCGAAACAGGCTTGACGAAAGAGCAGCAGGCCCAACTGGATCAGCAGAAAGCGGCAGCGACGGAGACAACTGATACCCGAAATTACAAAAAGGCTCTGGCGGAAGGCTTCAAGGGTACGTTCCTGGATTATCAGAAATTTGATGCGAATCTGAAGACGCCAAAGCCTGATACGGGTATAGCTGCGCAAGGGCTTCTAGATCGAGAGGCCAATACGTACCGCGCTCCCCATCAGAAAGCCTTGACTGACGCTGACGCCAAACTGCAAACGGTCGCTGACGCAAAGGCAATGATAAATAGCGGGGCCGAAGGGCAGGCTCTTGGGCTTCCGAAAGTATTGAGTGCCCTTGTCGGCGGAGTGGGCTCTGGCCTGCGAATGACCCAGCCGGAATTAAACAGCATCGCCAATGCGCGGGGAGTCGTTGGCGACATTCAAGGATTCTTTAATTCCTTCACGGGCAAAGGGAAACTTACGGGTGAGCAGAAGCGGCAACTCACGCAAATACTCGATGACGTGAAGGCGAGAGTGGAGCAAAAGCGGGCCATCGTTAACGACGCGCTAGACAGGATCAACAGTGCCGGATCGAAAGCGGAAATCGTCAAGGTGGACAGCGAGACGCGGGCGAAGCTACACGAGATGGAAACCGGTACATTGCCCAAGGGAAACGGGAAAACAATCGACAAAGCGACAGCACAGGAGTTTTATAAAGCGGCTGGCGGTGACCCCAAGAAAGCCCAGAAGCTAGCAGAAGATAACGGCTGGAAGGTCCAATAATGGGCGTATTTGACGAAATCCATCAGGAAGCGCAGGGCGGTGGAAATGTGTTCGATCAGATCCACTCTGAGCGCACTTCAAAGCTGGAGCCATTTGCCGATTACCAGCCGATGAGTCTTTCCGAGAAGGCTATTATGGCAGCGAAGCAGATCGGATCAGCGATTGATCCACGCGGCCTGATAGATGCAGGTGGGACGGTTTTAGAGTTCATCAAAAACCCGAATGAGTGGGCGCGTAAACACTTCGACCCTTCCAAGGCCAAGATGGCTCCCGGAACTAGCGACCCAGTCAATGAAGGCACCGCTGGCTTACTAGGGCCGATGGCGGCAGAAACGGTAATAGGCGGCGCTAGGCCACTGGCAAAGTCAGTTAAGAGCGCTGCCGGAGGGGTTGTGGATGCATTTAGGGGGCCTGGTGGGGCTCAGATTGCGACTGGTGGCCTAGAGATGGGAGGCGGGGTTTTGGCTACTGTTACGGGACATCCGATTATTGGCCTTCCAGCAGTGGCTAGAGGCGGATGGGACATCAGGGAAGGTGTCGCTGCCCGGAAGATTGCAAGCGCTAGAGCTAAGGCTATTGCAACATCCGATCTTCGACCGGTGGAAGCGATTCCAGGAACTTCCGAAAGCGCTCTATCCGCGTTACCCGAGAGTGGTGTTTCTGGCAAAGCCATTTCACATGAAGCGGGAAGCGGTGATCTTCGTGATGTCCCTGCGTCAAAAGATGTCCACAACCCGGCTCCTCGCAAGGGAGACGCTGGATATGCCCCAAGCGTACGGCAGTCCGAAGTATCTCCCGACTTCGCTCCTCGAAAGTCTGCTGCTTCTGTGGATGCGAACGGCGATGCCATCTCTGATACGAATTCCGGCAAGACCGGCAATTCCGCCAAGAATGAGGCTCTTCAATCGGGCAACCGCGAAGTGGTCCACGGACAAGGCGCATCCCAACACGGTAGCACGGTTAAGCCGTGGGTGATGACGGAAGATGACCCCATCTTTAAGACTTTAGGCCCAGAGCGCCAGGCGATGTATCGTCGCTACTGGGATGCTGGCTCTCCTGGCGGTGAAGGTCCCTGGAAAATGCAGGCAGTCGAGCAGATGGCTAACCCGCAGGAGATCGCCAAGATGCCACCTGCGGAGGCTAAGGCGGCGCTGGAAGCGCCTAAGCGCGGGAAAGGTATCACTCAAGCCATGAAAGACTCACAGAAGCTCATAGACAAGCTGGCGGAATGGGGATTTACCCCAGCAGAAGCCAAACAGATCGGGCTGGCAAAGCTGAAGACGGACTATATGAGTGCTGATGAAATGGCCAAGGGGCATAAATCATGGAATCGGCTGGCTGATGAAGCTGGCGTCCCAGCGGACCTAAACCCTGTGCAATTTATGCGCGTGTGGACAGGATTAGCGAAGAAACTGGCGGGGCCAATTAAGACTCGTACTGAACTGATGAACGAACTGAAAGCGTCACTACCGCAGGAGGCAGTGCAATGAGACTTGTATTAGCTTTACTTATGATGGTGTCTGTTGCGTTGGCGCAACGGGTAGACCGGCAATCATCGGAGCCATATAACGCCAATCGATACAGCGTTTCGGCTTCAACGACTGCTTTGACGGTTCAGCAGCCGGCGACGGCGACAAACTTCGTCCAATTCGAGACGGCGACGGTCTACTGTTCGAGTGGCTCCACAATCACGCCGATGTGGAACGCCACGACGGTAGCAACAGCCACGACGGCGACTATTAAGCGCTCTCCGCAGACTACGACGCTTCCAGCGGCTACCGCCTGGTCAGGCTCCAACGCTGCGAGCGGCACGACGGGCAGGGTGGACAACATCCCCGCCGGCGGAACCTTTGTCTATGATATGAGTGATTTCACCATGCCGCGAGCCTCGAGCGGTGGGACTAAGAATAATCTCACAATCACAACATCCAACACTTGCACGATCAGCTTTCAGTGGGTCGAGAAGGAACAATGAGAAAAGCCTTAGTAATAGCTGTACTCCTTGGCGCTCCGCTACTGGCGCAGCGGCTCGTTCCCGGTATTGGTGTCGGTGGTGTTGGCGGCGGTGGTGGAACAGGCTGCACCGTGGCGGGTGCTGCGGGTGAACTAGTCGCGAACGATGGATCGACTGGCTGTAATTCCATCTCGGATTACGTCTTCACGACGCATACCCTTGCTGGAACCTCTAACGCCATCTTTGACATGCATTTAGCGGCGACGAGCGCTGTCAAAATGCCTGGAGGATTCGCGACGGGTCTTGTCCACGTCACCACGACGACCGGGGCAACGATTGGCGGGTTGCTGGTCAACGCGGATATCACCAATGGCACGATTGCCGCTGCAAAGTTGATCGGCTCTGACATCACGGTAGTCGGGACGATTGCGACTGGTGTCTGGCAGGGGACAGTGATTGGGACCACCTACGGGGGACTAGGCGCGGCCCTGAACGCGGCGGCTGCTCATTCTACCCTTATTTCGAACGGAGCCACGCCAGCGGTCTATCTCGCGAAGACGATCCCGGATTGTACGGATACTGGCGGGAATCATCTCAACTTTACGCAATCGACGGATGCGTTCTCTTGCGGGACTTCTGGTGGAAGTGGAGGTGGCGTATCCAGCATCGACACGGCTACCGGTGCGATTCTACTTGGGACTGGGCTGACGCGAAGCAGTCAGACAATTTCTTTCGACTCATCGGTACTCTCGGGCGTATATGCGGCTCTCGCCTCTGCAAATACTTACTCCGCTGGCGCGCGTCAGACTACCGCCCCCAGTTCCACTACTCCCGGCTTCCGGATCACCGCCGGTTCGTTCGCTGCATTCAGCACTGGAGGCGGTACGCCACTGCTCGCGGGTGACGAGGCTATGGATAGCTCCGGTCATCGTGCCGTATTCACCGGCACAAACTTAGACGCCTATGTGACATTCGCTGGAACCGGAGCGGCCCTTACCGCCGCTCCCACCGCTACCCACATGGTCAAGTGGGGATCGAACTATCAGATTGTCTCTACTGGTGCGGCTACATGGGCAACGGCGGATATTGCCAACAATGCCGTAAACTCTGCGAAGATGGCGGTCGTCAACACGCGTAGGGTTTGCGATATAGGGATTGGCGATACGTCCGGAAGCGCCCTAACCAACGGACAATTAGGGCCGCAAAAGCGCGGTTGCTACATCCCAGCGGCTTCGACCGTAGTTGAGGTTGACGTGTCGGCTGACGCGGGAACGCCTAGCGTAATCGTTGGACGCAATGTTGCGGGGACGCAGGCGGATATACTTTCTGGTGCTTTGTCTACAGCAAGCTCAGGAGGAATCGCATGCTCGAAAACCACTGCCGTCACCGGAATCGACGGCGCAACGACATGCTCTGCGACCCTCCAGAATACAGCGCTCGCGGCTGGTTCCTATCTGGAGCTTGTCAGTGGAACAGCGGGCGGAACGGCGAAGTGGATGACGGTTCATATTGTCTACACGGTGGATTAATGGCAATGCGAAAACTATTCTCGCTCGTCTTGCTCTTTTGCTTGGTTTTGTTGCTTCCCATTCAACCTCCGCGTGTCTTCGCTCAGGGGCTTAGAATTCCAGGTCCTGGTGGAGCGACCGCTGCTCCAGCCACGACGGATCTAGTTACCAGCTTCAATCTCATCAATGGACAAGCAAGTAACTTTGACGCTAGTTTAGGGGCGAAATTTGTTGTCGGTGGATCGACCATACACGTCACCGCTCTAGGGCGATATACCTGGACGGGCAATTCGTTATCTCATACGTTGATGTTGACGGATTCATCCGGCGCACATATTACCGGTGGATCATGCTCCGTTAATTTATCAGGCGCAACGGCAAATCAGGCAAATTTTTGTACCCTTTCAAGCGCAGTAACGCTTTCCGCAAGCACCACCTACTACTTAGTCAGTAGCGAAACAAACGGAGGCGACGAGTGGGAAAATTCCGGATCTGATACGGCAACTTGGACTAGCGCGGTAGGCAATATGCAGTATGCGTATACAGTAAGCGCCGGATCTGACCCCAGCACAATGACAGATGTAGGCGGCCCATTCGGCTCAGGCCTAACTGGTGCTGGCTACGGCCCTATAACATTCAAATACTACTGAGGCGACCTTGCTAAGAAACTTTGCCCTATGTATCCTTCTCGCTGCTTCCCTAAACGCAACGCCTGATTTCCCTAACCAAGTTGCATTCAAGCTTGCGGCTGGCGTGAATACATTCCGCATCTCCAACAGTGGGCCGCTCGGAGGCGGGACGCTTGACGTAACAATCAATCCTGGTACGTTCACACGCCTTGGCGTTGCAATTGCTCCACAGAACACTCCTCCGAACGCCAGTACTGCGTTTCCAACTTGCGCCGATCCATGCGGACAATCGGGAACCGAATCGTTAACGGCGGTCCATCGTGAAGGTGGAGTGCAATATTACTGGGTCGTGTTGCTCGATAGCGGCGGTACGCCCGTAGTCCCATTCCGTATGTCCCAAGTCGCCTCCCCTACGGGAGCAACACGTTGTAGCGGACTAGGAACATTCCCCCAGGTGAGCGCTGGAACCGTCACGACCAGCCCGCTTCCGATGCCTCGCGAGATTACGGGCGGCGGAGACTGTTACGTGGAAGCGATCCAGGTAACCGCGAGCGCTTCCTCTGCTACCAAAAGGCTTCGCATCCGAGTCAACAATCCGACATACGCCAACACGCAATTAGACACTGCAAAGTTCAGCGTGCGCATCAACGACAAGAATCCGATTACGGGGACGGTTGGATCGTGGGCGGATGCAACTGCCGCGAATGTTACTGTTACGGGAGAGGGGAAATACTACGGACCTTTCGGCCACAACGTTTTCAACACACTGATACTGCGAATGGCGATTACCACCGGCGTCGTGGTCACCGGAGCGAACACTGTTGAGTTTCGGATGAATGAAACGGATAGCATCACAAGCGGCTTACGTATCCTGGAGGTCAATTTCGACGAACCGGATATCGAGATGTCGAGTTGTACGACGACTGGCGGCAATTCAACGGAATGCACAACCGACAGCGTTCACGGCTACTCGACTGGAGATTGGGTGTACCTTGTCGATGCGCCCGGTCCTTATGGTCGCCTGAATGGTCCTCGCCAGATCACAGGCACCAGTACTACCTCAAAGTTTAGCTTTGCGTGTGTAACAACCCCAACCCCGCACATGCTCTCCAACACTTGTCCCAACATCACCGTGGCCCCGCCGGTCAGCACCAACACAACCAGTGCCCCGCAGCCGCATATGTACGTGGCTCGTCAGCTCATCGCGCAGTCTGACTTCACCTGGGACGATCCGGACACCTACGCTGCACCAGCCGGAGGCGATGCGAACAATGGGAAGACGGTCTTTGAGGCGACTAACACATCCGTGTTGCCCAACTCATCGGCGACCGGCTATCGACAAAACGCTTCCTGTGCAATGTGCCATGCGCAGAATTCAACCGATCTAAAATTCTACGGCGTCTCAAACAAAGTGATCATTGCCCGCGTAATGTTCCACGGGCACACTTACCAGGAGGGCTTAGACGTTGCGGCTCGCGTTCGTGGGCTTGACGTTGCCCATCCTCCAATGGGACGCCCGGAGAATCCGCCCTATCAGTTCGGTCCTGGTCTCGACAGTCAGCGCTGGTGGGATTTTGGCGCTGGGACTGGGCTTGATAGCTATGTTGTCTACGGTACGGATCTGCCGGAATTTTATGCGCCTGGCGGGAGTATTGCAACGTGGGCGTGGAATGCTGAGTTCAAATTCCGATTGATGCCGAGCATTTATCAGTTCTTCGACTGGAATCACTGGCTTCCAGTCCAGCATCCAGTGGACGGGTTTCCTAATTCTGGCTTCCTGACTAACACGATGTATACGGGCTATACCGAGATGAGATCCCAGCTTGTTGCTGGCCGGCAAAGCGGAACCGTCAATTCGAGCGCGACGACGCTCGTTATGACCGCCGCGCTGCCATGCTCCACCAACGACATCCTCTCAGTCGAAGATGAAGCCATGCAAGTGACGGCGGGGTGTAACACTACTAGCCTAACGGTTACCCGTCACACGAACGGCACCAGCGCTGCTTCTCACGCGGGCGCAGAGGTTGGCGATTTTACTAAGTACAAAGCATCGAACGCTACGGGCGGTTCCGGTTCTTACGGCGGAGGATTTCCCGGCATCGGAGCGCAGGTTGGTGGACGGCAACAATACCTAGACTCACTCGGGGCAAATGAATCTGCTGGCCGTCTTATGGGAATGGCGGCGGGCTATTTTGCGCCGTCAACGTTCCTATTCAGCTACTTCTCAGGGATTCAATGGCAGGTAACCAAACTTTGGGAATTGGAGCACGAATTCTACCTAGAAGGAATGATGGCCCTGGTGCAGACGGATATATTTGGCGCTTGCACAACCTGTCCAGGAGGGGCATATCCCAATAAGGGATGGCTCGCAAACTACCCATTCGAGGTAGGCGTCCACAGGAGCATGCTTTCTGGCGTCAACCTGATCGATAAGTTTCCCCCACTATCGGAGGCCGCGAATATCGGCAAGGGGTGTCAGTCAGGGATTTGGTATACCGTACAGGATGGAATCTACAACGGCTCGGGTAATCAACAGGGAAATGTTCCAATAGATGTCGCCTATGATGTGAATCTGGGGCGCAAGGACTGCTCAATCGCAGCCCGCCCAGTCGGGATCTTCTCCGGATTGGCTTACATCCTGACCCAGCAATCGATTATTCAAAGCCCAGATGGGCAATTTGTTCCAGCTAATCAGATGTGGTATTCGTTCGCGAATCTAAATCTAAATTTCAATGTTGTAAGAACGGCTGAATTATTCAATACGTCTGTTGAGATTACAACGAATCGGGACAACTATGCCACGGTCCTTCTCGGGATCATCAATAGCGTCTCGACCGCCACTTGGCAGGCCTGGGTTGCCTCTCCGGGTGCGTATGCGGGCGCTGTAAACTGCACTGGCAATTTAGGCGGTGTCTATACGGGCGGAGCAGCAAACTTTTGTGACAACACTGCGAGAATCCTGCCAGAACTCCGCTATCATGGTGTCAGTTCGACCAAGTACAACGCGATTCGGGACTGGGCGGATGCAGTGTTTTCTCCCCCGCCTGGTCAGACTTGGCAGGACCAGGTAGACGCAACGTGCTCGGTTGTTCATGAAGGCGGGGGCAGCGCACCAGCGTCGATTAAGTGCTCAAACGTACCTTAAGGAAACCCATGAAGCTATTACTTTTCCTATTTCTCGCTGCGGTTCAACTGTCGGCGGCAACCCTAATTCACACTGTTACAGTATCCGACACGCGCCCCAGCGCGCCAGGAGAACCGTGGCTGCATTTCTCTGGGATCGCCAATGTTCCGAAATTTGATCCGGCGCTGGGTGAACTCACTTCGGGATCATTCGTATTGACGATTAACGGGTCCCTCAATTGGCAGTTTACGCATGCTGGGCAAGCCGTGGTCTGGGTTGCCGTAAATACTGACTTCCCAGGCGCGCCGAGCAACGCGCACTTCTCACCGATGGTGCTTTTTGTCCAGTCCTGCAAAACCGTTCCTTGCGCCCCTACGATTACTGATCTTCACGCTCCAATGGCTGATCTGATTACGATTTCCGGCAAGTTGCTGGGACCACCGTATGCCTATACCGGACCAGGAACTCTGACTATGCCAATATCGTCAGCGGTCAGTGGGATCAAAGAAGGGGATCGTGACGGAGCGTTGCAGGGCCAGCAGAAGATAGAGTGGAAACTGGTCTGGACGTACACTTACACGCCCCGCTGAGAAGGGCCGATAAATCGGCTCCTGTTTGCGTCCAGGCGTGCTCGCAGTTCTACGTCAGGACTGCCCCATGATCCTTTGTGTACATAGTAAGCTCCATCACGCCAAGTGTAGTTATTTACTCTGGCTCTCGAAGCGCTGCGCCTCGCGAATAAAGCCCTGAACCCCTTGAAAATCTGTTGTATAGTCATAGGTTCTATATTCTCCGTCTTCGACCAACCATAAGCATAATCGCTGCCGCTATCAATAATAGGGTTCCTGGCTCTGGTGCGTGGGCAGCTTGGATCGGCGTGTAGTCGTATTGCATGGAAACACCAACACTAGCGCTCGCCGCCGTCAGGTTTCCGTATCGGCCGTACGGGCTCCATACCGTTGGATCAGCAGAGAAAAGGATTGGCAATTCCAGCGGCAAAGTTCCAGTGAAGCCAGCTAGTGAACTGGGTAGCGCTCCACTTCGACTGACGCCTGGGTACATGAGGTTGAAGGTCGATCCATCTTCTGTGATGCTGCCCCTGGCTTGCTGGATGCCAAAGTACCAGGAGTTGGTCGGCATACATCCCGCGTCACAGATCTGACCGCCAAAGCCACCTACATAGCCTCCGCTGTTGAAACTTAGATCGAGCCCCAAAAGTGACACCTGATTGCGAAAGATCCAATCCGACACGCTTTCGTTCTGGCTCCTCGCAAGTGTTTCTATCGAGTAGGATTCGTGGGTGAAGATGCTAATATTGACCGCGTTTAACGTGCCCAGTGCTGGATCGAATGCGGGAAGGTCGAGTACGCCGGCGAACGCTACGTGGTTGCCGGTCGTTACGGGACTCGTCGTTGAGGCTATATAGCTGATAAAGCTGGCCTGGGCCTGAATAGCTACCGCAAAAAGGAAAAGTAATTTTCTCGACATTCAAGCCTCCATCGGTCTCTCGGGGCATTCAGTGAAATGCTGAAGCATCTTCTCGGGCACGAGCGGCCTGCGGCACCATCCACAGGAGGCTAGCGGTTCTCTTGCTTTACCATTCGGCTCCGCTGGCTTGGAGAGGGAGTCGATGAGGGCGAGAGCGTCTTGGATCGCCAAGCAGGCTCGATTACTGGCGAGTCTGCCATCTTTGTTGTAGGTCAATAACAATATACCGATCCCCTCTCGCAGCTTCCCCCAGCGTGCAGCGTGCTCGGCTAGCTGACTGACTACCTGTGCGACCTTCCGAGAAGTCCAATCTGGCAATGCTTTCTCGTCATTGATTGCTTCTGAATGGTCAAGCGTACCAAGACTGGCTTCGACCGACCGGAAGCTGATTATGTGGCGATCCACCTCCCCGGCGAGACGGTCGCGCTCGGCTTTGATGCTGTTATACTCCGCCGTGATTCGATTGATCGACAGCGCACCACCCCCGTGTTGGTACGCCCATGCAACAAGATCGACCCAGCATTGATTATCAGGTGGCTGACGTGTTCCGTCTAGCTCTCCCTGTAGCTGGGTGATCTGCTTGCGAGCATCTTCGTAGAAAGCAAATGATTCCTGATACTTCGCGTCGTTTTCATCTGCCCGTTTCGTCTCGGCTGCGATCTGCGAGTCGGCGGCTGTGAGGAGAGGTCGCAAAATATCGAGTTCAGAGCCGTAAGACGAAGCTAACCGGTGCCAGTATTCTTCATCGGCTCCAAATCGATGACCATGGGCAACTAGAGCTTGGCGCTGCTCTCGTATCTCCGCAATCTTCGCTGCTCGGGCTTCTGGTGTCATTTAGTCTCCGGTGGTTCTGCAATTTCTTTCTCACAGATCCCGCAGAGCGTGCCCTTGGGAACTAGAACATCAACGCTTGCTACTTCGTCACCAGAGCAGCACGCACCGTTTCCTCTTTCAGTGAAAAATACTTCTCCGAATGAGGTGAAAACTCTCCTGGCTTTGATCATTAATCCAAATCCTCCATCCCGTCAGGGTTGCAGTTGCGATTTGGGTGGACCACGCGCGAGGATGACGAAAAACTGACCGGAGTCCCTGGCGGCGCAATCTCGATGGGCGTCTTGTAGTCGTGCGTCGCCATGTATTCTTCCAGGTCTTTTATTGCAGCGGGGGAGCCCAAGTCCGATAGGTAGCAGTGACCATCCGCACGACGAGGCCAATGCCAGCCCGTGTCGCCGCCAGACTGCGAACAGCCGCCTGTCGTGACTTCGTATTTTTTATCCGCCGCGCTCTCAGATGCTCCCCTCTTGCCCTCCGAGGCTCGATCCAACGATTTAGATTTGCATCCACCGAGGATCAACAGCAGGAGAAGTAACGGCAGCTTCATTTCTCTGAGGATATCAGAATTTTATCACTTGCGCAAGTCTTATTCGCATGGTACAGTATGCTCATGAAGAAAACCGCACTGCTTCTCCTGATGATAACCGTGGGTTGCTCAAAACCCGATCCCTATATCGAGTGGCACCGGCTTCAAGCGGAAATCATCAAAATCAACGAAACAGAAACCATAAACTGTAAAAAGCAGGGGAAGGAGTGGGGAATGGATAAGAACGGGTTCGGGCCTATCTGCGTGACCCTTCCTCCGGTCGCCGCCGCTCCCGCCATCCCTGCGGAAACCAATAAATGAAGGCGCATAGACGCTCGAGTGACGTGAGGCGCGGCAGGCTTTCCCCGGTTACTCCTGAGCTCCAAACGTCAATGCGAGTTAGTGTCTGCGAGAAGGAAGCGCTAGAGTCGTATATGCAGAGGATCCAGCACAGGACCGATCACGAATCCCAGCACGGGAGGTTGGTTCACGTGCTCATGGAAAACGGGAAACCTTGTGACAAGTGGGTCGAGGTGGATTTCAACTCCCGCAGTGGTTTCGCCAAACGGCTACCCAAGGACCAAGGGACATTTCGTGGAATCAAAAACCTGTAACCTATACAGGGCTTTCATGATAGACTATCCGCATGCCAAATAGTAAGCTGTGGGGGGCACTCAATTGGGACGATTGGGTGTACGGGTTGCTATATGGAGCCATTGGCGGCGGGTCTAATTCGGTTTATGCCGCATTCGGGGCGCTCGTAGTTGATCCGCGAGATTTTGCTTTTGGAAGCGCCAAATCGTTTAAGCTCATAGGATGGGTATTCGTATTCTCGGCCTTAATGTCGATGTTTCTTTATCTGAAACAGAAGCCACTCCCGGATCGTATCGAGACGCAGGAGAAGACGAAGATTGTTTCAACCGATCAGCATGGCGGCGTAGTAACGGTGCAAAAGACGGTGCAAACATCCGCGCCAGTGGAGATTAAGGCATCCAAAGATGGTGAGGGGTGAGCGATCCCGTTCAGCTTGCCATTGTCGCCGCCGTCGTGGCGTTCTTTGGTGGTCTGCCGTCAACAATTGCCGCGATTGCCGCGTTTCTTCAATCGAGACGAGCCGCTAATCATGCCGCCGCTGCCCAAAGCGATCTTAAGCAGATCAGGGTAAGTGTAGATGGCCGGCTAACACAGCTTATTGCAGCGCTGGAGAAAAACGCGGCACTTGAGGTGAGCGTAGCCCACGGCGCTGGCGTTGAAGCTGGCATTGCGCAGGAAAAGAAGAGTAGAGACGTTTTTGAGGGAAAAGGAGAGCTATGACGTTACAGATTTGGTTTTGGCTGTGCATGTTCCTGTGGCTGATATTCGGCGCGTGGAAGGCATGGGGGGAAGCCAACCCCTACCCGATAATCGGCGGGCATCTGCTGCAATTTTTTCTTTTCGTGATTCTGGGATGGCAGGTATTCGGGGCTCCGGTCAAGTAAATCTTTTCAGGATAGACGATCATTTAACGGTTAAATGCTGATATGCTGTAGCCATGCCAAAGCCTCCACAGGACGATCCAAAAAAAGAGCGCCTAAAAGACGCAATCGACAAGAGCAAGGGCAAGCCAAAGAAAAAGTTGCCGGACACTCCTCCGACTGCTGAAGACGATCCGAATCCTAATGATCCACCCTGCTAGATGCCGCTTCCGGACAAGCCGCCTAACATCGATTACCAGACGACTGGAATCATTGGCGGAATCCTCGCGGCCATCTACGGATTCATACGGGCCAGGAAGGAATGGCCGAACCGGGGACTGAACGGATCGAAAAAGGAAATCCTCGAACGCTTATCCAGAGCCGAGAACGGTATCGCCCATCTAGAATCGAGACTCTTTAACCTGGAAGAGAACGTCAAGGAAGGATTCTCGGGCATCGACGGGAAGATTGACAAGCTGGACAGTCGAATCTTCCGCCTAGGCCGGCGCTTTAACGCTTTCCGCGAAGAAGAAGAGTAAGCCAAGCGGAGCAACACACAAACGTCCACACCATTCCGATTAGCAGCCAATTGTAGTAGAACGCATCCTCCGCCACGTGTCTCCCGCGCACCAGTTCAATCACGGCGAACTTCAAAAGATAGGTTGTCAGGATCGACCCATGGGTGATCTCAAATCTGGGGAAGTAGACAGGCTTGATAAGCATGGCCATGATTCCGAAGGCCAAGGCCATTGATAGGAATGTGTGGACTTCCAGGCGCACGGCCTTATAGGGGAACATTTCGTCGCTGGCGGCTATAGTTCCCCAGACTATGAAAGCCGCCGCTGCGCCAAGCCCTGCAAGCATGATCAGGATGCCGATACTCTCTTTTCGCGGAAGCCTTCGGACGGCGAATAGCAGTACTTCGATAGCGGCGCAAATCCTTAAGGCGATTGTTAGTGGCTCCATGACGTAAAACACTGTGTGAGCGTGAGGACTCCAGAAGGCCAGGTGAATGCCGCTGATTACGCAGAGCGCGGTAAAGAACGGGAGCAGCCATGCTGTCTTGGTGCGAATAAGCTGAATGGCTATCGCGAAGAATAGGGCGGTACAGGCGAATTGCAGGACTGGCGTTATTCCATCCAAGACACGCATCCCTTCGTGGTGCATCTGGCGTGCATGTGGCCATTAATGCCAGCAACGCTATATTTCAGTGAACCCCCGCATTCGAGTAGACAGGGAAGGCTACTCATGCCGCCATGTCCTACGCCTAGGCCATTGGTCTTGGCGTGCTCGTGGGCTAGTGTGACGGCCAACATTGTGCGCTTTAGTAATTTATCGCATTCGTCTACGGTCGCTTCTGCCTGCTCTCGTGTGGGTAGAATACGAGATTCGCAAGTGACGGAGCACGTCTTTGCATCTCTGACTAGGCAGGGGATTCTAATGCCCCATCCGAAATCGTCACCGCCTACCAGTTGTCGTATATTTATTCCGGCACCACACAGATCGTGCTGTATTCCCCTGAAGTGAATACACAGACCCATCTCATCTCGTATGGATTGCTCACGCTGATTCATCGGTCCAGTCTATCATAGTTGCGCAAGTCTGGTATCTGTGATATTCTGGTTTTGTGCTGGCGTTGCGCGTGATGGCGCAGTAGTCGAGAGATCGATTAGTTTTGGAAGCGCCAGCACTTGAGAGATTTTATGCACGAACGAATCCGAGCGGGATGGGATTTGAAGGATGCCTAAGCGCTGCCCAGTTCCATCGGCAAACTCCCGGTTCGGTATGCTCACGTTCACAGGAAACCTTGGGCGAATGATTAGGAATGTCTCGTGTGAGTGTATTTGCGATTGTGGGACCAGGAAATATGTTCGCCTAAATGAACTCATTTCTGGTACCGTGCGATCTTGTGGATGTCTTCGGCGTCTGGGAGGAAAATATAGAAACGGGAAGCCGTTCCCGGAATACTGTTCGTGGCTTAGCATAATGCAAAGATGTTACAATCCCGCCCATCGCGCATATCCAAACTATGGTGGTCGTGGGGTTTCGGTTCATGATGAATGGCGCGATGACTTTAAAGCATTTCTTGCCCACATTGGCCCACGGCCAACATTGGGCCATTCAATTGACCGCATCAACAATGACGGCAACTATGAACCGGGCAATGTTCGGTGGGCCACCATGAAAGAGCAGGCCAGGAACAAGCGCACTAATAGGCTTCTGCGTATCAATGGGAGAGTTCAGTGCGTAACGGATTGGGCTGAGGAATTAAGATCAACCCCCTGGCGGGTATTGGCTCAATATAAAAGGGGAGAACTTGTATGACGGAACGCATTCGCGCACTCGCTGAAGTGCTCCAAATCCGCGATGGTCAACTCGTTCGACTTGCTCGCGACATAGCGAAGGATGCTACCCTGCTCGATCTGGAGCATATGCGCGAGTCTGACCTGGAAGAACTAGAGCGCTTTCTGGTCGCAGCCTTGACGGCAGAGCGGAAAATGGTCGGGGTAACGGGTTGACGCGCCCTGAATTAGTTGAAGGGATTGCGCAGGGTATCGCTACGATGGAAGGGTACTACTCCATTGGTTCTCTCTCTCAGCGCCAAAACAACCCCGGGAACCTGCGATCCTGGGGCAAGGTGCCGGTCAAGAACGGCTATTGCTTTTTCTTTAGCGCTGATGAGGGTTGGCGAGCGCTGCGGACGCAGGTGGAAAAGAACGTCAACCGCGGGCTAACCCTCCAGGAGTTTTTCGGTGGTAAGCCGGGAGTGTACGGCGGATATTCTCCCGCCGCCGATAAGAACAATCCTCACGGATACGCGCAGTTCGTAGCTGGGAAAGTCGGCATTCCCGATGATGTGGCCCTTGATTCATTAATTTCCTAGCTACTTGCGCAAGTCTATGTTATCCTCTCTCCCGAGGAGAGTCACCAAATGGCAGTAGATTGGAAAGTTGACAGTTCGCGCAACGCCGAGTACCTGTTCCATCCCCAGGACATCGTCATCAAGGCGGAACTGAACGGGCGTCACGAGCTTCCCGATATCGAAGGGCTGATCGAAGACATCGTAAAGAACGGCCAGCTTCAGGCGTGCATCGTTCGCAATGACGGCGGAAGGCCCGTTCTGATTGCTGGATTCTCCCGCTGGCGTGCCATTGTTGAAATCAACAAGCGCAAGCTGGCTGAATCTCCGCTGAAGGTGCGAGCCTCGTACTTCCGGGGCAATGAGCGCGACGGGTTCATGGTGAACCTTGCCGAGAACCTTCACCGGAACCAAACTACTCCGCTTGATGATGCGCACAACTGTGCCCAACTGGAAAAGTGGGGTATCTCGACCAAGGAAATCGCCGAACGCCTACGGCAGAAGGAATCCTGGGTGCGATCGCGACTGGCGCTGGTGAACCTGGCCCCGGAAGCTCAAGCCGCGCTAAAGGAAGGCCGGATCAAACCCACGGCGGCGGCGGCCATCGCAAAGCTGGCGGACTCCGAGCAGAGAAAGGCCGTTAATGGCCATGGGAAGGTCAAGGCGGCGTCCATTGCGGCGGCGACAGGCAAGATCGCCCGTCCCTCCATCAAGACCGTACGCGAGTTCGTACAGACTACAGCGGATGACACTACCGAGTCCAAGGCTGTGCGGGAGTTTGCGGGGAGAGTTCTAAAGATTCTGGGAGTTGCGCAACTATAACCCCTAATGCTAAACTGACTCCATGGATATTCCCCGTCCCAAGTGGGTCAAGCTCGGAGTTTTTCTGCATCCTGAGATGCGACCCATCCTAGAGGAATGCGCTCAGCAAGACGGAGTATCGGCTACCATCTTCGTGGAGAAGCTCTTACTGCGGGAGATGGCCCACAAATTGCCACGTAAACTACTGGCTACAGTAAGCGCCGGCATACGAAGCACGGTAGCCAATCGGTACGGGAAGAAGCGGAAAGCTGCGTGATAAACTGAGAACGCCATGCTGTTTCAAATTGTGCCATCTGTAATCAGAATCGAAATACCGGCGCTAGATCGGCTGGTAGAATTCCTTAGGGGCGATCAGCAGAAAGAAGTGGACGCGCTGACCGCACGGCTCAAGAAGTCCTCACAAATTTTACAGGAGATAACGAAACATGCCAATTGACTTGAGTGCTCTCACCGCCCAGGTGGCGGAAACGGAAGGCGTCGAGGCTTCTGCTGTCGCGCTGATCCAAGGTTTTTCCACCAAGATTCAGGAAGCCGTCGCCGCGGCTCTCGCTGCGGATGATGCTGCCGACCAGGGCTCCATTGACGCAGCCAATGCGGCCATCACGGAAGTAACGAACCGCTTCAAGGCGTCTGCTGCTGCCCTCGGTGCCGCCGTGGGTACCGTCGCGTAGTACAATCAATCCAGCTAAAGTCATAGCCTCATCGAAAGCGCTCCAGAATATCGGGGCGCTTTTCTTATTTGAGACATGCGCAAGTTATGATAGACTCATTCCATGAACTATACTGACGAACCAAAAATGGCAGGCTTGGCGTCAAGTCTGTCGGCGCGAGCTTCTACGATAGCGCCACCCCCGAACGTTCAGCGCGTGTTAATGGGCGAGCTTTCCAGTCTACTCAGTGCGCTGTCCGATGTTTATCGGATACAATGCGCCACATGCGAATATCTGGCGGGTCCAACGCCTAATGACGTACAGAAAGAACCAACGGAACCCAGAAGCGTGGACGAACTGATTCAGCGACTCTGCGTGCTGACGGATCGCATCTCAGCAAACGCCGCACTCATTCGACAAAGGATCGGAGGATAACATGACATCTAATCTTACGTCAGGGAACCCGCAGCCAACGCCTTTCCCTGAATTCTTGAAGGCCACTATTTACGATGGCCGGACGGGCGACAAGTACCCAGCGAACACCGATTATTTCGCGACGGAGTCAACTGCGCTCTGGATCGCGGAGACGTATGGAGACGGGAAGCTCTCCCAGTCCGATCTTCTGGGTACCGGGCCTTTCTACTGCGATACCAAGATGCAGATGTTCAGCTTCACGCCGCCCTATCCCGGCAAAGGCGATCCACCGGAACCGCGTTGGCTGAACGCCGGCATCTACGCCGCCTATTATAAGCGCAACCCGCAGGATCTATACCCCGGCGTGGCTGACAAGCTCATCAAGGCCGAATTGGCGAAGGAGGTCTGAATGGACCCTGTCACAGCAGTAGCGAACGTGGTTAAAGCCTTCCTGGACTTTCTCTGTACCCCAGAAGGGCAGGAGCTTTGCAAGGCCAACCGGGAAGCCGTGGCGAAAGTCATCACCCGGATTGACGCGCTGATGGACAAGGCTAAATAGATCTTTATCTGCCTCTCGCCATTGGCCGCGTCGATGGACTCCAGGCGGATTAAGCCCCTCAGGTGGTACTGAGCGGGGAGTGGGTTAAGCTCCCCAAAATAATTCTTGACACTTGCGCAAGTCTTATGCGATAATTAAAAGGTGCGACCGAGTCCGGTTTGGTCCGGGTCCTGTTGTTTGTATCGCCATACACTAGTCGGCGACGGTCGCACTGCTTCTAGAGAGTGGAGTTTGCATGGCGAACGAAAGGGTAACAATAGAGGTCCTCAAAGAGACAGGCACAACTGAGTTTTTCAGTGTCATTGTGAACGGACGGCATATTTGGAGATTCGACACTATATCCCAAGCTCAAGGAGTAGCGGGAAATCTACGGCTTGCGCTCTCCATAAAATAAGCCTTGCAGACTTGCGCAAGTCATGATAGGATGATTTCAGGATCACAACCAATGATCCAAGGAGAGCAAAGATGAAATTGCACATCGCAGGGCGCGACTGGTCAACCTTCACTACCGGCAGCGTGGAGATCCGCCCTTCATTCAACAGCGATAACGTCATTTTCGTGGGCAAACTGGCGATGGACGGCTCAGTCGAGCATGACCGCGATCCCATCTTCTACAGCGGCGATCAGATTCTCGATGTAGTCGGCGACGAAGGCTTACTACTGCGTCCCGAGATGGCGCGGCTCAACGCGGGCTTCCCAATGGACAAGCGGATTGAAGGGAGGGGGCTCTAATGGTCTACGGGCACAGCTCCCGCCACGACGGCGACCAATCCTGCAAGAACTGCGGTCGCAAGAACTGGACCAACTGTGGCGAGTGCGTGGATTGCGAGAGAGAGATATGCGATCTTTGTGCCGGCTGCAACATCGAAGGCGTGCTCACCTGCCATACCTGTATCAACGATCTGCTGGAAGCTGGCGCAGATGATGAGCCCGAAGAGCAGGACCCTGCCGAGCCTGACTGTACGTGTGAGCAGGTCGACGCGGACCGCTTCGACGCTTCAGGCTGTGAACTTCATTCGAGGGTGATTCAATGATCGACGCAGCAAGCGCATTCTTGATACTCGCAGGACTCGCCAATATGTTGATCTGGATGAAAAATCGATGAAGAGACAAAGTTCTGTCTTTGGTCTCTCTTCCCCTGAGGGTTTAGAGTCCATGCCCGTTAGGGTAAACTCTATAGAGAAGAGAGACGCCGTGCTTCTCGGCTTGGATATCCCATGTGTCCAAGCCGGAACGCTCTTTGGCTCTGGGGCTGTCCAACCCAAAGCGGCGCTGTTCGGTGTCTACCCGTCAGTTGCACGTCGTCTCTCTTTTCAACTAGCCGCCCAGCAAGACATCTCTACTGTGATACGGGCTGGGCTACCGCGCCAGGATCGCCAAACGCGGCCCGCAATTCTTTTCTCTTCCAATCTTAACGCTTAGGTGGTATAATGTCAATCAAGAAAAGCATGACAGCTTCCGAGATGGGGCGCAAGGGCGGAAAGCGTTGTCTTGAGACGATGACTCCGCGCCAGCGGCAACGTAGGGCGAAGAAGGCATCACTGGCGGCAGCAAGGGCTAGGTCTGAAAAGGCGGCAGAAAAATGAAGGCGACCAACGCGGTACTGCAACTATTATTTGGAATTGCTTCAATCGGGTGTATGATTATCGGCTCTTGGCTTGGACTGCACGATCAGGAATGGGCTCGCGGAACATTCTATTTAGTCTTGGCCATCATTGGAAATGCCGCCGTGAGTCCCAAATGACCACCAACTACCGCCAGCCAAAACCCCGCAAGCTAAGCCCATCCGCAAGGAAAGCTATAAGTAGAGCCCAAAAACTGCGCCATCAAGAGGCGCGAGAGAAGGCAGGAAAATGAGTACCTACAAAACGAGCGACACCACGGCAACCCTGTTCGCGGCGGTCAGTGTAGCGCAGTCGCAATTCGCCGGCGCGAAGAAAGACGCAGTCAACCCGGCCTTTCGCTCTAAATATGCGGACCTGGCGTCCGTCTGGGATGCGGTGCGCGAACACCTCACGGCTAACGGCTTGGCGATCATTCAAATCCCTACTGCCATCGGTCCCGTTGCTACGGTGACTACGATTCTGACGCACAAGTCGGGCGAATGGCTCTCGGATGACCTGTCAATCACCTCGGACAAGAACACGGCGCAAGGGCTAGGGTCGGCGATCACATACGCCCGTCGCTATGCCCTTTCCGCCTTCCTGGGAATCGCCCCAGAGGATGACGACGGGAACGAAGCCAGCAAGGGGAAGACGGACGCACCAGTAGCCCAGAAACGCCAGGAACAGCCAAAGCAAGCCCCCGCGCCGATCGGTGGCGATATGAAAACAGCCTTCGCTGAAGTCAAATCCAAGATCGGCGACAGGCTGTACGGCTTCATTCTCAGTAAATGGAACATCAAGGACCCATCTGAACTGGACCGAGAAGCGGCTAAAGTTATGTACAAGCAGATGGGCCTAGCGAACAAGGCCATCCAGGCGGCATCGCACGGAGAAATCATCCAGGGCATGACGCCTGAGGTATTCGGATGTCTGTCGGAATCCAGTGTAGCAGAGATCATGAAGCAATTCCGAGAGAAACTGAAGGCGCTGGCCGGAACTGATGTTGCGGTGGAGGAGTACGAAGATGCACGCAGGTCTTCCACCGATCAATGGGACCTAGCGATCCGCCTTCAGATGAAGATTGACCATCTCGCCAAAGCCCAAGGAATCGCGTGATGGCTCTTGATCCGATTTTTCCGGGAATCGCAGCGGGCGGGAAGGCTATACCAGATAACGCCATCGCCTTCTCTCGTCATGTAAGCTCACTGGAATTGCATCGGATCGAAATCATCGTCCGCAAGCAGAGACGCAATCGCAGCAACCAACAGAATCGCTACTACTGGGGTGTAGTCGTGGCTCTTTTCAAGGAGTACTGCGGATACGATGACCCAGACGAGATGCACGACGCGCTGAGAATGAAGCTCCTTACGGCGCATCAAGACGGACCTCTGCCAACCGTGCGCAGTTCTGCCGGTTTGACAACGGTAGAGTTTGAGGATTATATGCTCCGCTGTCGAAAGCTGGCGGCGGAAATGGGATTCCAAATTCCAGAACCAAACGAGGTTTCATTCGATGAGTACTGATCTTGCCCCAACTGAGCAGCAACTAACGCCAGCAAAGCGCACCTTTGAAGCCATCGCGGACGACCTTTCGGCCTACCAAGAATCATTGGAGTTGGTAGAGGCTAATATCGCCAACTCAAAAGACGATGAAGAGCGGGATGCGCTAATCGATGATCGTGTCGAGATTCAGGCCCATATCGACCGCATCGGCGCGGAACTGGTCACCAAAACCGACTCCTGCGCCGGCGTACTCCGTCGTCTCGCCAGTGAAGACGATCTGATAGCCGAAGAGATAAAGCGCCTCCAGGCGAAGCGGAAGAGTACCGCTAAGGCGCGGGAGTGGCTCTGCGACTACGTTGCTAGCGTTCTCCGAAACAACGGTTGGAAGTGGCTTAAAACGCCGCTAAATACGATATCCCTGCAAAAGAACGGAGGCTTGCAGACGCTGACCATCCCCGATCCCCGGTTAGTGCCGGATGAATACTGCGATGTGATGCTGCGGGTTCCGGCTGCTGTGCTCAAGGGGATTCGGCTTTGTGTCGCCAATCATTATCCGCATCAGGGTCTACAATCCGTGATGCATCGACTAGACGGGGAGCGTGTCACCAATAACGAAGTAATCCGCGCAGCGCTAGCCAAGCCATGTGTGAAATGTGAGGGATTGGGAGAAGTCTTGCCGTCCGGTCCTAGCGATGCCCCGGTAGAGCAGTGTCCGACGTGCCAAGGCGATGGGAAGGCTCGCATCTCAGGTGCGAAACTCGAACCGCGTGGTTTTGGTATAAGGGTGAGATGAAACTTTCTGAACGCCATAAATCTTTCGGTAAGTTGATGGCCAATGACGAAAACAGGAAAAGATTAGCCGCCGGAAGCCTCCAGGAAGGCTTTTACCACGCATGGTGGAAGATATACCGATATCTACCGAATCTGGCGCGGGATCAAGGCTCGCTGCCTAAATCCAAAAGACGCTGCTTATCGCCTATATGGTGGCCGTGGAATACGGATTTGTAAAGAGTGGGCAAGCTCCTTCGCCGAATTCCGCGACTATATGGGTCCTCGGCCATCCGCAAAGCATAGCGTGGACCGATACCCGAATGGGAACGGTAACTACGAACCAGGAAACGTGCGCTGGGCAACCATGAAGGAACAGGGCAGGAATCGACCAGGACACAATATTGTGCTTGATTTTCGCGGACAGAAAAGGACCGTATCGGAGTGGGCGGAGCTACTTTGCTTAAAAGCCCATCTAGTCTACGAGAGACTGAAGGCCGGATGGAGTGCGGAGCGGGCGTTAACCGAACCGGCTAGGCTAGGCCGCAAGGGCAGGCCGGTCTCGGATGCTTTGCGAGAGAAGTATTCCTTAGCCAGAAAGGCGTGGTGGGAGCGGAAGCGATCCCAGGAGGCAATCCGTGTTCGCTGAAACTACCCGAGCTCAACGCGCTTTCTCGCTCCAGGTTCTCGCTGGCGCTAAGGCTCTTATCCCAGAGTCGCCATCCATCGCGCTGACTCCCGGTGAAGTGGCGTGCTTGCTCGATCTGGCGTTGGAGTCTCCTACGCTGGAAGAGATTTTAGGGGCGCTGGCAAGATGAAATATCCGCGCAAGGGGCTCCCCTTTAGCTGTAGAAAGACGCAGCAGTGTCAAGTATGCCGAAATGCGTCCGCCGTAGTGAAAGTGCCAATTGAGACAGGAATCTTTCGCGGCGACGATGAAGTATTTCGATGTTGCGTTCAATGCCGATACTTGTCAGCGAAGGAGATTTTGGATAGCGCCGCGCTCTCTTTTGCGGCTAACGCCAAGGCGCACAAATGAGAAAGCATGGCAAAACTGATGCCAACCATACCGAAATAGTCAAAGCCCTGCGTCAAGCCGGATGCTCTGTTCTCTCAATGGCAAATCTTGGAAGTGGAGCCCCAGATTTATTGGTAGGGCATCGCGGGAGTAATTTCGTCTTTGAGGTTAAGGACGGCTCACTACCCCCATCGAAGCGCCAACTTACGCCGGATGAAATGAAGTGGATTTCCGCCTGGCGTGGAGCGGTCTATGTGGTCAACAGCGTGGCTGACGCCTTGGCTGTGATTGGGGCTTGAAAAGTAAGCGGTTTTACTGTATTCTAACAGTGTCGATTCGCTCATTTTCGACATGGAAGCCCAGGTCCACCGGGGAGCTTGCCCTCCCCGGCCCTGGCAGTCCGGCAAGGGGCTTGATGAATTGGTTCCGATTCTATACTAACGCGCTCGACAATCCGAAAGTGCAAAGGCTATCACCGCTGCTGTTTAAGGTGTGGGTCAACCTGCTTTGCATAGCACGACTTAATGGTGGTGTTATTCCGCCTTCGGAAACCATCTCTTTCCGATTGAGGATGACAGATAAAGCGCTGGGCGATTCCATTGATAAGCTCATTGAGAAACGCCTAATAGACATCACCAGCAAGGGAATGCAACCCCATGACTGGGAAGGACATCAGTACGAGTCAGATAGCTGCACGGAGCGCGTGCGCCGTTTCAGGGAACGGCAACGAAACGCCAATGAAACGTTACAAGAAACACACAGTAACGTTTCTCCCTCTGTGTCTGTATCTGAATCTATTTCTGAAGTAGTTTTTAATAAAGAAAATCTTTCTTTGAAGTGCGAAGTTGTGCGTGGAGATACCTTCAGGCCGTTCTGGGAAAATTGGGTTTCCCTCACCGGGAGAGTTCAGCGAGAATCGGCAGCATGTCAAGCGTGGTTTTCGGTAGTCACCTCTGAGAATAAAATGTCCGCTATGGCTTGTCTGGGGCGCTATGGCGCGTCGAATGAGGTTAGGCGAGGTATTGTGACCAATCCCGACAAGTGGCTGTACGATCAGGCCAGGGACGGCTTTAATGGTCAATGGCAACCCGTTCCGGATAGCGGGACCGATAAAGTTCACGCAAAACGTAACGAGGTCTTGAAGATGGCCAAGTTATTTGGGGGGATGAAATGACGCACGAAGAAGCAACGATGGCCGTTGAGGCAATGACCGCGCTTCCGTTCTTCCCGTCTGCCGGTGCGGCCCAGGCATTGGTCGCCGACGAATTAATGCGTATGTGTCAAACTGGTGAACGCGCTATGTGGTTGGTTCGCAGAATGACCCAGTTATTCACGAAGTGGCCGGGGATTCGGGAGATGAGAGCAGTCTATTGCTCTAAGTTTGCGACCAAGGACGGAGTAGAATGCTACTCGGAGATGTTCCTGGACGGCATACCCAGCGAAAGGGATACGCCCCTGCAAATTAGCGGGTCTCCTACTTTGGCTTTACCGGCTGGGAATAGCGTCTCAGTAGACCCGGAACTAGAAAAGCAAGTCGCGGATCTGGCGGAAGCCCGCGCAATGGCTCCGCTTCCCAAATACTACGCACGCACTCCAGACGAAATCCGCGTAGATGCCGAACTGAGACAGCTATTCAAGCTTTGAGGCGAAGGATTCCGACCCAACCGACTACAATGGCTGGGCTAATACGTTCGGCATAGCTCATCAGTTAGTCCAAGAAATCACGTACATGAATGACGAGGGCTGGTACGACAAAACGCCAGAACAGAGATGGGCCAGGATGCGCGAATGGGTACAATCCCAAATCAAGGCGGATTCCGTCGCATGAAAGCCACAATATCTGAACTGGATCGACACATAACACTACATTGGCTCCAGAAGGGCATTTTAAGCCCCGTAGAGGCACTGGAGAGACTTGATGGATACTCAGTACCGAAAAGTACCCAAACGTCGCGCCTAGCGATTCTAAATGGCCTTAGACGGCAAATCTATTTAGTGGAAACAGGGAGGCTCTAGATGCGCTACGAGGCTACCTTCGAAGGATTCCGCATCCCGGCTGGTGATGGACTCATTAAATCGCACAACACGACATCCCAGTATCGCGCCGTAGTCGAGCAGGCCCGCAACGGTCGATGGAGGTGCTACATGATCGGCGGTGGGGAATTGGGCATGTGCTCCAAAAACCAAATGCAGGCCAAGATTGTGGCTGAATCAAATTTCATCAGGCAGGTAACGGATTGGGAGGAAATAGCGTGAATATTCCAGGAGTGGAAGAAGTTGACCTGCAAGCAATTGAAAGAATTATTGTTAACCTCGAGCTAGAGCGTGTTGAGTTGTCCTCAAGGGCAAGTACCAATGAGCATCGCATCTGGGATCGGGATAGAGGCAGGGCGTGCGAGACAATTAGAAAGCTAATCCGCGAGGCTCGCAAATGAAACGCTCTCCCATCCCAAAGAAGCGAAAAGGCCCGCCAAGACGCGGGAGGGTATTGAACCCGCACTATCTGGATTGGATTAGGGGCATACGCTGTGTGGTTTGTTGGTTAGGAGGTATTATTTCGGTAACAGGATTTCGGCAGGTAGAGGCGGCACACGTAGGGAAGCGCGGGCTTGGTCAGAAGTGCTCCGACGAAGAGACTATTCCATTGTGCCCTTGGCATCATCGGGAAGGGTGGTCCTCGCATCATGTTTTGGGGAAGGCATTTTGGGGCGCACATTCCCTTAATAGGGAACGCCTAATCGCTTCATTGCAGGCCCGTTATATCCAAGAAACAGGCAGACCATTGAAAACACAGCAACCCTATGCTACACTTGCGCAAGACTAATCCATAAACTACGGGAATAAAATTTGAAAGCAGCAGGTAATCGCGGACGTGGAAGACCAAAGGGCGTACCCAATAAGCGCCGCAATGTACGGGAGATCTGCACAAAGCTCGGCGTTGACGTTTTCGAGTACATGGCCCAAGTAGTAGCCGGTGACGTTCCTTGTAACGTGTGTCGCGGGGAGTTGAAAACAAAGTACAGAATATCAGGGACTGATAGACTCGCAGATAGGGTATGTGAAAGCTGTTACGGCTCTGGATTTGAGAAGTGCTCCCCGGAATTAAGGCTTAAGTCGGCAGCTGAGCTAGCGCACTATATAGAGCCGGTGCTGAAGGCTATCGAGCACACAGGCGCAGATGGCGGGGCTATCCAACACAAGCACGAAATCGTGTTCGTAGAGTGAAATACCGCATCTATCACGAATCCGGTCGCTGGCACGTCAAAGAGCCGAACGGCGAAGTAGTATGGCATTTTGATGACTGGAACAAGGCGCTTTGTCACCTCGATTTGATGGAATTGGGTGATTTTTTAACTCCAATCATTGCAACAGAAAATGCTACCCATCCACCGCGTGGAGACAGGGCTACTTGGGATCGAATCTCACCACTCTGGACGACGATGCGCGGAGATGGCGAGTGAGAATTGAGTTCCCCAAAAAGCTCGCGTTTCTGTTTAAGCCAGCCCCTTATAAAATTGCGTATGGTGGCCGAGAGGGAACCAAGTCTTGGGGATTCGCGTCGGCTCTCCTCGAGAAGGGGACCCAGGAGTCCCTGCGTATTCTCTGCGTCCGGGAAACGCAGACCTCCATTGCCGCATCGGTACACCAATTGCTCGTTGACACCATCAAGCGTTTGCAAATCGAGCATCTGTATCGAGTTCAGGAAACCACCATCTTCGGGACGAACGGCACAGAGTTCATCTTCGCCGGCCTGAAGCACAATGTAAACAACATCAAGTCTCTCGAAGGCGCGGATATTGTCTGGGTCGAGGAAGCGCAGACCGTCTCCAAGGATTCTTGGGATACCCTACTTCCCACGATCCGCAAAGAGAACGCCGAAGTATGGGTGAGCTTCAATCCTAAGCTGGCGACTGACGACACATACAAGCGCTGGGTGCTGAACCCACCGCCAGGCGCAATCGTCGTCAAGATCGGATGGGAGGATAACCGCTGGCTCTCGGGCATCTCCAAAGCTCGCATTGAGCACATGAAATTGACTAACCCGCGAGACTTCAGACATATCTATGGCGGGGAGTGCTTGAGCGAAGTTGAAGGTGCTATTTTCGGCGCTGAATACAAGGCTGCGCTCGAAGGCGAGCGGATTGGCTCGGTTCCGTATAACAAGGCAAAGCCAGTTGTCACCGTCTGGGATTTAGGCTTCAACGATCCCACCGCGATCTGGTTCTTGCAGGCTTACGACGGTTGGTTTAACTTCATTGACTATCTGGAATCGACCGACGAAACGACGGCGGATTACGTTGTGAAGCTCCAATCGAAGGGCTACATGTACGATATCGACTGGGTTCCCCACGACAGTATCGATACGATCACTCATCACAGGCTGAACGGCACGGCGGATCGCAGCAAGAGCATTGAAATGCTGCTCCGCGAGGCACGCCGGAATGTGCGCGTGATTCCCAAGTTGCTCATCACGGACCAAGTCAACTCGGCACGCCTATTCTGGAACCAGTGCCGATTCGACGCCGTGAAGTGCGCGGACGGACTACAGGCATTGGCCCATTTCCAGTGGGACGTGCGAGAGGCGAAGCCTGAAGAGATTGATCCACGCGCCGGTAAAGATGACGGCAAGGTGCGCAAGGGCAAGGAGCCTGTGCACAACTGGGCATCGCACGCTAGCTCTGCCTTCATGGGCGCTTCGATTGCGGTGAAGCAACCGAGGAATCCGCCGCCGCCAGTTGCGCAACACATTGAGCGTGAGGTAGGATTCGGCTGGGGGTAGTATGGAAAATTTTTTAATCGGATTTGGATGCGGCGGTTTGTGTGTACTTTTTCTCTCTGTGGCTGTGCTGGCCAGGGAGTTGCGGACAAAATGACGCTCGATGCCGTTCGCGCCGAAGTTGAGCTAATACGAGCAAACCAGCAAGACCCAGAAATGCAATCGGCCATCAAGAAAATGTTGTATATTCGTGTATTGACAGAAATAGCGAACCGAAACTATCACGACTCCTGGGACTTGGCCCGAGAAGCCCTAGAAGCGGAGAAGGTTCCAATAAAGTGGAGCGCCCATGGCTAATACCGTCCTGACGGAGATGCAATGGCATCCAAGTGGATACGCTTGAACATCTCGAACAAATCCTCAGAGAAGGGAAGTATCTCGATTGGCCATATGCCGATTCCAAGTTTAAGCCGCCGGCTGACATAGAATGGTCGGTGACGAATATCGATCCCAAGACCGGAGTGGAAGTAATGCACTATCAAAAGCTTGGAGAACCGGTTCAGATAGAGGCGCATCGAGTGAAAGTCTATGCTTGACCGCCTTAGCCTGATCGGTCCTCGCGTTCTCGTGGTTCGCGATCCGCCCGAAGAGACGGTAGGATCGGTCATCATCCCAGACTCGGCCCGCACGCCAGCAGAAAAGATGCTGGAAGGGACAGTGCTGAAGGTGGGCACAGGGCGCATGTCAAAGCGAGGCGTCATGGTTCCAATGTCGGTGACTCCCGGAGAGCGCGTGCTATTTGGCTTTCTGGACGGGCACGACTTCGAAGAGAACGGGCGTCAATACTGTATACTCGAAGACGGAGAAATAAGGGCAGTGAGGGATATGTAATGGAGGACATGACCCGGTTAGCGCGCGAAGCCCAAGCCACATCTGAAGGAACATTCTGCCCGATATGTAGATCGGGTCACAATTTTACATATTGCGAAAAGTGGCGGGAGTACATCCGACTACCAAACGAGGATCAGGCCGCTTTCCTGGCCGCAGCTCAAGGCGATCGGCGGATATGATTGGCTCGTTGCAATTTAATGAAACTTGACATTGGGAGAACAGAGTTCTTGCAGCATATTTTGACCATCGCTAACCATCTCAAGGGGAGGTATCTCCATTCCGGCACAAAGTAAGGCTCAAAGAAAATTGATGGCCATCGCGGAGCACCATCCCAGCCAAGTATCCGCCGAAAATCGCGGCGTACTCAAGATGTCCAAGGGTATGCTCGGTGACTTCGCACGCACGTCTGAAAAGAAGCTCCCGGCGCATACGCCGAAGAAGAAGTGAATGGCGACGACTCGCGATGACTCCTCCCTGCTCAGAGAGATCAGAACTACGTTTGACTCCTTCATGGACTTCTGGCGCGACCAAAGAGAACAGGCCAAGCAAGACACGCTCATCATGGCGAATGAGCCATTTACAAAGCAGGAAATCAGTCGGCGCGGCAAGAATCGCCCACTGGTGCTGACGGATCAAATCGGCCAGTACACAAATCAGATCATCAACAATATCCGGCAGAATCCACGCGGTGTAAACTTCCAACCCAAGAACCTGTTCACCGATTCGCAAATGGCAGAACGGAGGGCTAATATCGCCCGGCAAATTGAAAAAGATTCCGACGCGCAAGCCTGTTACTCAACGGCATTCGAGTGCGCAGTAGCTTATGGAGGCATGGGCTACATGCGCTTGATTCAGGAATACGAATCAAACGACACTGACCGCCAGGTGCTCCGCATCGACCGGGTGCCGAATCACTTCTCCATCCTCCCGGACCCCTATTGCAAAAAGATCGACTTCGCCGACATGAAGCGCTGCTTTGTGTTGAGTACAGTTCGACAGAGTGATTTCTTGGACGATTACCCGAACGCGAAGGAAAAGAACTTCGAGGCGGCGAAAACGGAGTTCCCCGGCTGGATCATGCAGGATGACCTGCAACTTGCGGAGTATTGGCGGGTACAGAAAGGTAAAGATCGGCTCTGTATCATGGAGGGCTCCACGGTTCGCGAGAGCCGCCTACCGGACGGCGCGGTATTCCAGCCCAAGGGCGGACCAAATGAGGGCGGAGTTATTGTCCAGGTGGGCCAGAACCCCTTAATCGTCAGTAAGTGGCGCGATATTCAGCCCACGCAAGTCTGGCAGTACCACACGAACGGTATCGAAATTGTGGATCGGCTGTGTTGGGACGATGACGGGGACAGCATCCCGATTTATCCGGTAGTCGGGCGTGAAATGTTCGTGGACCGTGGCGCAGGGCCAAAGAAACAGTATTGCTCCGCTGTACGGTTTACGTCCTGGGCAATCAAGGGAATGGCTTACGTGCGTTCTCTCATGGTTGAGATTGCGCAGCAGACACCCAAGACCCCGTACATGGCGATTGAAGGCCAACTAGATGGGCTAGAGGGCTGGAAGACGCTCCACACTGACCCCGCGTCCTACGTCTACTATCGTGCCAAACTTGAGCAATTTGGAGACATGCTACTGCCTCCGCCTACTCGCGTACCCTACGATCCCTCTGGGGCGTTGCAGGGGCTCCAAATGCTCTACGATTCGATGCACCAGGATTTGCAGAATGCGCTCGGAATGTACCGGGCCAGTGTCGGCAATGACCGAGGAACCACATCAGGCAAGATGGTCCAGGAGCTTGACAAGCAGAGCGATCAGGGCACCTACCATTTCACGCACAACTTCAATCAGACGCTCGAGCGACTGTGGACCGATGTGAACAAGCGCATGGACAAGGTCTACGACACCAAACGCGAAGTTGGAAGCTTGGCAGCGGACGGCACGCATAAGGTTGAGCCTCTGAACGATCCCGAGAACCCTGATAGTCTGCAAATGGGTAAGGGCGAGTTTGCCACTTCGGTGAGTGTTGGACCTTCGATGGAGTCCGAGACAGAAGATGCTCGGAATCTGATGGAACATCTTGTACAGGCTCCCGGTGTCATGGACAAGGCCGGCGATTTGTTAGTGAAACTCAACGGTAAAGGCCCGGTAGTGGATGAGATCGCCAAGAGATTAGCTCCTCCCGGAACTGGCGACGGTAAAGATCCTGCGCAAGCACAGCAACAAATCGCGCAGATGGGTCAACAACTCCAGGACCTTCAAGGGCAGCTGCAAGAAGCTGGCCGAATTATCCAGACGAAGGAAGTCGAAGCCAAGAGCAGGGAGGAGGTCGCAAAGATCCAAGCGGCCAGCGCTATCGAAGTCGCGAGAATCAACGCTGCGGCGAAGGGCGCTACCACGGCAGCGGAGCTTGATGCGGATCTAGTGAAGCATGCTACCGGGATCATGGCAAACGAAAACGATCTGGAAGCCGAACACGAGCATCAAGCCGACATGAAGGGTAAGGAAATGGAGCATCAGAAAGGAATGCAAACCGATGCGCAAATGCACGCGGCGATGCAGTCTGATGCGGATCGCGCTCAAGCGGAGAAGCTGGCGAAGAGCAAGCCGAATGGAGCAGCGAAATGACGGGACTACAAATTGGAAGCAGAGTGGATGTCAAGAGGCCAAAGAAGCGAGTAGCGCCGTCTTCGTCCATTCCTCATCCGCTCAATGAGCCCTTCGAAGTCTTCGACCAATACATCATTGAGAACGAGCTTGAACTAGATTTGGCGCGAAGTGAGCAATGGTCGGAATTGAGGGCTATAAGAGAAACGCAGGCGCTTTTGCGCAGATGAAGCGTGATATTCACGACCGGGTATTTAATCTTTCGATATGCCTGATGGCTGTCACAATAGCATGGCTACTTGGGATATTGATCGCATTGGCAAGCATATACAATAAAATTTGACACTTACGAAGAAAGGGTGTAAAACTTATGGCAGACGAAAAACAAATTGCAGACGGTTCGTCACCGGATGCTGGGTTACTGACGGGCGCTGATGTTGATTTCGGGACCTTCGAGCAAGAAAGATTGCGCGAACGTCGCGGACAAGCACCAGAGCCAGCGAAAGAGCCCGAACCAGAGCCGAAAGTAGTAGCGGAACCGGCCACCGCCAAAGACGACAAAGCACAGGTTGCTGAACCTGCTGACAAGTCGGAGCCAGTCAAACCGATAACCCGCGAAGAAATTCAAAGGGAAATCGATTCCCGACTGGCCGCACAGCCCAAAGTTGAAACGAAGAAAGAAGAACCCAAGGCGGACCCGTATCCGACTTTAGCCGATCCGCAGTTTAAGACGGTTGAGGAGTGTGAAGCGGCTCAAGCCGAGTGGATGAAGCGCCATACCGCGAATGCGATAAAAGAGGCGCTTGAAGCCAGGGATAAGCAGGCCGAAGAGACTCGGAAGAACGAAACCGAGCTAGAAGCTAAGAAGCGAACCTGGGAAGAGCGGGAAACAGAAGCAAAGACCCGCCATGCGGATTATGAGGAAGTCAAGAAACTCGCGGCATCAAGACCGTTTAACGAAACGGCGCTTCAGTTCATTGTCGATTCAAAGGTGGGGCCGGATTTATTCGTCCACTACGTCAAGAATCCAAAGGACTGGGATGAGTTAATCGCGCTTCCCCCGGAGGATATCCGGCTGGAAATGCGGTTGATGGAGAGGGAGTTAAAGCGGACCATCGCGGCGACTCCGGTAGTGAAGGCGAAAACGGTAAGCGATGCACCGCCGCCGGCGCGAACGCTGGGAGGGAAACAGGCCCCAGCGGATGACCCGAAGGAACGGGCGGCAATCGAGGGAGACGTAGAGTCCTACTCCCGGTTGAGGATGGCGGAAAGAATCAGGGACTCGGCAGGCAGATTCAAGTAGCGAGGGGCCATTAGGGCTCCTCAAACGAGGAGCTAAATGGCAAACGTACATAAGGTAACAAACTGGGTGTCGCTCGATACCCTGGAAATCCTCAAGGCGGAAGGCGCGATCCATCCCGCTTTTAACACTGATTACAACAAAGAACTGACCAAAGACTTTCCGATTGGGTCTCAGTTCGATGTGAAGCTACCCTACCGGGCCGTAGTGCGATCCGGCGAAGCAATGGACACGCAGGACTTGATTCGCAAGTTCACGACCGTCGCGATGGAAGCCCCTTTCGGAATCGACTTCAGCTACACCGATTTCGAGGTAGCATTGCAGTTAGATCGCGGCGAAGCAGCTCTTCGCGCTGAGTTCACCGAGCCCTTCGGCCAGCAACTAGCCTCGGAACTTGACAGCCGGTTAGCCAATCAGGCGTATCTGCGCATCCCAAATATCGTCGGCGTGCTCGGTACGGACCCGACGACCATTAACACGTATCATCTGATGAGCCAACGTCTCGCGGAGTTCGGCTGTCCCGCTGGCCCGAAACGCCTGTATATGACGCCCTCCATGGCATCGGCTCTGATGAATCAGGCGGTCACGTATTTCAATCCGCAGATGGATGTCTCGGACATGTGGCGTCAGGGTGCTCTCGGGATGCTCTCGAGCGCGAAGACCTTCCAGAGCGTTCGACTCGTCCAGCACACAACCGGAATTGTGACCACAGCGGCGTCGCTGACCACCTCCGGCGCGGTTGCTGAAGGCGCAACGTCAGTGCTTATTAATTGCACCTCCGGCGACACCTTCAAGCGTGGCGAACGTGTTTCTTTTGCCGGCTGCTTTACGGTTCACCCGGAAACTCGTCGCAGAGCGGGCTCGGCGCTAGCAAACCAGGCCGTGTTTATCGTTCAGCAGGACGTAACAGCGACCACCACAACCTGCACACTGCAACTCGATAGGCCATTCTACGGTCCTGGCGGGCCTTATCAGAACGTCGATGCTCTTCCAGCGACTACGGTCCTGATGACTAGGTGGCCGGGAACGACCATCACGGATGGGGCCTCTGTAACCGGCACGGTCGGTTTCTGCCTCCATCGCAATGCTTTGGCTCTCGTGGGAGCCAAGCTGAAGAACCCGAAGAACGTGGAATACCAGCAAGCTCATGACCTCAATGGGACGGGTTTGCAGGTGTCCATCGTAAGCCAATTCGTGATCGCTAACCGCTCAAATCCAACACGGCTTGACGTGTGGGCGGGATATGGCGGATTGTACCCGGCGAACGCAGGCGTTTGCGTTCTCGGTCTGTAAGGAGAAACGACAATGACAAATACTACTCTTTCGGTTGCGATTTCCGCTCCTTCACTGACCCCGGCGACACAGATCACCCTTGCGTCCGTGACGGGGCTTACCACGTCGATGCTGATTCTCGTCGACGGGGAGTACTTTAAACCCACCGCGATCAATACCACGTCGCTCATTGTGGACGTGATTCGCGGCTACAATGGCACACTCGCCACTACCCACGGCGCGGGATCGCCAGCATCGTTCGGTACGCCGGATGAGTTCAAAGCGGGATCGATCAGTCCGATTCGATTTGTGCGGAGGACTCCCACGGCGCTGCTCGCAACTGCCGGGGCCTTGACTTACACGGCGGGGCAGCTTATCAGCAGATTCATCAATCGGGATTGCGCTGGGGCTTCACGCACTGACACATTGCCTACCGCAGTCTTGCTGGTGGCTGCGTTGCCGGGAGTGCAAGTCAACGATTTCTTTGACTTCGTCGTCAACAACTGCTCGGACGCCGCTGAGACGATCACAATCGCCATCGGCACTGGTGGGACGATTCTAGTCAATACGCCGGCTGGAGCCGACACAGTGACGGTCGCCCAGAACACTCGTAGGCGGTTCGGGATTCGCTTTACCGGGGTAGCTCCCGGCTCGGAAGCGTACACCTTAACCGATGAATCCGGCGCGGTGACGTACTAAGATAGATCATGACACCAGAATACAGGCCCTTTCCGAAGGGCCTTTACAACAAAGACGGCGTTTTGAAAATTGTTCAGAGCCAGGACGAGCTAGACTTGCTCTGGTCAAAGAACGACGACTGGCGGTACGGGCCGGATGGGAAACTGATTCCTCATGAAAAGCCCAGGTCGAAGACAGAAGAGAAGTCCGACGCAAAGGCCAAGGACAAGTAATTGTCAACGGTAGATCAAACCATCGATTCCGCGCTACGAATGAACGGGCTCATCGGGCCAGGGCATACCTGGGCTTCGGGAGCTTCTTCGGGTCTTCGCATCGCGGCTATCGATATCCTGAATTCACTCCTAGCATCCTGGGGCGCGGATGGGATCAACGTCCCATCGGAAGTCGCCCTAAGTCCGTTCGCCATTACCGTGGCGGATGGATCGTACACCATCGGTTCGGGCGGGAACATCAACGTGGCCCGCCCTGCCGATATCTCAAAAATAAACTGGTTGCCAACGGGCGGCAATATGGAAATGCCGATGTACCGGCTTTCCGATGACGAGTACGAATCCTGGCCTGACAAGACGCAGGTTGGTCAGCCCGTCGCATGGAATTACAAGAACGTCTCGGCACTGGGGACGCTCTACATTCTTCGCCCGCCTTCCTCTTCCGGCTCACTAGTTATTTACGTTCCCAGTCTCTTTACGGTCTATACGTTGGGATCTAACACTGTGGGCTTGGCGGATGGCTATGATGAGGCGATTCGAGCGACGTTAGCTCTGCGCTATCTCGCGGAGTTTTCCTGGAACGGAGCCAAGATGGACCCGGTAGTACTGGACGGGGTTCAACGGACAGCGCGAGACGCGAAGGCAATCATTCGGCGGCTCAACTATCGCAGGCCAATGTACTCCGCCGACTTGCAGGAATCTCGCGGGTACCTTTCGTTTGAGGATTTTGAATCGGGCGCATTTTTGCACTGGTAAATTATGGCTGCTACCGGACGAGTTCACATTACGAGAGCAATGCAGCATCTTGCCTTGCTCCCCGCTGGCGCTTTGCCATCAACTACCGATGACGAGCCGGATTGCCTGCTGGTCCTCAATACCATGCTCGATAGCTGGTCCGAGGTGCGGGCCAGGGTAGATCTGATATCTAGAGGCATCCTTGCCCAAGTGGTCACGCTAGCGGCTCGTGGAGCGCAGCAAGCCCTAACTGGCAGCGGAGCCCGTACGGCGCTCGAGAATGCCGCTGCTGCTGCTGCGGCTGGATTGGCAATTACTGCCCCATCGGCCTTGGCAACCTATGCGACCGTTACCACGAGCAACGCCTACAATACCGGCTTTGATGATGCGATTCAGTTCAATCTGGCGGTGCGCATCGCGGGCATTTACAAGCGCCCCGTACCGGAGTCGGTCGCGGCAAAGGCCGTTGAGACGTACAACGCGATCATGCCGGCGATTCCAGCGGCATAAAGGAAAATAAATGTCTCTCGACACACTAAGCGTAGGCGGTCACGATAGAAACATCGTCGTTGTAGGTGATCCTTCTGCTGCTGGAAACAACCAAAGCGTCCTATCGGCAGCGGATGCCCGGAGCCTAAGTGGGCTCTATGCCGCCGTGGTTCAGAATGTTCCGTTACTGCAAAACGCTTCCGGGACGTTGGATCAGCAGCGCTCAGCGATCGGCACAACGGGAATCCCAGCGGTCAACTCGGAAGGCTCCAAAGCGACGTACTCTGTCGGCGTGATTGCGTTTACGCCTGTCGCGACCCCTACGGACTTCTTTACTCTGGTAGGCTCGGCCACTAAGATCGTCCGATTGCTGCGCATTTCCATCTCAGGAATCGCTACAGCCGCCATTTCGGTCGATGTCCAGCTTATCAAGCGAACCACGGCAAACAGTGGCGGAACTTCCGCGCAACCGGCAATCGGACAGCACGACTCAAACGACTCTGCTCCAACCGCCGTAGTGAACACCTACAGCGTCAATCCGACAACGGGTACGGGAGGCGGAACGTTTCGCGCAGGCAAGCTGAATCTCGGGGCGACTGGTGCAGCCGGTCAGCTTGTCTGGGACTTCACCACTCGAAACGGAAAGGGATTAGTTCTGCGCGGGATCGCGCAGGCATATGTCCTCAACTGGGGTGGGGCAGCGGTTCCCTCTGGTACTCTTCTCGACATCGATTGTGAGTTTTCCGAGGAATAGTAACGGCTATGCCGTTGACTGACTATCCTCAATTTACGAGTGGCACCTATCGCGGACGCTCCCCCCTGCTCGGTACAGATCGTTGCGTAAATATGTACCCAGAGCTTGGAGAGAGCGGAACCACGAAGAACAGGCTCATCCTCACGAACGTACCGGGGAAAACGGTTTTCACGACATTAGCTCAGTCGCCCGGTCGGGGAATCTGGTCAGGCGATGAAACGCGCTTCTTTTGCGTCTCAGGATCGCGCTGGTATGAGGTCGCTACTGCCTCTGGCGTGGCGCTACAGCGCGGCGATGTAGGAACCGATGGTCTACCCGTTCAAATCTTCAGTGACGGCGTCAGCCTGCTAGGAATCGTCAGCAATGACAAACTGTACATCGATGCGGGAGGAGTGGCGACGGGATCAAACGCTACCGAACAATTAACTCCCGCTTCAGCGGGATTCACTCCCGCCGGCAATGGTGTAGCGATGGGTGCTTTCGTCGACGGATACTGTTTTGTGGTCGAGAAGAACACTAACAAGGTCTATATTTCAGCCATTGGGAACATGCTTTCCTGGAATATTCTCGATGTGCAGATCTGGTACGGAGCACAGGATCGGATCTTGCAGATCATCCCAGATGCAAACCACCGTCTGTGGCTCATGGGGCGCAAGACGGCAGAGGCTCTCGGAAATGTCGGCGGAAGCGGATTCCCCTTCCAGCGTATCCCCGGTGCGGCGATGAATACCGGCATGGCGGCGAAGTTCGGTTGGGCTTATGTTCCTACGGTGAACGGCTCGGATCAAATCTGCTTTCTCGCTCGGAGCGATCGCGGCGGGCCTCGAGTTTACGCCCTTGATGGATATCGAACGGTTCGCATCTCGAACAGCGCCATTGAGGCGATGATTGAAACGCTTCCCAATTATGGCGATTGCGTGGCGAATGGTTACGTCCGGGGCGGTCACAGTTTCCTACATCTAAACTTTCCCACGAACAATACGGGGCTCGTGTACGACTTTTCAACCGGATGGTGGCATGAAAGGTATAGCGGGCCTCCATCATCGCGTGTAGAGCCCGTAGGGCGCTTCCATACCTGTCCTGTGAACGTGGGCTCGCACTATTGGCTCTCGGGAACCACGGGTATCGTCTACATCGAGACACAGGAAATTTACGACGAAGCCGGAAATGCGATTCACTGGGAGCGCACCGGCCCGAACGCGAACAATGACGAGCAGGAAATGGTAGTTGGAACCTTCCGGCTCGATTGTGAAGTTGGGGTA